>Ga0209067_10000347_pt1 | contig 30523 bp, 32 predicted proteins | sample ColStrG_CSR_2013_FD_187199 | JGI IMG/M metagenome (GOLD analysis project Ga0209067, IMG submission 187199) | Freshwater sediment microbial communities in response to fracking from Pennsylvania, USA - Cold Stream Run_MetaG_CSR_2013 (SPAdes)... | ecosystem: Environmental > Aquatic > Freshwater >... | reverse complement strand
CATTGGGCTCACCAAATCTTTAATCGCCACACGGACATTTTGGGTGTGTTTCACGTGCGTCAAAAAATGCAACGCGTAATTAACCGCAATCCCCAAAATCACCGATCCGGCGGCCAGCGCAAGAATTGAAACAGATCCTTTGGTGAGGAAAACACAACACAATGAAAATAATCCCCCAAATCCAACCGGGATGAAGATCAAAAGAGGAACGCGCTTCTTTCTAAAAAAGCCAATGAGAAATACGGCCAGTAGAATAACCATTAAACTCATCGTAACTAAAGTATCCCTGCGCAATTGCACGGCATTACCCACGGCAACGGATGCGGCTCCGAAGTACGAAACTTGAATGAGCCTATGATTACCCGACTCGTTGCTGACAATAGAATTTAATCCATTAATAAAACCGGTATTGTTTCCGGTCTCCATGGGTGGAAAAAAAGGAGTATAAAAAAAATCAGGTGTCGATGATCACGGGTAAGAATGTAACCATCGTACAACTCAAAGTTTTCATCATATTGTATTCCGCTTAACTTCCGTAAGGCGAGAAAAGAAAAACCGAGTGGATCTTTTTCGATGATCTTCTTCATACCTACGCCCGCTGGAGAAACCAGTTGGCTATAATTTTCGCGAATAACTTGCCTGATCTTGTTCGGTTTGAGCAAAGAATCCATTTGGATATAATCCTTGTCGTCGAGAAAAACCGGCAAGTGATCGTACACCGTATTGACGATGCCGAATATTTTTTCATCGTCAACACGACTTGTAATGCGGGTGATGTAGGGTTTGAGATCATTTTCGATACGGACGATCAGCTCATCGGCCATGGCAACAAGGCTATCCGGGTTTGGAACAGAAGCGCTGTCCTTCATCGAAACCATCACGGTCAATTGTTCGGCTAATTTTGAATTCTGGAATAGGTAGTTAAGGTCTTCTACTTTCTTGTCCTGGGGAAAAAATTTGGTAATATCTTCCTCAATTCTTATTTGAGAAGCTCCCGCTGCCAGCAAAACCACCATGGAAATGAAAAGACTCCAAAAAACGAACTTGCGTTTCTCAAAAAAATCGTAGAGGAAAAGAAACAAGGATACCATGCCTCAGATTTTCGGTTGTCGGAAAATTTTTAATCCAAGATACGTGAGCACCCCAAAGGTCGTCCCGGCCATAATGGCAAACGTGACAGCTCCCAATATATACTGAACAGAATTATGGCTAACCATGTCCAAAGTAATAGGGTCATGAAATGAAATAAATTGTGCGCGATCGCCCATCCATAGCACCCCTGTTAAGTGGCTTAAAAATAAGATAACAGGAATCATCGGTGGAATACTAACATTGGATGCGATGATGACCAGCGCTTTGTTCAGCCGGAAGGCGAATGCTAAACCAATGGCGACAATCAATTGAAACCCCCATATTGGTACGATTCCCATAAAAACACCAAACCCCACCGAAAGTGCTTTTTTTAAATCTGAATCATCGGTGTTAAAAAGTTGCTTTTTGATGGACCCCCATCTTCCTTTTTCTTTACCGAAGATGAGCTTGCGCGGTTTAATGTAAAGCAACGCAGCGAAGACCAAAAAAGTATTGAGGAGAGTGATGCGCATGAAATCCTGAAAAGGCCTGAAGTGTGAAACGCGATCTTCCGTCGGTGCGTAAAATACCTTAACTGGTACTTCGGCCATGTCCACGCCTTTCCACACAGAGCGTACCATTACTTCAATTTCGAATTCAAATTTTCGGGTGATAAAATTTGTTCCGCTGAGCAATTTTATTGGATAAAGTCGATACCCACTTTGCGTATCATTCATCTTTATTCCTGTTTCTACCCAGAACCAGAAATTTGAAAATTTATGCCCAAAGCTACTTTTGCCAGGTATACCTGCCTGCTCCATGTTACGCACCCCCATGATGATGGCGGCAGGATGATCTTGCAGTGCATACAAAAATTTTGGCAGGTCCTCAGCAAAATGTTGTCCGTCCGAATCGATTGAAATGACATAATCGTATCCCATCGCGATGGCGCGCTGAAATCCCATTCGCAACGCATAACCCTTGCCCTTGTTGGGAGTGTAACTGACAAGATTGATCTGTTGAAATTGTTGCAGGCGTTCCGCCGTCGAATCAGTTGATCCATCATTGACCACAATTATATCTTGTGAATATTGCTGAACACTCCGAATTACATTCCCTACTGTTCGCTCATTGTTGAACGTGGGGATCAAAACAGCTACTTTATATTTTTTGAACAGACTGACAAATTCTTCCAATGCCATTTAGTTCATCGTTAATGCTCCTTTTAATTTAAAGAATATGACCGGGCCGGAAAATAGGCTAGCGTTGACTAAAAGTCTCCCCTCCGCTGCTTTATAATTGATCATGACGTCAATTTCTTCCCTTTCCCTTGGACTCATCACCGTAAGAAATTTTATGGTATCCATTTCGCTCAGGCGCACTGGCTTTCCGACAACAGCTTCCATTATTTCCAAAATGATTTGCACCATGCAAACGCCTGGCACGATCGGCTTTCCCGGGAAGTGACCAACGAATATTTTGTGATTTTCGTTAATTGTAATTTTCGCTTTCACCGAATCAGGCGAAGGTTCCTGTTGAAGAATGAAAAAAAAATCATTGAGAAGAGTCATTCTTTTGAAGACGCGTTAGTCGAATTTCTAATGGAAAAGTGTAGTGGATAATATCCAATGTATCTGGCGATGGATATCCAGCGCCCCTAATCTTGATGGAAACTTTTCTCTTTTGTTTTGTACCCCATTCCAGTCTTTGCAAAGAAGAGCAATCTTTATCGGTAATGAAATAGGCTACTTCCTTCTTTTGGGTGACTCCAAAAAAAGTTTCATCCTGTGTTTTCCACGATTGGAGGTCACCTCGGGCAAATGGCTCTCCTAACAACAATTCGAAGTCTTTCTGCAATGTCTTTAGGGCAGCCTTTCCACTCAGCTTTTTGATAACAGCATATACTTTAAATTTTCCGGGTCGCTTAAAACCAAAATCAAAAAAAGTCACACCCGCCTCACTTGTAAAGACGACGCGCTGAGAACTGTCGGGCATGTTCTTGATCAGCACCAAGCCACTTAAATGTTTATTGACCACATCGATGTCGGCCTGGTACCAAGAAGTGTTCATGGCCGATGGCGTCATTTTCCGGGCACACGCACCATCTACTGAAATGGGCCTAAGTGAACGATAAGCCGACGTACAACTCAGGAGCAGCAGAGAGGAGCTAAGGAGTAAATACCGTATCAGGAATCGGTTCATTTAATTTTTTACGCTCAAGCTTTATTAAGGTCCTATCACCCATGGGTTCGTTCATAAGGATGGATTTGGCGGAGTAATCTTTTTTATCCACCGTAAGGACAATAGTCTGGAAAAATTCATGCAGTGTTTTGGAAACGGGAGTCATTTCCAATAAAAATGTTGTTCCATTTTCAAAAACACGAGCGGTGAAATCTTTGCTATCAAGAATATTTCCCTGAACACAATCAATCATAATTCGATTGACTCGCTGAAAAAGTTTACTGGACTTGACATTAATACGACTTTCTTTCTGGCCATCTCGAACCAGCATTTTATCCTTATTCATCACAACGAGGTAAACAAATGGTTTGGTGTACTCAATACGTAGTTTGTCGCTGCGCTTGAACCAAAACTTACCCGTGGAGGTAATTTTCTCCGTGAGCGACGTTAGCGTTTTTTCCTGCGTAAAATCACAGGCGATCGAGAGCACCTTTGCCGACTCAGCGCCAAATTGTCTTTTAAAAACAACAATTTCCCCAATGGCGGTGTAACCGGGATATTGAGCATAAGTGGAAAAGGAAATGATGACAAGTAAACCAAGAGTCACTTTACCGGTCCTGATGAAACAGCGATCATCCAACGGTGGAAACAAGTTAGGCATAGGCTTTCTCATTCAATAGTTCATCCACTCGTACAATGTTCAGTCCGCGAGCGAAGATACCATCCAAAAATTCCGGAAGAATATCCAGTGTTATGGGGCCATGATCGTGAAACAAAATCACATCGCCGGCTTCAATAGACTTTGTAACACGTTTTAACAGTAGTTGAGGATTTCGGCTAATGGTATCAAATGACCGGACGCTCCAGCCAATGGTTTTGAAACCTCCTCGAATAATTGCATGAGCCACCCTTGGGTTAGTCACTCCAAACGGCGGCCTGAAAAAATTTGGTTTCAAACCAATTGCCCGTTCAATCGCTTTATTGGTGGCGATAAGTTCTTGCTCAATCTTTTCCGTTCCCTGAAGGTCAAACGTATTCTTGTGCCAATAACTATGATTACCGAGCAAATGGCCCGCGTCATGAATCTGCTTAATTAATAGAGGATTATCGGCGATTCGATGACCAATGCAAAAAAATGCAGCCGACACTTTGTACGCCTCCAGGATTTCCAAAATCTTCTCCGTCTTTCCGGGAACGGGGCCATCATCAAAGGTGATGGCAATCGCTCGGGATGAAATATTGCCTTTAAATTTTACCGGAATAAAAAATTGAGCAGATAATACTAGTGTCCCATAGGTCACAATCATCAAGTAAAGAGCGGCCACTACCAGGTAGGCCGTCAAGGAGATGGTCAATACGCGATCAAAAACTAGCAGCACCAGGGTTACCAATAAAAAAATAATGTTAATCGTTTTAAATTTTAGCATGCACACAATAGAATCAGCGAGTGATAATGACTAAAATACGGATTATAAATAAGAACATTTCTCACGGGCCGATTAATTCCATCGACCACCGCAGCAGGGATCTGTTGGGTTTGAATAATCCCGGACCCGAGCCACATGGCAAACGCGGACGCGGTCGGATATTCTCCGCTGAGATGCTTAAATAAACCAATGGGCGCTGAACCAAAAGACCGACGAGAAACTTGTTCGGTTCGCTCATCAAGATGGGTATCTCCACATTTACCGATTAAGACCAAATCGAGTTCTTCGAGTTCCATTGATGCGGATCGAATGAATTCACGAATTCCGGCAATGAGCTCTTTTTCTGTAGGCTTATAAAATGTAGTCACCGAGTGGATCGATGCACCTGTTTCTTTGCCCTTTTTGCCAGACAGGGCAAAATAAAAAGCGCCTTCTCCCTGAAGGGTTCCCTTTGCATTCGAGTTAAACAAATCCAAGCTCGATGCTGACGTTTTGCGGAAAATGCCAAAACGCTTTTGAATTTTGTGGCTTGCATCGGTAATTTCGTCAACCCCGCCTGTCAAAAGAATTTGATCGGGGTCCTTGTTAAGTGCCATCATGGAATCCAACAAAGCACTTTCAAAAGAAAACCCTTCCTGTGTATAGGTCTGATTATATCCCTGACAGGCTAATAACAAAGCAATCTGCGAACCGATGGTATTGTGTGTTGATTGAATAAATGGGGTAGGGTTAAGGGCTTGTTCCTTAAGCTCAATCATTTTGCGCAGGAAAATTTCGGTGTCCTCAAGGCAACCGTAGCCCGTACCCGTGATGATGCCATCGGGAATTTTTACCCCCGCTTGGTGAAGTGCCATCGCGCCTGCTGCCATTCCCATTTTCAGAATCCGGCTCATCCGGCGTAAATATTTTGCGTCAATGTACTGGGCATAGTCCGGTTCAACACAGGAAAGGAGATCACCAGCATAGTCCCTGGGCTGAGAAAGCCACACCCGGTCCTTAGTCCAATTCTGCTGCGGTGAAACAGCGCCCATGCCATGGATGTATAGCTTCATCGCGGATCCTTAGAAAATATGATCGATGAACAATTTCCACCAAAACCAAAGGAATTGCTCATCACATGATTAACGGCTAGCCCGGTTTCAAAACTTAATTGTGGTGTGATCCCAATTTCAGGAATAGCACTTTCAAACCTTAGATTGGGAAAAATACAGTGCCGATCAATGGCAAGAAGTGAAAACACGGCTTCAATTCCTCCGCTCGCGCCCAAGGTATGCCCCGTAAATGCTTTAGTAGAACTTAGTTTTGGATAGCGATTTGAAAATAGCCTGGTGATGGCGGTCCCTTCTGATAAATCATTATTAATTGTTCCTGTTCCATGCAAGTTGATATAATCAATGTCCTGCGGGTCCAGGCCACTCATCGATAATGCCTTTTGCATGGCAGAGAAAGATCCACGGCCTTCAGGAGAGGACGCCGTCTGGTGAAAGGCATCGCTGGTATTGGCATATCCACTGACATAGCTTGTCAGATTCAATCCTTCGGCTTTCTTTACTTTATCAGAAACTAAAACAATGAATCCGGCACCCTCCCCTAAATTCAATCCATTACGATGCGCATCAAATGGTCGACAGGGTTGCCTGTCAAGGATCATCAGACTATTAAACCCATTCAAGGTAAATTTTGTAAGTGCATCGGTGCCTCCCGCCACGACCACATCAAGGATGTCTGCGGAAATCAGCCTGGCAGCAAGCGCAATTGCATTGGTAGAAGATGAACAGGCGGTATTAATGGTGGAGACGTATTTTTTAATGCCAAGATCGCTGGCGATCAACGCTGTCGATTTTCCGCATCCGTGACTGGCCACATCGCGCAACCGCCCTTTATTTTGGTCCTGTAAAAATTCTTTAAAGAACAATTCTGTTTTGTCCATCCCTCCCACCGTTGTTGCCGATATCAATCCAGTTCGCCATTTCTTTAGGTCAATACCGGAATTGGAAACCGACTCGCGTGCAGCATGGATACCCAGCAAGGCTGTGCGTGTAAGATGAGCAGAAAGAGAAAGGATTTCAGCAAGCGCAACATTGGACAGTTTGACTTCGCCCACGGGTAGGACTTCCTGGTAAACCGAGTCAAACAGCGTCAATGATCCTATACCTGAGGTCGATGTCCGCAGGGAATCAAACGTTGATGGCACGGAATTTCCGATAGCTGAAATTACGCCCAAACCAGCGACATAAACGCGGTCTTTCAAAATTTCCAAATATTAAGGTTACAAAGAATTGACGAGCTGACAGTTCGAAATCTAGCCGAATCACAACGCCGTTTGATGCTTTTGTATGAATTCAGCAATCGACTTCACCGATCTAAAAATCTTGGGCCCATCCTTAGGGTCAGCCAATTTGATGTTATACTGTTGTTGTAAGAGCACGATCAATTCAAGTGCGTCAATAGAGTCAAGTCCAAGACCTTCCACAAATAGCGGTTGGTCATCTCCAATATCTTCGGGTTTCAAGTGCTTTAAATTCAATGCCTCAATAATCTGATTTTTGAGCGTTGTTATCAATTGTTCCATGGTTCAGCTTATAAATTTTATGAAGCTGCTCGGGGTTGTGTTCTACCCCGCTAGCGCTTCTCTCTTTTTCTACCAAATATAAGAAAACATCGTGGTGGTCACCCATCACATCGATCCACCCGGCAATGCAGGCAGCAGTGCTGTCGAAAGCCATCACCAGGGTGACATAATCAGCCATTTGCTCAGCATCAAATTCCGGAAAAACAAAAAAAGCATTTTCGCCTGTGAGGCCCTGGCGAATACAAATTTCGCCGGCTACGATATTGGGAAGGGTGTAAACAAACAAAGCCGGGCTGGGAATGGCTTTCATTGATGCCGCGAAGCGGAGATCGGTATCTAAACTTGAGGCCGCATTGGATAACACCAACGCTACTTGATCAGGCGCATAGCGAGGACGAAGCGGGGTGTCCTTTAATAACATCTCGCTGGCCAGAAAACCTAGTTTCGAAAGGCGGTCCATTTTGTAAAACTTTGGATAAGAAAGCGACATGTACTGGAACGCGTGTTCCAAAAAGTCATCCAGTGTGCCCCCGGCAGCAGCAAAAATAATTTCCCCTTGCCGGATAAGTGAACGGTTTTGGATGTGACAATATTGGTTGATGAAAATCATTGTCAAAATGAAGAAAGCCGCTCCGACACATCAATCAGTTTAACTAACCGTTGCAACGCCACGGCATGATCACGGACGTATGGATTCTTCTGGTCCCAGACATAGCCGGCAAGCACTGAACAAATCTGTCGTTTGATTTCCGGATCCGGGTTCTTCGAAAAGAAAATTCTCTCGAGTGTGCCATCATACCATGCCGTGACATAAGTCCTAAAAGTATCAACCCCTTGGCCAATAAAATCATGATAGTCATTATCCCAATCAACTGGTTCGTTTTTCAATTTTCGAACGACCAACTTGCTGGCCAACTGACTTGATACGGTGGCAAACATGACGCCCGATGAAAAGATCGGATCAAGAAATTCCGTAACATTACCGGTCAGCACAAATCCCTTTCCATAAAATTTGTCGGTTGTTGCTGACCAGGCTTCCAGTGTGCGAGGAGAGAAAACCCATGAAACATCGCCGAATCGTTTTTTTAGATAATTGTTTCCGTTAATCAACGTGCTGAACTGGTGTTCTGGGGTTCCTTCTAGCCCAGAGAAAAAATCAAAACTGCCGACAAAACCAAGGGATGTGACCCCATTGGAAAAAGGGATGATCCAGGCCCACACCCCTGGCGCATACATCACAGCAATAATCCGGTTGGGTTCATCGTGATCATGGCGGTGAATATCATTGACATGAGCAAAAATTGTTTTTCGTGGATCAAGGGAAGAGGGCTTGTCTAGTTTGAAAAGTCGTGGAATCACGCGACCGTAGCCGCTGGCATCAACAATAAAACGAGCCTCAATCTTTTCTTTTGTTCCGTCCTTGTGCTGCACCGTCGTTGAGGAACTTTCATCTTCAAAAAATTCGATGGCGGTGACCGTTGTTTCGAAATGCACTTCCACACCTTGATTTTGCACTTCGGATATTAAGGTCAGGTCAAAATCGGCACGCTGTACTTGCCAAGTCCATGTCCATCCTGTTGAAAATTGTTCTGAAAAATTAAAATCCGACACCAGATCATCTTTCATAAACTTTGCACCAAACTTCTCCTGGAAATTTTTTGCTTTTACCGCGTCCAGAAAACGGGCGTCCTCCAGCACCTCCATGCACCGAGGCAATAAACTTTCGCCAATAACAAAGCGAGGAAATTTTTCACGCTCCACTACCCGTACCGAATAGCCCGCCTGGTGGATGATTGAAGCGGCAACAGAACCTGCGGGTCCAGCTCCAATAATCAACACATCAATTCCGTCCGGCATGGTGATTGGTTTATCAATTAAATCGGTTTACACACCAGAAGCGTATGACTTACACCAATGAAATCTTTTTGTTCAGTGATTTCCAGCCCTGCTGCTGTCACGCATCGAATAAAAACGGCCGAATCATACATTTGACTATTCCCATTTGCCATCACCGTGAAGTACAATGAAGTTTGCTGCAACGAAAACGCGGAAGCTTCAAACCGTTGACGGTCCCAAAAAGTCTCCAGGATATAAATATAGCCTTTGCGATTTAACGCCCCTTTGCAGCGCTTCAAAATGGATACAATCTGTTCCTCCGAAAAGCAATCCAAAAACTGACTCATCCAGATGGCATCAAACCCAGCGGGAAACGGCTGAGATTCATCTAGAATATTTATGGGATAAAATGAGATTCTGTGACCAAAACCTTTTTCGTGGAGTTCTGCTTTTACTGTTTCAACATAGTCGGGTAAATCCACAATGGTAATTTTTACATCCGGATCATACGCAAAACTTTGGAGTGCCCATTTGCCGGTATTCCCTCCTATATCCAACAACGTTTTCGGAAGGTGTTGGTACACCAGTGGCAACGCTTCTGGAAAAGCATAATCAGAATAGAAGTGGTCAAAAGCAAACCAACTTCTTTTCGCTTTTTCGGGAAAGTTTGTAGAGAGCGCCTCGTAAATCGTCTTCCAATCGCCAAAATATTTTAGTCCAGTCGGTTTTCCTGTGGCAATACTGTCATCCAATGAAAACAAGCCTTGATAGCAGACATCATTTGTAAAATCCATGTTTGCTTTAGTGAGCTCATCATGGAGAATGAAATAACTCGTTTTAGTGATCTTGTAAAGTCCATCGCTGCGTGTTAAGAGTCCAATTCCTAAGCCAGCCTCCACCAAAACCCGCACTCCATAAAGGGGAAGCCCTACTTGGGTGGTGAGGTCCTCAAGTTTTACCCCATCCTTATGGGCTTCTACCGCTTTTAATATTCCACTGCTGCGCAGCACACGGGTGGCCTGAAAAACAAAGGGAGCAAAGGTGATCCATTGTGCTTTTTCTTTAGCCTGCAAAGCCGTTAGTTTTTCCTTTTCAAAAAAATTCATAGTCAATATCTATGTTTTTCCAAAACAATAGCCGCATTACAACCCCCAAACCCAGATGCCGTTTTGAGGCATGTTGATAAAGGCTTTCTAATTAATTCCTTGCAGACGTTGATGGGTGGCGATACACCCAACTGATCAAAGCCTTTCGAAGAAAGTACCTCGTTTTTCAAAAGGCTATGCATACTCATAACTGTTTCCACAACCCCGGCGGCCCCTAAGGTATGACCAAAATATCCTTTCATGCTATTCAAAGGAATGTTCTCCATATCCAGCGCGTGAAATGCTTTTGCCTCCATCTCATCATTAAATAGGGTGGCCGTACCGTGCGCTGAAATAAAATCGATTTCTGTCGAAGATTTTCGAGCCTCTTGTAACGCCTGGCGAACCGCCAAGCCAAGTTCCAGCCCTGTTCGTGACGGACCAGAAATATGGTTGGCATCATTACTTAATCCTGCTCCTGTAATTCTTACAGAAGGCGAAACGCCCAACTCTTCAGGCCTGGTACTCAAAACGATGGCCGCGGCGGCCTCACCCAGGTTTATTCCGTTTCTTGCCCTATCAAATGGTTTGCAGGGTTCTGAACTTAGCGCGTGAAGGCATTCAAATCCCGCGATTACAAATGGACTGAGTACATCCGCTCCAACGACAAGGGCATGATCATATTTTCCGGAATCCAGAAAACGTTTGGCTACGATCATGGCCAGCACGCCGGAAATGCAGGCATTGGAAACGACAAGAGAGTGATGAAATCCCGCCTCCTTGGCAAGCCATTTTGCCACCACAGGCAGGGACAGCCGTTCGGAATTCCTTAGCGGTGTATGCAACAGCTCAATATTTCCTTTGGTGGTGGAAAGAATGTAGAGCGTCCGGAATGGATCTAAGTTGATTTTGTCCAGCGCTACAGTTGCAGCGCTCTTGCACAGCTGTTCAAATTTAGTTTGGGTAGAAGAACCGCTCAGCGCGGCGATGCGTCCGGCAAAAAATGAATTAATTGATAAAGTAGAATCGTTGACTTTTGACAGACCGGAGATTTTCTGCCGGATTTTTGAATAGTTTCCCTCGCTCGTAAATCCCAGCGGGGAAATAACACTGCTCGACACCACCCATGCGCTCATCTAATTTATTATTTCACACTTGATCACCTACAAAAATGCGCATTTCGCCTTGACAAACAATGGTTCCTCGAACTCGAACTATTCCCTCCAACAAAATAACATTCAACACCTGATTGGTAATCTGAATCGAGGTGGTTAGCACCGATCCTATGGGAGGAAGACTAAATACATTAAGGTTTTTTATACTCGCAAGGTATCCTAAAGGAACTGGGAGCCCTTTCTCTTCACAGGCGAAACCCATCTGCGCCGCCGCTGTCTGAGCCATGTTTTCAAGCAGACCCGGTTCACCAAAGAATCCCTTCGTTACAAAAATACTTTCTGGCAAAACTTCAAATTGTGTCGTTGCAAATTTATCGCTTGCCTGAACAAGATCATGCACCGCGATAAACGGATCCCGCTGAGGAATATAATGGATAATTTCGGTGCGGGTGGCGAGCATACGATTACCCCCAAAAGTTATAATAATTAAACCATTGATCGGGGTACGTTTTGATCTTTCCTTCCAGCTCTTGTACAAATGAACTCAGCAGTCGGTCGGTAAAATCTCTTTTTGATTCCTGATCATCTCGCTGTAGCAATGAACTACCGTAAAAATGATAATGTATCGAACGCTCCTTAAATGCGAAAACAAATGACACCGGCACTTGAAAAGCGGCGGCCAAGGCAAAAGGGCCTTCTGGAAATTTAGCGTTCCCACGAAGAAATTTTTTCAACACTGTTTTATTACCGTCCATAAACCGGTCGGCGTGAATGCAGATCAATTCATTTTTTTGTAATCCTTCGTTGATTTGGTAGACATGAGAAAGATCATCCTTGATCGCAATGATGTTCAAATTTCGGCCACCCGTAAGGTGTTCAAGATAGTCCTTGATTTGTTGGTGCTCGTTATCATACATCACCACATTAACACGCGAATTAAGCCGGTGCAATAAATGACCAGCAGCCTCCCAATTACCCACATGAGCACTGAGCAAAATTCCACCTTTACCTTGCTGTAGTATGTGTTTAAGATTTTCCTCGCCATCAAAATCGTAAGAAAAATTATTTTCAATGCCGGCCATGATCACTATTTTATCCAACAAGGTCTCAGCGAAAATGGAGTAGTTGCGGTACACTTTTAGCAACGAGTGAAAAGCTCCAAATCCGAGATGATTACGGAAATACCGATAACTGTGCCGCGAAGAACTCCATGAAAACAAAAAATAATAAAATGCGATGAAGCGAAGCAAGACATATGCCGGCAAAAGGCCGAGTCGTTTGCAGACAAAAATTATAATTCTATAGCCGAGGGGAGTGCCTTGCGATTGACCATGCCACTGTGGCATGATCAGGAGGCAATTTTCGCGCTTGTCCGCTGGAAAATATATTCGTACAGGCTCTGAAAGGTATCAATGGTTACAAAATCTTCGTGTTTGACTTTAAATCCGAAGTTGCGTTCAATAACAACCGCCAAGTCGATATAGTCGAGACTGTCCAGGCCCAGCGTATCTCTCAAGTTGGCGGTGGGCGAGATTTCTCCAGGCTCAATCTCAAATTCTTCTACTAAAAAGCCATTGATTTTCTCTACCATACTTTCCTTATCCATTGCACTTAACCCTTCCATTTTTTTACGATCAGAGTAGAATTTGTTCCTCCAAAACCAAAAGAATTAGACAAAAATACATCAATATTTTTATCCGTTGTTCTGGAAATAATGTTGAGTTTGGCAGAATCTTCATCCGGGGTTTCAAAATTAATATTCGGAGCAATAAAGGAACGCTCCATCATAATCATTGAATATACGATCTCACTGGCTCCTGCCATCCAGCATTCGTGACCTGTCATTGATTTTGTTGAACTAACTGGCGTGTGGTTATTTCCAAGAACTTCAAAAATTGCCCTGGCCTCGCTGGTGTCGCCCGCTGGCGTAGAGGTGGCATGCGCATTGACATAATCTATTCCATTGGATTTCAATCCAGAATTTTTTAAAGCCATTCTTAAAGAACGTGCCGGACCTTCCACGCTCGGGTTTGAAATATGTTCCCCATTGGATGAAAAACCGTATCCGATTACCTCCCCCAATATTTTAGCACCACGCTTTTGTGCCGATTCAAGACTTTCCAGAATGACGGTTGCACCACCTCCACTGGGCACTAACCCATCGCGATTTTTATCAAAAGGTCTGGATGCTGCAACGGGATTATCTTCACGAATTGAAAAAGCTCCCAAGGCATCAAAATTGCCCATGGAATAAACATTCATTTCCTGCGCACCCCCACAGATTATACAATCTTGTACGCCATCGCGGATAAACATGGTGGCCAGTCCGATGGAATGTGATCCACTTGCACAGGCGGCGCTAACGGTAAAGTTTATTCCCTTCAAGCGAAAGATCGTGGCCAGATTCATATTGACTGTTGAGTTAAGCACTTGAAAAACATTTCCAGAACCGACCATCATCGTGTCCTTGGTTTCGCGGATAATATCAATGGCCTCAATAACAGGCTGTGCTGAACTATCATTGCCGTAGATAATCCCTAATTCATTTTTGTCAATATAATCTTGATCGATGCCAGCTTGTTGCAAGGCCTGGGTGGTTGCCATGTAGGCATACTCCCCTTGTTCCGGAAGCATCAGGCGAGCACGCCGGTCAAGGGTTCCTTTAAGAATTGGCCTCTCCATAAAGCCGGTTAAACCGGAACGATAACCCATTTCTTTCCGTTTTGGATCCAGAATAATTCCTGATTTGCCGGCATACAAGGATTGCGTGACTTCGGTTAGATTTTTTCCAATGCAAGAATATATTCCCAAACCTGTGATCACTACCCGATTCATTACCAGAGATTGACTTTGTGGTGATAAAAAGTGGACCTCAGCACGTGCCCCTTTTTAACTAATTGTTTCAAAACGTTCTACAAAAATAATTAAATAAATCTGCTGCCGTCCTATGAAGTGGGATAAACCAACCCGCAAAAAGAACCCTAGGTGTATAGACCACCATTAACCGATATCACTGATCCAGTAATATAGGATGCGCTGGGAGAGGTTAAGAACGCGATGGTATCGGCAACTTCCTGGGGTTCTCCAAATCGCTGCATGGGGATCGAGGCCTTCAATTCCTGTTCATTTAATTCCTTGGTCATGTCCGTACGAATAAAACCAGGCGCCACGGCATTCACCGTGATACCTCGTTTGGCTACTTCCTGTGCCAGGGCTTTCGTGGCTCCGATCACACCACTTTTCGCCGCTGAGTAATTAGTCTGGCCAGGCACGCCTTTTATACCCGAAAGAGAAACCACGTTGACAATCCGTCCATAGCGCCTGACAAGCATACCATGAACCACCAATTTAGTTACATAATAAAAACCATCCAGGCTGGTACCCAGGACATTCCTCCACTGCTCGTCATTCATAAAAACCATCAACGCATCTTCCCGCAGGCCAGCATTATTGACTAACACTTCAATAGGCTTATCCTGATTGGCTTCAATCCATCTTCCCAAGACCGATTCCACTTCCACTTTATTGGAGACATCAAACTTCAGCACCTCGCCGGGAGTACCTTTTTCTTTTACTAATTCCAACGTCTTTAACGCTTCATCGACATTGTTTTTGCAGTTTACCAATATGGCGTAACCCTCCTCCGCCAGCCTGATGCAGGTACTTCGGCCAATACCCCGCGATCCACCGGTGACTAGTGCATATTTCACGTTCAAAAAATTAATGGTGATTGACGATTTATTAAATAAGTTCGAACGCGTTGCAATTCTTTATACTTAGGCTGATCTTCGGTAAATGACGGCATGATCGATCTCACGGCAATATACAATGAATGGGTGGCGGTGGATAGTCTGCTATGGCATTTCAAATAATCAATTGCTTGCATCAAGGCGATGGTTTGAATGGCCAGTACATCAAAGGTGTTGTCAATCACTCGGTGCGCAAGCAAGGCGGCATTGCAACCCATACTGACAATATCCTGATTGTCGTTGTTGTTTGAGATACTGTGCAGGTACATGGGATAAGACAACGTCTGATTTTCAGCCGTGGTCGAGGTGGCGGTGAACTGCATTCCCTGCATTCCAAAATTCAATCCGGGTATTCCCAGGTTAATAAAAGAAGGGAGTTTTTGATTGAGTCGATCATTCAACAGGTAACTTAACTGCCGTTCCGCCAGCATGCAAAGCTTGGTGATTACAATCTTGAGTTTGTCCATTTCCAGTGAAATATAATCACCATGAAAGTTTCCACCGTGATAAACGTTTTCTTTTAGGTGGTCAATTACCGGGTTATCGTTCACCGAATTTACTTCATTTTCCAATACTAACTCCGCAGTTAGGATGGTGTCATAGACCGGACCTAGTATTTGAGGAACGCAACGCAAGGAGTAATACTCCTGGACTTTGTCGGTAAAAACGGCCTCGTTGATTTTGGCGTGATACAAATGATCTGGTCTTTTTCGAACGAGCTTACTATCATGCAACAAACGTCGCATGGCCTCAGCAATTTTTTGCTGACCAAGGTGCGGTTTCACTTGATTTAGTTCTTGAGAAAAGTGATCATCAAATGACTTCATGAGCTCATTGGTAATGGCGGAAAGCAGTACCATTAAATTCACCAATTTTTTTGCATTAATGATATTGACCATCCCCACCCCCGTCATCGCGGAGGTTCCGTTGAGTAAAGCGATCCCTTCACGAAGACGAATGTTGAGCGGAATAATTTTTTCTTTCTGAAAAACTTCGGAACTCGATTGCAATTTTCCGTCCAGCAATACTTCTCCCTCGCCAATGAGGTTCAATGCTAGATGTGCAAGTTGGATCAGATCACCGCTGGCGCCAACACCACCTCGCTGAAATATGCAAGCACTGATTTTTTTGTTTAGCAAACTAGTCAGTAGTTCAACCGTATCCTGATGAATGCCGGAAGATCCTTGCATCAATCCATTGAGACGTGCCAACATGGTGGCTCGCGAAAGATCTTCTGAAAAAATATCTCCGGATCCGCAGCAGTGACTTCGAATCAGATTATACTGTAACTGGCGTTGATCCTTGTCATTGATTTTATACTGAGCCATTGGTCCAAATCCGGTATTGATACCGTAGATGACTTTGTCTTTGGAATAGGCCTTGAGAAAATTGAAATTCAAATTGATTTTTTCGACCGCCCTGGGATCAAGCTGAATCTTTTCATTGTGATAGAGCACTTTCTCAAAGTCTCCTGATGTCAATCTCTCCCGTCCGATGGAAACCATTTAATATTAGTGCTTTATAGTAGAGGTTAATTATTTCGAAAGTTAAACTTTAAATATTTAACCATTCTCATCTTTCGGCGTTTGGTGAAGCCCGATTGACTAGAATACATATAAAATTTGGGATATTTGTCTTTTCACCCGCAACAACAAGACAACAACTTCAAACTTTCAACCCACCATTATGTATTATCATAAACTTGGAAAAATCCCTCCCAAACGCCATACCCAATTTCGCCAACCTGATGGAAGTTTGTACAAAGAAGAACTCGTCAGCTCGCAGGGGTTTTCTGGAATTTACTCCAACCTGTATCACCTCCATCCGCCTACGCGTATCAAAGAAGTTAAAACAGCCGAGCGATTTGGAACGAAACGAATTGCTGATTATCAACTTCTGCAAACCCATGTCAACACTTCAAAGGTTAGAGAGACAGGAGATGACTATTTAAATGCACGAAAAGTTTTGTTGATGAACAGCGATTGCTCCATCGCCCTGTGCTCCCCTAAAAAGCGGAACATGGATTATTTTTATAAAAATGCCGAGGGCGATGAGGTAATTTATATTCACGATGGAAAGGGCACACTCACTTCACCGTTTGGTCAGTTAGAAATCCGGCAAGGTGATTATGTCGTTATTCCGCGCACGGTTATTTACAAATTGGATTTTGAGCAGGGTCCACTTCGCTTGTTGATCATCGAATCGGCTTCGCCCATTGAAACGGTGAAGCGTTACCGCAACCAGCTTGGACAACTGCTGGAACATTCTCCTTATTGTGAGCGCGATATTCGTCCGCCCCAAGAATTAATAACCGATGCTTCACGCGGAGAATTTCTGATGAAAATAAAAAAGCAGGGTTTCCTTCATCATTACGTATATGATTACAGCCCACTGGACCTTGTCGGGTGGGATGGATTTTTATGGCCATACGCTTTTTCCATTCACGACTTCGAACCGATTACCGGCCGCATTCACCAGCCGCCGCCAGTACACCAGACTTTTCAGGCGCATAATTTTGTGATTTGCTCGTTTGTGCCGCGCTTGTTTGATTATCATCCCCAAGCCATTCCGGCGCCTTACAATCACAGCAACATCGACAGTGATGAGGTGTTGTATTATGCGGAAGGAAATTTCATGAGTCGCCGAGGAATTGAGCGCGGATCCTTTACGCTGCATCCTGGTGGTTTGCCACATGGTCCGCATCCCGGAACGGTAGAAAAAAGTATTGGGGCAAAAGAAACGCACGAACTGGCCGTGATGATTGATACATTTCACCCGCTTCACCTGACGGAAGAGGCGATCCCATACTTGGATAAAAATTATCCCTTGAGCTGGACGGATAATGATAGCCGTGGGTTCAACGAGGTGAATACGCCCTAATGGGTCCGAGGTCACAAGCTATTGCTTTTACCCACGGAGGCGGAAACGTCAGCGAAAAGAAAATAAGATAACGCCATTCACAAATGACATATTCATGAAAACGGACGCATTTAAAGTGACAATCCATATGGTTTCAAGTCTGGATGGAATGATCGCCAAAAAAGATAATAGCGTTTCATGGTTTGAAACAGCTGATCATTACCAGAAAGGAATTGTTGAACAAAATGTAGAGGAATTTCTCAGAACAATAGATTGTTATGTTATGGGTTCTCGGACCTATGAACACGCGTTGGAGCTTTCAAAATCATACGGGTGGGCTTACGGAGAGGTACCGACGATCGTATTAACCCATCGAGAACTGCCCGTGGAAAGACCGAACATTGAAACCTATTCAGGAGACTTGAAAAAACTTGTGGATGAACGATTAAAGCCAAGCTACAAGAATGTTTGGCTTGTAGGGGGTGCTGCGCTCGCCCGCGATTTCATTCTCTTAAAATTGGCGGACGAAATCAGGGTATCCATTTTGCCGATTATCTTGGGTGGCGGAATTCCATTTTTTGACCAAATCGGAGAGGAACAGGCATTACACCTGAAAGAGGTGACCGCCTACAAAAGCGGCATGGTTGAACTTTGGTATGAAATTCGAAAAGAATAGGTTTTACTGAATGGAAAGATTGGCGTGCCCAGTGACATTGCATTCCACTGTAAAAAAGGCGTAAGGAATAAATATTTAATTGTGAACTTTCTTTTGCCCGTTTTTGTAGTTAAGGCAAATACATGTTTAAACATGTATTTGACCGATCGACCATTAAAAACATTACGATGAATTCAATCCTCCATAAAGCCAATACCCGAGGCCATGCCAACCACGGTTGGCTCGATACCAACCATACCTTCAGTTTTGCACAATATTATGACCCAGCACGGATTCACTTTGGTGCGCTGCGGGTGCTCAATGACGATTTCGTAGAAGGCGGTATGGGCTTCGGTACGCATCCACATGATAACATGGAAATCATCTCCATCCCATTATGGGGTGATTTGGAGCATCGCGACAGCATGGGCAACGTTGCCGTAATCAAACAAAACGATGTGCAGATCATGAGTGCCGGCACAGGCATCCAACATTCAGAATACAATAAAAATAAAGACAAAAAAGTAAACTTCTTGCAGATCTGGGTCTTTCCAAAGCAACGCAACATCAAACCCCATTACGACCAAAAGAATTTTGATCCGTCAAAACGAGAGAACAAACTTCAATTAATTGTCTCACCAGAAAAAGATGGCGAAGGTGTTTGGATCAACCAGGATGCTAAGTTCTATTTAGGAAATTTAAAGAAAGGATTCCAGACGGACTATGCTGTTAGCCAGAAAGGAAATGGCGTCTATGCTTTTGTCATCGAAGGGGCGGTAAGGGTCCATGACCAGAGACTCGGCAAACGCGATGGTTTCGGCATTTGGGACATCGAAAAATTCTCCATTACTGCCGAGAGCGATTCAGAATTATTGCTAATGGATGTGCCGATGGAGGCTGGGTACTAAGCTGGTGGACACGGGATCCCAGATTATTGGCAGTCCAGAATTCAATGACCGAACCAGAATAGCGGCTAAAACAAGAACGTGCATTTAGCCACGTTGTTGTTTTCAAGCTTTAACTTGGCGGTATCTATTTTAAATTGGCCAGGTCGCGAACCAGGATTTTCTTTCGGTCGAAGTTGATTAGGTTTTTTTCTTTCAGTTCGTTGAGAATAGTGGTCACGGTTTGGCGGCTGGTGCCGGTGAGTGCGGCAATGTCCTTGTGCGTAAGCTTAGTCGGCACCAGTGTTTCGTAGCCTACTTTTTTTCCCTTCCACGTTGCGGAGTCCTTAATGAATTCGATGATCCGCGTGCGCGCGTCTTTAAAAACCAAGGATTCCAATTTTCGCTCGAGTTTCATCAGCCGAAGGCCCACGAGTTTCAGCATTTTAAAACTCAGTTCACGGTTATCATACATTAATCGTTTCAGCTCTTCAATACTCAAGGGGCACACGGTTGTGCTATTATCCATGGCTTGGGCAAAGTCCGTGCGCTTTTCTTCTCCAGCCAAAGCAAGTTCTCCAAAAATTTCGCCCATGCCCAGAATAGCCGTTATCACCTCTTTTCCATCGTCAAGGTAACGGCCGATGCGCACGCGGCCATCGGCAATCATATAAATGTTTTGAGCTGGCTGCTCGGGAAAGTAAATAAACTGGTCCTTCTTAAAATAATTGAAGGTATGACGCTCCGCCATTGTCTTCACTTTATGCGGGCATAGCACATCATATAGATTTACACTTTCAAAGTACCAAAGTGCTGATACGTTCGACATTTTTTTTGCGAATTTTTCCTGACTAAGTTAGCGCAAATTATCGAATAAAAGTTCCTCATGGCGGTCTTGCGACTCAGTGAAATCTGGATTTATCCTATTAAATCGTTAGGTGGCATCCGCGTGAAGTCGGCCAAGGTTCTTGAAAAAGGCTTACAATACGATCGGCGTTGGATGCTTATCGATCGTGACAACGAATTTATGTCCCAACGACTTTATCCAAAGATGGCGTTGTTTAAAATGCAAATTGAATCCCGATGGCTCTTAGGATCAGCATTCAAGATTACCCATGGAAACGACTCGATCTTGTTGTCTTGCAATCATTCTTTTACTGGTAAACAGATAAAAGCAGCGGTGTGGGATGATCAAGTAGAAGTGTATGAGATAGGAGAGCGATACAGTCGTTGGTTCTCCGATCATTTGGGTATGGAATGCCGACTCGTTTCCTTTCCGGAAAATAATTCGAGGCCAGTGGATAAAAATTATCAGGTCAACCAGGAACAGGTAAGCCTTGCCGATGCCTACCCGTTTTTGATTATTGGAGAGCAATCGTTGGTTGATCTGAATTCAAAATTAGTGGAACCCGTGCCCATGAACCGCTTTCGTCCAAATCTGGTTTTCAGTGGAGGTCAGCCCTATGAAGAAGACCGATGGAAAAATTTTTCGGTGGGTAAAAATAGATTTTCAGCCGTAAAGCGTTGTGCGCGCTGTGTGCTCACCACGGTCAATCAAGAAACAGGCGAAAAAGGCGTCGAACCCTTGGCGACACTGTCGACTTACCGAAAGCACGACAATAAGGTTTTATTTGGACAAAATGTAATCGCAATCAATCATGATAAAATACAAGAAGGAGATGAAATCAATTTGGAATAGAAACGGGATGCGAGGTACACCACCTGGGAAAGGGGAAGCCCAACGGGGGAGGCTTTGGTGGCTGTCTGCATCCTACGGTCTACTATTATTTACCTCTTGCGCCACTAAAACCGAAAGGCTTCCCATCCTTGGCGAGCGTGAGTTAAATGGCAAGGATACGATCTATCATACCATCGCTCCCTTTCAATTTGTTGATCAAGACAGTGCGTTAATCAGCAAGGCGACATTCAAGGGCAAAATTTATGTTGCTGATTTTTTCTTCACCTCGTGCCGCACGATCTGTCCCATTATGAAAACGCAGATGCTTCGGGTATATGAGGCAACACAAGACATGCCCGATGTATTGCTACTCTCCCACTCCATCGACCCGGAATATGACACGGTAGCGCTGCTGCATGATTTTGCCAATCGACTCGGAGTGGAAAGCCGGCGTTGGCATTTCGTCACCGGCGTGAAAGATTCCATTTTTAAAATTGCGCAGACCAGTTATTTCGCCACGGCAATGGAAGACAAGACTGAACCGGATGGTCGAATTCATAGCGGTGCATTTTTATTGATCGACAAGCTAGGGCGCATTCGAGGAAAATACGATGGCACGAAAGAACAGGATGTAAATCGATTGATTGTTGATATCAAGAAATTAAGGCAGGAACAATGAGAATTAGTCGGTGGTCAATGGGCTATGGGCATGGGCATAAATGCAATCGACTATGGACCGTAGTCTATGGGTTTTTCGTCATTTCTTTCATTTTCTTCTCTTGTTCCACCAAAAACACCAAGTTCCAACAGTACTTCGCACAGGGGCAAACCCTGTATGAAATGAAATGCAGCAATTGCCACCAAAAGAACGGAAATGGATTGGGCCTTCTGTATCCGCCATTGGCCGTAAGTGACTATTTTGACAAAAACTTCAGGGCGTGTCTTTGCATTATGAAATACGGAGCAAAAGGTGAACTGATCATAAACGGAAAGAATTTTAATAAACCCATGCCTGGCGTGCCGGCTCTCACCGAATTGGAAATCGCCGAGATTGCCACTTACATCAATAACGCTTGGGGCCGGAAAAATGGCCTCGTGGAAATCAATCAGGTTACCGCAGCGCTTAAGGAATGCGAAGTAAATTAGAGCCAGATCATGGTCCCCCGGAAAAAACAAGACCGACAACATTAAGGGGTTGCTTATTTTTATTTCTTCTGCATTTTAAGTTACTTAAGAGCTATTTGACGTCATGAAACGCCCCAATTACCGTAAAGTTCTCATCACTTTCCTTGCTCTTGCGTGCATATTTGCAGTTTTATTAGCGGTATTACTAAACCTTGAGAAAGGGGCTCCCAATAGCAAATTGAACAATTGGGTAGATGCCATGTGGTACCTGATGGAGACCCTGACTACGGTGGGTTACGGCGACGCTTTACCGGTGACGTATTGGGGCCGCATGATCGGTTTCGTCTTTTTACTTTCGAGCTTAGGGGTGTATGGTTTTATCATCGGACAGATCGCAAATTTTATGAGCACAATAAAAGAACAACGAGAGCTGGGCCTCAATGGCACGGGTTTCAAAAACCATGTGGTGATCATCGGCTGGAATGATTTTGGTCATTCCGTAATTAGCCATCTCGTAGCCGCGGGACGTCAGGTAGCCGTCGTGACAAAGGACCGCGGGCACATTGATATTATCCGAGAATACTACTCCATGGATCAGGTGTTTACGTTGTTTTCCGATTACAACAATTTCGAAATTTTGGAGAAGTCCAACATCCGTCAAGCTTCGATTGTATTTGTTAATCTCAATGACGATACCGAAAAATTAGTCTACATCATCAACATTAAAAAACATTTTGAAAACCTGAACTATGTGGTAACCCTCGATAACGGGAACCTGAAAAGCACCTTCATGCACGCGGGCGTGACCTACACGATTTCCAAAAATGAAATTTCATCGAAACTATTGGCCAGCTACATCTACGAACCGGATGTGGCTTTCTTTAGCGAAGAATTGATTGCTTATGCCCATGAGGAGAATGAGTATGACATGAAGCAGTTTTTAGTAAAGTCTGATAATGTTTATGCCAACACGCCTTACGACAAGGCTTTCTTTGATCTGAAGCGTGATTGCAATGTCGTGCTCATTGGTCTGGTAAAATTTAGCAACGGACAGCGAAAATTATTAAAGAACCCGGAAGGCAACATCAAAATTGAAGCGGGTGATTATTTATTGATGATGATGGATGGAAAAGGCCGCAAGAAGCTCAGTAAGATGTTTCATATTGAAGAAGGAATTTAAGACATCAGAAAAAAAAGAAGGGCGTGCACCTCTGCACGCCCTAACCCCAAAAACCATCCCGCCCAAGAGCGGGATTTACCAAACCCCACAAACCAACACTCTTACTAGGTTTTAATTGACTAACTCAATCTGATCGGTATTGATAAACTCAAATTCCACCTCGTTCTTTATATCAACGAAAATTGTGGAGTCCTTGTTCACTTTGCCCGATAAAATTTGTTTAGACAATTCATTTAGTATCTCCCGCTGCATCACCCTTTTTAGGGGACGTGCACCAAACTGCGGATCAAATCCCAATTTGGCCAATCTGTCTAACGCCTTATCGGAAATATCAAGTTTAATGCCACTTTCCTCTAAACGCTTCCTCACCAATTCAAATTGTATATTGACGATCTTACGAATATCTTTTTTGCTCAGCGGACGGAACATGATAATCTCGTCGATTCGGTTAATAAATTCTGGACGGACCGATTTTCTCAAAAGTGCCGTTACTTCTTCTTTTGTGTTTTCGATAACCTCAAAATAATTTTCATCCGTAAGCTTCTCAAAATTCTCCTGGATAATCTGTGACCCGATATTGGTGGTCATAATAATGATCGCATTTTTGAAATTGGCCGTCCTTCCCTTATTATCTGTCAGTCGTCCTTCATCCAACACCTGTAATAGAATGTTAAACACGTCCGGATGAGCCTTTTCTATTTCGTCCAGCAAAACCACGGAGTAGGGTTTTCTGCGAACGGCTTCCGTTAACTGGCCGCCCTCATCATAACCCACATAACCGGGAGGCGCGCCAACCAATCGGCTCACACTGTGACTTTCCTGATATTCACTCATGTCAATGCGAACTATTGCATTTTCATCGTTAAATAAATATTCAGCGAGCGCTTTGCTCAACTCGGTCTTACCAACACCGGTGGTTCCCATAAAGATAAACGAACCAATCGGTCGCTTGGGATCTTGCAAGCCTGCGCGACTTCTTCGCACCGCGTCACTCAGCGCCTGAATGGCTTCCTCCTGACCGGCCACTCGCTTGCCTAGTTCGGCCTCCAGGTGCAATAACTTTACGCGTTCGCTCTGCAGCATTTTGGCAACGGGTATCCCGGTCCATTTGGCGACCACTTCGGCAATATCTTCACTGTCTACTTCTTCTTTTAGGAGAGAATGGCCGGCCTGCATTTCCTTCATTTGAACTTGCAAATCCTTTAGTCTTTTTTCTGCCTCTCCAATCTTGCCATACCGAATTTCAGCTACTTTTCCGTAATCTCCGCTCTTCTCGGCTTGCTCCGCTTCGAACTTTAAGCGATCAATATTTTCCTTTTCTTTTCGGATTCCCTGGATAATATTTTTCTCGCTGTCCCACTTTGCCTTTAGCGAATTGCGTTCAGCCGAAAGGTCTGCAATCTCTTTGCTGAGCGACGATTCTTTGCTTTTATCTTTTTCTCTTCGAATCGCTTCACGCTCGATTTCCAACTGCATGATCTTGCGGTTGAGTTCATCCAATTCTTCTGGGAGGGAATCCATTTCCAAGCGCAGTTTTGCAGCGGCTTCATCCATCAAGTCAATCGCCTTGTCAGGAAGGAAACGATCACTGATGTAACGACTGGAAAGTTCAACCGCCGAAATCACCGCATCGTCTTTGATCCGCACGCCATGATGCAATTCATATTTATCTTTGATACCGCGCAAAATAGAGACGGAATCCTCAATATTTGGCTCATCCACCATGACCGTCTGAAACCGGCGTTCAAGCGCTTTGTCTTTTTCAATATGCTTTTGATATTCTTTTAACGTGGTCGCGCCGATGGCATGCAGTTCTCCCCGAGCCAGCGCCGGCTTTAACAAGTTGGCCGCATCCATAGCCCCTTCACCACCACCCGCACCGATGAGCGTATGTATTTCATCAATGAATAAAATGATTTCTCCGTTAGAGTCAGTCACTTCTTTGATGACCGCTTTCAATCGTTCTTCAAATTCACCCTTATATTTCGCACCGGCCACAAGTAAACCCATATCAAGGGAAACGAGAATTTTTGATTTCAGATTTTCAGGTACATCACCATTGACGATTCGTTGCGCCATGCCCTCAACAATGGCCGTCTTACCTACGCCAGGTTCACCTATAAGGATCGGATTATTTTTCGTTCTGCGAGAGAGAATCTGCAATACCCGTCTAATCTCCTCATCCCGGCCGATCACCGGATCAATTTTTCCTTTCTTCGCTAATTCATTTAAATTTTTTGAATAGCGCTCCAGTGATTTATATTTTGCTTCTGCATTTTGATCCGTGACCCGTGCGCCACCACGCAATTCTTTTATTGCTTTGATGAGACCGCCTCTTTCAAAACCAACGTCCTTCAGCAAAGAAGAAACTTTATCTTTCGTGGATAGCAAAGCTAAAAGCAAATGCTCAATTGAAACAAACTCATCTTTAAGTTCGCGAAGCTCTTTTTCGGCATTTTGCAGCACTGCATTCGCTGATTGTGACAAATAAGGTTGTTGCCCGGAAACTTTCGGATAGGATTTCACTATTTCCTCAAGCTTGGTCTTAAGAATGGATTCGTTGACATTGAGCTTTTTGAAAACATAAGACGAAACATTTTCATCCGTTTCCAAAATCGCCTGCAACAAATGACCTGGCTCAATGGCTTGCTGATCATTACTCGTTGCAATACTTGCCGCCTTTTGCAAGGCTTCTTGAGATTTTATAGTGAATTTTTCAAAGTTCATATATTTCCATCTTTTGAACGTATTTGATCAAACCACTATCCAAAGAACAGAATCCAGGAAAAATTGTCTCAATAAATGAATATTTTTATGACAATCCAGTCAAATTGACTGTAAATAAGTAACTTAGATAAGCCGATTCGAACTTCATCAAAGCGCTACATGTCGAAAAAAAGTAAGCCAAAAATCAATCCGATACTTATCGAAGTTGCTTGGGAAGTGTGTAATCAAGTCGGCGGCATCTATACCGTGATCCGCTCAAAAGCGCCTGCCATGATGAAAAATCATAGTGGCAACTTCTGCATGGTTGGGCCCTACGTAAGCAAAAATATCCAGGCAGAGATTGAACCGCTCAACGACGTGGAAGATATCTTCGGCCAGGCAGCCGCTAACCTGCGAAAAAAAGGATATGATGTGATGTATGCCGAGTGGTTAATCACCGGTAAGCCGCGTGTTGTTTTGTTGAATCCGTTAATTGAAGAAAAAGCACTCAACGTACTTAAGTATTTATTGTGGAAGAATCACGGTATCGCTACCCCTACCGGTAATTTGCTCATCGATCAAGTAATAGCCTTTGCGTTTCTCACTAAATTATTTTTTGATGAACTCATCAAACTGAGAGGTGAACAGCTGGTGATCGGTCATTTTCATGAATGGATGGCCAGCCTTCCCATTCTGGATATCACACGAGAAAAGATGCCGGTAAGAACGGTATTCACTACCCACGCCACGCAATTGGGAAGACATCTTGCCATTAACTCACCGTTGTTTTATGCCCACCTTCCATTTTTTAGTTGGGAAGAAGAAGCTAAAAAATTTGGTGTTATTACAGAAGCTTCCATTGAATTTGGTTGTGCTCAAAAATGTACTGTCTTCACCACCGTAAGTGAAGTCACAGCACGTGAGTGTAAGCATTTGTTGCATCGCAACCCGGACGTGATTTTACCTAACGGATTAAACATTCAGCGTTTTGAAGCCTTGCATGAATTTCAAAACCTCCACGCGCTTTACAAAGAAAATATCAACGAATTTGTAATGGGTCACTTCTTTCAATCCTATTCATTCGATTTGAATAAGACGTTGTACTTCTTTACATCGGGTCGGTATGAATATAAGAACAAAGGCTTTGACCTGACATTGGAAGCGCTGGTCCATCTCAACGAGCAATTGAAAGAAGAAAAATCCGATCTCACCGTCGTCATGTTTTTTGTAACAAAAAGAGAATTCACCAGTATTAAACCCGAAGTTCTTCAATCCAGAGCAGTGATGGAAGAAATTCGGCAAGTTTGTTCAGCGATTCAAAAACAAGTGGGGAAACGGTTTTTTATTGAAAGTACCATTCGTCAGGATCAACGGCTTCCCGACCTCAATAGTTTTGTTGACGAGTACTGGGCTTTGCGCTACCGAAGAACAATTCAAACTTGGAAAACCAAAAACTTGCCTCAATCCGTAACGCACCGCTTGGTTAACGAAGAACATGATGACATTGTCAGATTTATTAACCGTAGAAAATTGTTTAACCGGCCTGAAGACAAAGTCAAAATCATTTATCATCCTGACTTTATTAACTCTACCAATCCGTTGTTTGGCTTGGATTACAGTCAGTTTGTGCGCGGATGTCACTTAGGAATCTTTCCAAGTTATTATGAGCCTTGGGGTTACACGCCATTGGAGTGCATGGCCAGCGGTGTTCCGGCGGTGACAAGTGACCTGAGTGGCTTTGGTGATTACCTGATGAGGCACATGCCCGATCACGAGAAGGGAGGGATGTTTGTGGTGGAGCGTGGCAAACGAACTTTCGATTGGAGTGCAAAGCAACTTTCAAATTTTCTATATAAGTTTCTCAAGCAAAGCCGCCGGGACCGGATCATGCAGCGCAACAATGTAGAGAGTTATTCTTCCGCTTTTGATTGGAGTACCCTCATCAAACAATATGAGGAAGCCTATGAGTTGGCAAGTAATTGATGATCTTACAAGTCTTTGCGGTTGGTTCCAGGAACTTCTAAGATCAAATCGGCTCCATAAGCTTTCGAAGGAGTTTGAAACCCAGGCTTGACATTTCCTGATAAAATTTTCTGCGCGATCAACACACTGGTTTTGGCGGTGAGGGTATAGCCCTCCACCGTTTCAAGCAAACTAATTTTTTCTTGCTTGCCGTCCCAAACTTTTCCCCACAAAAACATTTTCGATTTAGCCCGTCGCTCTTCATTGGGTCCCGCTGGCTTTTTATCGATCTGTTTTATCAAATAATTTTTTACCGAACGCATACGCAATAGCCAGTTAAGATAACGGCTCATCTTCACTTGTTTGATCAACCCCTTATCGGCTCCACGGAAAACTTCAATGTTGCCAATGCCCGTGCTGTAAAAGGCGGTAGATACATCACCCCACGGAATGCGAATTGATGGCAATTGAAACGCTCCATAATTAATTTCCATGATGCCTTCATGAAGTGGAGAAGGGATAATTTTGCCATTCTTACGAATGGCTCCCCCCAATCCCATTCCTTCCACCATCGTCTTCGATGTTCCACGTGATAGGCCGCCCTTGTTGGAGGCAAAAGCCAATTGCAAATGCGTGGCCGAGGGCAGCCGGTTTTTTAAATGCATGGCCAGGCAGTCAGAGGGCACAACATCAAAACCAACCCCGGGCATTATGGCAATGCCAGCTGCTTTGGCCTTTTCATCCAGTTTTGCCATCATTTCGAATACTGCAATTTCGCCGGTGATATCAGTATAGTGCCGTTGGGTTATCAGACACGCCTCCGCCATAGCTTGTGCCGTAAATTGAAATGGACCAGCCGCATGAATAACCATCGACCCCTTTTCCAGCAACGCGCAAAGACTAGTTATCTTATCAATATCAACTACCTCAAACGGATATCCGGTATGGGCACTTTGGCTGCGCAAGGCATCACCATTTCTACCGGAAAGGATCACATCAAGTCCTTTTGCTTTACACTCCTCAATAATTAATTTTCCGGTATACCCGTAAGAACCGTACACGATAATGGGAAAGGCCATAATTATTTTATTCGTTCGACTTTCTCAATGAAATACTTCGTGTCACCTCGCCATGGAAATGCCGAATAGCGCTTGATGAAATGTAGATTAACACGCTCGCCGGTTAAGGCTACTTGCTCCAAATCCTTGATTACTTCCTTTTGATCTTCCTGGACAGAAAAATCAAACGATTCGGCAATCGGGCTGGTTCCTTTCAGCGCTCCAAATGTTTCAAGATTGAGTTTGCCTTCATAGGTTTTGAAGAGCATCCCTTTTTGTGTCACACGTAACACTTTTCCTGCCATGATACCTCTTTCGTAAACACCCCAATAGAGAAAGGAGAAAACAACAGCGCCAACGACAAGGGCTGCCAAAATAATCCGTCTTACTATTTTTTTTGTGGTCTTTGCAAATCGTTGACCAAAACTTTCTGTTTCCATATCATAAAAACTTTGATAATGGAAAGGTAGCTTTTTAGCTCAACTTTACATAGCCTATCAAGAGGCGGAAAAATCGGGATGACGGGCGTTATTATTCAACTATACAGTCATGATCTCAATCTCTTTCTTTTTCATGAGACTCTCGATTTTAAGTATGAAGTCATCGGTGAGTTTTTGAGTGGTCTCTTCTGCATTTTTTACATCATCCTCGGAAACTCCTTTTACTTTCTTCAGGGCTTCGTTGGTCTCTTTGCGAATCGCGCGCACGCTTACTTTGCCATGTTCACATTCCTGCCCTACCTGCTTCACCAGTTGCTTCCTTCGCTCTTCGGTAAGCATCGGTACATTAATGATCACCTGAAGACCGTCATTCTGTGGTGTGAGGCCGATATTGGCAGCCATTATTGCTTTTTCAATTTCCTGAATTAGACTCTTCTCCCATGGCTTAATAAAAATACTCCGGGCATCTGGCGTGGTGATCGACGACACCTGGCTTAGTGGACTCATAGCACCATAATAGGAAACCATAATACTATCAAGCATGGAGGGATTTGCCTTGCCGGCACGGATTTTTGCCAATTCACTCGCCACGTGGCTCAATGCTTTGTTCATCCTTTCTTTGGCATCTTCGAGGTATAATTCTAATTCTTCCATAGTCGTAGTAAGTAATCGGTCGTACGTCTTAAGACAGTCATCATTGAATTAAAAAATTATCGAATCAACTAATCAAAGTCCCTGCTTCCTCACCTTTGGCAATATGCACCAGGTTCCCTTTTTTGTTCATGTCAAAAACAATGATGGGCAGTTTGTTTTCCATACACAAGGTGAAGGCCGTCATGTCCATGATGTTCAGGTTTTTTTCATACGCTTCCTGAAATGAAAGGGTGGTGTAACGCACGGCGTCAGGAAACTTTAACGGGTCTTTCGTATAGACACCATC
>Ga0209067_10000346_pt1 | contig 30608 bp, 27 predicted proteins | sample ColStrG_CSR_2013_FD_187199 | JGI IMG/M metagenome (GOLD analysis project Ga0209067, IMG submission 187199) | Freshwater sediment microbial communities in response to fracking from Pennsylvania, USA - Cold Stream Run_MetaG_CSR_2013 (SPAdes)... | ecosystem: Environmental > Aquatic > Freshwater >... | reverse complement strand
CGATCGCACTCCTGAACAAGGCTTTGGCTTTCAGGCCGCACTCCAAATTGTGCAGTCTTTCAACTCGGCCGAATATGGTGCAACTCCATTGACGTTCACAGTTCCCGAGGTTGATGGCACTCTGGGGATCACACGTTGGTTGGCGGTTGCGGCGGGTCTCAACTACGCGCTGTGGACCGGTGGAAACTTTGGTTCTGTTACACCTTCGGGACAAATTGGCGGTCAAGCCAATCTTTTGGTTCGCGCGACTTCTCACTTCTCAGTTCGTGCAGGATATCTCATCATGATGGAGAAGATGAGTTTTCCAAGTGACAGCGTGACCTTCCAAGCCAGTGGATTTAATTCAAATATTGTTTATCAATTTTGATTGCGGACTGAGTCTCTTTCGCCAGCTGCAAATGACCCCAGCGTCAATTGTTTCGACAGGTAAGAAATTTAGGAAATCAGGTGGTTTTGCGATTCCGGTGGAGATCCTGCGGCAAAGGGGCTAAATTGCGCTTTCGTCTGAGAGGTCAAGGGAGGGTGGAATGGGTCACGAAATGAAATCCAAACTGAGAGTGCTGACAGCCCTGACATTCGTTGTTGGCACTTTGCTCGGTTGTCAAAAAGAAAAGTTCAGCCCAGCGCCGCCCCCACCTCCACCAGCTCCGGTCACTCCGGCTTCTGTGACTCCGACAAATGGTTCCAACGGCACCTTCAATCCGACAGCTGGTGGTCCCACTGGATTTCCCGGTGGGCAGCCGACGGCTGGTCCTGCGTTTCCACCCAATGGAGTTTTCAATCCAGGTGCAATGCCGTGGCCGGTCAGCGGGCCGCCTTCGGACCAGTATTACAACATGGGCACCTGGGATTTTTCTGAGGAATTTTTTGTCTTCGTTGAGCTTTATTTTCTGGTGAAGCCCATCACATATATTGGCAGCTCGGATGTCTTCACCGCTGAATCGGGACGCTATGAAAAGTTGATGATTCGGGCCCTGCGGCGTTTGGGTTTTCGCCATTTTGTCTTCGAAAATGACACCCCCGATCTGGACAATTTGAATTCGTTGGATCAGCAAAAATGGTCCGCGGTTCAAGATGAACTGAACGACCTCGAGGACTTGGCTTGTCCTGGTCGAAATGACAGTGATGATTCCGCAAAGAAATGCTTGGCTGAAGACCTGCGCCCTGATCTTTTCCAACTGGCGCAACAAACACTTTCGCAAAGTGCGCCCATGGTGGGGGCTCCAGTGGAGGCTCAGGCTTCTGTTCCTCGCGTGGCTTTTATTGGACACAATCGCAGTCAGAGTTCGGTGTTACGCCAAAGTCGCCGAGATGTGATGGCCTCGATCTGGATGATCAACGGTTCGGGTCATGATTCCAGCCCACTGTGTGACAAAGCCGAATGCCGGGTGACAAAACCCAAAGCCGACATTGCGGACCTTTTGGGATTCATTGGACATCGATTTCTGATTCACACTCAGTACTTGGTGAACACCATTCAGAACGGTCTGAATTTACAGAACTTGGCTCTGCGGTCTGAGCTTGGGATTGAGAATCTGGATATTGCCACCAACACGGATTACATTTTTTATGTCGACCGTGTGGAGTCAATTCTCGAGCCTTGAGAGCGCTTGATCTAAAAAATAGTCCATCCACCTGTAGGTGCCATAAGGTGTGATCGTGCGCGACAGAAAGCCCACGTGTCCGCCTACATTTTCAATATGCAATTGGGTCTTTTCACCCAGGCCTGTTTTCTGTTCATTGAAATAGTGAGACACGTCGACAAAGGGATCATCATTTGAATGCAGCATGATCAGCGGGCACTTGATTTGGTGCAGAAAGCCCTTCGGGGAGCACAGATCATAGTAATCATCACGGGAAGCGAATCCGGCAAGTGGAGCTGTAATTTTTTGATCAAATTCATAAATCGGCAAGAAGGGAGAAATTTCAAGCTTTTGATCCATCAGACCCAATTCGTATTTCTGTCGCAGATCCGCCGCCAGTCGATTGACGAAGCGGATGTTGTAGAGGCGATTTACACCTCGTCCCAAGTTGATTGCGCCTGAACGCAGGTCCAAAGGCGCATTCACAGTGATTGCAGCGTCGGGTTGTGCATGACCACGGCGACCCGCAATGAGGTTCAAAACAATCGAGCCACTCATCGAAATTCCAATGGCGACCTGACGTTTTCCGGGGAAGCGTTTGCGCATGGCTAAAATGACGTCTGAGACATCTTCGCTTCGCCCCGAATGATAGGGTTTCCGAGCCATCGTTAGTCCCGTGTGGGTCCCGCGATGATTCACCAGCAGCACTGAGTAACCCTTCTTCTGACAGACCAAAGCCGTACGCTGGATGTAGTCGGAAGTGATGTCTCCGGAAAGGCCGTGATAAAGACTCACGACAGTGTCGCCTGTTCCCACATGCAAATAGGTTTTCAACTGATCGCCATCAGCCAATTGAATTGTCAGCTCTTGCAGGGGATCTTGGAAGGTGGGCGAGGGGATGAGGTGTGCAGCAATGGTCTGCCAGTGCCCCGAGGGTGCCCAGGCCGGAGCCTGAAGCGGAGCGAGACCCTCAATTTTGGGCAATTTGATATTTGTCACTCGCCGTCTTCAAGATAAGTGTATCCAGAGAGGCCCTCTTCGTAGTGTTTGATCAACAGCTTGGCCTCTTGTTTGGTCAGTTGACCTCTTTGGATGCTTTCTTCTGCGGCACTGCGGATGTTGTCCACCATATTGTAATGACGATACTGCACGTAAGACAGAACCTCGGTGACCGTATCGCCCGGGATGAAATGATCCAAAGTGTAGCTGTTCTCTGTGATCGAGACATGGACGGCATCGGTGTCACCAAAAAGATTGTGCAGATCGCCCAGAATCTCTTGATAAGCTCCAGTCAGGAAGACACCCAGAAAATAGGGCTTTCCTTGGACAAGATCATGGACCGGTAAAGTCTTTTTCGTTTTGCCAGTTTCGGTGTCGATGAACTTCTCAAGCTTTCCGTCCGAGTCACAAGTCAGATCTGCCAAAGTGGCATTGCGCGAAGGCTTTTGCGTCAACATGTGAATGGGCATCACTGGGAACAGTTGGCCTACGGCCCAGGAATCAGGAACCGATTGGAACACAGAAAAATTACAGAAGTAGGTGTCACAGAGTTCCTGTGAAAGTGCCTGGACAATGTCTTCGCCATCTTCCACTTGACCCGCCATGCGAATCATCTTGGTCGCAATTGCAAAGTACATGCTTTCGGACCAGGCTCGCTGTGGCAAAGTCAAAACGCCATAGGTGAAAAGGGAATTGGCTTCACCGCGAGCTTGCTGCAAGTCATTGAAGCATTCGTTGATGTTGTCTTTGGTGATCTTGTCGTGAATGTACTGCAAATCTTGCATGACAGGGTGGTCGCCACGGGCCGCCGCACGTGGCGGTTCGGCGCGAGTCAAATCATTGACGCCTGTCACGTTGAAAACCAAAACTGAATGGTGCGCAACCAGAAAGCGACCCGATTCCGTCACCACATCTGGATGCGGAACATTTTTTTCGTCGCAAAGAGTTTGCAATGCTGAAATGATATCGTTGGCATACTCTTGCTCGGAGTAGTTGACAGAGCTGTCGGAGCTTCCCGTCCCGTCATAATCGACGCCCAGTCCACCACCCACATCGACAAATTTCAGATTGTTGGCGCCCAATGAGTAAAGCTCAGTGAAAAAGCGAACACCTTCCTTGAGGCTGGACTTGATGCTTTGGATGCGGGGAATTTGCGAGCCAATGTGGAAGTGTACAAGCTCAAGGCAATCCATCATCCCTTCTCGGCGGAGGATCTCCATGCCTTCCATGATCTCGACTGCGGTCAAACCAAATTTGGAACGGGCACCCGATGAGTCGACCCATTTTCCCGCGCCTTGGGTGTTCAGCTTGGCACGAAATCCAATATGCGGGCGAGCGTGCAGTTTTTTGGCCGCATCGATAATCATTTTCAATTCTTCGAAGCGATCCACCACAATAATCGGATGTCGACCGAGCTTTTGCGACAGAATTGCAGTTTCGATATACTCCTGGTCTTTGAAACCGTTGCAGATGATCACTGCGTTTGGAGTGTTCATCAACGCCAAGACAACCAGCAGTTCAGGTTTGCTTCCACATTCCAAGCCCAAGCGGTGTGGACGACCGTGTTTGACAAGCTCTTCGACGAGATGCCGTTGCTGATTTACTTTGATCGGGTAAACGCCGCAGTATTGACCTTTGTAACTGTGATCGGCAATGGCTTTTGCAAAGCAACCCGAGATCAGTTCCACTCGAGCTTTTAAAATATCAGGAAAGCGGATCATAATCGGGACGCGAATACCTCGATCCATCAAATCTTGCGTCAGCTCAAGAAGATCAACCTGAGGACCGTCGGCTTTTCCACTGGGAGTGATGCTGATATTTCCATTCGCATTGATGCGAAAGTAGCCATTCCCCCATGCGTTGATCCCGTACAGATCGGCGCTCTGCTCAGTGTTCCACTGATCTGCCGGAACAGCACCAATCCGGCCATTGCCGTTGCGCTGGACCTCTTTTTTACTCAGGTTGGTATTGGTATCCGAACTTGCCGCGGGAGAAGAGCCTGTGACTTCCAATTTGCGTCCTTTCGAAGGTCCAAAAAAGCGCTTAGTCTTTTACAATCAAGTTGAGAATCTTACCTGCTTTGTAAATCACTTTCGCCACCGATTTACCACCAATCGCGGTCAGAACGCTAGAAACTTTTTGCGCTTCTGCAAGCGCGACGGCCTCGGTTGCCGTTGGAGCGATGCGAATGGTTCCACGCATTTTGCCGTTGACCTGAACACCCATCTCAACGGTTTCATCGATCACAAGCTTGGGATCAAAACTGGGCCACGGAGCCAGTGAAACGAAGCCTCGGCCACCCAAGCGCTCCCAGATTTCCTCGGCAAAATGAGGCGCAATCGGCATCATCAACTGCGCCAGAGTCAGCAGGGTCGTCCGAGGTTTTTCATTTTGTTTGTACAGCTCGTTGACCAGAATCATCAGCTGGGAAATCGAAGTGTTGAAGCTCAGATCATTCATGTCTTCTGTCACCTTTTTGATCGTCTTGTGCAGAAGTCTCTGGACGCCGTCGCTGGGCGGGAGATCTGTCGCGACCAACTGGCCGTCATCATTGACAATCATCCGCCAGACGCGCTCCAGGAACCGTCGGACGCCTTCGATTCCTGACATGGACCAAGGCTTGTCCTTGTCCGTCGGACCCATGAAACAAATGTACATGCGGCCCGCATCCGCGCCGTACTTGTCGCGGATCTCGTCGGCGCTGATCGTATTGCCTCGGGATTTGGACATTTTTTCCCCGTCCGGTCCCAAGACCAATCCTTGGTGAAACAGGCGTTGAAAGGGCTCATCGTGACTGACAAGACCCGCATCGAAGAGGACTTTTTGCCAAAACCGAGCATACAGCAGATGCCCAACCGTGTGCTCCGCGCCACCCACATAGATGTCCACAGGCATCCAATATCGTTGGGCCGCAAAATCAAAGGCGGCTTCGGAGTTGTGGGGGTCGGTGTACCGTAAGAAATACCAGGAGCTCCCGGCCGAGCCTGGCATCGTGTCGGTCTCGCGCTGGCCCAGAGGGTGCTGCACCCAATCCTGGGCGCGAGCCAAGGGAGCCTCGCCTTTTTCAGAGGGTTGATAGTCCGCGACTTCTGGTAAAACAACAGGCAGTTCATTCGCGGGAACTGATTGTAAAGTTCCATCGGGCAGACGAATCACGGGGAAGGGCTCGCCCCAATAGCGTTGTCGGCTGAAAAGCCAGTCACGAAGTTTGTATGTGACCAAACGGTGGCCGAGGCCTTTTTGGGTCACCTCTTCGATAGCTCTGGCCAAAGCCGCAGGCTGCGACAACCCATTCAAGAAGTCACTGTTGACTAAGGCCCCTTCACCCAAGTGAGGAAGTTCTCCGCCTTCGATCACTCGTTGCACGGGGATAGCAAATTTTTGGGCAAAAGCGTAATCGCGTTCGTCATGACCGGGAACAGCCATAATCGCACCGGTGCCGTAGTCCATCAGCACGTAGTCTGCAATCCAAATTGGCAAAGGTTGACCTGTGAAAGGATGCAGGGCATAGGCGCCAGTGAACACGCCTGTTTTGTCCTGAGCGGCTTTGCGATCAACTTCCAATTTGCGCGAGGTCAATTTCACATATTCAGCAACCGCAGTCTTTTGTGCGGGAGTCGTAATTTGCGCCACCAGAGGGTGCTCTGGCGCCAAAACCATAAAAGTCACTCCAAAAAGCGTGTCAGGTCGAGTGGTGAAAATCTCAAATTCGGCTTTCGGAGTCAGAATTTGAAAGCGGACCTGGGCACCTTCTGATTTGCCAATCCAATTGCGCTGTCCTTCTTTGGTGCGTTCGGGCCAGTCGACTTTGTCCAAGTCTTGTAACAAACGCTCGGCGTAGTCGGTGATTTTCAGCATCCACTGTTTCATCGGCTGACGAACAACCGGATGACCACCACGTTCGGATTTGCCATCTACGACTTCTTCGTTGGCCAAAACGGTGCGCAAAGCCGGACACCAATTGACGGGGACTTCCTTTTGATAGGCCAGACCCTTGGCAAATAAAATTGAAAAAATCGACTGGGTCCAATGGTAATATTTGGGATCCGCTGTCGAGATTTCACGGTTCCAATCGAAGCTAAATCCAAAGGCCATCAGCTGACGGCGAAAGTTTTCGATCGCTTGTTGCGTGGTGACTGCGGGATGGACGCCTGTCTGAATTGCGTACTGTTCAGCTGGCAATCCAAAGGCATCGTAGCCCATCGGGTGCAGCACATTGAAACCTTGCGCCCGTTTAAACCGCGATAAAATATCAGCCGGCGTATAACTGGCAATATGTCCAACATGCAATCCCGAACCACTGGGATAGGGAAACATATCCAGAGCATAATATTTCGGCCGGTTGGGATCCAATTTGGCCTGAAAAGCCTTCGCATCAGCCCACCGTTTTTGCCACTTTTCGTCCACTTCCAGATGATTGTAAGACATCAATAACAAGTAACGAATGCAGGTCCGAAAAGCAATCCCGATCCCCGCTCCCGAACCCGAACCCGCTCCCGGATCCGAACCCGAACCCGCTCCCGGATCCGAACCCGAACCCGCTCCCGGATCCGATCCCGATCCCGCTCCCGGATCCAAGCGCAGGAGCGCGGAGGGATGCGGGAGTGGGCCTCGGGGGAGGGGAGCCCGAAGGGCCAGCCGCCCGGAAGGCGGCTGCCGGACCCGTCGAGCGCAGGAGGCGCGTGCCCACTCCCGAGTCCCTCCGTGCGACCAGACTTTGGGTTAATTCCCCACCCTGGACCACCCTCCACAATCCCATTTGAGCCGGGCTTGATCTACAATGAAGGAAGATGTCAATTGACGGGAAAAAATTGGATCCACTCAACCGCAAAGTTCTTGTCGTGGATGATGATCCTGACTCATTGGAAATTATTGCCGAAGCACTCTCTTGGGAAGGCTATGATGTTCGCAAAACGATCTCGAGCGAATCCGCCATCGAGATGATCACCCACTGGCAGCCTGACGTTGCAGTTCTTGAAGTCAATATGCCCGAAAATGTGGGAACTTCTTTACTGAAAACACTGAAAGCTCTGGATCCCTTTATGGCAGTGATGTTCATTTCAGGAAATACGAGCACCGAGGCCGTCATCGCAGGACTAGATGCCGGTGCTGACGACTACATCGCTAAGCCCTTCGATCCACTTGAAATGCTGGCTCGGGTCCGCACCCAGTTGCGAATCAAAGATCTGAACAATCAGCTGCGCTGGGCAAATGATCGCCTGAAAGAACTGATCGACATTGATGATTTGACTGGCCTGTTCAACATGCGCTCCGTTTACCAAAAAATTGAACAGGAGCTTGAGCGCAGTCGACGCTTCCATCGCCACTGCTGTGTGGTGATGATGGATATGGACAAATTCAAGTCGGTGAATGATGGCCATGATCATCTTTTTGGTAGTTTTGTTCTGAGTGAGGTCGGCAAGATTATTCAGCACAACATCCGCAACATTGATATTGCCGCCCGCTACGGTGGGGACGAGTTTTTGATCGTTTTGACAGAAACCAATCGTGAAGGGGCTATGATTTTTTGCGAAAGACTTCGTGAGTCCATCGAAGGTCATCAATTTCAATCGGATAAAGATAAAATTCGTTTAACGGCAAGTATTGGGTTTGCAATTACAACCCTTGGCGACACTGAAATGGACGCCAAGAGTCTGGTGCGCATTGCGGACAATGCCCTTTACGAAGCCAAAAGAGCCGGTCGTAATCAGGTCAAGGCGACCGAAATTCCTGCGCCCCCCAAAGGTCGCAAGCAGGCGGGTTGAGCTCCACGCGCAAACACATTGACGGACAGCCTCTGGAATCTGTAAATCTCGGACATGACAAGCTTGGCCCAAGAATCTCATTCCCACGCGCATCCGCAGACGGACCCCTTGTTGGTTCGCTCGGCGTGGCTGTCCGTGATTGTGAGCCTTGTCGTTCTGGCTGTTAAGTTTTACGGCTATCATGTGACCAACTCAGAGTCCGTTCTCTCTGATGCTATGGAAAGTGTGGTCAATGTCGTGACCTCGATCGTTGCACTTTTGGTCATGCGAGCTGCGGCTGAGCCCGCAGACGACGAACATCCCTACGGACATGGAAAACTTGAGTTTTTCAGTGCGGCTTTCGAGGGTGGCTTTGTTATTTTCGGTGGACTGGCAATTCTCTATGCGGCTGGTGAAGCCATTCTGAAGGGTTCTCATTTTGATTCTTTGATTCCAGGGATCATCGCACTGTGTGTGGCAACCTTGATCAACGGAGGCCTGGCGTGGCATTTGTTTCGCGTGGCCCGGCGCTATCAAACGGAAGCTCTGCTTGCGAGTGCCAAACACATTTGGGCGGACGTGGTGACGACGGTCGCGGTCATCGTGGGTTTGGGGTTCACCCATTTTCTCAATTGGCCGTGGCTGGACAATGCCATTGCGGTTGCCGTGGGTCTGCACATTTTGGCTGAGGGCGCGAAAATTGTCAGGCGCTCAGCCGGCGCATTGATCGACGAGACTGACCAGTCCGTGATGGAGCGGTTGGCGCAGGCTTTTCGCAAAAACAAGACGACAGGTGTGATTGACATCCACAAAGTGAAGATCATTCGGTCAGGTCGATTTCACCACATCGATGCGCATTTGGTTGTGCCTGAATTTTGGAGTGTCGCGCAGGCCCATTTGCAAACCCATGATTTTGAGCAGGGAGTTTTGCGCGACTATCTGTTTTCTGGCGAAATTGCTTTCCACCTGGATCCCTGCCGCAAAGAATACTGCCGCTCTTGTGCGCTCTCAGAGTGCCCGATAAGAGTCGAAATCTTTGAACGCGCCCGCGAATTCAGCGGCGAACAGCTGATTCGTGCAGGCATCTCGGATTCAGATCTTTTTGCGGTGGGGCCCAAGTCGTGAACGATGAGTTTCGTCGTCCTCGTATCGTGAAAACTCAGGATCTGAGGGTGCCCAATGCCTATACTTTGGCACTCGACGGAGAATTTCGTGAATTTGCCTTCAATGAGGTGCGCGCAGAACAGCATGCGGGACAGTGGCGCCAAGAGATCTTCAAGGTTCAATTGGAGGCTCCGCTGGATCTTGAAATTGGCACGGGCAATGGTGTGCACTTTCAACACTATGCTTTGCAAAATCCAGAGCGCAATCTGGTTGGCATCGAGTTGAAGTTCAAGCCCTTGATTCAAACCATTCGCGGAGCTTTGCGAAAGGGAGCGCGGAATGTCCGGATCTTGCGGTTGCATGCGTTCAATTTGGATTTGGCTTTTGCGCAAAATGAATTGAATAATATTTTTATTCATTTTCCTGACCCTTGGACGACTCCTCGCAAGCCCAAAAATCGAGTGATGAATCCACGTATGCTGGAAATCTTTTGGCGTCTGCAAAAGCCGGGATCAAAATTGGAATTCAAAACGGATTCGCGTGAAATGTTTGTCTGGTCGCTTGAGAACATTCGCCAAAGCCCTTATGTGATTGAAGCCGAGACTTTTGATTTGCATCAAAGTGTCTGGCAGAAAGAAAATGTTCTGACGGCTTTTGAAAAGATTTTTTTGCGGCAAAACTTGCCAATTCATTTTGTTCGCCTGCGCAAACCGATCGGAGAGCTTTGATTTTGCCCAAAGTGCAATTCGTCAAACCTCATTTGCAGCAGTTTTCAAGCCCTGTCGGTGCCAACCTGATGCGCGAACTCCTGTCGCACCAAATTCCTGTGGCCTCCTCCTGTCAGGGAGATGGCGTTTGCGCGAAGTGCAGGTTGCGAATCACCAGCAGTTCCAGCACAGTCAACCCGATCTCCGAATTGGAAAAAATTCTTCTCGCGAAAAATAATCTTTCCAGTCCCTGGCGGATCAGCTGTCAGGTTGAAATCCGAGGCGACGTTATCGTAGACGCCGGATACTGGTGACAAACCATTGGGTCATTCTGGGTGGTTCTCGCGGTCTTGGGGCTTGTTTTGCGTCGCAAGTCCAAAAACACCACCCGAAGACCGAAGTTTCAATTGTTTCGCGGCATTCAGATTGGCATTGCGATTTTTCCAAGGTCGACGAATGGGATCGGTTCATCACCGATCTGCGCCAAGCTCAGCCCACCCACATTTTGTACAGCGCAGGGGGCGGACCTCACGGTGATTTTGCGACTAAGAATTGGCGGGACCATGAGTGGGCTTGGCGAGTCAACTTTCTCTTTCCAAGCTACCTTCTGCACGGTCTGATGCGCGCTCCTTTGACTGGACTCAAACAGTTCGTATTGGTGGGTTCGCAAATTGCCGAACAGCACGCGGATCCTCAAGCAGCCTCTTATGCTGCGGCCAAGCATGCGCTCAGAGGTCTGGTGACCAGTGTCCAGGCCGAGTCGACTCGACCTCTCTTTGACCTGCGACTGTTTTCTCCTGGTTATATGGAGACCGCTTTGCTACCGGCACAGTCCTGGCCCCGGCGCCAGGGCTTGGCTCGACCACCGGAAGAGGAAGCTGAAAGGCTCTTACGGGAGCTTGCGGAATAGCATTTCGCGGCCTTGAGCAGTCAGACTTTTGTAAGAGATTACTGACTCAGTTCGCTTTTCTTGGTACCTTTGCAAAGAAGATTTGGACCATCATCATGGGGAGGGCTTGTGGCTGAAATTCTGGATGTTGTCATCATTGGCTCAGGGCCAGCGGGTTTGACCGCCGGTGTTTATACGGCACGAGCTAACTTGAAACCTTTGATGATCGAGGGTGACCAGGCGGGTGGTCAATTGATGTTGACGACCGACGTGGAAAACTATCCTGGCTTTGACCATGGTGTCACCGGTCCCGCATTGATCGAGGTGATGCGGAAGCAGGCCGAGCGTTTCGGCTGCCGATTTTTAACACGCGATGTGACGAAAGTTGATTTCTCACAGCGTCCCTTTCGAATTGAAGTGGGCAGTGACGTCTATTTGGCGCGGACGGTGATTGTCTCGACTGGAGCCTCGGCAAAATATTTGGGCCTGGACTCGGAACGTCAGTTTATGAATCGTGGAGTGTCCGCTTGTGCGACCTGCGATGGCGCCTTTTACAAGAATGTTGAGGTTGCTGTTGTTGGCGGCGGTGATACGGCGATGGAAGAGGCGCACTTCTTGACTCGATTTGCATCCAAGGTTCATTTGATTCATCGTCGCGACAGTTTTCGAGCCAGTAAAGTGATGATTGATCGAACGATGAAAAATCCTAAAATTTCAGTCATGTGGAATCATGAAGTGAAAGAAGTTTTGGGAGACGCCAAAGGCATGAACGGTTTGGTTCTGCGCAACACCCTGACTGGTGAAGTTCGAAATGTCTCAGTGCAAGGGCTGTTTTTGGCAATTGGTCACAAGCCAAATACTGATTTGTTTAAAGGGATACTCGACATGGACGCTGTCGGATATTTGAAAACAAAACCGGGTTCAAGCTACACCAATATTCCGGGCGTTTTTGCTGCCGGAGATGTGCAAGATCCCATTTATCGCCAGGCGATCACGGCTGCGGGAACAGGTTGCATGTCGGCAATTGATGCGGAACGATGGCTGGAAGCAGAAGGACACTAAAATATGGCCAAAAAGAAGATCAATGCGGGTGATTTGATTCAAAAAATCGAAAAGATTACCAAGGCACGCATGGCCTCGCAAGAGGTTGTGTCTTTGGATTCCTACCGGGACTTCAAAAAGAAGTCTGAACCGCAAACGATTTTGGTCATCGAAGACGATGAGACGATGCGATCTGCGATGAAGAAGATATTTTCACTCGATGGTTTTGTTGTCGAAACAGCAGCTGACAGTTCGGAATTGTCCGCCGCCTTGGAAAAAGTCACTCCGGATTTGATTCTGATGGATGTTGGATTGCCGTGGTTGGACGGTTTCGAACTGGCGCAAATGCTGAAGGAACACAAGGATCTGAAACAGATACCTTTGGTTTTCGTGTCTGGCAAAACGGGTGACGAGGACGTGAAAAAAGCTTTCGCTGTTGGCGCAGATGACTATGTGAAAAAGCCATTTGAAATCGAAAAGCTCAAAAAAACTGTGATGACATTGCTGAAAACCCGCCGCCCCGAAAATCGGTAACTTTGACGGGCGATCAAGCGTCTGCGAATTCTATTCGGAGTCGTTCAAAAGACTGAGAAGTTTTTTTTCACTTTCCACGGACATCTGCAGAAACTGGATTCGTGGCGAGCGCAAGGGTGAACCCAGAGCTTTGCCTTTGAACATAAAAAATTCACGCGACTGACCCGTTTGGCGGACGAAAACCACCTCCAAAACCTGATCCACGTAGCTGGCCGGAATAATGTCAGCCAAAAGTGCACCAGTGGTCGAAATGTTCAAAGTTTTCGTTCGAAATGAAACACCCTTGTGAAAAATAACAGTTTCCAAATTGGCGTCATGGCGAGTGGCGACGCGCCGATCACTGGGAGCCGTTCCCAGTGGCTTGAGGATAGGGACTGCAGCTTGAAGGTGAATTGAAATTTCAGGATCGGTGTGTTTGTCAGCAGGAGGCTGGGTATTTTCCAGGTCGAATTTTTTCGTGCGTGCGCTCTCATCCATCAACTGCTTATCGGCAATCCTTACAACACCTCAAGGCAAGAGACTTGATGGCTTTGATCAGCAATTTTTGTTTTGCTCATCAGTTGCGGGATCTTGGTCGAGCAATGGGGCTGAACCGAGGGACAACGTGGGTGAAAATGACAGCCATTGGGCGGTCGGACTGGACTTGGCACGTCTCCAGTTAAAATAATTCTTTGCTCACGAGCCTTTGGATCGGGCACAGGAATGGCCGAGAGCAGGGCTTTGGTGTAGGGATGTCCGGGTCGCAGATAGAGTTCCTTGGCCTCAGCCAACTCGACAATTTTACCGAGGTACATGACTGCGACTCGAGTCGAAACATGCTCCACAACCTTCAGATCATGCGCAATAAAAACATAGGTCAAGCCCAAGCGCTGTTGCAAATCCATCAACAGATTGATGACTTGGGCTTGGATGGACACGTCCAGCGCCGAGACAGGCTCATCACAAACAATCAGTTCAGGTTCGACGGCCAGAGACCTGGCAATCCCCACGCGCTGCCTTTGGCCACCCGAGAATTCATGGGGATAACGTTGCAAGGAATCGATGCGAAGGCCCACCAGTTCAGCCAGCTGCTTCACTCGATCTTTGCGGTCCTTTTCAGAGTTGTGCAGGCCATGGATGATCAAAGGCTCTTCGATAATAGAGCCGATCGTCATTCGAGGATTCAGGCTGGAATAAGGGTCTTGAAAAATAATCTGCATCTGCCGACGCAGCTGGCGAAGACTGTCGCCTTCGACCTGAGTGATATCCTGACCTTTGTAAAGAATTCGGCCTGACGTCGGCTTCAGCAAACGAATCAAACAGCGTCCCAGGGTCGATTTGCCACAGCCGGATTCGCCCACCAGACCCAAAGTTTCACCGCGAGGGATTTGAAACGAGACCCCTTGAACCGCCTGCACAGCAGCGATCTCTCGTCCTAAAATGCCACCATAAATGGGAAACGATTTGATGACATTGTCAACTTGCAAGAGAACGGGTTCAGACATGGATGGCCTTCTCCTCGAGAGCTCCCGGGAAGTAGCAGGCGACTTGATGTTCAGCCGTGCTTTTGGAATTTTTTGAAGATTGAAGTTCAGGCTGAATCTCACAGGTTGTTTGCGCCTTGGGACAACGATCGGCAAACCGGCAACCTTTTGGAAGTTTCAAAAGACTGGGGACCATCCCCGGAATTGTTTGCAGTCGCTGCAGCTTTTCTCCCGTTTCAAAATGGGGGATGGAACGCAAAAGACCCTGTGTGTAGGGGTGTTGTGGGCGATAGAAAATATCCTGAACAGTGCCTTTTTCAACAATCTTGCCCGCATACATGACAGCCACGTCATGACAGGTTTCGGCGACGACTCCCAAGTCGTGAGTGATCAGAATCATCCCTGCGCCGAAGTCTTTTTGCAAAGTGCGCATCAAATCCAAAATTTGCGCCTGAATTGTGACGTCCAGGGCGGTTGTGGGCTCGTCCGCAATCAGCAATTTGGGATTGCAACTGATCGCCATGGCTATCATCACCCTCTGGCGCATTCCGCCTGACAGTTGGTGGGGGTATTCGCCATGCCGCTGTTCAGGAGATGGAATTCCGACTTTTCGAAGCATTTCGACAGCCAGCTCTTTGATCAGAGTCTTGGACAGATCTTTTTTGTGATTGCGAAGAACCTCTTCGATTTGCTCACCACACGTGAAAACAGGGTTCAGGGAGGTCATCGGCTCTTGAAAAATCATCGCAATTTGATTGCCGCGAATGGTGCGAATTTTATCTTCCGCCAACAGAAGAAGATCCTGACCTTCGAAAAAAACCTTGCCACCCACAATCCGGCCGGGGCTTTGAATCAACCGCATAATCGAAAGCGACGTGACTGACTTTCCGCATCCAGACTCGCCCACAATTCCCAACGTCCGACCGGCCTGCACCTGAAAACTGATGTCATCGACGGCCAAAAAGGTCCCGTCCTCGGTGCGGAATTGAGTTTTGAGGTTTTGCACGTCCAACAGTGGGTTCGCCATAAGGTCTCCAAGATAGAGGCAATGCCTCTGGGGTTCAAGCTTGGCTTGTGGGCTGGGCTGTGCGACAAAGCCGAAATGCGTGTGGAAGCCGATCTGAACTCTTTGCAAAATATTTATCTGGAGTCCCTTGTGCCTCCTGGGTCAGCCACCTGGCAGGCGGGGTTGGTGGAGGCTCGGGAACAGTCGCGCAGACTGTCCAAAGAGGGCATCAGCGTCAGTCCCGTCGAAGGACAATTTTTACGCTTTCTCTTTGCTCAGTTGGCAGGTCCAAGAGTTGTCGAAATTGGCACGTTGACGGGCTATTCTGCACTTTGGATCTTGCGGGGACTGCTCGAGGCCTCGCCTGAGGGACCGATTGAGTTTGCGACTTTCGAAAACAATCCTGAACACGCTCGCATTGCTCGTGAGATCTTACAGAGAGTGGAGTCACCGTCGGACGGGGCACTCAAGATTGAAGTCTGGGAAGGGGACGCTCGTGAGGAACTGCAGCGTTGGTCACAAAAAAATCAGGGGCAGCTTTTAGACGGAATTTTTATCGATGGACCGAAAGCGGCCTATGGAGAATTTCTGGATTGGGCCGAGAAGCACCTTCGACCCGGTGCCCTTGTCGTTGCCGACAATGTCTTCCTGCGCGGTCAGGTCTTCGATGACTCCGTCCCGGGAACCTTCTCTGCCAAACAGATTCAAGCTTTGCGCCAGTTCAATTTGCGATTGGCGAACCCCGCACTTTACTCGGCAATTTTTATTCCGACGGTTGAAGGTCTTGCTGTGGCGCGATTTTTGGGGTCGCAATCTGCAACAAAAATTGTTTGACCGGCCCTTCGTATTCACTGGCAAAATCGCGCAATCCATTCAAATGGCCGGCTTTGGGTAAACTGAGCTTGCGCCAGTCAATCTGATTGTGGGGTTCGAAAACCTGATCAATTTCATGGGTGCCAATAATTTTATCTTTCCAGCCCCGGATGGAAAGAATCCGAAATTGACTGGGCAACTGTTCCATATCGGCCGTGATCTCATGGCGAAATGCGGGTGACCAACCTAAGGTCAATGCCAAGGCTGCGGCATATCGAGTCAGTGGCACACGCAAAGGTTCTTCAAAGCGAAAATAGTTCACCAGTGCCGAAAGAAGGTCAGTTGTCGGACCGCTGTCGCAAATCAATCCCGCGATATCAACAGCCTGGCGCCTGACGATGGCTTCAATTGCACTTGCACTTGGGGTCGAAAAACCAAAAAGAATCTTCTGACCCGGAATTGCATTGCAGACGGCCTCGATTTGATCCGCCCAAATATGTTTGACGCCAAATTCGGCTCTTGAGGAAACCAAATTGCCAATCAGTTGGGTGCGCTGACCTTTCGGAAAGGCAGCCAGATCGAAACTGGCAACCGGAAAACCGAGCGCCAGCAGAAAATCACTGTGACGACGCAGTTGAATTTTTGTACCGCCATAAAATGGCACCAGCACCACGCACTCATTGAAGCGTTGAACTTCTGGCTGAGCGATCTCCAAACCGAAAGGAGCACTCAGTGCCGATTTTGTGGGCGAATGGGCCACAGTTCACTCCAATGGGTCGGTCGGTTGGTTGTTCCCGCTTCCGCGGATTGAGCTGTTTCTTGCAAGACGCGTGGGCTGACCTGAACATTTTCGAGTGCCGTTTCACTGAGGACTTTGCCAACCGACTCAACAATCGATGCGGCATCCAGATGATGGTACTGGTAGACATCTTGGGGGCGACCACATTTGGAATGTTTGCGAACTGCGAGGCTCTCATGACGGACACCCACAATCGATCCGAGATTGTCCAAGAGGCCAGCCTCACCGTCGTGGACACTGACAATCGGAACCCGCCGACCCGCTAAGCTGACAAGTTCCTGGGATTCATTCACAGCAGTGGGTTGGATTTGAAGATTCCCATTGATCATCAGGCCTTCTCGAAGCCACGAGTAATTGCTTTCATGAGCAAGAATTCCACACAACAGATCCGGGCTGGTGACAACAATCACGTTGGCATAAATGCCTTTGGCCAACAGAGACTCCGAAGCGATCAGAGCTTCCGTAGCCAGCGACCCCATGGCAAACAAATTGACCACATTGTCGCCGGGCTCGTAGCCCGCATAACCGCGGTAGTCGACCAAATAATAAGCGCCGCGCAAAACATCGGCACGGATTTTTTGAAGGATGGACTGATCGTCCACAACCGCGACGCTGGATTCGTCAGTCGCACCTGGCATATCGAAACCAGTGGCAGACAGCAAAGTCGGCGGGTTCTGTTTGAAGCGCCACTGTTTGCGCAGATTGCCGAGGAAATCTTTTTGCTCAATTCCACGAGTCACGCCACGAATGAGGACGCCCGAGCGTCCGGCATTGTCGTACTCCAGATGGCGACGGAAGGACTCGCAAAGGATCCAGTCCAGCTCCTGACAAAAAAGTGGTTCCCACGTGATTTGATTGGGAATTTGAAAATCAGATTTCCAACCATGCTGTGCACCTTCGGGCGAAAGAGTCACACCAGCTGGTGTGCCCACGCAGATGAAGCTGCTTTTCCAATACAGATTGTAAAAATACTGATCGTGGGCCCGCTTAATAAAGAAATCATACACCGTCATCATCGGCATGATGGGAATCCCCAGGACATCACGCAGACGACCGAAAGAACCCACACATGACATGACATTGCCTTCGGCAATTTCAAATCGCAAATAGCGATCAGAGACTTCTTCGCCAGGGACCAAATCTGGTAACTTTTCATCTTTCACGCCGAGCTCAGTCTCGAAATCACTGACCACGGGGGCGCCGAAGATTTTGCCATCCATCGCCGGATTCAAGTTCGTTGAAGTGCCGACATCGGGCGCCATAGTGATCAGCAGTTCGCCAGGCAATTTCCATGGTTTTTCATTTGCAGGGAGCGGTTTTTCTCCGGGCGCTTCGCTGGTGTTGGCAATGCGAGTCAGTTTGGCGGTCAGCTGACCCAACATCCATTGTGTGTGGGGGTAGCTTGCCATTTTGGTGTTGATTTCGAGGCTTTCGGGAAGTGCGCCGTGGGCCTGCAATTTGCTGCTGAAAAACTTGGTGTTTTTCTCTTTGATGGCGGCCTGTTGTCGAAAATCTTGCAAGAGTTTGTCGCCGCGTTCTTTCAAAAATTGCGCTTCAGGTCCCGAGGTGAACCGAGCAAAAAGCGTATCATCAGATAGGCCTTGAGCACGTCGCAGCTCATTGACTTCCTCTTCATTCGGCAAGGCTGAGTGATTGCCCGGAGCCGCGGCCATTTTCAGACCCCAGCCTTTCAATGTGTGCGCGACGATCAGCGAGGGCTTTCGTGTTTCCTGTTTGGTCGCCTGCATCGCGGCGGCAAGTTCGAGAATGTCGTGTCCACCAAGATCGCGCAGGGCAAGATAAAGATCTTCCTCGCTCACATTGTCCAAAAATTTCTTCATTGTGGGATGTTCTTTGGCGATGCCTTTTTTCAAAGCGGCCATATCTTTGACAAGAAGAAGCGCCTGAAATTCAAAATCCTCAAGTTCATTTTCCAAGAAATTGCGAAAAGCGTCGCCGCCCGGACGTTGAAAAAGCTCCAGGCGTTTGCGTCCGTGTCGGACCTGAATCACATGCCAGCCATTGGCGCTCATTGTCCGCTCGATGCGATCGGCATCGGTGCCACCCATGATTTGCCGATTTGAAATTCGATGGCCATCCAAAGACTGACGGTTGTAATCAACAATCCAAGTGACGTTGCCAAGCTCGCGTTCAGCAAAATCCGGAACCGCTTCGTACATCGAGCCCTCGCGAAACTCCGAGTCTCCACAGATGGCCCAGAAATGCGCCAAAGGGACTTCAAAGCCATGCTCTCGTGCAAAACGATAGGCCAAGGCCATGTACCCTGCATTGACCGGAGGAATTCCCACAGTGCCCGATGGAAAGAAGTTGTTGTGATCCGGATCAAAAGCGGAGTGGTAGGACTGGAAAACAGGCTCACCATGTTGTGAGAAGCGACGCAGGCCAAGCATCGCTTGATTGCAGTCGGCCAGACTCATCCGAGTGAGATCTTCATTCACAAAAAGATCCAACAGATATTGCAAAGCATGGTCGGTCGGCGACGCATGTGGTTTGTTGGCAATGTGGTCAAATCCACTGCGAACCACAAGGTGCAAAGCTGACATGATATGCAAAGCACTCGCCGAAGCCGAGGCGTGACCGCCAACTTTGGGGTCACCTTTTTGCTTGTCATCGCGGTGATTGGCTTGATGGATCATTTGGGTTGCCAAATAGTGCGCGCGTTTGGCAATTTTTTCGAGAACTGCACGGTCTGGCAGTCGTGCCGCGTTTGGAGTGGAGTCTTCTGCTGCGCGCGTTTTGCCAGAGTTGCCTTTGGCCGAATTTGGTTTCACGGGTGGTCCCCCTTTTAAAGTCCGAGTGAGCCTCGACTAATTACTCGATATTTTTTCAGACCTCAAGAATGAAATCCCATCGGATTCGAATGGATCCGTCGTCTTCCACCATGCCATGCGGCGGATTGGGAAAGGGCTCGGCCAATTTGAAGGCCTCGACGGCGGCTTCATCCAGCTCGTGAACGCCCGAATTGCCGATGATTTGCACCCGCATCAATTTTCCGTCTTTATTCAATGTCACGAGGCATTTTGTGATCTTGTCTGTCGAGGATGCGATCTGTCGACCAGATCGATACAAGGCGACCAGTTTTTCGCGGACCTTGGGGCCCCAAAATTGATTGAGCTGCCGACGGATTCGGGCATAGTAAGTGTAATAAACAAACTCTCGTGTACTGAGCAGAGTTTCCAAACCCGGGTCGAGGTCTTTAATATAGTCCACCGTCTGACTGGCTTGCTGACCAGTTTCCCCTGGTTGAGTCGCTTGCGGCTGCGGCAGAGGTTTCGGCACGGGCTTTTGGGCGGTTGCCGCTTTCTGCAGTTGATAGCCGTTGGGGTCCTCTTCGAATTTTTGCTCGGCTTTTTGTTTGTCTTGGACGGCTTTGACAACGTCAAATTTCGGCGCCAAGTCTAGCACAGAAAGTTGTTTCTGCCCACCGGTGCCGGGAGTGCTTGAACGTGTCGCACGATTTTGAAATTCACCGCGATTTTTGGTGACGGTTTGTTTTTCAACCTTTTGATTGTTGCGTGACAAAAACTTGGCTTTTTCATCGATTTCTTTGTTCAGAGCTTTTTCATCTTGATCGACAATTTGTTTGGCTTCGTCTTTGACCAGATTCTCCATTTTGGGCATCGATTTCTGTTCGGTCTCTTCGACCATTTCAAATTGCAGAGGAACAATCTCCGGAGGACGATTGCTGACGATCGAAAGACCCGCAACAAAGAGGAAATGCACAAAGAGAGACAGAGCGACGAAGGTCGCAAGTCCCAATTTCAGTTGTCGGTTGTTGACGCGAATTTCCATCAGAATTCTCATCGGCCCTGGTTGGTGAATCTTGAAGGCCAGGAAGCGCAATGAAATGTTTCTGGCCTTTTTTTCGAATGACTCAAAAAGGACCAGGTTGGGTGACATAAATGTGGAATCTCACACTCTGTCAGATTAGACTTGGCTCAGATGGCGACAAACGCTTGGAGCAAAACGGATCGAGGCTTGAAACGAGAAGGCAATCAGGACTCCTTCATAGCGAGTCCTGACATTGGACTATTTGTTGTGGCTGATGGAATGGGTGGACACTCTGGCGGCGAGGTCGCATCCAAAATGGCAGTTGAGGCCATCGACGGATCGTTGCGGCAGCCGCGTCTGCAGAAGTCTCCACGCGAGTCTTTAGTCGAGGGCTATGCCGAGGCCAGTCGACGTATCTTTGACAAAGCGGCGTACGAACAGCCCGAACTTTTAGGGATGGGCACGACCATGGTCTCGATCCTGCAATCTGGGAACAGCATCTTCGTTGGTAACGTCGGTGATTCCCGTTGTTACCTTTATCGCAAACCACATCTGTGGCAATTGACGGAAGATCACTCGATCGTCAACGAGCAGCTGAGGGCGGGACTGATCAATGAACAGCAAGCCAAGACTTTTTTAGGGCGTAACGTCATCACCCGCAGTGTCGGGTATGAGCGTGAGGTCAGTGTCGATGTTCTGGAGCGTCCCTTCACGGCAGGAGATGTTTTTTTGCTTTGCTCCGATGGTCTGTCGGGTTTGGTCTCTGACCAAAAAATGGCGGAAATTTTCAATCGCAACCCATTGGAAGTCGCCGCTGATGTCTTGCTGCAGACGGCACTCGAAAATGGTGGGGATGACAACGTCACTGTGATGATTGTAGCGCCTTGAGGATAATCCTCGATTTTTGGGGGTCGCCCTTCCATGGGCTCAGGCGGGCATCGGTCCCTTTGGGACCGAACGCGTCACGCTTGCCCGAGCCCCCAAAAATCCAGGATTTTCCTCAATCGCTTTGTAAACGCAGATCTTTTGTGAAATGGGTCCGGAATATCGCGACTTTGCCTTTTTCATTTGGGGTTGAATTTTGGGGGGATTGACCACATAAATAGAGGGTGATGGATCTCAAGAAGGTTACTTTTTTTGCTGTTGCCAATGATGCTTCAGCGACTCAGAAAATTACTGTTTCAAAGTCTTGGCTCAAAGTGGCTGGCTTGATTGGTGGTGTTTTTTTGATCGCTTTGGTGGCAGGGCTGGTGGATTACTTGGGCCTGCTGGTGCAAACTGCAGAAAACAAACGACTGAAAGCTGAGAATTCAGCGCTCGTGAAGCAGTTTCAAGCCGTCGAAGGAAAACTATCAGCTCTTGAAACCAGTTTGGATCGGGTCAAGTCTTTTACAACAAAATTGAAATTGATCACCAATGTGGAAAGTGAAGATCGCGCGGTGAAGTTGGGTTTGAACACAGCGCCTTCGGCGAATCAACCTGTCGAGGAATTTGACCAGCCTATGGAAAAACGTGAATCGGTGAGTGACCTCGAGAAGTCCGATCAGGATTTCCAGCCGGTCAAGCAGCCTGACGAAGCCAATGGTGAGTTGGCTTTGCACGAGGAGCGAAATTATCAAACATTGGTCATTCGAATTGATCGGGCAATCAAAGACAGTTCATTGCGGGAACAAAGTGTGTTGGATCTTTGGGAGACTCTTTCTGAAAAGCAAAGCTTGATGAATGCCATTCCAAATATTCGGCCGGCACGTGGTTGGACCACATCACGCTTTGGGTATCGAGTGTCTCCTTTTACCGGCAAGCCCGCTTTGCATGCTGGATTGGACGTGGCGGCTGCGCCGGGTTCGCCGGTTTATGCCCCGGCAGACGGTGTGGTCACATTTGCCGGGTATGACGAAGGCTACGGCAAGATGGTCACCATCGATCATGGTTATGGCTATTCCACTCGCTTTGGTCACAATTCTCAAATCTATGTTCAAGTCGGCCAGCACGTTTCACGCTGGGATATTATTGCATCGGTCGGCAACACCGGACGGTCGACGGGTCCGCATTTGCACTACGAGGTTCGACTGAATGGCGTACCCAAAAATCCAGCCAATTTTATTTTGGATGACAGCTTTTAGAACAAACCTCCAACTCTGAGTGAAAAGGACCCTATGCGATCAGGTTCAACACCCGGTGAGTTGGCCTTTCAAAAGCTGCTCGCGCACTATCAGATCACGGATTTTCAAAAACAGATTGTGGATTATGGTCGGGGTGACCTGTCGACTTTTGCTGACAAATTGATGACGGCAAAAGACATTGAGACCGCACACAAAGATGGTTTTTATATTGGTCATTATCAAACGGGTCTTGGCGAGTTTTTGTCGTACACTCCGGTGCCTCGGATGCTGAAGCATTACTATCCGCAGGCCAAAGTGTTTGTCTGTGGCCACCGATTTGCAAAGGCGATGTTTCGTCATGATCCCTGCGTCGATGCCGTGGTGGATTTTCCAGATCGTGAACCCTTTGGGACCTATCGCGAATTTGGTTTCGGGACACACGCCCAAAAACGGTTGCGACCTTTTGGAATTTTTGCGACCGCTCCAGTCGCGCCCGAGATCAAGATTGGTGATGCGACACGAGCGCGCTGGCAGGAGTGGCGCAGTCAGCTTCCTTTGCAAGGACGTAAACTGGTTTTCATTCAATCCTCGGGCCGCACGAATCCGAACCTTTTTTCGGCTTGGACCTGGTTGCGATTTTTGTGGCCTCTGCGCGATCAATACTACTTTGTGCAAATTGGAAACCTGCGTGATCAACTGGTTTGGGCAAACAAAATTTTATTAAAGCTTTGGGACATGGAGGAAATGGCGGCAGCCCTAGCCCAAGCCGATGCTTTCATGGGTCCCAACTCAGGGGTTATGCACCTGGCGGCAGCAGTTGGGGTTCCGGCTGTGATTCTTCACAATGAGGCCCTGGCGAGTGAAATGATTTTTCCAATCTTAGGTGACAATGCGAAATTGCCGGTGAAAATCAATGGACACTTGTTTCATGTGTATCCGTTCCATCATCATTTGATGGTTTCTCGGTCCTGGGACGGCACCACTGTGTTGGCAGGAAATCTCGACTGCAGCCTTGCGACTCCAAAGTCAGTGTCAGAGAAGTTGGCGATGGCTTGTCAGGGAGAGAATCCCCGTTGGACTGAACTCAAAGACCAATTTGCACAAGATCCCTATTGCATCTATTGACAGGGGTCTAGACCTTAGACAGGCGTCTAGAGCCCTTTTCACCTTAAAATGGCCAAATTCACTAGGTTTTCCGGTGGGTTTGGCATGGACGTTGTATATTGAGACTGTCAGGAGGTCCTTTGGGACTGACGGTTTTGAGCTCAAATACAATAGGTTCGCGAGGGCTGCAAAGCACCGCTTTTGGCTGGTGCAAAATGGCCTTTTTGACCTCCCGTGGACTGACCTTTGCCGGCTGTTTTTTCGCCCTTTCGCTGGCCTTTGCGAATCCCGCTGAGCGCGCCGAGCCCCTGACTCCGGGAGGCGACGACAATGGTGGTGGTCTTTCAACTGAACTGATTCAGGCTTATCACTTCAATGATCTCCATAAGAATGATGCGAATTGGGATTTGAAACAGATGATTCCGACGGGCTTGTCGTCTGGTCAAGATGCCAGTCTGGCGGCTTCACAAATTGCCGATAAAAGTTTTCAATACTGGTGGAACAACTCTGAAATCAAACAGTCGTCCTGGGGTCAATCGATGGACCGGGCCCAGAAATCCTTGCAGCAAGAAGTTGTTTTGAGCGAGCCAGTGGGTTCGGCGGCAGCGACGAAATTAAATATGGGTGTCGACTTGTTTCAGACCACCGCAAGAGTGAAACTTGAGGGGCGCACCAATGCCGAAGTTTATTACCAGATCAAAGATTCATCGACCGGCGTGCAAGTGTCGCGCAAACTGGACCGCTCAAAAGATCTGATCCTGGGTGAAAACCTCAAGTCCTCGGATTCCACCAGCGAGATCAAGTTGCGCTGGAATTGGTAAGGGCCGGGTCCGTCATCATTCCAATATCATCCCGCTTTTGCAAACCGACCCACGTGACTTTTGCCGCTTGGGCATAGGCGTTGCGGAGGGCTTCCTTGCGGGTCGAGCCCAAGCCCACCGCTCCCATCACACGACCACCATTGGTTTCCCATTTCTGTAAATCTGAATTGTAGCGCGTGCCCGAGTGAACAAATGAGCTGGCCGCTGTGGCTGCGAAGACGTCCCCATCGATTGCGACCCCTTTTTGGGGACTGTCGGGATACCCAGGTGCGGCTAGGACGACACAGGCGGCATGACTGGTTTCGGTCTGCAACTTGGTCATTTGTCCGCGCGCCAAATTTAAAAAAACCTGCCCCCAGTCGTTCGTCAGCAAAGGCAAAATGACCTGAGTCTCAGGATCACCAAGGCGGACATTGAACTCCAAAAGCGAAGGGCCCTCGCGGGTTATCATCAGTCCAAAAAAGAGAACGCCGCGATAAACAAAACCTCTTTTTTTAATTTCCTGCAAAGTGGGCTGCAGAATTTCTTTTTCGATTTGGAGCCTGAGCTGAGGAGGAATTTGCAACGGGGCAATGGTGCCCATGCCTCCGGTGTTGGGTCCGGTGTCTTGATTGCCCAGTCTTTTGTGGTCTTGCGCCAATGGCAATGACACGGCTTCGCTCCCATTGGTCAAAACAAGGAAGCTCAGCTCCCATCCTGCAGTGAATTTTTCAAGAATTGCAACTTGTCCGGACTCGCCTAGAGTTTTGTGTTCAAAAAGATCAGCGGCACGAGCCAAAAGGTCATCTTTCGTTTTGCAAATAAAAACACCTTTACCAGCAGCGAGGCCATCCGCTTTGAGCACATAGGGAGGTTGAAACTGCGGCAGTGCGCTTTGCACCTCGGCGACAGACCGGACGGTGACCGAGGGCGCGGTGCGAATTCCAGCTGCGTGCATAAATTGTTTGGCGAAGAGTTTCGAGCCTTCAAGCTGTGCGGCCTCCTGCGACGGGCCCACCACCAAAATACCATGTTCGCGAAGATAATCTGCAAGGCCCAAGACAAGAGGATCTTCAGGTCCGATCAAGACGACATCAATATCGGATTGCAGACACAGGCGGTGAACCGCCGCGAAGTTTTGCCACTCCAAATTATGACACAAAGCATTTTTGCGAATCCCATCATTGCCGGGAAGGCAATGCACTTCGGTGACGCTCGAGCTGCGCAGAAGAGCCTGAACGAGAGCGTGCTCTCGACCACCCTGTCCAATGACTAAGATCTTCATGCAACCCCCTTTTGACTCTTTATAAGCAAAGTGCGAGCCTGAGTCGAGCGAGGAATCCCTATGGAAAAAATTGTTTTTTTGGGTGGCAAGCGCACAGCTTTTGGTGCCTTTGGTGGAGCTCTCAAAGATGTCTCTGCAACTGATCTGACGGTGACGGCCGCCAAGGCTGCTCTTGCGCATGCGCAGGTTCAGGCTGACAAAGTCGACCATGTCGTGATCGGCAATGTTGTGCAGTCAGGTGCAGATGCCGCTTACCTGTCGCGGCACGTTTCATTGAAAACCGGGGTGCCGGTTGGGGTTCCCGCATTTAACGTGAATCGACTTTGTGGCAGTGGCTTTCAGTCTTGGGTCAACGCCGCGCAAATGATTCTCACCGGAGAAGCCAGCCTTGTTCTGGCGGGTGGAGTCGAGCAGATGTCGCAAATCCCCTATGTGGCTCGGGGCGTGCGCTTTGGCGGATTGCGCATGGGACCCGGAGTTTTGGAAGACGGTATGACGGCGGCCCTGACAGACGCGTATGCGAATTTGCCAATGGCCCTGACGGCGGAAAATTTGGGTGAACAGTACAGTATCACTCGTGAGCAGGTCGATCAGTACAGTCTGCAAAGTCAGCAGCGTTGCCGTGAGGCTCGCGAAAAAGGAATCTTTGCGCAGGAAATCGTCAGCGTCCAAATTGATGGCAAAAAAGGCCCGGTTGAGGTCAGCCAAGACGAACACCCCAAGCCCGATGTCACGATCGAAAAACTGCGAGCCCTGAAACCACTCTTCAAGCCCAACGGATTGGTGACTGCGGCGACAGCTTCCGGAATCGTTGACGGCGCGGCCTGTTCAATTCTGACCAGCGAATCCAAAGCCAAAGAGCTGGGTGCGAAACCTTTGGCCCGTCTCGTGGCGTTTGCCTCGGTCGGTTGCGATCCCAAAATCATGGGCATTGGTCCTGTGGGGGCTTCACGTTTGGCTTTGCAAAGAGCCGGAATGACGATGCAGCAAATGGATCTGGTCGAAGTGAATGAAGCCTTTGCAGCGCAGTTTTTGGCCGTTGCCAAAGAACTGCAGTTGGATCCTGCAAGGACCAACGTGAACGGTGGCGCAATTGCAATTGGTCATCCGCTCGCGGCCAGCGGAACTCGAATCATGAATCACCTGGTGGGCGAATTGCATCGTCGCCAGGGTCGTTATGCCTTGGGTTCTGCCTGCATCGGTGGTGGCCAAGGGATTGCGATTATCATCGAAAGAATGTGACCCATGGAAATGGCGCTGCGTGAACGAGTTATTGTCATCGTCGGTCCGCTGTCGACGACAGTGCAATCTTTGTTGTCAGTTCTGACCAGCCATGGTGCCGACGTGGCTTTACTGGATCCGGATGCACAAAAAGCCGAAAAATTTTGTTCGCAATTGACGGATCAACGCGAAGTGAATCCCAAACATGGACGCGCGATTGCGGTGAGTGTGGACCTGTCGAACCTGAGTCAGATTCAAGACCGCGTCGGCCAAGTGGCACAAAGTTTTGGAGGAGTGGATGTTCTTTTGGACGCCCAGCTTTCCAACTCGCCCTCACCCGTTCGACTTGAGGCGGCTGAGCTCACGGCTGATGTGGAGACGCTCGATAAAATGATTGCGCGGAATTTGCGACCGACCATCCTTTGCACTTTGGCGATGGCCAATTTTCTGAAGGGCCGCAAAAAAGGACGTCTGGTTTACTTGATCCATGATTCGCTTATGAAGGCCAGCCCTGAAGACGCTTTGGCATCTGCGGTTCGCGGTGGGATTGTTCCCTTTGCACTTGCGACAGCGAAGCAAATGCAAGAGCACAATGTCACCGTCAACGTGTTGAGTTTGGGTTTGACCGAAGAATATTTGGTGGGACACGGCCCGGGATTGGTCATCAAAGACGCTCTTGAAAAGCAAAAGCGACAAGATCCTCAGGCGCGGATCACCGAACCTGACAAAATTGCCAATTCATTGATTTTCCTGCTGGGCCCCTCTGGAGCGGCTGTGACGGGACAAATTCTCAGACTCAATTAGAGGAAAATATGAAAATTCAAATCGCGACTGCATTGATTCTCATCTCGGGCTTGAGCTTGGCGCAAACAGAGAAAAAGGTTGAGCCACCGGCACCCAATTGGACGGCCGATCTCTCAGCGGGATATTTCTATGACACCAATGTGGCAGAGTCAGTCGTGATGCTGGGGGGAGGTTTGCCTCCGGGTCAGCAACAGGGTGGAAATCGTCCCATTCCACCAAGTTCGGCAGCAGTTTATATCGACACGGGTTCGGCCTATGAGGGCAATCTGAACTATGATTTCTACAAGCCCGAAAAATCGGCGTATTCAATTGCATTTGGCACAACGCAAAGTCTGTACAATCAGTACACCTCCTACAATTACGAAACCTATACGACTGCCTTGAAATACCGAACAGCCGGTGATTCGGTGAACTTCAGTATTGGGCTGTCCTATCTTTCCACCTATTACGCTGGAATTTTCAGCCAGGATTTTTTGAAATTTTCGACGGATTGGGAGTGGCAGACATCAGCGCCAGAGCTGGGGCTTGAACTGACCTACACCAATTATATGGCGAATTACCCATCTCAGTATTATGCCGATTTGGTGTTTTGGGCCCGTTGGGAGATTGGCGAAGGTTCCCTGCGTCTGGCGCTAAGCCCAATCTACGGCAGTGGACCACAGGCTGTTTTCACACCACCGGGGCAAACGTGGTCTTTGCTCAGTGGCAACACGGCGGATCGCTACGCTGCGGGACAAGCTTCTTTGGAATGGGACAATGACTGGAGTGAGAAATGGTCCTCAAGTCTTGGTGTCAGTTTCAAACAAACAAATTATTCAGCTGAAAGCTTTGCGCCCAATTTCAGTTATCCACCGGGTGTCACTTCTGGCGCTCGTTCAGATGAGCTGGTGAATTATTCGGCAAGTCTCAAGTGGCAGGTTCAACCCAAAACCTGGAATGCCAAGGTGGATGCGACCTCTACGCAAAGTCAGTCCCAGGGTTTTCAGGGTGTCTCTTCGGCATCGAGCGGAAATCCCAGCGCCAATTACAATCGCTTGCTGTTGGCTGTGAACGTGCAAAGAGAGTTTTGAGGTCGAGTCTTCGATTTGACATGACCCTTTTGTCACTCCAAATATCCAATTTTGAAATTCAGTTTTTTTGACTGGAGTCAGAACTCATCGCGGGAGTTCGACACTTTCTGATTCCCCTGCAAAACTCAAGATTTTCCACGGCATTTTCAATTCTGGGAACAGGTCCTGAAAAGAATCTACACAGAATCTCATTCTGATCTGCGCTGGGAGCGCCGGAGACCGGTCGCCGCATTGGCTTGAAGAATGCAGTGAGAGTGTCTGGTTCATCAGAATTTTCAATTTCAAAAAGGACCGGGGGGTCTTCGTGCACAAGAAAAACATTTGCTCCGCTTCACAGATCAGTCTGATCATGTTCGCCTTGGTCGTTGTTTCATCGCCCGCCTTTGCTGAGGACGAGGGCCGGGGAAGCCCGCAAGGACGAGGTGGACAGTCCAGCTCCTATGCCAAGGGTTCTGAGAGTGGAGGTCAGCACGAAGGAGATCGCCACCATCACCGCCATGGAGGCCAGAAGCCGACACCGGCTCCAACACCAGCTCCAACGCCAGCTCCGACGCCTGCTCCGACACCAGCTCCAACACCAGCTCCGACACCAGCTCCTAAGCCGACCGCCGCGACATTCACGCAAATTCAGGCGATCTCTTCAGCGAAATGTTTGGGTTGTCATTCGAATTTCACTTCTTACTCCGCGGTCTCTGCACTTGTCGATCCTGCAAACCCTTCGCAGAGTCTCTTTTACACCAAAGCGGCTGGTGGAATGGGTGGACTGACTTCTGCAGAGCTCGCAGAGGTTCTGTCTTGGATTTCGGCCGGCGCACAAAATAATTAATCCGAACTGGGTCCCCGATGTGTTGTTCGCATCGGGGTTTCTTTTTTGTGGCGGGTGTGGTTTAGGCGAGAAGAGCTTTGAACTGCGGATCACTTTTCACAGGATCAAAATCAATAATCCGATAGGTGGCCAAACCTTCCTGATGGAAGGGGTCACCAGTGATGAAATGCTCCACCTCAGCTCTGGTGCGGAAGCGGGTCAGAATCAGACCCGCTGTCCGAGGATTTTGCGGCCCCGAGGCCAACAGATTTTTCTTCTGGTAATGCAATTCCAAATAGTCACGATGAGGAACCAAAAATCGATCAATTTCTTGAATTGGTTTGATATAGGTCACTTCGACTACAAACACTCAGACCTCCTATATTTTTTTCTGCAATAAAATCGTATCTGCCGCCACGAACTGCTCGGGTGACACGTAAAGCCGGTCGATAATTCGTGCGCCTTCGTAGCGTTGAAAAATTTCGCTGGAATCGGCAATCGGCGAGGGCTGGTCCCACCTGTCATACTGATCCACCACAAAAATTTGCAGAGCTGAGTCTTCCGGCGAAGTGGCATGGTATTTCGAAAGGCGATTTTTCGAGCTCGACCAAATCACATGGATCCCTTGGTTTTCAAGAACCGATTTGATGCGCTCGGGGCGATCCGATTCCTGCGTGTGGTGCAGTTCGATCAGCACACGATAAGCACGACGCTTGGCAATGCGCTGAGCCCACTGATTCGAGCTCTGGGCCAAGTGCTCATAGAGTTTGTAATCGGTGTATTTGGTGTACTCGACAATGTCGGAGGGGAGATGAAACGTGCAATCTTTCGAGCCCAGATAAAGGTTCAACATCTCTTCGTAAATAATACTTTTGTGGTGCGTGTAAACCATCAAGTGCATGTGGTGACGGGAAAGTAAAAAATCATCAAAGGTGTAAAGTGC
>Ga0209067_10000345_pt1 | contig 30627 bp, 30 predicted proteins | sample ColStrG_CSR_2013_FD_187199 | JGI IMG/M metagenome (GOLD analysis project Ga0209067, IMG submission 187199) | Freshwater sediment microbial communities in response to fracking from Pennsylvania, USA - Cold Stream Run_MetaG_CSR_2013 (SPAdes)... | ecosystem: Environmental > Aquatic > Freshwater >... | reverse complement strand
CCTTGTTCTGTTTGCGGTACTGCAGGTTGGCAATTCGTTTCTGGCTCTTGGTGGAAGCTATTTTCTTGTCAAATTTCTTTTCTGCTTTTTCCTTTTTGACGATAAACTTCTCCTTTGAATATTTTTTTTTGCCTTTGTAATAGATACCTACGTCCAGACTAATAGGCAAGGGGCCAAGCCGGTCGTTGACTTTCTGAACAAACAAATCATTGAGGCCTTCTTGGTTAAAGCCTTTTGGCGCTTCAATCGTTTGGTAGTAAAGTAACTTTTCATTTCCTTGAAGACGTTTGGTGCTCAGGCAGCTACTCACTAAAAAGGCAGAGCTACCCAGGAAGCAAAATAACCCAATCCTTTTCTTAAAAGTCTGCAAAATGGTGTCGAAAGCAAAGATTAAATACCTCAAGTCCCTGCAAGTAAAGAAATACCGAAAACAGGAACAATCTTTTGTCGTGGAAGGGGCAAAAAGTGTGCAAGAACTTTTAGGGTCCACCTTTGAGACCCTTTGGGTGGGAGGCACCGAAAATTTTCTTCAGGCTCATGGCCGGCAGCTGGCATCAAAAAAAGTAGAGACGGTCGAAGCCAGTGCCAAAGAACTCGCCGCGCTTGGTTCGTTTCAAACCAACGAAACCGTTATTGCCATTGCCCGGATGAAGCCAAATTCGCCACCGGAATTGACGGGCGAATTTTGTCTTGTCCTGGACGGGCTGGCGGATCCAGGAAATGTGGGCACCATTATTCGGACGGCCGATTGGTATGGCGTGAAGAACGTCATCGCCTCAGAGGAGACAGCCGATTTTTATAATCCCAAAACGATCAGTGCCACGATGGGTTCCTTTTGCAGGGTAAATGTTTTTTACACCAGCCTAAAGGATTTCCTGCTTCAAAATAAGCTTCCCGTTTTTGGTGCATTCCTCGATGGGGAGGATGTGCATCAAACCGATTTTGGCAAGAGCGGGTTGATCGTAATCGGAAATGAGTCGAACGGAATCTCTGATGCTGTGAGCAAGTTTGTTCAGCGGCGCATTACCATCCCCAAACTGGGCGGAGCCGAATCCTTGAATGCGGGGATCGCCACGGGAATCATTCTGGATAATATTTTTCGACTAAAAAAATGAGCTGCTTTCCGATGCGCTCTCTTCGGAAAGCTTCGCCGCATTTTCTCTTCCTAAGTACTGATCGATTACATAGTGGCCCCCGTAGATGAGTGGGGTAAGAAGAATGGCAATGGTGAATTTATATAAGTAATTGGTGATGCCAATAGCTAAAAGTTGCTCATTGGAAAAAATTCCCGAGAAAGCAAGGTACAATACAATAAAACTGTCGATGAACTGAGAGACCAGCGTGGAACCGGTTGCACGCAGCCACAACATTTTGCTCCCCGTGATCTTTCTTAATTTTTGAAAGACAAAAACATCTACCAGTTGTCCCAACAGAAACGCGGCCAGCGACGCCACAATAATGCGCTGTCCCTGACCCAAAATTTTATTGAAGGCAAAGTCCATGTTGAAATAGTGGCCGCCGCTGTCGGTGTTGTTGGCGTCCAGCCACCATTGTGCCGGGGGCAGTTTCATGGTCAGGTAGATCACCAGAAACGAATAGGCGATAAATCCAGCGGCCAGGTAACTGATTCGTTTTACCCCTGGCTTTCCAAAGTATTCGTTGATAAGATCAGAGGTGATGAAGACAACGGGCCAGATCACCGCGCCCGCCGTCAGATTAAAATCCATCACAAAGCCCAGAATGTTCAGGTTGGCGGGCTGAAGACCCAGGGTCTGTTCGCCAGAAAATATTTTTACCCCTATTAATTCAGCCACAATCGCATTGGTGAGAAAAATCCCTGCCAAAACGATGAAAAGTTTATTTCTTTTTTGCTCGAGTATGTTGTTCACAGGGTAAATATAAAATCAATCTGCTATAGTAAAAGTAGTGCCTTCGATGGCAAGTTCGGTAGGCGAGAAATAAGTTCTGGCCTCCCCAAGCAACAGGGTAAGATCTTTGTAACGCGCTGAGAAATGACCAATGATCAACTTTTTAACTTGTGCTCGCAGGGCTATTTCGGCGGCCTGGGCCGCCGTACTGTGCTTGGTCTCGATGGCTTTGTTCAAGTCTTGATGAAGGAATGTCGCTTCATGATACAACAGGTCAACATTTCGAATTTGATCAATCATGGTTTCATTCCAGGCCGTGTCGGAACAATAGGCATAGGACAGGGACGGGCGAGGTGGAAGCGTGAGATCCTGGTTTCTATACAAGAGGTTTCCCTGGTCATCGAAAATATCGGCTCCGGTTTTTAGTGCCGCAATGTGCTGAAGCTTGATCCCCTCTTGCAGTTTTTCTTTGTTGATTCTTCTGGGTTTTATTTTCTCTTTGAACAGAAACCCGGCACAATCTAATTTATGGACCAGTGGGATGGTTTGTACAGTAAGCACGTCACTTTCTAATAGGGTTTGGATTTTGGATGGATCAAAGCGATGAAAGATAATTTTATAATTTAAAACAGACTTGGAATGTTTGAGTTGAAGGGTGATGATTTCATCCAGGCCGGGTGGGCTGTACAGGTGCAGTTCTTGGGCGCGTTTGTGCAGGTGCATGGAAAACAGCAGCGGCATCAGCCCCAGGTAATGGTCGCCATGCAGATGGCTGATGAAAATGTGGTCAATTTTATGCGCAGAGATTTGCAGGTGCGCGAGCTGCATCTGGGCCCCTTCTCCGCAATCAATTAAAAAGTGTACGTTTTGAATGACCAGGTACTGTGATGTGGGGAACCTGCCAATGGCAGGCAAGGCGCCACTTGAACCCAGAATCGTTAAACTAAGTGACAAAAAGTTTTGCTCTGATTAATCTTTTTTCATGTCTTTCTCAATCTCGTGCATGAACACCGCATCGATGCCCTCTTCGACGGTGGGCAGGATGGTCAGCACGCTGTCAAGCTGGGAGATCTTGATCAATTTCATGGTATGGTCAGAAAGACAAGCCAGTACAAAAATGCCTTCGTCTTCTTGTAAAATGCGGTTGCCTACCAAAAGGGCACTCAGGCCCGATGAATCCGTATATTTTACTTCACTCAAATCCAGGATGATATTTCTGACGCCCTCGGCATGAAGGGTAACCATCTCCGATTTCAGTTGAGGGGCTACATTAGAATCTAACTTCTCTTCGTGAAGACGAACAAGGGTGTATTTTTCCTGTTTATCGATGGTGTACTTCATGTGGCAGCTTGGAATTTGGAGCTAAATTAGTTCAATTTATCGAATTAACGATGCTGGATTCGATTCGGTCCAAAATATTGGAATAATTTATTTCCCCTATCGGCTTCCCTATCATCTGGTGGTACAGCTCCTTGTATCGCTGTGAAATATTTTTCACAATTTCGTCCGTCATTTCAGGCACGTGTTGACCCTGTTTTCCCTGGAAGCCGTTTTCAATGAGCCACTGACGAACAAATTCCTTTGACAATTGTTTTTGCGTCTCGCCCGTACGCTGCCGGTGGTCATACCCGTCCTTGTAGAAGTACCTAGAGGAATCAGGGGTATGTACTTCATCGATCAAATAAATTTTTTCCTTCAGTTTACCGAACTCGTATTTGGTGTCAACCAATATCAGATTGCGCTGTGAGGCAAGCTCCGTTCCAATGGCGTAAAGATTTAGCGTATAATCTTCCAGGGTTTCATACTCTTTCTTGCCCACAATGCCCCTGGATAAAATTTCTTCTCTCGAAATGTCCTCATCATGGCCGACACTGGCTTTCGTGGTTGGGGTGATGATGGGGTGGGGGAGTTTATCATTTTCTTTAAGACCTTCGGGAAGGGAAACGCCGCATATTTTTCTCTTCCCTGATTTGTATTCGCGCCAGGCGTGGCCGGCAAGGTAGCCGCGCACCACCATCTCCACGGGAAACGTTTCACACTTAAAACCAATGGTCACATTGGGGTCTGGCGAGGAAAGCACCCAATTGGGAACGATGTCCTTTGTTGCATTGAGGTTAAAGGCGGCAATCTGGTTGAGGACTCTGCCTTTATCGGGAATAGCTTTTGGGAGAACCACGTCAAAGGCGGAGATCCGATCGGTGGCGACCATGGCCATCTTCTCTCCGAAATAATAAACGTCTCTTACCTTGCCCCGGTAAAAACCAGTCTGACCCTTAAATTTAAAATTTGTTTCTTTGATGGCTTGCATAGAAATCTAAACTAAGTGCGATTTATGAAATGTACTTTGAACCCGGATTCTTTTTTTAAAGAATTAAATTCATTGTCTCCCGTGACGAGTGTCCCTTTCATTTGAATGGTCAGCGCAGCGGCGAAGGCATCGGCATATGAAATGCGATATTTTGATTTTAGTTTGGCCGCCTGATAGGTGGCTGCCCAATCGGCGTCTATGATATCAATTGGCAAAGTTTGTATAATCTCAAGAGCCTTTTCTGCCGAAGCAGCGTTGGATTTACGGTGAATCATATAATACACCTCACCTACATTGATAGCCGATACATACCCTTGCAGGTTTCCAAGCGTGAGCTCCGAAAAAAGTTCAGAAATATATTCTGTGCCGATTTCGTTTCTAAAGTACGCAATCAAAGCATAGCTATCGAAGATTACGCTTTTCGTCATGCTGGATTTCTCTTTTTTTCTCTTTCATCAATTCGGTCAAGGCATCCGCTTTTAACCACCCCGCGAGATTTTGATAATACTCCTTGGTGAGGGCCAGCAGGATGATTCTATCCCCCTGATCGGAAAAAGAAATTTTGGTACCGGGCTTAATGTTATATTTTTTTCGCAGGTTTTTAGGTATTACAACCTGACCTTTTGAAGTGATCACTGAAAATTCCATACCTATTTCAATTCGTATTACAAATGTAAAAATGTAAGACTACAATGCAAAGCCTACTTTTTTGGTTCAATCAAAATACCGGCTCGGAAGTTCTGTGTCTTGATCAGCTCACCATTTTCATCGTATTCTTTCCACTCTTTGTGCTTTTTGTTGGCCACATACTCGCCTTGTTCTTTGACTTTACCATTGGGCCAATAACTGATATAGGGACCATGCATGCGGCTGGCGCGGAACTCGCAAAGGCTTAATAGTTTTCCATCATCATAGAAATTCTTTACCGGCCCGGTCACCAGGTTAAACTTCCAGGTTTCTTCCACTTTTTTTTCACCGTTCGGGTGATAAGTAGTCCGCATGCCACTCAGCTGGCCCTCAACATAAGTCTCTTTGAGCGTGAGCGTCTTCCCGTCAGGTCCATAGAACAGCCAGGTGCCATGTGGCTTGCCTAGCCTGAAGTTCTTTTCAAAAAGTTGTCGCCCCGTGCTATCGTATTCGTCCACCTCGCTGTGGATGCCATTGAGCGCCAATTGTTCTTTGGTTTTAATCTTCCCATTTCGGTGATAGTCGATATTGGTTCCCACTTTCGAACCCAGGTTGAAATGGTACTGATGTCGCAGTTTGCCATTGGCATAATAGCCAATATTGCTGTCGTGCAACTTGCCATACATAAAATGGCCTTTTAGCAATAAGTGACCCTCAGGATCATAACTGAGAAACTCGCCAATTTTCTCTCCTTCCTCGATGGAGTAAACCAGTTCAAGCTGGGTGTTAGGATAATAGGATTTATAAAACCCGCTGATGAAGCCATCTTTGTAGTTGGCCTCGGTTTCCAGGTTGCCCGTCTCGTAAAAGGTTTTGGTAATACCGTTGGGTTTCTGATTTTTGTAGGCAATCTCTTTTCTGATTTTCCCCGACGCATAATACTCTTTTACAAAACCATCCGGCTTGCCATTAGCAAACTTGGTTTCCATTTTTAAAATTCCGGTCGGGAAATAGGATCGGACACTATCCACTAATTTATTGTTTTGATAGAATGCGGTTTGAATTGGTTTACCTTTTTCATCGAACACTTCCACGGGCCCATGGCGCATTCCGTTTTCATAGTTGAGCTTTCTAATAAGGGTCCCGTTAGGATGATATTCATAAAATGTACCGGACCTGACACCGTTAACAAAATTTCCTTCGATGGCCAGTTTGCCATTGGGAAAATACTTGCGGTATTTGCCTTCCATAGTTTGGTTGTCGTCAATGACATAATAGTCTTCACTAACGATCGATTTGGACTGGTCATAATAGGTCTTGACTTCCTTTTGAGCCAAGGAGGAGAAGCTTATCAATAGAAGTGCAAGAAAGGGGGACTTCATTAAAAGATGGCGTTAGACATTGGATTCTTGATCAACGAATTTATCGAGTTTCCAGTATCTGGAATCGGGTCACATTTTTTCAATCACGATAGCGGAAGCCCCGCCGCCTCCATTGCAAATGCCGGCAACCCCAATGGATGAATTGTTTTGTTTTAACACATTAGCCAGGGTAATGGTGATGCGCGCCCCGGAGGCGCCCAGCGGATGGCCTAAGGCGACAGCTCCGCCATTGACATTCACCGTGGAAGGATCGAGCCCGAGTTTCATATTGTTGGCCAGCGCCACGGCAGCAAAAGCCTCGTTGATTTCATAGAAGCCTACATCTTTCTTTTCCACCCTGGCCATCTTCATGGCTTTTGGAATGGCCAAGGCTGGTGTGGTGGTGAACCACATCGGATCTTGGGCCGCGTCGGCAAAGCCACGGATTTTTGCAATCGGGGTAAGGCCCAGTTCTTTGGCTTTCTCAGCGCTCATGAGCACCACGGCGGCCGCCCCATCGTTAATCGTTGAAGCGTTAGCGGCGGTGACCGTCCCCTCTTTGGTGAACACCGGCTTTAATGCTGGTATCTTATCGAAGTTGACGTTCTTGTATTCTTCGTCCTCACTAAACAAGGTGACCTCTCCCTTCTTGCCGGTGATTTCTACCGGGACGATTTCATCCTTGAATTTTCCTTGCGCCCAGGCGGCGGCCGATCGCTTGTAGGAAGCGATGGCATAGTGATCCTGGTCGGCACGACTAATATTCATTTCCTTGGCTGTATTGTCGGCGCAAACTCCCATCGCACAATGGTTGTAGATGTCGGTGAGGCCATCATAGGTGAGGCCATCGATCAATTGACCATCGCCGTACTTGTAACCGTAACGGGCCTTGAGCAAATAATAAGGAATGTTACTCATGCTCTCCATGCCGCCGGCAATGACGACCTGGTTTTGTCCAAGCATGATCGATTGTGCACCCAGCATAATCGACTTCATTCCTGACGCACAGACTTTGTTGACAAGCGTGCAGGGAATGTTGTAACCTAAACCAGCGCCTACGGCAACCTGCGTAGCCGGAGCCTGGCCTAAACCGGAAGAAATCACATTACCAAAGAAGAGTTCGTCAATGTGCTTGGGATCTAAGTTGATTTTTGCGAGGGCTCCTTTCACGGCCGTGGCTCCCAGTTTTACGGCAAGCACACTCGCCAGACTTCCGCCGAAACTTCCAATCGGCGTGCGGACAGCTGATACGATGACAACTTCTTTCATGGGCTACTATTTTTGTTTGAGATCTATGGAATGCGCGGTGTGCCTATCCTTGGGCTGTTTTGCCGGTGGGCATTTTATTTTTATTGTGTTACCAATTGTAAAATTACGAATTACCAATTTTAGTTCACGAAAAAGCGCAAAAACGAGTATCGCGTAGCGGAATTACCAATCCGGTTTTCCTTTGTCTTTAGGTTTGGTTGCCTTGCGCTTGTTTTGCTGAAGATATTGCACCTCCTGGTTCTTCATCGCTTCCAAAATCATCTTCGCCTTCTCTTCACTGATTTTCATGTCTTTCAGCTTTTCCGATAAGGAAGGGTCAGGCTTGTTCTTTTCATCTTTGTTTTGCTCGTCTTTCTTTTCTCTCTCTTTTTGCTCTTTATCCTTTTGCTCTTTGTCTTTCTGGTCCTGCTTGTCTTTTTGATCTTTTTTCTGATCTTTATTTTGCTCTTTTTTCTGCTCGTCTTTCTTGTCCTTGTTTTGCTGATCTTTTTTATCCTTTTGGTCTTTCTGATCCTTATTTTCTTTATTCTGGTCTTTCTTATCCTGGTCCTTTTGATCTTTTTGATCTTTTTTCTGATCGTCTTTCTTATCCTGGTTCTTGTCTTTATTCTTCTGCTCTTGTTTCTTCTTCTCTTCCAGTTTTTTCTTCACCATCTCATAGTTGTACCGAGCCTGTTCATTAGCAGGTTCAGCCTTTAATGCTTGTTTAAAGTAATTCAGCGCCTCTTCAAACTTTCCTTGCCGGTTGGCCACTACGCCCATCTGTTGATTAGCCCACGAATTTAATTTAGAATCTCTGCTCACCGACAGGGGTTGATAATGGTTTAGTGCGCTGGTGGTATCATTGACGTTGAAGTAAGCGTTAGCCAGATTCATCGCCACCTCTTCCTCGTCCAGGTGGAGCGAGTCTACCAAAAATCTATATTTTTCAATGGCGGTCTTCATGTCGCCGGCCAGATACGCTTTCTTGGCTTCCGATTTTAGCTTATTGGCCTTTGAGATCTTCGAAGGATCAACGGACCATAAGGACACCAATAGAAAAAGGGCCACTAACTTCATATGGTTACGGTCTTGACATCAATGAGTAAATCTAAAACTAATAATACTAACGCAGCCAAAAGAAAAAAGTAGTAGCGGTTGGCAGAAACATCCACAAAACGGGCATCCCGCAACTCGCCCTCGATCTTTCCGATGGTATTGATAAGGCGGGCAACATCGTTACGGTTTTCGTTGATCTCAAAGTATTGCCCGTTGGTTCTGCTGGCTAGAGACTTGAGCTCCGAGGAATTTAGTTTTGAGATGACGGCATTGCCTCGGGAATCGGTTTTGTATCCTCTGCCGGCCATGATCTGGCTTCCTTTTTCCGTACCCACCCCTAAGGTGAAAAGCTTGATGCCTTTATCTTCAATCTCCTTATCAATTTCGGTGGTATGTTCGCCAAAATCTTCTCCGTCACTGATGAGGATAATTACTTTTGATTTTTGTTGGGAGCTGGGGCTGTCCTGATTTTGAAGCTTGTCCAGGGCCATTTTCAAAGGCGGGCCGAAATCCGTGCCGCTGGAAGGCACCAGGCTGCTGTTCATTGTTTCAATAAAAAGATTCAGGGCATTCTGGTCATAGGTCAAGGGGCACTGCATGAAGGCCTCCGAAGAAAAGATGATCACGCCCAATCGATCCGAGTTGAATGCTTCGACGATCCGCTTCATTTCGTACTTCACTTTCTCCAGTCGTGTGGGCTGCACGTCAAAGGCGTCCATCGATTTGGATAAGTCCACGCAGATCATGATGTCCTTGCCGACCGACTTGATCTCTTTTTTGGAGTCGCCAAAAGAAGGCCCTAGAAAGGCAACCAAGACTAACGCGAAGAAGGCCGTGCGCAGCACCAGCTTAAAAAAGATCGTATAAAATGGCGTATTCAGCGTTCGGCTAATGCGAACGATGCGGAAAACGAAGACTCCGTAAAAAACTAAAAATAGGATTGCGAAAATTATCTGGGCTAAACCCAAGTCACGATACCAAACCACGCTTGTTTTTTGGTGGCAAGTTAGCAAAAGTTAAATTAGTTGCCAGTAGATGGCTGCTGGTTACCCGCCTTTAGAACGCTATTAGCTGGGAATCCGCAAGGCTTGGCACTCTTAGACCTATGGATCTCACTTTTTATAACTGATCATAATTCCGGCGCGGCTTTTTTTGTCGATCGTCGTTTGGAATCCCGCATTGTTCTGGACAAAATCCAGGTAGTCTTTGGGGGCGTTACCATCGATGACGTTGTGGGTGGTATAGCATCCTGCTGGTTTCAATTTAGGGGTGACATCCAGAAAATACTGTTTGTACCAATTTTTGTCGGCATCCGAAAATACAAAATCAAAGGGGCCAGTCACTTCTTTGACAAGCTGGTGCGCATCGACTAAGCGGGCATCGACAAAACCGATTAATCCGGCCTCGGTTAGATTTTTGATTGCTCGGTTGTGGCGCTTTTCATCCAGTTCGAGCGTAGTCACTTTACCTCCGGTTTTGCTCATCGCCCAGGCGAGCCAGATGGTGGAGTGCCCCGTAGAGGTTCCAATCTCCAGGGCAGCGGTGTATTTATTCTTAACGATGAGATCGTAGAGTGTTTGTCCATCAACAAAGGGAACATTTAGATCATGCCATTCGTCGCGATGCTCCTTTAGAAATTTTTCTACTTTTTCATCGAGTGCGGTGCCGGGCTGGGCGACGGAGGCTATCGAAAAGCCGATCATGAGCAGAGGGAGCAGTTTTTTCATGGGTTAATATTTATTTTAGTGGTCAAGTGGAATGACCGTGATTTTCATACTGTTAGGCATAGAGAATTTTGCTTGGCCATTTCATACCCTGATAAGGACTTAATGGAATTGTCGTTTAGACCTCTGACGTGGCAAATTTATTCCATTTGCGGAAAATACTGTGGATGGGAATAAACTCCATGGATTCCTTGTCTAAAGGCAAAAACGGATTAGATTGCTTTTACAATATAAAATGGCTGAGCAAAGCGATGAGGAGTTAGTCGAGAATTCCCGCAACGGTGACCTTGCGGCGTTTAAGACACTGGTGATCCGGCACGAAGGCAAAGTGGCAGGGGTGGTCAGGTCCATGTTGGGATCAACGCCCGAAGCCGAAGACGTGGGGCAGGACGTATTTATCCGTTTTTATGAAGCATTGGGAAAGTTCAGGGGCGAATCGGCCGTAGGTACCTACCTGACGCGCATCGCCATTAATTTATCCCTAAACGAGATTCGAAGAAGGAAAAGGCGGTTTTCCATTTTTGCCAGGGAAGAGGACGGCTGGAACAAGGGTACGATGGATGACCGCAAGGATATGAATGAAATGATTACCTATGAATTCAATCAATTGGACCCGGACTTTCGCGCAGTGGCAACGCTTCGCCTAATCGAAGGTTATTCGACGGAAGAAACGGCGACCATTTTAGGGATTCCTTTAGGTACGGTGCTTTCCAGACTGGCGCGAGCACAAAAGAAATTGAGAACGGGATTGGAAAAACATCTTAATTAGAAAATGGTATGGAAGGGGTAAATGATGATTTGTTCTTACAATCGCTGGATGGAAAGCTCAGCGAAGAACAGAAAATGAAGTTAGCCGAGGCAATCAGTACGGATCGTAACCTGAAAAGGAATGCTGATCAATACGTAAAACTACGCGCAAAACTTTTGCGAAAGGAGGAGGATTCCTTCGGCCCTTTCTTTGCCGAGCGGATCATCAACCGGATTAAATCGCTGAAGAAGGAAATTGATTACCAGATTTTTTTCTTCTTCAAGAAATACCAGTTGGCAGCGATCGGAGTGGTGGTGGCACTGGTGGTATTGAATATTGTTTTGTCCGATAACCTCTCGGTAAAATCAGTGCTGGGGTTTGAGGACGAGCAAGCAGATGATATGGTAACGATTGATTTGTATCAAAATTTAACTGAATAAAGAGTATGACACCGGAAAGAAGAAGAGCTTTGTTGACCATGGGGGCAACTTTGGTAATTGGAATTATCATTGGTGCCTTGGCAACAGGCATGTTTGCCCGACAATTTTATCATGGGCGCGGGGGTAAGCGTGGAGAGGGCAGAGAAATGCGCGACGGCAGGCGAGGGACCTTGACAGACAAGATTTTCAAAGTAGTCAAGGCGGATTCAAGTCAACAGAAGACGATGAAACCCATCCTTGACCAAACGATGTCTCGCCTGGATGAAGTAGAAGAGAAGAGTAATCAGGATGCCTATGCAGAGCTTGACTCGCTAAAAACAAAACTCCACCCGATTCTGACAGCGGAGCAAGCGGAGCGGCTGGAGAAATTTCTTTCCTCCAAGCGAAAAGCACATGAGCAAGAAGAAAAAAGTGAGCATGAACGTGAGCACGACCATCATTAACTAATTCTTTCGCTGAATCAAGAAGATTCCTATTTTCGCGGCAGCGAAAATGGAATCTTACCAGCAAACGCTTGATTATTTGTACGAAAGCCTGCCGATGTTTCAGCGGATAGGGGCGGCTGCCTATAAGAATGATCTGACCAACACCATCGCCCTTTGCCGGGCGCTGGGCAATCCGGAAACAAAGTTCAAGAGTATACACGTTGCCGGCACCAATGGCAAAGGCAGCTCCTCGCATATGCTGGCCGCTATTTTGCAAACGGCAGGTTATAAAACCGGGTTGTACACTTCGCCCCACTTGAAGGAATTTACTGAACGCATCAAAATAAATGGGAGGGATGTTCCACAAGGCTACATCGTCGACTTTGTTAACAAAATGAAGACGGTTCTGGAGGAAGTCAAACCTTCTTTCTTTGAAACGACTGTAGCGATGGCGTTTGATTATTTTGCCCAGCAAAAGGTGGATGTTGCCGTTATTGAAGTTGGACTTGGTGGCAGACTGGATTCTACCAATGTAATCACTCCCGAAGTTTCACTGATCACCAACATCAGTTGGGACCATGCCAATTTATTAGGGGATACGCTGCAGAAGATTGCCGCCGAGAAGGCCGGAATTATCAAGGGAGCTAGTCCGGTGGTGATCAGCGAGCGTCAGAGGGAAACGGAGAATGTTTTTATCGATAAAGCCAAAAAAGAGAAGAGCCCGATCACCTTTGCCGCTGATCAATTTTCCATAACTAACCTTGGCGAGGGGAACTTTGAAGTTAGTGTCGATGCTAAAAAAGAAATCTATCAACTTGAGCTCAAGGGGGACTACCAGCAGTTGAACCTAGCCGGTGTGCTGGCCACAGTTGATCAATTAAAACGGAAAGGATTTAAAATTTCACCGGAAAACATTTCCGAGGGACTGCAAAAAACCATCACCCTGACGCAGCTCAAAGGAAGGTGGCAAAAACTTGGTGATCATCCGCTTGTCGTTTGTGACACCGCTCATAATGAGGCTGGCATTAAAGAGGTGCTCAAGCAAATCGCGAGACGGAAATTTGAAACGCTGCACATCGTTTGGGGCATGGTCAATGACAAAGACCCAGCGCCAGTATTGGCTTTACTTCCGAACAGTGCACACTACTATTTTTGCCAGGCAAAAATTCCAAGGGCGATGGATGCTCTGGATTTAGGGGAGAAAGCCAAGGCTTACCAATTGACAGGAGAGGTCGTTGAAGATGTCAATCAAGCGATCGCGCTTGCCAGAAAAAATTGCTCTGTACAGGACATGATTTTTATCGGGGGCAGTACGTTTGTCGTGGCAGAGATCGATAATCTATGAAAAGTAAACTGAAACGTTTTGAAATTATCGCCCATCGCGATAACGTGGTGGAGCCAGGCAAAGAAATTTATTTTCAAGTCAAAGGACATTGGAACGAACAGTATTTTAAAAACAACAATCCCATGACGATCGAGTTGGCCTGCGGTCGTGGAGAATATACCGTTGGGCTGGCCAGAAAATTTCCGGAGCAAAATTTTATTGGCGTGGACGTGAAGGGCGACCGGTTATGGAAGGGCAGCACCTGGGCTGTTGAATCGGGGCTGAAAAACGTGGGATTCTTGCGCACGCAGATTTTAAACATCGAAAGTTTTTTTGAAGAAAACGAAGCGGATCAGATCTGGCTCACGTTTCCTGATCCGCGCCCGCGCAAACGCGACATCAAGCGAAGGCTGACCAGCCCCCGGTTTTTGGAAATGTTTAAAAAGATATTAAAACCTGACGGCTGGTTTCGTTTCAAGACGGACAATACTTGTTTATTCGACTACACCTTGGAGGAATTGAATTTGCGAAGAGATATTCTAGATTTGAAATTCACGCACGATCTTTATCAATCCGACTTGCAAGCGGAGTGCTTTGATATCAAAACACGCTATGAGGAGATTTTTACCTCTGAAGGCCAAACGATAAAGTATCTTCGCTTTAGGTTCAATCGGTGAAGGGATAGTCCTCAGGTTGGCTGGGAGAATGGCAAAAATTTAAAATACCACCCGTGGAGCTTGTGGGTTCTTATTTACCCCAAGAGTCAGAAGTCAAGACTACTAACGGCCATTTTTTTCGCCGGCCATTTCCTTCTATTCCTCCAGTTAAATTTAGATGATTTCAGGCCTATTTATAGGCCACTTTTTCCACTTGTCAACCGTGTTGCTCAGAGCCTGGAATCGTGAAATGAAGGGGTGGGGGCGTTGTTTTGAAAAATGAATTATTTGCCCTGATAATCACATCGTTATAAAATAGTTCGGGGTACGGGGGCCGTTTTTTTAACATTACTATTAGAGGGGGTTCATTTTCTTATCGACAACTAACCACTATTTTATGATTTTCAAAAGACACAAAGTAAGAACGGACGAAGTGGCCGAGACAGCCGCTTATGCGCTCGCTTTAGACAAGAAATATTCTGAGAAGAAAAAATTTGTTTCGTTGATTTGTTGCAGCATTGCTTTTACCTCCGAGGAAGAGATCATCAACGCTTTTGCTCGCGCTGCGATGAAGGCAAAGGAGAATTTTTTAGGACGCCATATCATTTTGTCCTTAGCTCCGGGGGAAAGGAAGAGTCTCCAGGAGTGGAAGGCAATCATAGAATCAGTTCTGAAAAAGACCGGCTATCACACGGCAAGTATCTATTTGGCAGTCTTGCATCGTGATACAGCAATTGAACATGCGCACCTGGTTTTACTGCTTAGTACCATAGTCGGGGCACCTTTTAAAATTCGAGGTGAAAAAAAACGGCTTTTTGAGGCCACGCGTGCAATCGAAAAAGAATTTTCTCTGATTGAGTTGGAGTCATCCCTATCGTGGGGTCCCGTCAACGAAGGGCGTATCAAGCCCAAACATTCGTTCAAACAAGTGATGAGGGAGTGTATAGATAAAGCGATAGAGACTACAGAAACGCTAGAAGATTTTCTTGAACAGGTTAAGGTGGTGTCTAGGGACATCGTTCAAAATTTTATACGGCTTCTAAAAAAGGACAACCAGCAGGCCACGCTGGAGCGTATTGGACCATCGGCTCAGGAGGTCACCCCCAGGGTGAGATACGACAAAGCGGGTGATGCCCGGGGAATTTCATTTGGCTTGGGCGACAAGGGCGCGGTGAGTTCTGGGACAAGACTTGGGTCTAATTACACGTTGCCCTCCATCATCAAGCGCATCAAGGAGTCGGTGAGTTCAATATTTAATCTGAAGAGAAGGAATCCTGCTTCCGAACCACCAAAAGCGAGGCAAGCCCGTCAAATTGAGTCCACGATCAATGTCACGGCAGACCATGGACAAAACCGAAATAGTCTTTTGCCCAACTTTAGGGGATCCAATGGTCTAATTAATTCAGCAAGTCAGCCGCGCGATGTTGAAGGAAAAATCAATAGCGGCGATCAGACGCAACATCGGCTAAATTTATTCAAAGAGGAAGTCCTGATCAGAATGCATTGGATTGGGATCCTGCTTGAGCAATTACAATTAGAATTGCGCGCTACCTTGCGCGCTGATCGAGACAAGGGTCCAGTGAAACCTAAGCCTGATATTTTAGATGCGAATCAATCCGCAGCGGCACCTCTCGCCCATGAGACTTTCGTCGGGAAAAAAGAAAGCGATCAAAGATTTGATAAGGCCGGGGAGAATCAAGCCATCAATGCAAAAAGCGCTATCCAAATCACGGCGAAAAAAATCTATCCGTTTTCAAAATCAACGTTGATGCTACTTTTTCCATCGGGCTCGGCAAGCAACTTTCTGCCGATCAAGTTAAGTTATTCATTTTTATCCCCCAAATTAAATAAGTTATTGGGCTCGGTCGCTCTGTTAAGGAAGTGGCATAAATCTACGCCCACCGTTGCTTTGAAAAATGAAGAGACGGCAACCACTCCATTGCCCTCCGCTGTCACCAAAAATAGCTCAGAAGAGTCGAGCCTGAAGTCCAATAGTTTGAGCTCTGAGGAATTATTAAAATCAAGCTCAACGGATATAAAAACCCGCCGGCTAGGGCAAGAATCGGAAGCTTTCAGAGCAGAACAAAGACGTCGGCAAAATGCTTTGCTTGTCAGTGAACTGGAAACAATCCACATGGAACTGATCTATAGATTGGCCAACGACAGAATAAAAAAACAGGATGAATTAACGTATTATCTAGACTACTTTAAAATATCTTCAAACCCAAAATTTAATGGAACCTCGCTAGAAGAACTGCATAAAGATCGAGGCGAATTATTCGAATCATTAAAAAGCGCACACGACATCAAGGTTTCCGATTTCCCTTTATTAGAAAGGTTAATTGACCGGTACAATTACGAAAAAATACGTCAGCCAATGTCAACCTATTATGAAACTAAAGCCCAGAAAAGAAACCCAACGGGAAATAACAACCAGCAAGGCAATTCAAGAAAAGCAAGGGTATATATTCCGCCCGACAGGTCCAATGGTCAATCATTGCCGGGAATTGGCAATCTCAATGGCAGAGGTTCAAAAAATAATGGCAATAATGTCGGGCTGTAAGGGGGAGATGGTGCGTTGAATTTATGCCTAACAAAATATATTCAAGGGTTTGGTGCAACGTCATTGTCTAGCTATAACGTTTGTTCTTTTAGCGGTGAAGAAAAATCAACGGGTCCAATAGGGAGCTAAATGAAAGGATAATATTGGCTTAATAGTCATTTTTAGTTCACTTGGTTTTGAATATCGATCTTTGCCAAACGAAACTTTTTCCCATTGGGCAAAAAAAGAAAACGAGAGGTAGAATTGGTGATTATTTCCGATGTGCATCTGGGCACCTATGGCTGTCATGCCGAAGAATTGCTGCGCTACCTCAAAACAATCAAGCCCAAACGCCTCATACTTAATGGTGACATTATTGATATCTGGCAGTTCAGCAAACGCTATTGGCCTAAGTCGCACATGCAGGTGGTCAAACACATTATGGGACTGCTGGCCAAGGGAACCAAGATTGCCTATCTCACCGGCAACCACGACGAGATGCTGCGTAAGTTCAAGGGATTCCGTGTAGGTTCCTTTCAGATTGCAAATAAAAAAGTGATTTCATTGCAGGGAAAATCAGCCTGGATTTTTCATGGTGATGTGTTCGACGTGACAATGAAATATTCCAAGTGGCTGGCCAAACTGGGGGCCGTTGGATATGATCTGCTTATTCACATCAATTCGCTAGTGAATTTTATTTTAAAACTTTTTGGGCGCGGCAAAATTTCCCTTTCCAAAAGGGTCAAGGACTCCGTCAAGCAAGCCGTGAAATTTATCAATGACTTTGAAAAGACGGCCGCGGAGATCGCTATTGAAAACGGATATGACTATGTGGTATGTGGGCACATTCATCACCCTGAGATGAAAAAGATTACCACACCAAAAGGGGAGGTGATGTACCTCAATTCCGGGGATTGGGTGGAAAATCTAACGGCACTAGAATATAACCTGGGCGAGTGGAGCATTTATCGCTATGCGGAGGATATCAAGGCCAAATCGATAAAAATCCAAAAAGGCGCTAAAAAGGATTTAGATAATGACGAGATATTTAAAGATCTTGTCAATGAATTCTTGCCTATTAAAAAATGAAGATCCTATATGCTATTCAAGGCACGGGCAATGGTCACCTTGCCCGGGCTGTCGACATTATTCCTGAGTTAAAAAAATATGGTACCCTCGACTTGTTTGTCAGCGGCGCGCAAGCCGAAGTCAAATTGCCCTATCCGGTAAAGTATAAATCAAAAGGACTCAGCTTTTATTTTGGTAAAAGTGGAGGCATTAACTTCTTCAAAACTTTTCAAAAGAACAGCAGCAAGGAGGTGATGCGCGAGATTCGGGAATTTCCCGTGGAGAAATACGACTTAATCGTCAACGATTTCGAGCCCATCACCGCCTGGGCGGCGCGCAAGAAAGAAGTGCCCATCGTTTCGCTGAGTCATCAGGCCGCCTTGCTTTCCAAGAATGCCCCTCGACCGAATTTCATTGACCCTTTTGGGGAATGGATTTTAAAAAACTATGCACCGGTTAAAAAGTATGTTGGATTTCATTTTGAAGAATACGACAAGAACATCTTTACGCCCGTGATTCGAAATGCCATTCGTGAAGCCAAAGTGACTAATCAGGGTCATTACACGGTTTATCTCCCCGCGTATGACGACAAGAAATTAGTGCAGCGATTGATGAAAGGCCCTAAAGTCAAGTGGCATATTTTTTCAAAACACACCAAGACCCCATACCATGTTGGTCGCATTTCCGTTTATCCCGTGAGCGGCGTTGATTTTGTTGAGAGTGTCGTGACGAGCGCTGGGGTCTTATGCGGAGCGGGCTTTGAAACGCCTGCCGAAGTGTTGCACATGAATAAGAAACTCATTGTCGTGCCGATGAAGAGTCAGTACGAGCAACATTGCAACGCAGCGGCATTGAGAAAACTTGGGGTTCCGGTGTTAAAAAAAGTGAAAAAGAAATCGATTAAGAAAATTGCAAGATGGATTGAAGGGGCCAAGCCACTCAACATTTCCTTTCCGGATGTTACCGCGGAGGCGGTAAAGAAGGCGATGGAGAAATTTGAGAAAAGGTAGATAGAGGTGGCCTTTGCGGACATCAGTCTAGTGCATCGTCAACGGGAAACTTTAACTGCCCTCGCCCTCCAGTTTTTCCAAGACTTCCGACAACGGATATTCCTTCAATCCCGGCTTAGTCTCTGCATTTCCATCAAAACTTAATCCATCCAGCGGAAGTTTCAATACACTATCTAGGTCAATTTTTCCGGAAGGTTTCAATAGAATTTTGAAGTCCTCTGCGATTTCGTTAATGATTCCAGGCATCGACTCACCCAACGCTGAGACGTTCAATTCCAAATAGAGAATTTTTCCTTTGCATAGGAGCAGACTCGATTTTCTTTCCATCCAGTCACTTGCCTCTAAACTGACAATTAAATTCTCTAGCCCTTCAACCCTGATAATTTGGTCTATCGGGACCTCGACAAAATCAGTTTTGTATCCGGGGGCAAGCCCGATATTTTCGGCATTAACGGCAATCCCAAACTGAGGTCCGGCCACCCAGCCGGTTATCTCCTGGTAGGTTTTCGGATTAACCCCTGAGACCGGGAAGGAAAGGAAGTCGACACCCATGCCGGCACAGTAGCGGGCTTCGCTGAGGTTAGTGACTTGGCCTACTTTTACTTTTGTAATCAACATGCCCAAATATTGGAAAGAAATGACCAACTACAAACGGAACGTCCATTCGATGTGCCCTAAAAAATAAATATTCTCACATAAATGAAATAACTTTGGGGCTAACGGGTAATAAAATATTAGAGAAGCTGTTGAACTATTTATGAAGGGTTCTTTTGTCGTATTTTGGTTTTCAATCCTATTATCTGGATGCTCCTCTTCCAGTGAGGTACCCATTTCCGATCAGTCTTATTTTCCCCTTCGGGTTGGTGATGTTCGTATTTATCAGGTCAGTGAAACTGATATTCAGCGGCTTGTCTGCACCGGTAATGGAGAAACTCTAAAGAATTATCAATTGAAAGAATTGATTACGGATTCTATCAAAAATTCTGAGGGAGGTTATAGCTATACCATTCATCGTTATACCCGCCCTGACTCCACTAAACCCTGGGTGGATTTGGACAGCTGGGCGGCCCGGAAAAATAGCAACCATGTGGTGGTCAATGAGGGTAATGTTTCCTACGTGAAATTTACTTTCCCACTGGTAAACAACGCGGTGTGGAATACCAACCTGTATAGTAACCTAGGAAAGGACTATGATACGTTGAAAAATTTTCATCATTCCTACACGTTGGCCAGCGGGGTGAAATTTCAAAATACTTTTTCTGCGCAGCGAGACAGTGGAGAATTTATTATCTATTTTGACAGGAGACGGGAAGTTTATGCCCCATCAACGGGGTTGATTGAAAAAGAAATCAAACAGCTGTCTTATTTTAACAGCCCGAATGATCCTTGTTTTGGCAATCAGGTTGTAAAAACTGGGATCATTTATTTACAGTCCCTGATCAGTTATGGTCATCAATAGATTTGTACCTCTCCTTTTATGGTTACCTATTTCTTTGTTTAGTCAGGATCGGTATTTCGTAAGTTTTAAAGACAAAGTCAATACCCCTTATTCTGTATCCAGCCCCTTGCAGTTCCTTTCGCAGAAAAGCCTCGATCGAAGGGCAAAAGAGAATTTTGCCACCGTCGTCGAGGATCTCCCCGTTGATCCTGCTTACGTCGAGCAAGTGAAGAACATTGGGGCCGCTACATTCTTTACCTCCCGGTGGTTCAATGGCGTATTGATTCAGGCAAACGCCGCGACGGTGTCAGCGGTGTCAGCCTTGCCTTTCGTGGCCAAGGTTGAATTGGTGGCCCATGGAATCAAATTACTCGGGGGCAGAAAAAAGACAATAGACAAATTCGAGCGGGTCGATGCCACTAACACACTTCAAAATCAATTGCAATTGCAGATGATCGGTCTTGATAAAATGCAAGCAGCCGGATATCATGGAGAGGGTATCGATGTGGCCGTCTTTGATGCGGGATTTATTGGCGTAAATATTCTTGCTTCTTTTCAGGGGATCTATCAGGGGGGAAGAATGAAATCGGTTTTCAACTTTGTCAATAATTCCGAGGATGTTTATTCTGCTTATGACCATGGCACGGAGGTGCTGTCGATCATGGCGGGGAATATTTCAAACGCTTATTTGGGGGGCGCTGATCAAGCCAATTATTTTCTTTTTCAGACCGAAGACGTCTCCAGTGAATACAGGGTGGAAGAATACAATTGGCTCTTTGCAGCCGAGCGGGCGGATAGTGCTGGAGTGGAGGTGATCAATTCATCTTTAGGCTACAATACCTTTGATGACCCAGCAATGAATTACACGTATGAAAATTTGGACGGCAAAACATCGGTGGTATCGCGCGCCGCTTTCAAAGCTTTTCAACGAGGAATCGTTGTTGTCAACAGCGCCGGCAATGAGGGAAGCAGTTCCTGGAAGTACATTATCGTGCCTGCCGATGCGCAAGGGGTAATTGCCTGCGGGGCTGTGGATTACTTGGGGCTAAGAAGTTATTTTAGTTCTGTCGGCCCCAGTGCCGACGGTAGGATAAAGCCAGACGTAGCGGCGATGGGAGAACAGGACATCGTGATCTCCTCTTCCGGAAATATTGCACAAGGGAGTGGCACTTCCTTCTCCAGCCCACTCATTGCAAGCTTGGTAGTGGGTTTGCGACAGGCTTTGCCCCAGGCATCGGCGAAAGAAATCTATCAGCGGGTGATCAATTCAGCTTCTCAAATTAATCATCCTGATAATTTAATAGGTTACGGAATTCCAAATTTCACCTTGGCGAAAGACCTCGTGGCTTTCCAGGATGATTTTCAATTGTATCCCAATCCAGTAAGTGACGGGCAATTGAAAATTCTTTTTAAAGATCCCCGTGATCAGATTTTCACCACAACGATTTTTAATTCAGCTGGACAAAAAGTATTCGAGCTTTCGGATTCGATAAATTGGGGTAATAATCCCTACCCGATTGATGTTTCAACATTTGCTTCCGGCTTGTATTTGATAAGAGTGCAAACGTCATCTTCAACTAAAACAATTAGAACAGTTAAACAATGATCAGTTGCGTGTCGCCAGTTGCGAGTTTTTGTGTTATTTTTTCTTGTGACCTGCGAGTTGAGACCCGAATTGCAATCCAGAAGTTATTCCCAATTAATTTATATTTAAGCACTTAAAGTTTTCTAACAGCGTGTCTATGGCTAGTTCTAAAATGTCGGTTTGGAAAAGCATTGTCCAATTGATCATTCCTCAATGGCGAAAGTTTATTTTGATTGTCTTTATTGGGTTGCTGGCAACTGGCGCTAATCTTGTTGAGCCGTTGATTTATCGTGAGGCGATTAACGATGTCGCGGGTTTATTTATTCAGCGGGCAAAAAATGAAACCAGGCAACAATACCAGTCGCAGACGGACACAACGCAAGTGGAGACAGATGATTCGGAGGTGGATTTTATCTTGAGCAAAATTCTTCCCAAAGAACCTCATAAACGCAATGAGGTTGCAGGTAGAACGCCTGTGCAAGCCATTCAGACTTTGCTTATTGCCGTTATCCTTTTATTTTTTGTTAACCTACTAGGGCAATTGTTTTTGCTGCTCGGGGAAAACATGAACGTGAGAATGTCGTGCAGTATAGAGCAGGGTTTTATCGGAAGCACCTTTGGCCACGTCCTTCGTCTTCCCTTGAGTTTTTTTAGCAAGCGCTCCAGTGCGGCCCTGGCGAAACAAATCAATCAATCCGAAGAAGTATCGGGAGTTGTCAATGGACTTTCCCAAGAGATTCTTCCGGAGATTATCAGTCTATGTGGTATTCTGGCGATCATGTTTTGGCAGAACGTAACCCTTACCTTGATTGCCCTGGCCGTAATCCCTTTCTATTTATTTATTGCCTGGCGTTCCGCTAATAAATTAGAGACCGGACTTTCAAGCTTTTACGATCGTTGGGAAGAAGTTTCCGCGCGAATGCAAGATGCACTGGCTGGAATTAAAACCGTGAAGTTGTCGGGGGCAGAACAGCGGGAAGTGGCGCGCTTTTCTCAGATTTCTGATGCCGCCTACAGCGATTATGTCGATCGCTCCAAGCTGGCTAACAAATATGTATTTTGGGAAAACATGCTGACGCGATTGTCGACGGCCTTGGTGCTAGGTTACGGCGGATACCTGACACTCGAACACCAGCTTACTCCCGGTGATGTGGTGATGTTTGTAGCGTACCTGGACCGGTTATACGGCCCTATCGATACGCTGGCCAGTTTGTGGGTCAACCTGCAACAGAATATTGCCTCCATTGCAAGAGCCTTCCGACTTGTTGATGTTAAACACAAAGAAAAACCAGGGGAAGATTGGGAAATTAAGCAAGGCAAAGTTGAATTTAAAAATGTAAGATTTTCTTATAACAAAGACCGGGAGATTTTAAAGGGATTATCATTTACCATCGAGCCTGGAAAAGTGACGGCGATTGTTGGGACATCCGGGGCTGGAAAAACAACGGCCGTTGATCTCCTCATGAAATTGTACGAACCGGTCAGTGGCGAAATTCTGATCGATGGAAAAAGCATTTCTGAAATCGATGCATCGGCCGTGAGAAGGCAGATGGGCATGGTAGCAGCGGATGGTGCGGTGTTTAGGGGAACGCTGGCGGACAATATACGTTATAAACGACCGGAAGCTACCGACGAAGAAGTGAAAAAGGCTGCGATTGCTGCAGGGATGGAGGGAACTCTTCAACGATTTCCAGATGGGCTACAAACCAATGTTGGAGAAAGTGGTCTTGGACTTTCAGTTGGAGAAAGGCAACGGATACAAATTGCTCGAATACTCATTGCCCATCCGAAAATTTTAATTTTAGACGAGGCTACTGCCAACCTTGACTTTGCTACGGAAGCCGAAGTGAAGAAGACTGTAAAAGAAGTAAGCAAAGAAAATACAGTGATTGTGATAGCACATCGTTATTCAATGGTGAAGGATGCCGATCACGTGGTTGTCCTTTCGGCCGGCGAGGTTATGGAGCAAGGAGTGCCGCATGAGTTGGTTGAAAAAGGCGGGTGGTTTGCCAGGTTTGCTCAGGCTGTAGAAGAGGATGAACACGCGGAAGACGGAGAAGTCAAAGAAACAGAGGATGAAGGCGAAGATGAAGTCTAATAAAATTGAGCGTTCCGTTTCCTAATAATAAGGCGTATTTTATATGCTGTGATTATTTCCTAATTTTCCAGCTTATTGGATGACTAATTTCATGCGTGACGCAACTATTTTCATTTTTTTATCTGCTCTTTTAGTCTTGTCTTCATGTGTGACGAATAAAAAGATCCTTTACATGCAGAAAGAGGGGGACTTGAAAAAGAAGTCCAGTCCACCTGATTCTGCTGTTAGGCATTATGATTTGGTGGATTTTAACTACAAAGTTCAGACAAACGACATAATTTCAGTTCGATACCAAAGTCTAACTGCAAAAGAGTTTGACTTTACCCAGCAAAACCAGCAAAACGCTAACACTGGAATAAATTCAACTATTGGCGGCGCACTTATGATAGGAGAATTGGTTGATGGGCAGGGGGAAATTCCAGTACCAGTGGTTGGAAAAGTAAAGGTAGCTGGACTTACCGTATTTCAGATTCAGGATACGCTGCAGCATTTAGCCAATCGATATTTAGAAGGCCCGGTGGTTAAAGTGCGACTGCTGAACTATCGTGCCACACTTTTGGGCGAGATAAACAAGGAAGGATCGATTACCTTTGGTAATAACAGAGTAAGCCTTATGGAAGCGATTGGCCTAGCTGGCGGCTTGAATGACCTGGCGGACAGAACCAACGTCAAATTAATCAGGCAAACGGGCGGGAAAACAGAAATTCATTACATTAATCTATTGAAGGAGGACTATCTTAATTCTCCGTTTTACTACGTTTATCAAAATGATCTGATAATAGTACCCCCGTTAAAGCAGCGACCCTATCGAAAATATTTTTCTGAGAATTATTCGGTCATCGTCTCCACACTTGCTTTTTTACTAGTGCTCGCTACTTATTTAAAGAAATGATATGAGCACGGAGCCTGAACAAAAAGGAGGGGGTACGCACAGCCACGCGTTTAATGTTGACTTGAAGCGAATTTTATTCAGGGCTCTGCGTTATTGGTACCTTATAGTGGTGTCTTTGGTGCTGACCTTGGCCATTGCCTTTTTGGTGAACCGATATGCACAACGTCTTTATAGTGTTAATGCTTCTATACTTATTCGTGACAAGGAAGAATCTTCCGGAGCAGCAGAACTACTCTATAGTAATTCCATTATTAACTCATATCGGAATTATCTTAACGAGCCATACATCATCCGATCTTATCCATTGGTGAAAAGAGTGATTGAAAACCTGAACTTTGAAGTGGCTTTTTACCAGCAAGGAAATATCAAAACGAGTGAAATATATGGATTGCCTATTAAAGTGCGGCTTTTGACACAAAACGGTTCTTATGGTGCATCTCTTGTCTTTAAAGTGGTGGACGAAAATATGTATTCCGTTGGTAGTACGGATGAAAATAATAAAGCAAAAGAAAGAGTATTTCGATTCAATGACAGCATCGAGTACTTGGGCCATCATTTCATTGTAATCAAAGAGAGAGGGAGTAACTTGGAGAGTTTAAAAGGTACCCCATTACTCCTCACTTTTTTAGACCCATGGGTGGTAACGGCTTCTTACGTTTCGAGATTTAAAGTACAGTGGGCTGAAGAGGGGGCTGGAGTATTAAACATGACCATCATAGGGCAGAGTCCTCAAAAGGAAATTGATTTTATGAACGGGCTCATCAACACCTATCAGCAATATGACCTTGACAAGAAAAATCAGGCTGCAGAAAGGTCAATACAATTTATTAAAAACGAACTGGCCGATATTTCAGACTCGCTCAAGATTTCTGAAAGTCAATTGGAACAGTTCAAGGTCAGCAACTCGACCGACAAACTGGATGACGAAGCTAAAAGGCTTTTTGATAAATTGAGTCCGCTGGAAAATCAACGTACAGAATTAATTATCCGATCAAATTATTACGAATACCTTATTAAATATATCAACGATGGTAAGAATTTAGATCTGGTCATTATTCCTTCTTCGGTGGGTGTTTCTGATCCCATTCTCTCCAGCTTGATTGGAAAGATGATTGATAGCCAGATGGAATTAAAATTATTTTTAGGTCGGGGGCGAGATGAAAATCCCCTAGCTCAAACCGGAATAAAAAGGCTGGGAGAAATTAAAAATAGTCTATTGGAGTCGGTAAGCACGTTACAAGTGACAGATAAATTCAAATCAGACCTTCTTGAAAAACAAATTACTGAAATAGAGAGACAGATCGACCGATTGCCTCTGGAGCAACGGCAATTCGTCAACATTCAAAGGAATTATTCATTGCTTGAGAACCTGTATGTTTTCCTGATGCAAAAAATGTCCGAGGCGGGGATTTCAAGAGCATCGAATGTATCCGATATTAATCTGGTAAATCCTCCGATGCAGGCTGGACTCATTTCACCAAACACTAATCAGAATTATATTTTCGGATGGGTAGCAGGATTGGCCATCCCTATTTTACTATTTGTTCTGATGGAGTTCTTCAATCAAAAAATTCAGTCAAAAGAGGACATTGACAAATTTTTGTCCATTCCATTTATAGGAGGGATTGGTCATTATGAATTAAAGGAAAATCTGGCCGTGAGCCTAAAGCCAAAATCGGTAATTGCCGAATCTTTTCGTGCTATCCGGTCGAACTTAAATTACTTTACCGGCAACCAGTTGAAGAAGGTTTTTATGGTGAGCAGTTCGATCAGTGGTGAAGGGAAGACCTTTTGCACCATCAACCTCGCTACTGTTTTTGCGATGTCAGGACGCAAGACCTTGATCATCGGTGCGGACATGCGCAAACCAAAGATTTATTCTGATTTTGACCTGAACAATGACCGGGGATTGAGCGGGTACCTTAGTGAATTGAATAGTCTTTCTGAATTGATACAAAAAACATCGTTTGAGAATCTGGACTTAATAAGCAGTGGCCCCGTTCCGCCCAATCCCTCGGAGCTTTTGCTCAATGGACGATTCGAAAGTCTCTTAAAAGAAGCTCTTGAAGTATACGACTACATTGTGGTGGATACTCCTCCTTTAGCTATTGTCACCGATGCTTTTGTTATGGCCAACCATGTTGATCATACCATATTTGTGGTAAGGCAAAATTATACGCCAATTGCATTTCTTGGTGATTTGAATGAATTCTATGCTTCAGGCAAATTAAAAAATATCAGTGTTGTTTTGAATGATATTTATAAATCGGGATTTGGGTACGGATACGGATACGGCTATGGCTATGGCTATGGTTACGGTTATTCTTATGGATTGAGGAAAAATAAGGGGGATCATGGGTATTACTCTTAGGTGAAAAAAAGTATCGATATTTGTCGAGTTCCTTTCAAGATAATTTTCAACTGCTGAATCAAATTGTAGTATACTGAGCTGATGGAACGACCTATAATCATTATTGAAAAGCAAAAATCGGTACGGCTAATACCCTTGAGTGAGCTGAATGCGTACAAAGACTTGCTTTATTTTCTGGTGGTGCGCGGCATCAAGGCAAAGTATGCGCAGTCCGTATTAGGTGTAGGGTGGGCGATTGTGCAACCCTTGTTTACTATGTTGATCTTTACAATGGTATTTGGCCGCCTGGCAAAAATTAGTTCGGACGGCGTGCCCTATATGCTCTTTAGTTTTGCCGGTCTTATGCCGTGGACATATTTCTCAGGCGCACTTCAGGAAGCTTCCAATAGTTTGGTGGCAAATGCCAACATGATCAACAAGGTGTATTTTCCAAGAATTATCCTGCCCCTTTCAGCTTTATTCACAAAGGTCCTCGACTTTGCCATTACTGTCATTGTAATGATTGTGATGTTGATCGTGTTTCGCATTAGCCCCACAATAAATTTTCTTTACTTTCCCTTATTGGTAATACTATTGCTTCTTTCCACGTTCGGGCCTGCCCTTTTCTTATCAGCCTGGTCGGTGCAATACCGCGATATCAAGTATGCGATGAGTTTCGTCGTTCAGTTGCTGATGTACGCCGCACCAGTGGTTTATCCGTTGTCGAGCGTTCCTGAGAAATATCGTTTGATTTACTCGCTCAATCCTCTGGTAGGAGTGATTGAGGGATTCAGGTCTTCTATCTTAGGAGTCATTCCAATGCCATGGGAGTCTATTGGTGTAAGCGCAGTTGTCGCGTTGCTTTTTTCCTTGTATGGCCTTTATTCCTTTTCGAAACTTGAAAAAACTTTTGCTGACATAGCCTGATGGGAAATATAATTATTGAGGTCGAGCACCTCAGCAAAGCCTACCGTATCGGGTTGGAGGAAAAAAAATCGGATACAATGGCTGGTGCAGCTTGGCAGGCTCTAAAAGTGCCAATCCGAAACCTTCATACGCTCCGTAATCTAAACCGAAGTACGGGCGATGATGAGACTTTGTTTTGGGCTCTGAAAGACATCAGCTTTGATGTTAAGGAGGGGGCGGTTTTGGGAATAATCGGGCACAATGGTGCTGGGAAAAGTACTTTATTAAAAATATTAAGCCGCATTACAGAACCTACTGAAGGGAGGATTAAAATTCAAGGGAGGGTCGCTTCATTGCTTGAAGTGGGTACGGGGTTTCATCCTGATTTAACCGGACGGGAAAACATCTACATGAATGGCACTATCCTTGGTATGCGTAAGAAGGAAATCGATGCCAAACTGGATGAAATTATTTCCTTTAGCGGAATTTCGAAGCACATTGATACTCCGGTAAAACGATTTAGTTCAGGAATGGCTGTTCGGCTTGCGTTTTCAGTTGCTGCTCATTTAGAGCCGGAGATACTAATTATTGATGAGGTGCTTGCGGTAGGTGATGCTGAGTTTCAGAAGAAGTGCTTAAGTAAAATGGAATCAGTCGCATCAAATGGCCGAATTATTATTTTTGTAAGTCACAACATGCACGCAATAAGGGAACTTTGCGATCATGGGATTTTACTAAGTCGAGGAGAAAAAATCGATAGTGGACCAGTAGATGATGTAGTCAATAGGTATCTTGAGAAGACTAAGGCAGAGGAGAAAATTATTCAAAAATCTGATTACATCGATATATTGGATTCTATTTTAAATTTAGGTGCTGGTGTTGAGTCCGGAGGGCGAATTGAATTTAAAATACGGATAAGGAATAATGCTCTTGTCGAACAGATTGTTAATATTGATTATGCAGTAAGTGATTTGGAAGATAACTATGCTATACATTCTCGTTCCCCCTGGGTAGCTGCTTCAATAAGGCTTAAGCCAGAAAATATTCACGAGATCACTTATCGAATTAATGAAAATTTCTTAGGGCCTGGTTCTTATAATTTTGTTGTTTATATCTATGATGTATCAACAGTGCACTTGTACGTAAAAAATTTATGCCCTTTTACGGTTAGTGCGAAAAATAATTATCAAAAATCTGTCTATTTGGACGGAACCAAGTCTAGTTATATTCCTCCGTTCGAGATAGCCGTTAAAGATGTATGACCCGATTATTTTATCATTTCAATAAATTACTTAATCCGATCGCGAATGATGCTCTTTATAAAAGATTTAAAAATGCGATCGACCCTAATTCATTCCCCTTTTTTTATGAGTCAAAATTTTACATATGGCCCTGCGTAGATTTGGGGTGTAATTTCTACGTTCAAAATGATCGCCTGCGTGTTGCCTTGAATGGTGTTGTCGCAGAACTACATAACCACGAGGAGGTTTACATTTTTTATGAGGTCTTCTATCGCAGGCAATATGACTTTTATGGCATAAAACAACCCGTTGTTTTAGACATAGGGTTTAATATTGGATTCTCATCAATTTTTTTTGCAAAAGTGAGAAACGCAGTTAGAGTCTATGCCTTTGAACCCGTCCATAGCACAATGGAAATTGGCAAACAGAATTTAGAATTGAACGGATTAACGGAGAGCAAGATTCAATTATTTGAATATGGTTTGGCTTCCGCAAATAAATCTTTGGAAGTATCGATCGACCCATTGAAAAGAGGTTCTACAAGCCTCGTGATGAGCGATCGATTTCTTTCGAATTCGAAATCAAATACGGAAGTCATTGTTATGGATGTGAGTCAGGTTTTTGATTCACTTGAACTTGAAGCTCACAATGTTGTTTGCAAAATCGACTGCGAGGGTGGAGAGTATGAAATTATTCAAAGGTTAGCTGACACAAATAACTTGAGAGTTGTATTGCTCTATTTGATAGAATGGCATTGGGTGGATGGACATGACTACCGGAACTTAAGTACCATATTTGAGTCAAACGGATATATAGTATCAGTCACCCAAGAAAATCTTAAAGCTGGGTTTTTAAGTGCTGTTAGGAAGTGACTTTTATTTAATTGAAATAACAAAGCGTTTTTAATTGTTATGGATTCAGCTCTTTTCTCGATCATTATCCCCTTTTATAATTCGTCTGAATATATCGAGGAGACGATTTTGTCTTTGGCGAATCAAACTTATAAGAATTTTGAGGTAATATGTATTGACGACAATAGCGAAGATGGTTCTTTTGAACTCGCTGTTGCTCTTTTGAAAAAATATGATTTGAATGGCGAGGTATTTAGAAAACCTGCTCAATCTAAAAGGGGTGTTTCAACTGCCCGAAATTTTGGTGTTGAAAAAGCTGGAGGCGAGTGGATTTGTTTCCTAGACAGTGACGATTTATTTCATAAAAATAAATTGGAAATCGCTAAAACCTATTTGAAAGCCTATCCGAGCGGAAAATGTTTTTACCACGCTTCTTCAAATTTCTTGGACGGTGAATCGATTGATTTGTCACAAACCCCATTTGAGACTCCATTCGTCTCCAACGGGGATTTATTGGATGGTCAGAACCCAATGAATACTCCTTCGGTAGTTTTGAGTAAGGCATTTTTTGAAGGACTTAATGGATTTGATGCCTCGCTGAACGGAGTTGAGGATTACCACTTGTGGTTAAAAATAGGCAAAGTGGAACAATGGATATTTATTCCGTTTACTTTGACTTTTTACAGAACCAGAGCAGTTTCGTTAATGGGTGGGCGAAGGTTTGAGCATTATGCTATTCAGTCCGTAAATCTTCTAAAGAAGTTGGATTTTTTATCTTCTCAAGATTTTGGCCGCGTTCGGACGGCTGTTTATCGGGATCTCTATACTTATTATAGCAACACATCAATAAAATACTAT
>Ga0209067_10000344_pt1 | contig 30680 bp, 33 predicted proteins | sample ColStrG_CSR_2013_FD_187199 | JGI IMG/M metagenome (GOLD analysis project Ga0209067, IMG submission 187199) | Freshwater sediment microbial communities in response to fracking from Pennsylvania, USA - Cold Stream Run_MetaG_CSR_2013 (SPAdes)... | ecosystem: Environmental > Aquatic > Freshwater >... | reverse complement strand
CCCAATTGTTCAATATATCGAGGAATAAGGGTTAATGGACCACAAATCATGACTTCGGCATGGAGTTTTTGAAGGCAGAATATATTGGACAAGGCTACTCTTGAATGCAGGATATCACCCACGATCAGGATTTTTTTACCGGATACCGATCCTAGTTTTTCACGGATGGTAAAGGCATCCAATAAGGCCTGAGTTGGATGTTCATGTGCCCCATCACCAGCATTTATAACCTGGGTTTTGGTGTTTTTTGATAGAAAATGGGCAGCTCCTGCATAGGGATGGCGCATGACTACCATATCCACCTTCATAGCCAGAATATTATTGACCGTATCAATGAGGGTTTCTCCTTTCGAAACCGATGAGGAGGAAGCGGCAAAATTGATAGTATCGGCCGATAACCGTCTTTCGGCTAATTCAAAGGATAGCCGGGTTCGGGTTGAATTTTCAAAAAAAATATTGGCCACCGTTACATCCCTTAAAGAGGGAACTCGCTTTATAGGTCGGTTAATAACCTCCTTAAAGTGGTCGGTGGTTTGAAAAATTAATTCAATATCCTCCTCGGATAAATCTTTTATGCCTAGTAAATGTCGGATATTGAGTTCAGCCATTATTTTCAGTTACCAAAACAATTGAATCGTCTCCTCCAGCTTCTTTCCAACTAACCTTTACTTTTTGATTAGCTCTTGAATCAACTTGAATCCCAATATAATTTGGTTCAATCGGTAAATCACGACTAAATCGGCGATCTACCAACGTAAGCAATTCCACTTTTGAGGGTCTGCCAAAGGCTAATAAGGCATCCAAACTGGCTCTAACTGTACGACCGGTATAGAGTACATCATCCATTAAAATCACCTTTCGGTTTTCAATAATAAATTCAATCTGAGTTGGGCTGGCCTTTAAAAGATTTTCACCCCTTCGAAAATCATCTCGGTAGAAGGTATTATCCAACAAACCATGAAGAATTTTGGTGCCTGGTAGAATCAATTCCAATTCCCGAACAATTCTTTGGGAAAGATGAATTCCTCTAGGCTGTAAACCTAAAATGGCTGAATCCGAGAAATCATTATGATTTTCAATAATTTGATAGCATAACCGTTTTATGGTTAGATCAAATTTTGGATTTTCAAGCAATCGGAGATATTCCATATAGGGGACCCAAATATACATTATCCAAACAAAGGCTAAAAATGGATTTATATCTTTTGAATTTCTTATCCAAGTAAAATGGATGGATAAAGAAATCCGAATTAGAAGGATAAACCTCGAGCCATTCCATACAAATTATAGAATCGATTTATGAAAGGAGATTTGAATCCTCCCAGGGTATTAGAATTTTCAGGGTTAAGGATCATAAAGCCCATTTCATTGATTTTTTGGTAAATTGGAGTATGAAAAATGCCGTACTAAATGCCTTTTTGCCTACTAGGGATATCGACAAGGCCAAAGAGTTTTATGTTCAATTATTGGGCCTTGATTTTATTATCGATAATGGATTTTCTCTGGAATTGAAATCGGGTGGGGTTCCCATCCGTTTAACAAGGGTAGAAAGTTTTGAGCCTGATCCTTTTACCGTACTGGGATGGGAGGTAATAGATATAAAAAGCACTATCCAGGAGCTTCTTCAAAAGGGGCTGGTATTTGAGAAATACCCTGGAATCCATCAAGATGAATTAGGGATTTGGTCGGCGCCGGGAGGAACCTTAGTGGCTTGGTTTAAAGATCCGGATGGAAATGTATTGTCCCTATCCCAACACGGGTTTTAATTATCGGGTCCAGATTTCTGTTCTTCCAAATAAGGATATTCCAATGTATCCCCTCACTTCCAGGGTTTTATTGTCCTTTAATCGTATGGTACAGGAATACAATTTTCCGCTATTGGGATCGTAGATAGTTCCGTCTTCCCATTTATCCTTACCGTTAAAGCTGAAATTTTTTAAAATAACGCTGCCTATTAATTTCTGACTTCGAAGTTTGGGGTCTGGATTTTTGGTATCGAGTCGTTCAGGTTCATTCCCCGACAAAATTTTACCAAAGAATTTATTAGCCTCGGTATAAATTTGAATGGTTCCTTCATTTTTTGCAAAATTCCAGACCCCCAAAATATCCCCGGATTTAGTCTGGGCCATACCGGTTAAGGAAGATAATGTTAAAATAGTTATAAAAAAGCAGATTTTTCTCATGGCTTAAAAAGTATGGTTTTGGGTATTTAAAGCCTTTTCATTTTTTCGAAACCCAAGGGCTTTTATTAAAGTATAATCAGCAATTTAACTAAAATTTTATTGCTTCGAAAGGATCAATACGATTCCTGAGATTTGAATTTCCTAAAACATTTACTAAACAAAGTAATTTTTTTACCTTCAACCGCTTTTAGCACTAAATACAATTAATTCCATTGGCTATGTCACTTCGCACTAAATCGGAAGTCTTTTCTGAAATTGAACATAAAATTGAAGAACAGGGTTTACGATTCGTAAATAAGGATGAAACCCGCCCCTGGGGAGGCTTCCTGGTATTGGATGAAAGTCAGGCACAGCATTTTGCTGACTTATATTTCAACGGTTTATCGGTAGATACTTTAAAAATATCCGGAAAATTAAGCCCAAAAATGCTCATTGTAAGCCCCGAAAAAAGGCTTTCCTGGCAGTACCATCATCGCCGAGCCGAGATTTGGAGAGTGGTTGATGGAACGGTAGGCATTAAACGGAGTGAAAATGATGAGGAAGGGGAATTGGAGGAATTTCATCCCGGTGATGTAATAACCCTTAAAAAAGGAGAGAGACATCGTTTAATTGGTTTAAAGGATTGGGGTATTGTGGCTGAAATATGGCAACATACCGATCCCAATGAGCCTTCCGATGAAAATGATATTGTACGGGTACAGGACGATTTTGGTCGGTAATTCTTGAATACGGTTAGCCCCAAACCTTTGGTAAGTATTATTATCGGCACTTATAATGGTGAACGATATTTACGGGATCAATTGGAAACGGTGGTACATCAAACCTATTCACCGATTGAGGTTATTATAGTCGATGACCATAGCTCGGATTCCACTCCGGAAATAATCAGGGATTATGCCCTAAGATATTCCTTTATAAAACCATTTTTTAATGAAGAAAATTTAGGGTATATAAAGAATTTTGAAAAAGGAGCTCGTTTAGCCAAGGGTGAATACCTATCCTTTTGTGACCAGGATGATATCTGGGATGTAAGAAAAACCGAAATCTTAATGGGAAATATTGAGGATAGCCCCCTTATTTACTCGGATGATTTAATGGTGGATGAGAATCTTCAAAGTTTGGGATACCGACAATCCGATATCGTTCAATGTATGTCGGTGAATAATGGACTTTATTTTGTTTTGGACAATGTGGTTGGGGGGCATGCGCTTTTAATAAAACGAGAGGTATTGGAACAGGCTTTACCCTTTCCATCTATAATTCCGCATGATTTATGGCTTGCCTATACCGCCAGTTTCCGAGGTGGGGTCAAATTTTTGGATCAGGTATTAGTTTCCTGGAGGCAACATAAAAAAGCCGTCACCAAGATTAATAAAAGCCAGGAGCAAAGATTGAACGAAACCCGGGCCCGATTAAAAATTTTCTACGATCATTGTCCGGATTCCTTTCCTAAAGAAAAAAAGGTCATAGGCCAAATTATTCAGTCCTATAAGAGCTTCAGTCTCCGCAACAATATCTTACGGTCTTACCTGTTTTTTCGATATCAGAAATTTCTTTTAGGCTTTAAAAAGCGGAGTCCTTTTCGAAAATTTCTATTCAGCCTTAAGATGTTTTTTAAGGTTCGATATCATGTAGCTTAATGGCTAGTTTTCGTTCGTCGCGAAAATATGAGAACGGTTTGAATCAGCCATGGAATGGGTTTCCGAACCGGTTTTCACCACAACGGTATAGGCGTTGCCGATATCAATTCCAAGGGCTGATTTAGGATCACTTGCCCAGACACATGAGTTTAAATAGTACCCATAACTAGCCATATTGGCCGGATCCGGGGGGACTATAACATCAATAAATTCCGAAAATTCATTCTGAAAACATTCAATTAATTCTGGATACATGGCCCCACCACCCACAATATACAATGCCGAGGATCTTTCAAAATCCGAATCGGTAAAGGCTTTTTTAAGGGTTGGAGATAGTACCTCGTTATAATAATTCAGCAAATGGATCTTTCGAAGATCGGTCAGATCCTTTCTTTGCCGACCAATTGAAATTCGGGCGTTCTGAAAGCTTTGATTCATCTGGTGCTCATTTTTAAGGCCTACATTTTGAATACGAGCTAATTCCCTATAAAGATTATTAACAGCCGTTCTCAAGCCATTAGAGCTTAGACAGGTACGACCAATTAACCCGGTTTCTGTACTTAGGGCGCATTCAAAGGTTCCATAACCCAAACTCACAATAAAAAAATTATTATTATCAGCAATAGGACCTTTTCGTATGGCATTCACCGATCCTTGAATTTCAGGAAAAACATCTATCCGTTTAATGGAAAATTGACTTTTTCGTTTATCACCATGGGCATATGCACCCGGGTTGAATTCTATAGTGATATCTTTTCGGGTATAAAAATCGATGGCTTGTTGTTTGAACAATTCATAGGTAGCAAATGGAAATCCAGTGGTTAAGGTATAATCACCGGTCCTTCCTTCCGATCCTACTAAAATAGCTGCCTTGGCTAATAAGTGATAATCACTTTCCTGAGGTGAGCTATTGATATTTCTATAGGGAGCTACTCCTTGGTTTAAGGCTAAATTTCCAACCAGGTACCCTTCGTTATTCTCGTAAATCTGTAAACCATCTTCCATATTATGGGCCACTCCCTGTAAGGGGGCAGAATGTGCCTCAATAAGGCTAGGAAAAGAAATAAACTGTGCTTTCGACATTATAGATTCAATTGGAAATCTAATTTAATTAAATTTTTGAATGAATTTTATTAATGCGAATTCGATTGCCTATAATTCGATAGGGTTATAGGATTTTAGGCAAAAAAAAAGGCCATATCCAAATGGATATAGCCTTTTAAAACGGTTTAGAGATTAGTTTGCTTTCTCCTTGGTTTTCGATTCCTTAGAAGCTTTAGCTTCAGAGTTTTCTAATTCTGATTTTAAGGCAGATAATATACCTAAATCAGCCAAAGTGCTTTTCTCTACTGAATCCTTTACCTTCTTTACAGCCTGGCTGGTTGCACCGGCCTCCTTCTTCTTCTTCTCAACTTCGGCTGCTTTTTCCTCCATTTTTAGATCTTCCCAGATCTTAGAATGGGAAACAAGAATTCTTTTTTGTTCTTTATTGAATTCCAGGATTTTGAAATTGCTGGTTTCATCCATTCCCAGGATAGAATTATCCTCTTTTACCAGGTGTTTGGAAGGAGCAAATCCTTCTACTCCATAAGGAAGGGCAATCAAAGATCCCTTATCGGTAACTTTGATAATGGTTCCCTGGTGAATGGATCCAATAGTGAATACCGTTTCAAAGGTATCCCAAGGATTTTCTTCCAATTGTTTATGTCCTAAGGAAAGACGACGGTTTTCAACGTCTACATCTAGAACTACCACATCTAACACTTCACCCACCTTTGTGAATTCATGTGGATGATTGATCTTTTTAGACCAGGATAAATCAGAAATATGAATTAATCCATCTACTCCTTCAGCGATTTCAACAAATACACCAAAATTGGTCATGTTTTTAACCACGGATTTATGACGGGATCCAATAGGGTATAGATTCGACATATTTTCCCATGGATCTGGAGTTAATTGTTTTACTCCAAGAGACATTTTTCTTTCGTCGCGATCTAAAGTTAAAACCACAGCTTCTACTTCATCACCGGGTTTCAGGAATTCCTGAGGAGAACGTAAATGTTGGGACCAGGACATTTCTGAAACGTGGATAAGTCCTTCAACACCTGGAGTAACCTCTAAGAAGGCTCCGTAATCGGCCACCGTTACAATCTTACCTTTTATTTTTGAACCAACCTGTAATTCAGAATCCAGGGATTCCCAAGGATGAGGGGTTAATTGTTTTAATCCCAGAGCAATTCTCTTCTTATCATCATCGAAATCAAGAACAACCACATTGATTTTCTGATCCAATTTTAATATTTCTTCTGGATGCTCAACTCTACCCCAGGATAAATCGGTGATATGTAATAATCCATCCACTCCACCCAAATCGATAAATACTCCAAAGGTGGTAATGTTTTTAACGGTTCCTTCCAATACCTGACCTTTTTCAAGTTTGGAGATAATATCGATTTTCTGATTTTCTAAATCGTCCTCAATTAAAACCTTATGGGATACTACTACGTTTTTAAATTCGTGGTTGATTTTAACTACCTTGAAATCCATGTTTTTACCAACATAGATATCGTAGTCACGAATCGGTTTGATATCAATCTGAGATCCCGGAAGGAAAGCTTCTACACCGGCTAGATCGACAATCAAACCACCCTTTGTACGACTTTTAACAAATCCTTCGATAATGGTATCCATTTCTAGGGCTCTGTTAATATCATCCCATGATCTTTGGGTCTTAGCTCTTTTACGGGAAAGGACTAATTGACCGTTTTTGTCTTCCTGATCTTCTACAAATACATCTACCTTATCACCAATCTTTAGATCCGGAGTATCGCGGAATTCGGATAGGGGTACTAATCCATCGGATTTAAATCCGATGTTTAAAACCACATCCTTACTATTTACCAAAACGACCGTTCCGGTAATAATTTCATTCTTCGTGATAGAGCTTAAAGTCTTCTCATATTGAGAGGCCATTTTATCTCTTTCCTCCGAACTATAACGGCTATTGTCTTTTCCGTCGGAATCCCAGTCAAATTCTCCGGGTTCTTCGTGCTTTAGACTAGCCGACTTAATGTCCTCAATCGATAATGTTTCGGCTTCGGACTCAAACGTTTCTTTTGGGGAGAATTTACTGTCCACTTCCTTGATGGATTTGTGGATGGGCGTAATTTCTTCTGGAATAATCAAAAGATCGTCCTTTGCAGGCTCTGCAGCAGGAATTTCAGAAGCCTGAGCTTCAACCTCCTCAGCAGTATGAGCATGAACTTCAGTTTCTGCCACCAGATGAGTTTCAAGGGCAGATTCCAATACAGGCTCAGAAACCGGAGTTTCTGGGGCTATTTCGGAATGAATTTCAGCTTTTGGGGTTTCATCGATAATTTTATCCTCGATCGGCTCGTTTGAATGATTTTGAGCGACTGGATGATTAGCATCCAGAGGGATTTGATCCTGATGATTGGACTCTTCGTTTTTTGTTTTTGACATTCAGTTAATAGGTCTCCTTAATCCCTTCTTTCTTTTTTATTAAAAGGGACTGCAAAGATAGGGATAATTATTTTTGAAATTAAAGCAGGTTTTCGATTTTTCTTTAATTAAACCTTAGGAATTTTCAATTTTAGGGAAGCTACCGCTTCAGGCCGGATTATACGTATAGATTCCTTAATCGTAATTGGTGGATAACAAAATCTAATTGTTCCTGAGGGCTTAGATGGGTATTATCTAATATCAAGGCATCCTCAGCCTTTCTCAGAGGGCTTTCTTTTCGATTAGTGTCCAGATCATCGCGTAGTTCTAAATTGGTTTTAACCTCTATAAGGCTCGTTTCCATTCCTTTTCCCGTTAATTCTTTATAGCGCCTTTCCGCTCGGACATTAACATCGGCCGACATAAAAATTTTTAGCTGGGCCTTAGGAAATACCACTGTTCCAATATCCCTTCCATCCATAACCAAGCTATGGGATTTCCCCAGGGCTTGTTGTATTTCGACCATTTTATGCCTTACCTCCGGAATCGCACTAATTGGACTAACCGCATTGGATACCAGCATGGTACGGATTTCCTCAGAAACGTCCTCCCCATTGAGTAAAACATTCATTTGATTATCCCTTTTCTCAAATCCAATATGAATATCATGGTCTAAAGCATCAATTACCATGGAATGATTATGGGGATCGATATTTTTTCTTAGGAAGAAAACCGTTATTGCCCGATACATGGCTCCTGAATCGACATATATATAATGTAAAAAGGCTCCTAAAGCTTTTGCTAAGGTACTTTTACCACAGGATGAAAATCCATCAATGGCAATTATAGTCGGTGTTTTATTCATTGGGGTAGATTCAAAAATAGAAAATTCATACCTTCAATTTTCGATTTATTGAAATCATTGCCCAATTAATTACCATGAAAAAAATCTTGATTGCCAATAGAGGAGAAATTGCGGTTCGGATCATCCGGGCTGCCAGGGAAATGGGTATCCTTACGGTAGCGGTTTTTTCTGAAATTGATCGGGGTGCATTACATGTTCAAATGGCCGATGAGGCCTATTTCATTGGCCCCAATTCGGCCAAGGAATCCTACTTGAATTTCGATGCTTTAATCGCGGCTTGTAAAAAATCGGGGGCTGAGGCCATCCACCCGGGATATGGTTTTTTATCGGAAAACCCTGAATTTGCGAAACGAGTAGAGGAGGAAGGTATAGTATTTATAGGACCTCATTCCAAATCCATGGAAATGATGGGGAATAAAATAAGCGCTAAGGATTTAGCCAAAGGTTTGGGTGTTCCCTTGGTTCCTGGTTCGGACGGTCCGATAAAAGATGAAAAAGAGGCCATGGAGGTGGCTTCCAGAATTGGCTATCCTCTATTAATAAAAGCCGCTGCAGGAGGGGGAGGAAAAGGTATGAGAATCGTATACCAGGAATCGGAGTTTAAATCCTCCCTGGAAACGGCTATCCGAGAGGCCCAATCGGCATTTGGTGACGGATCCGTTTTTCTGGAACGATATATATTATCCCCTCGGCATATTGAGATTCAAATTCTGGCAGATCAATTTGGAAATACCGTGTATTTGTTTGAAAGAGAATGCTCGGTTCAAAGAAGGCATCAGAAAGTAATTGAGGAAGCCCCCTCCAGTTTATTGACAGAGGAAATACGAGAGAAAATGGGTCATTGGTCTGTATTAATTGCCAAGGCCTGTCAATATAAAAGTGCCGGAACCCTTGAATTTATAGTGGATCAAAACCAGGAATTCTATTTCTTAGAAATGAATACCCGGCTACAGGTAGAGCACCCAGTAACAGAATGTATTACAGGATTGGATTTGGTAAAAGAGCAGATTAAAATTGCCAGGGGTGAGAAACTCAGCTTTGAGCAAAAAGATTTGAAAATTCAGGGCCATGCTATTGAATTGAGGATCTATGCCGAAGATCCAGAAAATGATTTTTTGCCCGATACAGGGGTTTTACATATTTATAGTTTGCCCTCAGGACCTGGGGTTCGGGTAGATAATGGGGTAATAGAGGATCAGGAAATTCCTATTTATTATGATCCGATGTTATCTAAGCTGATTGCTTATGGACAAAATAGGGCAGAAGCCATCGAAAGAATGATTCGGGCCATAGGAGAATATAAAATTAAGGGAGTGGCGAATACACTGAGTTTTGGCGATTTTGTCATGAGACATAAAGCCTTTAGACAGGGAAAATTCGATACCCATTTTGTTCAAAATGAATATAAGCCCTATTTAAATACTTTAAGTAATCAGGGTCATTTTGGGCTTGATGAAAATGAAAGGGAGATTGCCTTATACTTTTCCGCAAAAACCTATGAGGTCCCAAAAGGGAACCAACCCCTTCCTAAAACCAAAGCCTCGGCTTCAACCTGGAGGAATCGTAAATCCTAAGTTTTATTTTTAGGGTATTCTATAACTGGGAAATTATGCGGATAAATTCATCTCCGGATTCTTCCAGACTTGAATTATTCCAAATTCGAGTACAGGGAATTTGATCGGATCCGATTTTTTGATTTCGGGCCATTCTTTTTTCAATATCTTCCAAGCTTTCACGTCCTCTTTTTATAAGCCTTTCACGAAGAATATCCGGTTTAACCTCGATCATTAGGGTTTGCATGGCAGGAAATAGGCTAATAGCTATGGGCCAGTATTCTCTGGAACCGTTAATAATTACATTGAATCCCTGATCCAGCCAGGCATTTATTTCTACCCCAATTCCATAATAATATCCATGGCTAAACCAGTGCATGGCGAAAACCTGGCCCTTTATTCTCTTGGCGAATTCTTCTTCACTTAGAAAAATATGGTTCTCGGTAGGATCCGAAGCAGGACGAGTTATATATCGGTGGGCAAATAAAACAGGCATTTCTTGCCCCAATTTTTCTTTGGCATAATTCATAATCGAATCTTTGCCGGCACCGGATGATCCGATAATATAATAGATTTTTGCCATTCAAATGGGGCTTTTGGATTTCAAAGATAGAGGTCGTCCAATCCTCTATCAATAGTAATTTTCATGATCTCATGGGTTTTATCGGCTGATTTTTGTAAAGCCTCTAAAATTCCCATGGATTGATAATAATGATATAAAATAAAATAGGCTAAGAAGGCATCCCCTGTGCCCCCATAATTTCTATCCAATTTAGGGTGGTAATAAAAATGGGTTTCCTTCCCATCAAAATACGAAAATCCAATCTGGTTTACTTCGTTGGGTAAGCTAGTCAAAACAAAGGGCTTGGAGCCAAATTTGGATTTATATTGATTTATATACCCTTCTGAGGATTCATTCCCGTCGGGCTTATTACCCGTCATGAGTTTTATTTCGGTAAGATTAGGGAAAGAAATATCTGCCATTTGAATTAATTCGGGAATCCTTTCCCAGGTCGATTCGGAAATATAGGCCCTTCCGTGATCCCCCGAAATAGGGTCTAGAATTATATGGGATAAGCTTTCCCGATAACGAGGTATTAATTCCAGAAGAGTATCCACCTGGCTGGGATTAGCCAAATACCCTATATAGAATAGGGCCTTTAGCTTTCGATATTCTACCAGTTCCAAACTGGATTCTAAAATTTCCCGAAAAGGAATTTCAAACTTTCTAACCTTTTGCATATTGGTTAGTCCGTTTAAAATCAAACTCGGAACGGGCAAAATGGATGAGCCTAGGATAGAGGTAAAGGTTTTCAGACTGGCGGTTCCATGAACCGCAAAGCTACTAATGGCTAGGGTAAAGGTTGGGGAGCTGGATTCTGAGTTAACCATCGGAGTAAATAATCCCGAATATAAATCATACGCAAGGTATTACCTATTTTCAATTTTATCTACAAAATGCAATGTTCTGAAATAGAGTATTTTAACGCTTTGTTCGATAATTTAATATTAAGGTAATATATACTTCAAACTACCTCTTTATTATAGCATTTACTTAAATCCTAATTGTAAAATAATATGACCGAAGAAAGGGAGGATCAAATTTGGTGCGAATGCTCATTGGATTCCTTTGAGGCATTGGTAACCCAATTGGAGGGGCAATATTCTGTTAAAATTCTACAAATGCCCCTACTCTGCATGAGTATGGTTCAGGCAGAAGATTCGGTTGAGTTCCAGCCTTTTTATTTAGGAGAAGCCTTGACAACTGAAACAGAGGTTCAAATAGAGGATAAACTAGGGATTGGCATTTGCTTAGGGGATGAGCCCGTTCGATCCTATTGTATAGCCGTTTTGGACGCCATTCATCAGGTTTCAAATTCATGGCCGGAGTCCATTTTGAATTTTTTGAAAGAGCAGGATGTCCTATTAGAAAAGAAAACTCTGGAAGAACATAATCATATCTTGAGAACCAAGGTGGATTTCAAATTAATGGAACAAGATTAATGATTGAATTAAAGCCCCCCTACGATAAAGTATTTGATGCCCAGGAACATTTCCGGGTATTATTAGATGCAATGGCCCATCCTGGAAAATTATTCCCTTTTTCGGAAGTGGAAATGGTCGGAATTCCGGGGATTCCTCATGGTATTTTTTATATAGCCTTTGCTTTATTAAATGCTGATGTACATTTTACTTTTCTCGGACCTGAGTCCGAAAATGCTAAAACCTATATTACTCAGAATACCTCTTCCCTGGTTTCTTCCCTGGAAATGGTAGACTTTGTATTCTTTCCCGGAAATCTGGATGGTGAATTTTTTAGGGAATGTAAAAACGGTAATTTATCTTATCCAGAGGAGGGCGCCAGTTTGGTAGCCTATGTAGATACCCTATCCACTCAAAAATTGGATAAAAGCCTGGAATTATCCCTTAAGGGCCCCGGTGTGGAATCCATCAATACCGTTTATATCCAGGGTTTGGATATAAAATCTCTGGAAATTCTAAAGGATATTAATTCAGAGTTTCCATTAGGCCTGGATTTATACGTAGTGGACCAGAATAGCACGGTAATGGCCATACCGAGAAGTAATCATTTACAATTTAATACTATATAAAGCATGGGATATGTTGCTGTAAAAGGGGGAACGGAGGCCATTCATGAATCCCAGGACCTTCTGGATTTTTACCGATTAAGGGATGCCCTGCAACCGCTCGAAATTGGACAAATTATGTCCCAATTACGAGGAGCGGTGGATAAGGTTATGGGTGAAGGGGGGGTGTTTTCACCAGAATATGCTGCTATTGCTTTAAAGCAAGCCGAGGGAGATGTTTTTGAAGCAGCCTTTATTTTAAGAGCCTTTCGCGCCACCCTGGAAAGGAAATTTTATTCTGAGCCTATCAATACCCGAGAAATGTTTGTGAAGAGGAAAATTTCGGCTTCGTTTCGGGAAATTCCCGGAGGTCAGATTTTAGGCCCTACCCGGGATTATACCCAGAGGACTTTGGATACCAATTTGGTTTCTGAAGAGAAATCTAAAATTGAGGCCTTTTTAAAATCCTTCTCCTCGAGAATCAGCCCCGAGAAATTGGAGCCCATCAATACATTTCAAAAAGTCATTGATTTATTAAAAGAGGAAGGTTTATTAAAACCTGTAGACCCCAAAGAAAACCGGACTCTGGTAGATATAACCAAGGAAGCCATTCGTTTCCCCGCTCCTCGATCGGCTCGGTTGCAAATGATGGCCAGAGCCGAAACAGGCGGATTAATGGCCTTAGGTTATGCCAGTATGAGAGGATTCGGATTTGTGCATCCTACTGTAGGTGAATTGCGGTATGGATCCGTTCCGGTAAGAGTAAAAGACAAAAACGGTAGAACCCGATATATTGGGAAGATTGAGGTAACCGAGGCTGAAATGATTTCCAATGCGGAAAATGCCAAGAAAAATGCCGCCCCCCATCTAACCATTGGATACGGATTATGTTATGGACAAAACGATACCAAGGCCATTTGTATGGGCATTTTGGATACCGCTATGCGTTCACCCAACACGAACTCACCCACCCATGATCAGGAATTTGTGCTTTATCATACCGAAGGCATTGAATCGATGGGATTTACCAACCATTTAAAATTGCCTCATTATGTAACCTTCCAATCCGGATTAAAAAATATCCGGGCGGCGATCGAACGAACCGTGGCTAAAACGAAGGAAATAAGGGAAATAGTAAAAGCATGATAGAGAATAAGAAGTATCATAATCAATATAATTTCGCTTTCATTGACGAGTCCACGAAAAGAGAGATTCGCAGGAAGCTTTTAAAAGCAGTGGCAATACCGGGCTATCAGGTGCCGTATTCATCGCCTGAAATGCCTATTGCCCGGGGTTGGGGTACTGGAGGTTTACATGTCACCCTGGCTATTATTGGTAGGTCGGATATTTTTAAGATCATCGATCAAGGATCGGATGCTTCAGTAAATGCCTGCAATCTAAGGGAGTTTGTAAATCAAATGACGGGTTGCAAAACCACCTATGATACCCATGAAGCCACATTAATTCAGACTCGTCATCGAGTGCCCGAAGAAGTATTAAAGGAAAATCAAATCCTGGTATATCAGGTTCCCCAGCCCGAACCCCTTCGCGCGGTAGAACGATACGAATATCGAACTCGCCAAATGCATGGAGAAGCAGATTATGCAAAAATGTGGGTTTCATTATATGAATCCTATGTGCGAAGCGGAGATATCATGTTGGGAGCGGGTTATCCGGTAAAAGTAAATGGGCGATATATCATGGCCACTTCGCCTATACCCCGATGGGATGTGCCCAACGTGCATATGTCACAAGCTCTTCATTTATATGGTGCCGGACGTGAAAAACGTTTATATGCCGTTCCCCCTCATACTCTGGTGGAGCCTTTGGAATTTGAGGATGTAAAGTTCCATATTGAAAGCTTTGCCGGAACCCATTGTTATAAAACTGGAATCAATACGGCTTTTTTAGATGAGCTTTATCTGGATAGCGGAGAGAAACAGTTTGTTATAAACGATAGTAATTTTTTGGATAAACTCGTCGAACATCAAAATCCCGAACAGCACCATAATCCGTATTTGGATGAATTAAAATCGGAGGAGGTAAAATCATGATACGCGATTCAGAAAATTGGTTGTTAAGGGTTGAAAATCTCACTAAAATATATGGTGAGCCCAATGAGAATACCCTATCAAAAACAGGGCCTTTATTTAATTCGAATATTTGCCCTGAAACCGGCAGTATCGTAGCCTGCGCAAATATTAGTTTCGATTTATATCCCGGGGAAGTTTTAGGGGTGGTGGGTGAAAGTGGATCAGGAAAATCGACCTTGGTAAAACTTCTGTATTTTGATATGGAAAGAACCGCAGGTTCGGCATTTCTTAAACCGTATTTGGAGGGTAAAACCAATATTTTGGAGGTTTCAAATCAAAAAAAACGTTTTATCCGAAACCATCTTTTGGGTATGGTTTACCAAAATCCTAGGGATGGACTCAATTTTGGCTTTACTTCAGGTGGTAATATCGCCGAAAAGCTCATTATGGCTGGTCAAATGCATGTCGGTAAAATTCGGGAAAGGGCTTCAGGACTCCTAACCAAAACCGAGGTTCCGGTTTTGAGAATGGATGATAGGCCAGGGGCATTTAGTGGGGGTATGCAACAAAGGGTTCAAATTGCCAAGGCTATCGCCAATAACCCCCCATTATTATTCCTGGACGAAGTTACAACCGGATTAGACGTTTCGGTTCAGGCCAAGGTATTGGATTTGATTCGTGAACTTCAACAGGATCTAGGAATTGCAATGATTGTGGTTTCTCACGACTTATCGGTGATTCGAATGCTTACGGACCGAACCCTGGTTATGAAGGACGGTCGTATTGTTGAGTCCGGATTAACGGACCAGATTTTACAGGACCCCCAACACCCCTATTCTCAGCTTTTGGTTAGTTCCCTATTATAAATTCATGAATATTTTAGAAATCCATCATCTTAGCAAGGTTTTTAAACTCCATATATTAAATGGAAAGCTTATAGAAGCCTTGAAGGATATTCATTTGGAAATTCCGAAAGGAGGCATTATTGGCTTAACCGGTAAATCGGGCTCCGGAAAATCAAGCCTAATGAAATGTATTTACCGTACTTACCTGGCTAGTTCGGGTGAAATTATATATCAATCCGAAGGAGGGGCAGTGGATCTGGTTAAAGCCAGCGACCATGAAATTATCGCTCTTAGAAAGAATGAAATTACCTATTGTTCGCAATTTTTAAGTGTAATTCCAAGAGTTACCGCTATCGATGTAGTTTGTGAAAATCTATTCAAAAATGGTATGGATAAGGAGAAAGCCCGTGATAAGGCCAAAAACTTACTCCAAATTTTAGGACTTCCGGAGGATTTATGGGATGCTTTTCCTGTAACCTTTAGCGGAGGTGAACAGCAAAGAATTAATGTGGCTCGTTCTATTATTAACCGGCCCAATTTACTGTTAATTGATGAGCCAACCGCTTCTTTAGATACTAAAACCAAGGATATCGTTATCGAATTAATACTGAAATTAAAAGAAGAAGGAACTTCTGTAATCTGTATTTCTCATGATGAATATACCTTGGATAAACTGGTGGATAAAAAAGTTAATCTCCAGTTTGGTGAAATCACCCCTTCCGAAACCGATTTTTCTATTTCAAAATCCCATTAATCCATGAGTAAAACCTTTTTAACAGGAGGAAATATTGTAATACCCGATCGAGTTATTCCTGGGGGTACTTTGATAGTAGAAAATGGTTTCATTTCCGAAATTCTGGATCATTCCTCGATCCAGGTGGGCGATTTGGATGAGGTTATTCATGTTGAAGGGGCCTATATTTTACCCGGGATCATTGATATTCATACCGATGCTCTCGACGCAGAAATTATTCCCAGACCAGGTGCCGATATTCCTATTCGGGTGGCCTTTACCGAACTGGAAAGAAAAATGGCCGGGGTAGGTTTTACGACCGTTTTTCATTCCCTTCATTTAGGGTATAAATCCTCCGAATTTTTTTCTCGAAGTAAATATTCCCGTCATGAAGTATTTGAAACGGTTAGCGATGCCTTTTTAAAACCGGGATTGCTTCGAAATAAGATTCATCTCCGATATGAGATTTCCGGTATAGAGGCTTATGATACGGTAAAGGAATTCATCGAAAAAAATTATATCTCTTTATTGTCGGTAATGGACCATACTCCCGGACAGGGACAGTTTGGCAAATCGCAATTTATGGATATGATGAAAAAAATGGGAAAATCGGAAGAAGAAGCCCTGGAGAAATTCGAAGCAGAGATTAACCGACCCATTATCCAGGGTGATAAATTAAAAGAACTCATTGGTTTTGCTTTGTCAAAAGGAATTCCGGTGGCTTCTCATGATGATGATAGCCCCGAAAAAGTGGATCTTATGCATTCGTATGGGGTAAGTGTATGCGAATTTCCCATTAATATGGAAACGGCTCATCATGCTACCCGTTTGGGAATGCATGTTGCTGGAGGGGCTTCCAATATTTTAAGAGGGGGATCCTTATCGGGGAATGCCGATATGAAAACCGCGGTTCGCGAAAAAGCCGTGGATGTTTTATGCTCAGATTATTATCCCCCTTCTATTTTGCATTCGATTTTTAAGCTTCACCAGGAGGAGGGAATGCCTTTAAATGAAACAACCAATTTGGCCAGTTTAAACGCGGCGAAGGCTGCAAAAATTGACCATTATACCGGTTCCTTAGAAATGGGTAAATCGGCCGATCTATTGGTAATCGAAATGATTAACCAATTACCTGTGGTAACCAAAACGATGGTTGAAGGCCATTGGGTATTAACCTCAAGTCCTAGAAATAGAAAATAAACATGGAGACTACCGAGCCAGGCACCCTCGATTTATCCTTTCAGGATTATACCCAACGTCAATTACATGAAATAAGTCTGGAAGGGATTCAGGCTTCGGTGCCTAAAATTATGCCTTCGGGTCATTTCACCTATAAAAATTCCTATTGGGATCCTGAACCCTATGAAGGGTTTGCGATCCTATCTATGATTCAAGATAATCCCGGAAATCATGTACTGGATGAAAAATTAAGGGAAATCCAAATTGAGATTGCCTCCGTTTTTCAAAACCCAGGTTCCTATTATTCATTACCACCAGCCAGTTATCATCAAACCATAGCCAATACTCTTTCGGCTGAAAGGTTTCAAAAGCATATCCAAATACCCGGTTTGGAGAAGGAATATCCCGAAATAATTGAAAATTCATTTCGAAAAATTCGTTCCTATCATGAAAACGAACCTATTCGAATGAGTATGGTGGGTTTAAGTATATTTAAAACGGCCATTGGAATTCTGGGAATCTTTAAAAAAGAGGAGGATTATCTACGAATTCTTCGGTTTCGACAGAAGTTTTATTCACACCATCCTTTGCAGGAATTGGGGGTGCGAATGACCCGCCCCTTTATAGGTCATATTACCCTGGGATATTTTGAAAAATCCTTATTGGATTCTGAGGCCGAAAGTTTAAGTCGGAAAGTTCAAGAATTAAACGAAGAGATTTTTACGGCTCCACCTGTTTTTTTTATTAGCCAGGCAGGACTTCGAAAATACCAGAACCTTTCCCAGTTTGACCGAAAGGACGATTTTCCTTACCACCACTTTTAAGTATCTAAAACCTAGAAAAGTATATGAAAAATTTAATCAGTTTATTCTTTTTTCTTGCCCTACTATGGATGGGCACAGGTTGTACCAATGAGGCGGAATTAGATGCAAATGGGGTGCCTCATACCTTAATACTAGCCTTGCCCGGTGGTCAGGTAGCCGGATTAACCCAAGAAAATATGGAGCCCATGCGACAATATCTCGAAAAGGAATTATCGATTCCGGTTAAATTTATTTTTGTACAAGGTGCTTATTCACCCATTATCGAGGCATTAAGAGCTAAAAAAGTACATATGGCATATGTTCAACCCTTTGCCTATGTATTAGCAGCCCCCAAGGTTCCTATGACCCCTATCGTAATTTTAGGGGAGAATGGGAAACCCTCCATGTATAATTCCTGCATTTTTACCAGTTCATCCTCAAAAATTAAAACCATGGCTGATCTAAAGGCCAATGCAAAGAATCTAACCATATGCTATCCTGATCCAGCATCAACCTCGGGCCATTTAATTCCAGGTGGATATTTAAAATCGATCGGTTTAAGCCCCGATAGTTCCTTTAAACAGGTGGTTTATTCAGGAAGTCATCCGGCTACTATTATGAGTGTATATGCCGGGAAGGAAGATATTGGATGTTCGATGACCGAAATGGGAATTAATCGCTTAATAGAAAGGGGACAAATAAAAAAGGAAGGTATAAGAATATTATGGGTATCTCCTCCCATTATATCCGACCCTATCGTATTGCGGTCGGACATCAATAAGGATTTTATTAAAAAGGTACAGAATGCCTATTTGAACGTGAAAACCAAGGCTCCAAAGGTTTTTGATTCTTATATTAAAATATTAAGAAAGGACCCTAAAATCTATAGCTATATCGTAGCTCAGGATTCCTTTTATGATAACCTTCGTTCGATAGCGAAATACATGCATTATTTGGATCCCAAAAAATAATGATTGAGGTAAAGGGTATCAGTAAAACGCTTCCAAATGGAAGGAAACTGTTGGATAATATTAGCTTCACGGTTAAAACAGGTGAATTTGTAGGCATTTTAGGTTCGAGTGGAGCTGGTAAGACTTTGACCCTTCGTTGTTTAAATGGCCTTCTAAAACCCGATTCCGGTTCGGTCATTTTGCATGATGAAAGAGGTACTTATAATATCCCAAGTCTTAATCCCAGGGAACTTAGAAACGTTCGACAAAAAATCGGGATAATATTTCAAGGCTTTCATTTGGTAAAGCGGTTAACCGTTCTGGAAAATGTTATGATTGGGCGACTAGGTCAGATAAGCCCTATACGAAGTTTACTTTATGGATTTACGGATGAAGAGGCCGCTGAGGCTCTAAAGGCTTTGGAAAAAGTTAATATCGAGTCATTAGCCCCCAATAGACTTTCTAAACTGAGTGGTGGTGAGATGCAAAGGGTGGCCATCGCCAGAGCAATTTTTCAAAACCCCAGTCTATTATTGGCGGATGAGCCCATTTCGGCTCTGGATCCCAGCAATGCCAAAATTATCATGAAGCTTTTAAAACCCTTAGCCGCTTCCATGCCGGTAATAGGCGTTTTTCATCAGCCGGAAATGACCGCTAAATATTGTTCCAGGATTATAGCGCTTAAAGAAGGCAAGGTAATTTACGATGGGGATCCCCATTTGACCAATAACCAACTCATCGAAATCTATGGGGAGGAATTGAAGATTATTGAAAATCAGGTGTATGATCCCTTATTAGTTCCTAAACTTTAAAACTATGGTATCCCATCCTGCTAAATATAGTATAAAAAGGTTTAGGAAGTATTTAGGGCCATTTTTAATGGTTCTGATTCTTTTTTTAATAACCTCCCATCAAATCCACGCCAACTTTAGCCATATATTTTCGGGCTTGGGCATTGGATTGGAATTTATAGTTAAGATGTTTCCGCCCGATTTTTCTATTTCCTTAGAATTATTGAAGCCTTCATTGGATTCATTATTAATGGCATTTCTGGGAACTATATTTGGCACAATATTATCAATCCCTTTTGCCATCGCCGCGGCTTCTAATATTTCCCCTCCCTGGCTAAGAAATTTCACCCGTTTTTTAATTAGTCTTGAGCGAGCCCTACCCGAAATCATCATTTTACTCATTTTAGTGGCTGCAGTAGGATTAGGCGTAATCCCGGGAGTTATTTCCTTAAGTTTAGGCGCGATCGGAATGATGGGTAAGTTTCTTGCCGATGCCATCGAGGAAATAGATGCAACGAGTTTGGATTCACTTCGTTCGGTGGGGGCCACTCGTGCCCAAATTATCTATTTTGGGGTAATACCGGAGATAGTACCCAAAATTATATCTTATTCTCTATTTCGTTTCGAATATAATATTCGCTTATCCGTTATTATTGGGGCGGTTGGAGCTGGGGGAATTGGATATTATTTAACCTATTATTTTGGTTTGAATGAATATGGCAAAGCCTTAACCGCTTTATTATTTACCATTTTATTAGTTCTGATAACCGAACGTTTTGCCTCCTTTTTGCGAAACCGAATTAAGCTGGAGGATTTATTACAATGAACGATAAAGGCATAATTCTTCCTTCCAAAAGATTTAAACAAAGGGTTATTACCTTGATTGTAAGTATTTTAATTGTTTCGGGGGTTTCTTATTATTTAGGCTTTAATCCCTTTGTCATTTTTGGGGATTTAAAATATGTCAATAATTTGTTTTGGGAAATGATGCCCCCTCAATTCGATATTTTCTGGAAAAGTGATCAAATACTTCAGGCTATTTTGGACACACTTTCCATGTCCTTTATGGGAACTTTATTTGGAGGCATTTTTGCCCTAATCCTAGGGTTTTTAGGCGCATCGAATACCATGCCAATACGATGGATCCGCACCGGAGTATTGATTTTGCTTTCCCTTATCCGTATGATCCCAGCCCTGGTTTATATTCTGATTTTTGTGATTGCGGTAGGTTTGGGCCCTTTTGCAGGTTTCCTAACCCTATTCATAACGACCCTAAGTACCTTTGGTCGCTTGTTTGCCGAAACGATCGAGAATATTGATTCCGGTCCTTCCGAATCTATTTATTCAGTGGGAGCCAACCGAATGCAGGTAATCCGATATGCCATAATACCCGAAGTTTTACCGAGTATCATTGCTAATTTACTATTCTCCTTTGATGTAAATGTCCGGGTTAGTATTGCTCTTGGTGTTTTAGGAGGAGGAGGAATAGGTTTTCATTATGATTTAGCCATGAAATTATTGCATTATAAGGAAACCATGGCCATTGTATTTCTTATTATAATAATTATCATCCCTATGGAAAAGATCTCCGATTTCCAAAGGAAAAAAATTCTGGATGGAGGACGATTCCAATAGACCCTTTTTATGAATAATAATCATTTATTAACCAATGCCCGTATAGTAACCCCTACTGAAAATTTTATGGGGACTGTTGAAATTGAAAATGGAATTATTGTTTCTATTTTAAAGAATAAAACCTTTTCTGAAGGGATCAATCTTCAGGGACAATGGTTAATTCCCGGATGTATCGATATTCATACCGATTATTTGGAGAAGGAACTTTATCCTCGGTCTTCAGCTTCCTTTCCTTTGCCCCTGGCCCTTCATTTTTTGGATGCCCGAGCGGCAAATTGTGGGATAACCACTGTTTTTTCGGCCATTAGCTTTTCTGATTCGGAGATTAAGAACCGAAGTTATGAAGAGGCTATTCGTCTTTGTTCTGAAATTGATAAAATTCGGTATTCTCTTTTGGTGCGCCATTTCCTGCATGCTCGAATAGATCCGAACTCCAGAGCCATTATTCAATATCTGGATCAAATGTATCGACTAGAAAGCTTATACCTCGTGGTGTATAACGATCATATTCCTGGGGAGCGTCAATATCGTTTAGAGGATCTGGTGGAAATGCGATCCAAAAGCTTGGGAATTTCGCGTGAAGAAGCCGAGAAAATGTTAAAGGAAAGGATCGAAATAGCCAAAGAAATTAATCATCGGGAGGAGATTTATCATGTTTTTAAGGATAAATATATTTTGGGAAGCCATGATGATACCACTCTGGAGCATGTTCATGAAGGGGTTCATTTCGGGGCTACCCTAAATGAAATGCCAACCACTTTAGAGGCAGCCCGTGAGGCAAAAGCAAAAGGGCAATGGGTTTGCCTGGGAGCACCGAATTATTATAGGGGGGGGTCTCATTGCGGTAATCTTTCTTGTTGGGAGGCCATAGATGAGGATTTGGTGGATATTTTATGCAGCGATTATCATTTCCCGACCATGCTCGGTTCGGTAGTCAAAATGATTGAATCGGGAATGGAACCTAGTAAAGCTATAAATTATGTCAGTCTCAATCCAGCCCGATTATTAAAGTTTGATCATGAAATTGGCAGTATTGAATTGGGGAAAAAAGCCGATTTGGTGGTTTTTGAAAATAAACATTCATTTGCTTCTGTTTCGACTGTATTTGTAAATGGAATTGCCAAAATGCATGCGGAATATTCCCATCCTGTTAGGCCTTTAGGTTCGGAATTAAACCATCTCCATTCAAAGGTCCATGCGGTTTAGTCTAAATTGATTAATTTTAAATAAGAGACCATTTGGGTATAGTATTGAATTTAAACGATATAGAGAACAAACTTTTAAAACTTAAAAAACTTTCTTATGAAAAAAATTTTTATCCTATTTATTCTTCTTATCCTTTCCGCGGTAAGTTTCGCTCAAACCAGAGGCACTCATTATTGTGAGGTTATTTTCAAATCCAGATCCGGAAAAAAGAATTCTATTAAAACCGATTTTACAATTAATCTTGGAGATGAGGATGGTTCTTACTCTTCTCTTTCATCCCTTTCCAAGTCGGAACAGGAAAAGTTAAAATCCCTTCATACCACCATAGGTATACTAAACTATATGGCATCCATCGGTTGGGTAATGGTCAATATGAATACCAAGGATGAGGATGAAGGAACCTTGTATTTTCGTAAGGAAGGATTTTCGGCTAGGAAATAATAGCCGCCTAGGGTTTTCTTGGGCTAATTGCCAAATTAAAGAAACTGGCTCCCCAATTATTATTCCCGGTATTATTGGGTAATCCAGATGTGGTTAATAAGGCATCCATGTCGGTATTCGAATATTTCCAAACCCATGCAGAAATGGAAATGCCTTTTTGGTAAACAGAATCCAAAAAGGGGCTTGGATTCATTAATACACCGGCGTTTAATGGGCCAATTTCACCAAAAAAAACAGGAAGATGGTTTTTTTGAAGGGTACTTAGTCGGGATCCAAAATTAGTATTGGATACCAGGAGCCATTTTTCATAGGCATGGATATCAAAAAGGATATTGTTTTTACCTTTCAGAAAGGAAGATCCCATGGTATTCAATACCGATTCATCCTGACCTTGTTCAGCACAGGGTACTAAAACCATATTATAATTGCCTGTTCCTCGGATTAAGGAAACCATGGTATTCATATCCTGAACCCAAATGGCATCGGTATATCCATCTGCTCGATCATACCGATAGGGCTCGTTCCAAACCTCCATCCATACATCGGGTTGATCTTTAAATTGATTGGCCCAGGCGATCATTTGGGTTTTATAACCTGCCCACCAGGATGAGGTACTGGGAAAGGCTCCGGAAAATACGGTTTTTGGGGAGCCATCCCATCCAAAAGGACATAAAATGGTAATCTGACCATGGCTTCGGTTACTATCCACAATCGTTTGTAGAGAATATAAATAGGAACCTAAAGAATCTTTTATGGGGCCTCCCTGAATAGGATTTTGACGCATATCCCCAATAAATTCACGAATAATATCCAGCTTCCAGGCTTTAGTATCCCAACCTCCCGCAGCAAAACTATGAAAGGCATCGGCTCCAATTAACTGGATTGGCTGGTTTTGGTGCAGAATTTTATAATCCGAAGTTGAATAAACGGTTGAAGGATTTGTAGGATTGGATTCTTGAACCGGACTCTTTTTACAGCCCGGATAAATCGAAAATGCCAGAAAGCTTATTAAAACAAGGGTATTAAACCGTATGGCCATATTTTGAACACGAAAAAAAAGCATAGAAGAATATTTCTTCCATGCCTTGACTTATTCGGTTTTAAATAGGTTTAGTTTCAAAAAAAGGCGGATTTAGAAATCGGCCGATTCACTAATCTCCTGCCATTCATTGACCCTGTCGAGTTCCTGCTGTAATTTGGCTTTATAAGTATTCAGGGCTATTTTACCCAATACTAATCGCAATGGTTTTTTCTCTCCCTCAACCAATTCGATCATGATTTTGGCTGCCTTTACGGGATCACCTGCCTGATTCCCATTGGCTTTTTTAATATATTCTCTAAATGGGCCTGTAATGGGCTCATATTCAGGAATTAGGTTCTCGGTAATACGGATAGAATCTCCAGCAAAATTGGTGCGGAATGGACCCGGTTCAATAATCGTAACAAAAATGTTTAGAGGAGCAAGTTCATTATAAAGGGCCTCAAACATGCCTTCCAAGGCGAATTTCGTTCCATTATAATATCCGGCACCAGGGGTAGATCTCAGACCCGCTATCGAGGAAAGTACCTGGATATAGCCGGATTTTCTTTGGCGCATATGCGGAATTACAGCTTGAGTTATATGCAGGGTTCCAAATACATTGATTTCGAATTGCTCCCTCCATTCAGATTCTAAAACTTCCTCAATACCTCCTCCTAATCCATATCCAATATTGTTTATTAAAACATCAATTTGACCAAAGTGATTAATCGATTCCTGAACCAGATCAAAACATTCCTGACGGTTTTTTATGTCCAGGGCCTTTATAAGGATCTGATTTCCATACTTTTCAAATTCATTTAAAGCTTCAGGCTTGCGGGTAGTGGCAATTACATTATCCCCTTTTTCAAGTATGCCCTTTACTAATTCTCTTCCAAATCCCTGAGAAGTACCGGTTACTAACCATGTTTTTTTTGACATATTCTTTTTTTCTTGGGTTATTATAGATAAAATTTAAACCTTAGTGCCTGCGAAAAACCAGGTTAAAATCATTATTAATCGATTGTAAAATTAACTATAGGAAACGATGTTTACAGGTATAATTGAAAGTTTAGGTAAGGTGAAACGAAAGGAGATGGAATCTGGGAATTTAATTCTTTGGGTGGAGTCTAGCCTAAGTTCTGAATTAAAAATCGATCAGAGTTTGGCTCATAATGGGGTTTGCTTGACCGTGGTTGAGATTCACGAATCGGATTATAAAGTCGTTGCGATCGATGAAACCCTTCAAAAAACCAATTTGGGCGATTTGAAAACCGGGGATCCGGTCAATCTTGAAAGATGCATGTTGGTGGGTTCTCGATATGATGGCCATATGGTACAAGGCCATGTGGATGAGGTAGGTATTTGTAAGGGAGTCCAGAATTTGGCAGGAAGTTGGATTTTCTCATTTGAATACCATCCAGATAGTAAAAATTTTACCGTAGAAAAAGGTTCCATCTGTGTAAACGGAACCAGTTTAACGGTGGTGAATTCAGTGGAAAATGGATTTTCGGTAGCCATAATACCCTATACCTATGAACATACCAATTTTCATAAAATTCAAAAGGGCGATCGGGTAAACCTTGAGTTTGATATTTTAGGAAAATATATCTCCAAAATTATGGAAAGGCAGAATCGCCTTTCTTAGGCCGTTTTAAATTTTTTTTAAATACAATTTATGAAATCAATTGCTGTTTTTTGTGGATCCAATTTTAATGGTAACCTGAATATAAAGCAGGCTATCGATGATTTAACCAAGCTGATGGTTCATCAAAAAATAGATCTGGTGTTTGGAGGAGGTAAAGTGGGAATCATGGGTTTATTGGCCGATCATATTCTTGAAAGAGGGGGAAGGGCTATAGGGGTAATACCCCAATTTCTAATGGAAAAGGAGGTAGGGCATTCAGGTTTAACCGAACTACATATTGTGGATACCATGCATCAAAGAAAGCAATTGATGAATGAATTATCCGAGGGGATTATTATGCTTCCCGGTGGAATTGGAACTTTGGAGGAGTTTTTTGAAATGTTCACCTGGCTACAATTAGGACTAATTCATAAGCCCATTGGCATTTTGAATTTGGAAGGATTTTATGATCATTTATTGGATCAGCTCAATATTATGGTTCAAGAGCAATATTTAAAGCCAGCAAACCTTGAATTAATCCTGGTATCGAATAATCCTAAGGAATTAATTAAAAGGATGCAGGATTTTAAATCCTTGCCCGAATCCCTATGGATTTAATAAAAAGCTTATTTAGACTATTTAAAGCTGTTTTTGAAGTTTTCGTTATAGGTATAGGGCATACTTTTTTTATGATGGGAACTTTCTAATGCCAATTCAATTACCCGTATGGTATGGTAGGCTTGTTCAGGCTTTATGGGAAAGGGCTCATTTTCGCGGATGGATTTATAAACCATATCATAAAACTGCATATAGGATGCCGTTTGGGTAGGAACTTTTCCTATCATATCGATACCATTTACCTGGGTGCTAATTTCTCCCCATTGCTCCTTTGGTTCAGGAGCCCAATTGGGTGTTAAAGGCTTATGACCGGCCATTAATAAGGCTTCCTGGGGGTCTAATCCATATTTGATAAAAGAACCTTTTTTACCGTGAATTATAAATCGAGGGCCTTCTTTTTTTACAAAAATGCTGGAACGCAGATAAATTTCACGATTAGGGTATTCTAGTCGGATACAAAAATAATCATCGACATTCGAATGAGGCCTAAATGATTTTACCGTGGCCGAAACAAAATCCGGCAATCCAAATAAATAGAGTGCCTGATCAATTAGGTGGGATCCAAGGTCAAATACCAAACCAGTTCCTGGAGCTTTAATTTCTTTCCAGGCCTTTACATTAAAACCGGGTCGAAATCGGTCAAAATGGCTCTCAAATTCTACAATATCCCCGATAAGGCCTTCCTCAATAATTTTTTGGATGGTTAAAAAATCCCCCTCAATTCTTCGATTCTGATAAACACCCAGAAATAATCCTTTTTCACGGGATATTCGAATAAGTTCCAAAGCCTCCAAGGTATTGGAGGTAAAGGGTTTTTCTAAAATAACATGCTTCCCTGCCTGCAAAGCCCTTACGGCTAAGGCAAAATGGGTTTGGTTGGGCGTGGTTATGACGACTAATTCGATGCTGGGGTCGGATAAAAGCCAATCGAAATCGGATAAAGATTGTACATCCGGATAATCCAGGCTGGCCTGTTTTTTGGTTCGTTCAACCACCGATTTTAATATAAATCCGGGATTTAAATGAATGAAAGGCGCATGGAAATTTTTTCCTGAACCACCATATCCTGCCAAACCGGTTATAATAGGATTCATAGGGCTTCAATTTCACCGAAAGTACCAAAATCTATTATTTAATAGAGGATTCATAGGAAGATTAAAGAGTAAAATATAGGATACCCTATGGGGTTTTTCAATAAATGACCTTGATTCTAAAAATCACTAATATTGATGGGGTCAAAAAGGGGTAAAATGATTGTATCGAATATTTAAAATGCCAATGGAAATACTAGAAATTCACAAAGAACAATTAATGGAATATAGGTCATTTCTTTTGAGAGGGCTAAAGGAGCATCCAGAAAATTTCAGAATTTCGGTGGAGGATGAATGGAATGCTCCATTCCCCACTCAATCCAGGCCGGATAGCTTTACCTTAGCGGCTATTCAGGATGGAAAATTTATCGGGGTGGTTAGCTTTGAAAGAGAGGGTGAAAATCGAATTAAAATTAGACATAAAGGCCTATTATTTAGGATGTATGTGGCCCAGGAATTTTCGGGTAAAGGGGTTGGCAAAGCTTTAATTCATGAATTATTGGAAAAGGCAAAAAAACTTCCCAATATGGAGCAGGTTAATTTAACGGTTGTTACTACAAATTTAGCGGCAAAATCCCTGTATGGAAAATTTGGATTTAAAACGTATGGAATCGAAAAAAATGCCCATAAAACCGGAAACCTATATGCCGACGAAGAAAGCATGGTGAGGTTTTTTTAAAATAGAGGTAATTTCAAAACGCAATATTTTATTGTATTAATCCTCCAAGGGTAATTAAAAAGGTTTCCTTGGGAAATACTATTTTTAGACCATGCAAAAAGAGATAATCCAGAATTTATTAAATGCCCTGGAGCTTTCACCTAATAATATTCCCCTCCGCTTACAGGTTGCTTCTATGATGTTGGAAGATAAAATGTATTCGGAGGCATCCTATCAATATGAAGAGATTTTGCGCCAGAATTATGGACATATACAGGCTCAATTAGGATTAGCAAAATCCTATTTTAATTTAGGTAAATATTCTGCCTGCATAATAATATATGAGGAAGTTGAGGAGAATTTATTGAAAGAGGACCGGGTTTTATTTGTCAAATCCTTGATTCATGAACAATCCATAGCGGAGGCCATGGAGGAATATGCTAAAGTGCTCGAGATTGATCCCGGTTTTAGAGATGAGGAGATTGATTCCAAATTAAGGATGTCGTCGGATGGTCCCGATTTGGAGGATATTCTTAATCAGGATGATACCTGGTTTATGGAAAAACCCAAGGTAAAATTTTCTGATGTTGGGGGAATGGAAAAAGTAAAGGAGGAAATATCCATTAAAATTATTCAACCCTTAACCAATCCCGAATTATATAAAGCGTTTGGGAAAAAAATTGGAGGTGGGATTTTATTATATGGCCCACCGGGTTGTGGTAAGACCTTTATTGCAAAAGCCACCGCTGGTGAAATCAATGCGAAATTTATCAGCATTGGTTTGCACGATATTTTGGATATGTGGATAGGCAATAGCCAAAAGAACCTTCATGAAATATTTGAATTGGCTAGAAGAAATACCCCATGTGTTTTGTTTTTCGATGAGGTCGATGCTATGGGTGCTAGCCGGAATGATTTAAAGCAATCGGCCATGCGTCATGTGATCAATCAGTTTCTGGCTGAAATGGATGGGGCCGATACAGACAATGAAGGGGTTTTAATTTTGGCCGCAACGAATGCTCCCTGGAGTATGGATTCTGCCTTTCGTAGACCCGGTCGATTTGATCGAATTGTTTTTGTTGAACCGCCCGATGAAATTGCCCGAAAGGGTATTTTAGAATCCTTGTTAATAGATAAGCCGGTCGGCGAAATAGACCTTGTCAAAATTTCTTCGGTTACCGCAGAATATTCCGGAGCCGATTTAAAGGCTATTATTGATATAGCCGTGGAGGAAAAACTTAGGGATTCTATGCGATTAGGTAGTATTCAGCCCATTCAAACCAAGGATTTATTGAATTCCATTAAAAAGCATAAACCAACTACCTCAGAATGGTTCTCTTCAGCCAGAAATTATGCCCTTTATTCCAATGAGTCTGGATTATACGATGATATTTTAAAGTATTTAAAAATTAAAAAATAGGTGGATTTATATTCCAATTATCTAGAAAGGGCTGGAATTTTAATAAAACAGCGACGTTTTGAGGATGCTAAGAAAGAAATTCAAAAGGCTTTAGAAATAAACCCTTCCGGAGCCGAAGCATTTTCGTCCTATGCAAAATGTTGTTTCGATAATGGAGAATTTGATTTGGGGATTGAGAAAGCCCATCAGGCTCTGAGTATCAACCCAGAAAACCCCTATTATTATTATTTATTAAGTTTTGGGTATTACCGAAAAGGGAAGCTTAAAAAGGCTGAAGATTTATTGGAAAAAGCCATTAGTATGGCTCCTTATTCATCCGAATTTTATAGCTTATTGGCTCAGGTATTTATTTTAGGAAACCAATTTGGAAAAGCCTTGGATAAGGCCAATGAAGGATTGTATTGGGATGCTGAGAATATTTCATGTCTCAATGCCCGATCCACGGCTTTAAATAAATTGAGAAGAACCGATGAGGCCATCGAAACCATGGAATTTGCCCTTTCCATGGATCCTGAAAATGATTTAACCCATTCTACTGTAGCCTGGAATTTTCTGGAAAAAGGAAAATATAGAGAATCTGCTCACCATTTTAAGGAAGTTTTGAGGCTAAATCCAAGAAGCCAAAACGCACAGGAGGGATTAAAAAAGGCATTAAGTTCCAAAATACCGCCATATCGATGGCTATTGCAGTTCGAATTCTGGCTTTCCAATAAAGGGAGAAATTTTGCTCGATTCTTCCCGATTACCTTTTTGTTCCTAGTCAGGGCATTAGCCTCTGGTTTAGAGGGAAATAAATCGACCTCCGTCTGGGCAGGAGTCATCATAGCGGTTTATTTTATTTTGGTTATTAGTACCTGGCTTATTCGCCCTTTAGCGAATTTCTTCCTGGTTTTTGATAAGGATGGAAAATATGCCTTAAGCCATACTGAAAAATGGTCGTCGATGGTTTCGGTCGGTTCAATAGGTATGGGAATTGTATTTTTGGCCTTTATTCCCTTTGTTTTGAATAACGAAAAATGGCAGGACGCCTTGGCCATATCGGGTGGATGTTTTATAATTATGGCCATACCCTTGAGCTTATTAAAATTTCCTATCGCTTGGAATCGATATGATAATAAAAACAAGCTCGGCCTTCTAATGATCCTATTGGGTATAATAACGATTTTAACCGCCTTTCCTTTACCGACCATCTCCCTAATTTTCGGAACCCTATTTCTAATCCTGGTAGTTTTAAATACCTGGTTTAATGTTTTCAAAAACTAAGTTTATAATAGAATGGTTTAAGCCTGGATTTTAATCCCAAAAACCCTGGATCCTGATATTCCAACCCCTCAAAAT
>Ga0209067_10000342_pt1 | contig 30794 bp, 27 predicted proteins | sample ColStrG_CSR_2013_FD_187199 | JGI IMG/M metagenome (GOLD analysis project Ga0209067, IMG submission 187199) | Freshwater sediment microbial communities in response to fracking from Pennsylvania, USA - Cold Stream Run_MetaG_CSR_2013 (SPAdes)... | ecosystem: Environmental > Aquatic > Freshwater >... | reverse complement strand
CCAGTAGGGCACCCGCCACGCGTCGAGGCGTTCGAGTCCCGAGGCGGCCTTATCGTCGTCGGCGTAGCGCGCGAGGTAGTCCTGGGGGCGCGCGGTGACGATCACGACGGCCCCGCAACGCGACAGGCCCGCGAACCGCGCGCTGGTCTCGCGCCACGCGGCGTCGGTCGCCACCGCGAAGTACCCCTCCACCTGGTGGTGAGCCACCGTGGTCATGCGAACCCCGGCGCTGTTGCCGGCGGTGGGCGCGCGCAGCGCCTCGGCGCAGAGCTCGTCGAGAAGGTCCTGGTCGACCGCGACGGGTAGGAACGACCTCGTCATGCGCCGGCGCCGCAACACTTCGCTAAGTTCCACCCGTCGGGTCTAGCAGAGGCCGGTCGTGAATGTTGACCCATCCACTAAGATTTCGACGTCGACAAGGAGCGAACGTGTCATCACCCCGAGACCTACTCAACGCCGCCAAGGCCGAGATCCGTGAGATCGATCCCCACGAGGTCGCGGCCGACCTGAGTCACTACACGTTGCTCGACGTCCGTGAACCCGATGAGTACGAGCAGGGTGCGGTGCCCGGCGCGGTCCACATCGCGCGCGGCAACCTCGAGTTCTCGGTGGAGGGCCGCCTCACTGACAAGTCCGCGCCGGTCGCGGTCTACTGCGCGGGCGGCGTGCGCTCGGCCTTCGCCACCAAGACGCTTCAGGACTTGGGGTACAGCGACGTGGTCTCGATCATCGGTGGCTTCAACAAGTGGAAGGACGAGGGCCTGCCCTGGGCGACGCCCCAGACCATGACCGCCGACCAACGCAACCGCTATCAGCGTCACCTCTTGCTGCCCGAGGTGGGCGAGAAGGGCCAGATGAAGCTTCTCGGGTCCAAGGTGCTGCTGTTGGGTGCGGGTGGACTGGGTTCGCCCGCCGCGCTCTACCTCGCGGCCGCCGGCGTGGGGACCCTCGGCATCATCGACATGGACGTGGTCGACGCCTCGAACTTGCAGCGCCAGATCCTGCACAACACCGAGCGCATCGGGATGCGCAAGGTCGACAGCGCCAAGGTCACCCTGACCGCCATGAACCCCGACCTCGAGGTGAGGACCTACGACATGCGACTGGGTGCCGACAACATTCTCGACATCATCGACGGCTACGACGTCATCGTGGACGGCACCGACAATTTCCCCACGCGCTACCTCGTCAACGACGCGGCGTTGTTGAAGAACATCCCGGTCGTGCACGGTTCGATCTTCCGCTTCGAGGGGCAGGTCACCGTCTTCTCGCCCTACGTGGGTCCGTGCTATCGCTGCATGATCCCCGAGCCGCCGCCCGCCGACCTGGCCCCGAGTTGCGCCGAGGCCGGCGTGCTCGGCGTGCTGCCCGGCATCGTGGGTTCCATCCAGGCCGTCGAGACCATCAAGATCCTGCTGGACCTGGGTGAGCCGCTCATCGGGCGCCTGTTGACCTACGACTCGATGGACCAGAGTTTTCGCACCTTCAAGGTGCGCCGCGACCCCGAGTGCCCGGCCTGTGGCGAGAACGCGGGTCCCATCCAGATCGCCGAGTACGACGACCTGTGCATGCCCCACGCGGTGCTGGCCTAGCCACACCGTGGCGCCACGGGTGTGCGCGCTAGGCGCGCACCACGATGGTGCCGGCCAGACGGTCGTGCAAGGTCTGCTTTCGCGGACTCCACAGCGGGAACAGGCAGAGCACGCCGACGACGGCGGCGAGCCCGCTCGCCGCACCGTGGGGCAGGTTTCCGAGGACGTCGTAGACGCCGATGAGTACCCAGCGGATCACGGCCTGACGATTCGAGACCGGGTGTCCGGTGAGGGCGTCGCGCACGCGGGTCTGGGCGATGCGGTTGCCGAGGGTCTGGCCCTCGGGCCTCGTCTGCAGGGTGACGAGGTAGAAGGCTTGGGCGGCGGCGGCGGCGATCTCACCGAAGGTGTTGCCGAGCATCACGACGAGCAGCAGTGTCGGGGCGAGCAACACCACCGAGTCGATCAACGTCGCCCACACCCTGCTCCACCAACCGGCGAGCACGGGCGTCACCGTGTCGAAGGTGCCGACCGCCGACGAGGTCGCGCCGCAGACGCGACACACCACGTCGTCGCTGGTCGAGCCGCAGTTGGCACAGAACATGTCCCAGTCTGACTCACGCCTCGCCCCGGAGTCGACTGGGTGGACTTTCGACCTGATTTCTAACTCTTTCACGCGCTGGTCACCACCTAGCATGGCCCTCGTGGGACCTGAGCAACGATCGACGGATTCTGGCATCGAGGTGCGCCCGGTGTATCACGACGCGGACTTGGCCGATTTCGACGAGGCTCGCGACCTCGGTGAACCCGGCCAGTACCCCTTCACTCGCGGGGTCTACGGGTCGATGTACCGCGGTCGCCTGTGGACCATGCGCCAATACGCCGGCTTCGGCACCGCCGAGGAGACCAACGAGCGCTTCCGCTTCCTGCTGGGCGCCGGCCAGACGGGGCTCTCGTGCGCCTTCGACCTGCCCACCCAGATGGGCTACGACTCCGACCACCCGCGCGCCGAGGGCGAGGTGGGCCGCGTGGGAGTGGCCATCTCCTCCCTCGAGGACATGCGCATGCTCCTGGCCCAGTTGCCCCTGGACGAGGTGACGACGTCGATGACCATCAACGCCACCGCCTCGACACTGTTGTTGCTGTACCAGTTGGTGGGCGAGGAGCAAGGGGTCAGCGGCGACCAGCTGCGCGGCACCATCCAGAACGACATCTTGAAGGAGTACATCGCCCGCGGTACCTACATCTACCCCCCGCGACCCTCGATGCGCCTGATCGTGGACACGTTCGCCTACTGCGAGAAGGAGATGCCCAACTGGAACACGATCTCCATCTCGGGCTATCACATCCGCGAGGCCGGCTCCACCGCGGTCCAGGAGGTCGCCTTCACCCTCGCCGACGGCGTCGCCTACGTCGAGGCCGCGATCGCCGCGGGCCTGGCGGTCGACGACTTCGCGCCACGCCTGTCCTTCTTCTTCAACGCCCACAACAACCTGTTCGAAGAGGTCGCTAAGTACCGGGCCGCGCGACGTCTGTGGGCGAGCATCATGCGAGATCGCTTCGGCGCGACGAAGCCTTCGTCGTGGATGCTGCGCTTCCATACCCAGACGGCGGGATCCACTCTGACGGCCCAACAGCCCGAGAACAACGTGATCCGCGTGGCGCTCCAGGCACTGGCGGCGACCCTGGGCGGCACCCAGAGCCTGCACACCAACAGTTTCGATGAGGCCCTCGGACTGCCGACCGAGCACGCGGTGCACCTGGCGCTGCGCACCCAGCAAGTGATCGGGTACGAGACCGGCATCGCCGACACGGTCGATCCGCTGGCCGGTTCGTATTTCGTCGAGACCCTGACCACGCAGATCGAGACGCGCGCGCGGGTCTACCTCGACACCATCGACGAGATGGGCGGCGCGGTGGCGGCCATCGAGGCCAGTTACCCGCAGCGCGAGATCGAGAACGCCGCCTACGACTACGCGCGTTCCATCGACGATGGTGAGCGGATCATCGTGGGTGTCAATCGCTTCACCGACGAGGGCGACGTGTCGCCCGACGTGTTCCCGATCGATCTCGAGCGCCAAGCGATGCAGATGCAGCGCGTGCGCCGCCTCAAGGAGAATCGTGACAACGACGCGGTGCGCTCGGCGTTGGACGACCTGGCGACCGCGGCGCGCGGCAGCGCCAACGTGCTCTATCCGATGAAGGTGGCGCTGGCCCGACTAGCGACGCTCGGCGAGGTCGCCGACGTCCTACGCGGCGAGTTCGGGGAGTACCACCCGCACTAGGCCTGGACGCGCGAGAAGTGGGTCACGGTGGCGGGGGTCTCGTAGTACGGGTGGGTCTGACTCCGCCAGGTCTCGAAGAGCGGCGACGATCGAAAGTCCATGTGCGCCTCGACGCTGGTCCATTGCACCACGAGGAGGAACGTGGACGGGTTCTCGATCTGACGATGGACCTCGGCGCCGTGACAGCCCGGGGCGGATTCGATGAGGGGCAGCGCCGCCAGGATCGAGGACATGAACTCCTCCTCGCGTCCCGGGGTCACGGGGAGCCACGCGTGTTCCATGATCATCGGCGTAACAACCTCTCTCGCAGTGCTTCGTCGGTGGCCACGAGGAACGCGGTGCGCGCGAGCGCGACGGCACCGTCGAGAACCGCCTGGTCGGCCTCGGGCGTCACGCAGGCGGCCGTGAACTCGGGTTGATGGTTGACCGCGCCGTTGGTGGGGATCGCGAGCAGGGGGTGAATCGACGGCACCACGAGCGAGACGTTCGCCATGTCGGTCGAGATCGTGGGAAGCGCAGCACCCTCGTCATCGAGACTGAAGGAACGTCCCAATTCCTCGGCCGCGCGGCGATAGTGCGCGAGCAGCGCCGGATCGCTCTGCATGTGCGAGAACGCACTCCCGATCTCGCTGACTGCGAGGGTCGCTCCGGTCGCCCGGGCGCCGGCCTCGAAGCAACCCGCGAGGCGGTCGCGCAACTGCGCGAGTCGTGCGGCGGTGATCGAGCGGGCCATGTAGCGTCCGATCGCGCGCCGCGGGATGATGTTGGCGGCGCTACCGCCCTCGACGATGATCGAATGGACCTGGTCACCGGGGCGAAGTTGCTGGCGTAGCAGCCCGATCGCCACCTGGGCGATGGTCAGCGCGTCGAGTGCGTTGACGCCCTCCCAGGGTGCCGCCGAGGCGTGGGCCTCCTTGCCCTCGAAGGTCACGTCGAAGTGGTCCACGGCCAAGCACTGCGCCTCCAGTCGCTCCTGGGGCCAGGGGTGAACCATCATCGCGGCGTGCACGCCACGGAAGTAGCCGGCGTTGATGAGGTCGATCTTGCCGCCGCCGCCTTCCTCACTGGGGGTGCCCAACAGGACCACGGTGACGCCGATCTCGTCGGCCACGGCCGCGAGGCCGATGGCCGCACCCAGCGACGCCCCCGCGATGATGTTGTGCCCGCACGCGTGGCCGACGTCAGGTAGCGCGTCGTACTCGGCGCAAAAGACGATGCGCAGTTCGCCGGTGCCCTTGGTCGCGCGAAAGGCCGTGGGCAGGTCGGCGATTCCTCGTTCGACCTCGAAACCGGCGGCCTCGGCGAGTACCGCCACCGCCTCGGCACTGAGGTACTCCTCGTAGCCGATCTCGGGCGTCGCGTGGATGAAGTGACTCAGTTCGACGAGGCTCTCACCCGCGTCGTCGATGGCCTGGCGCGCGACCTCGAAACTCACTCAATGACCGCCACGACGTCACCGGCCGACACGCCGTCACCGGCGCTGACGTTGACCGAGGTCACCGTGCCCGCGCGCTCGGCGCGAACGTTGTTCTCCATCTTCATCGCCTCGAGGATGACGATGGTGTCACCGACCTCCACGCTCTGTCCCACCTCGACGCTGACCTTGACGATGGTGCCCTGCATTGGTGCGCTCACGGTGCCCGAGCCGGTGCTGGCCATCGAGGAGTGGTGTGAGCGCCGCGGCTTGGCACTGGTGGCGCCCGCACGCACCGGCGTGTCCTCGGTCTCGGGCAGCCACACGGCCACGGCCACGCGGCGACCGTTGACTTCGGCGGTCACGTCCTTGCGCACCAGGGGTGCGTCGTCACTCGACGCGGCGACGGTGGGCGCGGGGATCGAGGAGAAGTCCAGAGTGGTCTCGACCCAGTTGGTCGAGTGCGTGCCGTTGATGAACGCCTCGTCCTGAAGGATGATGACGTCGGCGGGTAGCGTCGTGGCGACACCCTCGATGACGGTCTCGTCGATGGCGCGCAGCAGGCGGCGACGGGCTCGCTCGCGGTCCGGTGCCCACACCGCGAGCTTGGCGATCAGGTTGTCGTAGAACTGCGAGACCGTGTCGCCCACCGCGTACCCCGCGTCGAGTCGCACGCCGGGTCCCGCCGGCTGGTCGAAGCGGGTCAGCGTGCCCGGCGAAGGGGCGAAGCGACCGTTCGAGGCGTCTTCGGCGTTGATGCGCACCTCGATCGCGTGGCCGTGGTGCTCGATGTCGTCCTGGGTGAGGGCGAGCGTCTCGCCCGAGGCGATGCGCAGTTGCCACTCGACGAGGTCGAGGCCCGTGACCCATTCGGTGATGGGGTGCTCCACCTGGAGTCGCGTGTTCATCTCCAAGAAGTAGAATTCCCCGTCTTGGTACATGAACTCCACGGTGCCGGCGTTCACGTAGCCGCAGGCCTGCGAGACCCGTACGGCGGCGGCCCCCATGGCGCGACGAACCTCGTCGGGGAAGTTGGCGGCCGGCGACTCCTCGACGAGCTTCTGGTGACGACGCTGGGGCGAACAGTCTCGTTCGCCCAGCCAGATGGTGTTGCCGTGGGCGTCGGCGAGGATCTGCATCTCGATATGGCGAGGCCACGTGAGGTAACGCTCGACGTAGCACTCGCCGCGCCCGAAGTAGTTGAGCGATTCGCGCTGGGCACTCTCGAGGGCCGCCTCGGCCTCCTCAGGACCCCCCACGACCTTCATGCCGCGCCCGCCACCGCCGAAGGCGGCCTTGATGGCGACGGGCCAGCCGAACTCGTTGCCGAAGTCGATGACCTCGTGGTGGTCCACCAGGGTCTGGCTGCGTCCGGGGACCCCGTGCACGCCCGCTTTCTCCGCGGCGAGCCGCGAGGAGATCTTGTCGCCCATCACCTCGATCGCCGACGGGGGCGGTCCGATGAAGGTGACGCCCATCTCGGTGATGGCGCGCGCGAAATCGGTGTTCTCGGAGAAGAAACCGTAGCCCGGGTGCACGGAGTCGGCGCCGGAGGTGGCGATGATCTCGAGGATCTTGGCCGTGTTGAGGTAACTCTCGGCCGCCGTCTGGCCGCCCAAGGCGTACGCCTCATCGGCCAGGCGAACGTGCAGGGCGTCGCGGTCGAGCTCGGAGTACACCGCGACGGTGGCGATACCCATTTCCTTGCAGGTGCGGATGACGCGGACGGCGATCTCGCCACGGTTGGCGATCAGTACTTTCTTTAACACGAATTCCTCCGCACCATTGCCCTACGAATAACCACTGGCGCTCTAAACCCTAATGTCTAAGCGTGAGCCAGGTGAAGTGGAACGTTGAGCACTTAGTCCATGTCGATTCGACCAATACCTGGCTCGCGCAGCGCGCGCGCGAGGGCGCTCGCGCGCACCTCGCGGTCTACTGCGACTTCCAGAGCGCCGGACGCGGACGCCTCGAGCGCGAGTGGCACGCGCCGGCCGGGTCGTCATTGCTGTGTTCGGCCCTGGTGGAGGCTCCGGCGGCCCCGGTGGCTCCGCAGTGGGTCGTGGTGGCGGCCGCCCTGGCCGTCGCCGACGCCCTCGAGGAGTCGACCGGTCGTCGACCGGACCTCAAATGGCCCAATGACGTGCTCTACGGCGAGTCCAAGGTGGCCGGGCTCCTGGCCGAGGTCGTGGCCTGCGGCGCCTCGTCGATGATCGTGGTCGGACTCGGGCTCAACCTCGTCGCCGTCGATCCGGCCTTCCAGTCGGCCACCACCGTGCTCGCCGCCACCGCGACGTCCCTGGAGCCGCGTGACGCCCTCACGCCCTACCTCGCGGCGTTGGACCGGCGTCGCTCGCAACTGGACTCATCTGCGGGCGTGCGCGAACTCTCGCGCGACTACGAGGGTGACCTGGTGACCCTGGGACAGCGCGTCAGGGTCGAGTTGGCCCAGGGTTCCCTGGTCGGCACCGCGGTCGGGGTCGATGACGCCGGGGCGCTGGTGGTCGACACCGAATCGGGCGCGCGCGTGTTCAACGCGGGCGACGTGGTGCACGTACGAGGAGAGAGCAGCTGATGATTCGACCCACACGAGTCCTGGTCACCGGGGCGGGAGGCCAAGTGGGCGTCGACCTCGTCGACATCTTGCGCGGCACCCGTCCTTTGGGCGCGAGCACCGCCTATTCGCCCGACGGACGCGACATCGACGACGACGAGTTCGAGGTGCTCGCCCTGACGCATCACGACCTCGACATCACGGACCGCGACCGGGTCCTGGCCGCGCTTCGCGCGACCCGACCCGACGTGGTGATCCACTTGGCCGCCTACACCGCCGTCGACACGGCGGAGACCGACCCAGAGACCTGCTTCGCGGTCAACGCGGCCGGCACCGGTCACCTGTCGGAGGCCGCGTTCGCGACCGGCGCGCACCTCATCGCCGTCTCCACCGACTACGTCTTCGACGGGCGCAAGGGGAGCAGCTACGTCGAGGACGACGACACGAACCCCCTGAGCGTCTACGGGGCCTCGAAGCGCGACGGCGAACTGCTCTGTCGCGCCGAGGACACGGTGGTGCGAACCTCGTGGGTCATGGGGGTGCGCGGCAAGAACGTCGTGCACATCATCGCCGACCGGGCCGCCGCAGGACAGGCGGTCCGCTTCGTCAACGACCAGACCGGTACGGTCACCGTCGCGAGCGACCTCGCACGTTCGCTGGTGACGATGGCGCGCACCCGACCCGGCGGGACGTGGCACGTGGCCAATACCGGCACCACCACGTGGTTCGACGTCGCCGACTTCGTGGGTCGCACGCTCGGCCGTGGCGACGACTTCGCGACACCCATCCTCACGAGCGACCTGTCGCCGGCGCCCTTGGCGCACCGCCCGGAACGAAGTGACCTCAACACCGCCAAGTGGAACGCGCACCACGGCGCGATGCCCGAGTGGACCGACGGCGTCGCCCGCCTGGTGCACGACCGGCTTTTGCGAGAGACGTCGTGAGCGATATCGCTCGTCGCGTGGCGGCGGTGGTGGTCGATTTCCACGCCGAGAGCGCGCTCGCGCGATGCGTGGACTCGATCGAGCTCAACGGGGTCCAACAGATCGTCGTGGTCGAGAACGGCACCCCCGGTTCCACGCTCGCCGCGTTGACGGGTCGCGGCGTGCGCGTCGTCGAACCGGGGCTCAATCTCGGATACGGCCGTGGGGTGAACCGCGGCGTCGCGAGCGTCAAGGGCCACGAACTCGTCCTGGTCTCCAATCCCGACGTCGTCGTGCACCACGGCGCCGTCGAGGCGATGGTGACGGCCATGGACGCGCAACCGCGGGTGGCCATCGTCGGTCCCCAGATCCGTCGCCCCGACGGCAGCGTGTATCCCTCGCACCGGGTGTTCCCCAACTTCTGGCTGGCCGGCCTTCACGCCCTCCTCGCCCCGATCTGGCCCTCGAATCCCGCGACGCGGCGCTATCGCTCGCGCCACGACGACGGTAGCGTCGACTGGGTGTCGGGGGCCTGCTTCATGGTCCGGCGCAGCGCCTTCGAGGAAGTGGGGGGCTTCGACGAGCGCTACTTCATGTTCGCCGAGGACATGACGTTGTGCTGGGACGTGCGCCAACGCGGCTGGAGCGTGGCCGCGGTCGACGACGCGGTGGTCACCCACGTGGAGGGCTTGTCGCGACAGCGCGCCACGAGGTCCATGGTCTGGGCTCACCACCGCAGCGCCCTGCGCTTCGAGGTGCACACCGCGCGTGGCGTCCGCCGGGCCCTGGTTCCCCTGGCGGCCGTCGTGCTGGGAGTGCGTCTGGTCGTCGTCGCCGTCGTGCACCCCCGGGGCTGAACACCTCGGGTCTAGACTGGAGCCGGGCTGCGAGTGGTTCTGTGGTTGAAAGTCGATGCCAGCCGCGGGCGAAACGACCCACGTAAGGCGCCCACGCGGCGCTGAGCATGGCGCGGTTTAGAGGTAAGTCCTGGGTTCGACGCATCAAAGTGGTGCGCGCGGATTCAGGCGGATGTGGGGTCAAAGACCAGGTCAGCACTCGCAGCCCCGTTCACCTTTGTCCGCGACCGGTAGTGTTGATAGGTCATGAGTGTGTTCTCAAAGATCCTCAAGGCCGGTGAAGGTAAGCGCGCCAAACAGCTCGCCGAACTCGTCGGACCCATCAACGAACTGGCCGGCGAGATGGCGGGTCTCACCGACGCCGAATTGCGGGCCAAGACCGAGGTCTTCAAGGAGCGCCTCGCCGAGGGCGAGACGCTCGACGACATCTTGATCGAGGCCTACGCCGTCGTGCGCGAGGCCGCCAGCCGCGTCCTGGGCCAGCGTCACTACGACGTGCAGCTGATGGGTGGCATGGCGCTGCACTTCGGGTGGATCGCCGAGATGAAGACCGGTGAGGGCAAGACCCTGGTGTCGACCCTGCCGGTGTACCTGAACGCCCTGGCGGGCAAGGGTGTGCACGTGGTCACCGTGAACGACTACCTGGCCACCCGTGACGCCAACTGGATGGGGCAGCTGCACCGCTGGCTCGGGCTGACGGTGGGGCGCGTGGGGCCGGACCTGCCCGACTTCGACCAGAAGCGCGAGGCCTACCACTGCGACATCACCTACGGCACCAACACCGAGTTCGGCTTCGACTACCTGCGCGACAACATGGCGCGCCGACGTGAGCACATGGTCCAGCGCGGCCACCCCTTCGCGATCGTCGACGAGGTGGACTCGATCCTCATCGACGAGGCGCGCACGCCGTTGATCATCTCGGGGCCCGCCGCCGACGTCACGAAGCTCTACTACCAATTCGCCTCCATCGCGCGCACCTTGATCCGTGACGAGGATTACGAGGTCGACGAGGAGAAGAAGACCGTCATCCCCACCGAAGCCGGAATCGAGAAGGTCGAGCGACTGCTCGGGGTCAACAACCTCTACGACGCGGTCGCGACGAACTACGTGCACCAGTTGGGTCAAGCGCTGCGCGCCAAGGAGCTCTTCCACCGCGACAAGGAGTACCTGGTCGACGCGGGCGTGGTCAAGATCGTCGACGAGTTCACCGGACGCACGCTCGACGGACGTCGCTGGTCCGACGGCCTGCACCAGGCCGTCGAGGCCAAGGAGCGTGTCCGTATCCAAGAGGAGAACCACACCTGGGCCACGGTGACGTTACAGAACTACTTCCGCCTCTACGAGAAGTTGGCCGGCATGACCGGAACCGCAGAGACCGAGGCCGGCGAGTTCGGCAGCACCTACAACCTGCCCGTCGTGCCGATCCCCACGCACCGACCCAGTTCGCGTAAGGACCTGCCCGACCTCATCTACAAGACCGAGGCCGGCAAGATCGTCTCGATCATCGAAGAGGTGCAGACCCGCAACACCCTCGGCCAACCGATCCTGCTCGGTACGGCGTCGGTGGAGAAGTCCGAACTGATCTCGCGCGAGCTCTCCAAGGCGGGCATCGCGCATGAGGTGCTCAACGCCAAGCATCACTTCCGCGAGGCGGAGATCGTCGCACAGGCCGGACGCAAGTTCGCGGTGACCGTCGCCACCAACATGGCGGGTCGCGGCGTCGACGTCATCCTGGGCGGCAACCCCGAGGGCCTCGCCGCGCGCGAGGTCCAGGGTCAAGGCGTCAAACCCGAGGACGAGTCCTACCCGGCCCTGCTGGCCGCCGCCGAGGCCAAGTACGCCCAGATGTGCGCCGCCGAAGGCGACGAGGTGCGCGCCCTCGGCGGTCTCTACGTCTTGGGTTCCGAGCGCCACGACTCGCGACGTATCGACAACCAGTTGCGTGGCCGTTCGGGCCGCCAGGGCGACCCCGGCGAGAGCCGCTTCTTCTTGTCCCTCGAGGACGATCTGCTGCGGCTCTTCGCGACCGGCGCGGTCTCGTGGGTCATGGGACGCACGATGCCCGAGGACGTGCCGATCGAGGCGAAGATGGTCTCCAAGGCCATCGAGCGCGCGCAGAACACCGTCGAGGGCCGCAACGCCGAGATCCGCAAGGACGTCCTCAAGTACGACGAGGTCATGAACGAGCAGCGCAAGGTGATCTACGGTCGCCGCCAGCAGGTCATCGACGGCGAGGACATGCACGACACGACCATCGCGTTGATCGAGGAGGTGTTGACGACGGTGGTCGAGCGCCAGCTCGACAGCGAGTTCTACGAGGAGTGGGACCTTCGCGCCTTGATCAACGACTTGATGATCTACTATCCCGTCACGCTCACTGAGGAGACGTTGGCGGCGTACGGTGACCGCGACGACGTGATCGCGCTCGTGGTGGAGGACGCGCTCAACCTCTACCAGGCCAAGTGCGACGCGTTCCCCAACGGGCTCGAGACGGCCAAGGAGATCGAGCGCGACGTGATGCTCCAGGTGGTGGATCAGCGTTGGCGCGAGCACCTCTCGGACATGGACTACCTGCGCGACGGGATCTACCTTCGCCAAGTCGCCCAACAGGACCCCCTGACGGCGTGGCAGAAGGAGGGCTACGAGCTCTTCGAGGCGCTCCTGGTCTCGATCAACCACGACTACGTGCGATTCATCACCCACGTCGAGGCCCAGGTGGTCGAGGCCGAGGCGGCCATCGCCGACGGAGCCGACGCGGGGCTCGAGAGCGCGGTGACCAACGTCGACGCCGTCGCCCCGGGGGCCACCGAGTTGCCCGTGCACGCGGCGTCGGCCAAGGACTCCGCGACCAAGACCTTGCCCAAGGAGGGCGACAAGATCGGGCGCAACGATCCGTGCTGGTGCGGATCGGGGCGAAAGTTCAAGCAGTGCCATGGCCGACCCTAAGGCCGAGAACGCACTGCGCGACGCCCAGTCCAACCTCGAGGAGCTCGAGGAACGCTGGAGTGCGGCGCGCGAGTACCTGAAGATCGATGAACGTCGGGCGCGCCACGGTGACTTGAGCGTGGCCGCTGCTGACCCGGACCTGTGGTCCAATCAGGACCACGCGCGCGAGGTCACCACCGAACTCGGGCGCCTCAGCGCCGACCTGGACGACTTCGACGCCCTTCGCTCGCGCCTCGACGACGCGTCGGTACTGGCGGAGTTCTCGCGCGAGGCGCTCGTGAGTGGCGAGGCCGACTGGTCACTGCTCAACGAGCTCTCCACGACGGTGGGCGAGATCGCCTCACACATCGTCGCGCTCGAGACGCAGAGTCTCTTCAGTGGGCCCTATGACGAGAATGACGCGATCGTCGAACTGCACGCCGGGGCCGGCGGAACCGACGCCCAGGACTGGACTGAGATGCTGCTGCGCATGTACATGCGCTGGGCGGAGCGTCGCGGCTTCTCGGTCGAGGTCGATGAGGCCACCGAGGGCCAAGAGGCGGGCCTCCTCTCGGCCACCTTCATCATCAAGGGGCGATTCGCCTACGGCTGGTTGAGCGCTGAACGCGGCGTGCACCGACTCGTGCGCATCAGTCCCTTCGACTCCCAGGCGCGCCGCCAGACCAGTTTCGCCTCGCTCGAGATCACGCCGCTGCTCGACGACGACAGCGAGGTGGAGATCGACGAGAAGGACCTGCGCGTCGACACGTATCGGTCCTCGGGGGCGGGCGGTCAGCACATCAACAAGACCGACTCCGCGGTGCGTCTCACCCACCTGCCGACCAACATCGTGGTCAGTTGTCAGAACGAGCGCAGCCAGCACCAGAACCGAGCACGCGCGATGCAGATCCTCGCGGCCAAGTTGGCCGAGCGCGCCCGCGCCGAGCGACAAGCCGAACTCGACGCCCTGAGCGGCAATCGCGGTGACAACGCGTGGGGTTCGCAGATCCGCAGCTACGTGCAAGCGCCCTACCAATTGGTGAAGGACCACCGCACCGATTTCGAGACGGGCAACGTCGAGGCGGTGCTCGACGGCGACCTCGACGATTTCATGGAAGCCGAACTGCGGCGTCAGCGTTCGCGAGCGTAAGAAAGTCGCGAGGCCAATGATTGATGGGTTCTCTGGCGCGAACTCGCGGTGACCCCAAACTAGAATGTCGTTACAACTAAGCGCGGCGGTGCCGGTCGCGCGTGATCGATGTGAGGAGGTGCGCGAATGATTCGTTTCGAGAACGTCTCCAAGACTTACAAGAACGGAACCCCCGCCCTCACCAACATCTCGCTCGATATCGAAAAGGGCGAGTTCGTCTTCTTGGTGGGGGCGTCGGGTTCGGGAAAGACGACGTTCCTTCGCCTGTTGTTGCGTGAGGAGTTGCCCGACAAGGGCCGGATACTCGAGGCCGGTCGCGACATCGGCAGTCTGCCCAAGTGGCGCGTTCCCTACTTGCGCCGCAACATCGGCTGCGTCTTTCAGGACTTCCGCTTGTTGCCCAACAAGACGGTCTTCGAGAACGTGGCCTTCGCCCTCGAGGTGATCGGTCGACCGCGTTCGACCGTGGAGAACCAGGTGCCCCAGATCCTGGAACTCGTGGGGCTCGGGGCCAAGTCCGACAATCTGCCCAGCGAGCTCTCCGGTGGTGAGCAGCAGCGCGTGGCGGTGGCCCGCGCCTTCGTCAACCGGCCACTGATCCTGCTGGCCGACGAACCGACGGGCAACCTGGACCCGGTGAACTCCGAGTCGATCATGGCCCTGCTCGAGCGCATCAACCGCACGGGCACGACGGTCGTGATGGCCACTCATGACAAGGCGTTGGTCGACCGGATGCGCCGTCGCGTCATCGAGCTCGACCACGGCGAGATGATTCGCGACCAGGTCCGAGGCGTCTACGGCGTCGAGGAAGGGCCGGCGGCCTGATGCGCGTCTACCTCAGCTACGCCTTCAAGGAGACCTTCTCCAACCTGTGGCGCAACCGGATGATGACCATCGCCGCGGTGCTCACCGTGGCCGTGTCGCTCTCCCTGGTGGGATCGGCCCTGCTGCTCAAGCAGAGTGCCGCCCAGGCCTCGGCCAGTTGGCAGAAGGGCACGGTCGTGACGGTCTGGATGCAGCCGAGCGCGTCGGCCGGCGCCATCTCGTCGGTCAAGAACCAACTCGACCAGATGCCCATCGTCAAGAACTGCGTGTTCACCAGTCAGTTGCAGGACTACAACGAAGCGCGCCGGATCCTTCCCCTCGACGAGTTCCAGCAACTGACCGTGGCCGATATGCCGACCTCGTTCCGGTGCACTCCGACGGTGCCCACCGACGCCATCACCGTGATCTCCACGTTCAGCAACCAGCCCGGCGTCTACAAGGTGACGGCTCCCATCCAGCAGATCCGTCAGATGAACCGGGCGATTCGTATCCTGCAGGTGGTCTTCCTCGCCCTCGCCCTGGTCCTCCTCCTGTCGGCGACGGTGCTGATCCTCAACACCATTCGCATGGCGATCTTCGCGCGCCGCCGCGAGGTGTCGGTCATGAAGCTCGTCGGGGCGACCAACTGGTTCATCCGGGTTCCCTACATCACCGAGGGCTTCATCCAGGGTCTCCTGGGCTCGGGTGTCGCGATGCTCGCGGTCTGGGCGCTGCACACCTGGTACCCCCTGCACAACGAGTTCGCCCTGGACACCGCCAAGCTGTGGGGCACCAACCTTGTCGTTCTGGGGGTGGGAGTGGTCATCGGTTCGGTCGGATCGGCCATTGCCATCCGCCGCTTCCTCGACGTCTAGTCCGAGGCCCGGTCGAAGTCGATGGCGAGCGAGTTCACGCAGTAGCGCAGACCGGTCGGCGTGGGACCGTCGGGGAACACGTGGCCAAGATGGCCGCCGCACGACGAGCACAGAATCTCAATGCGACGTGAGAAGAGCGAGCGGTCCTCCCTCTCGACGATGCTGCCGGGTTCGCACGCGTCGAAGCTGGGCCAGCCGCAGCCCGAATCGAATTTCTGATCCGATGTGAAGAGTCGCTGGCCACACCCGCCACAGGTGAACACCCCGCGTTCGTCCACGTGCAGCAAGGAACCCGTGAAGGGTCGTTCGGTCGCCGCTCGACGCAGCACCTCGTAGCGTTCGGGCGGGAGTTGGGCCTTCCACTCGTCGTCGGTCTTGGTCACGTCGAATGCCATGGACCAATGTTAGGAGTCCCGCGGCGCGGATCGAACCTTTCGAGCGTCGTCGAAGTTCAAGAGTTGGAGGAAGGGCTACTGATTGAAACGCGGGCGCGGTGACTCGGGGATGACGGGCGCGAACTCGGGCTGGTCGCGTAGGAGCCGCTCGACGGCCCCGGCGATCCCCGCGGGGTCCAGTCCGATCTCGGCCAGGAGCGCGTCGGGCTGATGGTGTTCCAAGTACGCGCGCGGGACGCCCAATATACGAGTCGTGGGGAAGTCCCGGTTGAGTTCCTGGGCGCGGTTACGCACCGCCGAGACCATCAACGTGCCCGCACCACCGTGACGGGTGCCGTCCTCGATGGTGATCACCCGCTGGTGGTGCACCGCGTCGTCGATCATGTCGGGGTCGGGTGGCAGGACGCGGACATCGTAGAGGGTGACGCGTTCGGACTCTTCGAGGAGCGCCAGGGCGTCGAAGGCGCTGGCGGCCATTTTGCCCAGGGCGAGGACGCAGATCGAGCCGTCACCGCGTTGGATGCGCCTCGCGTGCAGGCCCTCGCCGTGGTTGCCGTCGAAGGGGCGCGGTGACGTCTTGGGGAAGCGCAGAGCGCTCGGCCCGGCGAGGGAGAGCGCGGTGCGCAACATGACCGGGATCTCGAGCGTGTTGGAGGGAGCGAAGATCGTCATGCTCGGGATGGCCAGGCACAGGGCCAGGTCCAGTACCCCGTGGTGCGAGGGTCCGTCGTCGCCGGTGATGCCCGCGCGGTCGAAGACGAAGACCACAGGGAGGTTCAACAGGCCGACGTCGAGGTTGGCCTGGTCGAAGGCCCGCGCGAAGAACGTCGAGTAGAAGGCGACGACGGGCTTGAGCCCGCCCATGGCCATGCCGGCGGCGGCGGTGACCGCGTGCTGCTCGGCGATGCCGACGTCGAAGAAGCGACGCGGGAACGCCTCTTCGAACGGCAGGAGGCCAGTGGGGCCGGCCATGGCGGCGGTGATGGCGACGATGCGGTCGTCGCGACGGGCCTCCTCCATGAGCGCCTCGGAGAACACCTGGGTGAAGGAGAGCGTCGGGACGTCTTCGTCGTTGAGGCGAGCGGGCAGCTTGTAGTCGTGCATCTTGAGAACGTCCGAGGTGGCCGGCTCATAGCCGCGGCCCTTCTCGGTCAACACGTGCACCACGATGGGTCCGTCCCACTGGGCCGCGCTGCGCAACGTGGCCTCGATCGATTCCTGGTTGTGTCCGTCGATGGGCCCGACGTAGCGCACTCCCAGATTCTCGAAGAACGTGTGGGGCGTCACCATCTCGCGAACCACCGACGTGAAGCCGTCGATCCCGCGGTACGCCGCCTTGCCCACCCGCGGCAGTCGCGGCACCAGGCGCCGGATGCGCTGACGCAACGTGAGATACGTGCGGTTGAGGCGTAGTGACGTCAGGGAGGTCGATAGGCGCGAGATAGTGGGCGCGTAACTTCGACCGTTGTCGTTCAAGACGATGACGACCCGTTGGCCACTCACCCCGAGGTTATTGAGGGCCTCGTAGGCCATGCCCCCGGTGAGCGAGCCGTCGCCCACCACCGCGACCACGTGGCGCTTGCCGCCATGGCCGATCAGTTCGTGCTTAGCCTCGAGCGCGACCGAGAGGCCGTGCGCGTAGGAGAGGGCTGTCGAGGCGTGCGACGACTCGATCCAGTCGTGCTGGCTCTCGGTGCGGTTCGGGTAGCCCGAGAGTCCCCCGCGCTTGCGAAGTGCCTTGAATCCGTAGCGGCGACCGGTGAGGAGCTTGTGCACGTAGGCCTGGTGACCCGTGTCGAAGAGCAAGATGTCCTTGGGTGATTCGAAGACGCGGTGCAGGGCCAGGGTCAGCTCGACCACGCCGAGGTTGGAGCCGAGGTGCCCCCCGGTGCTCTTGACCGTGGTGATGATGAAGTCGCGAATCTCCGAACTCAGTTGTTCGAGCTCGTCATAGGAGAGCGCGGCGAGGTCAGCGGGGGATTCGATCGACGGCAAAATCACAACGACAGCCTAGTTCTGAGGCCCGCTCCCTCGAAGTGCCCAGATCAGGACCTTCGCCTCGTGGTGGTCGATGCCGGCTGCCCCGCACCGCTCGTGATGGTTCGTGTCGACAACGGGCCGCACTCATATACTGCGCGATATGGCCGTATTCTTCTGGGTTGTCATCATCGTCATCAGTGGTCTGGCCGAGTTGCACACCAATGCGCTCGCCGCCCTGTTCGTCGGCGTCGGCGCCGGCGTCGCCTTCATCGTGGCCCTGGGGGGCGCCTCGTTCCCGGTCCAGGCACTGGTGTGGTTGCTGGTGACCGCGACGACGATCGCTTTCGTGCGGCCCCTGGCCATGAAGAAGTTGCGACCACCGGGCGGCGACCTCGCCAATCCGATGCACACGGCGTTGACCGGACAGTTCGGCGTCGTCGAGGACGAGGTGGGTGACGAGGTCCACCCTGGCCGTATCAAGATCCGCGGTGAGTCCTGGCGCGCGGTGACCGAGCGTGGCTCGAACATCACCGTGGCGACCCCAGTGGTGGTCACTAAGGCCTACGGCACCACCCTGTGGGTCGAGCCACGCGAGCCGGGTGACACCGCCTAGGAGCTGAGCGGCTCAGCGCTTGGGTTCGTACGTCATCGCCACGGCGCCCGAGGAGAACTCCGTGCGGTGCACGAGGGTGAGATCGAGGAACGACGCGAGTCCCGCGAACGGCGCGGGACCGTGGCCGGCGATGCGCGGATGGATGACGAACTCGTACTCATCGATCAGTCCGCGGCGCGCCAGCTCCAGCGGGAGCTGCACGCCTCCCAAGAAGAGTCCGCGCCCCGGCTCGCTCTTGAGGCGGGTCACGGCGTCACCAAGGTCGCCACGCACCAGCTGCGCGTTCCACTCGACGTGGGTCAGGGTGCTCGACACCACGTATTTCTCCATCGCGTCGATCGTGACGCCAAAGGGTTCCATCCACGGCGGGCGCGGCGTCGAGGTGGCGGAGGGGCGCCAGGCCGCCTCCATCATCTCGTAGGTGACCCGACCGAAGAGGAGTGCGTCGGATCGCTGCAGGTTCCACACCGCGTGCGCGTGCATCTCCTCATCGGCGGGGATGACACGGTGGTCGCAGCACCCATCGATGGTGACGTTGATGGAGTAGCGAAGCGGTCGCATCGGCCCAGAGTACCCCTCGATGGGCTCTGCGCCGCGTCGGATCAGGGAGTCGGCGTGTCTAGGACGCGGGTGGTGTGGGGGCCATCCCGGGCACGTCGGCCATCACACTGCGCAGCGCCTGGGCCGCGCCCAGCAGCGCCGAGCTCTCAGCCGGGATGATCAGCTTGGTGTTCTCAGAGGCCGCGAACTTCGACAGCGTGTCGAGTTGGAGGATGGCGACCAGCGTCGGGTCCGGGTCCTGGGCCTTGATGGCGGCGTAGACTAGCGCGACGGCCTGGGCGCGCCCCTCGGCTTCGAGGATGGTGGCCTGGCGAAGTCCCTCGGCGCGCAAGATGGCTGATTGCTGGGCGCCTTCGGCCTCTTTGATCGCCGCTTGGCGCTCGCCGTCGGCCACGTTCACCGCCGACATCTGGGTGCCCTCGGACTCGAGGATTCGCGCACGCTTCTCCTGGTCGGCCTGCTTTTGCAACGCCATGGCCTGCAGGATCTGTTCCGGCGGGGTGATCTCGAGGACCTCGACCCGGTTGATGCGCACGCCCCATTTGTCCGTGGCCTCTTCCATCTGGGTCTGCAGCAGCGTGCCGATGCGCTCGCGCTGAGAGAAGGCCTCGTCCAGTGTGATCGAACCGAAGACCGCGCGGACGGAGGTGCGCGCCAGGTTATCGGTGCTGACCAGGTAGTCGGAGTTCGTGAAGAGGGCCAGTCGTACGTCGACGACTTGGGAGAAGATGGTGGCGTTGACGATCACCGCCACGTTGTCACGGGTGATCACCTGCTGACGGTCGCCCGTGCGCGGGGTCTCGCGCACGTCGATGATCTTCATGACTTCGATGAAGGGCACGATGAAGGTCAGGCCGGGGTTGCGGATGGCCTTGAACTCTCCGAAGCGGGTGACGACGCCGACGAATCCTTGTTGGACGATGCGCACGGCCTTGACGAGGAAGACGATGACGCCCAGCACGACCACGATCGCGATGCTCAAGATGACCAGTTTCATGGCTCCAACCTCTTCTTCTCGTGCGCGTCGCCGCGCCGCGCGTTGAGTGCTCTACGCCGGAGTGTACTTGGGGCGGCCACCGATAGTCTGAATGTCATGTCTGACACTCTGGTGCAACGCGACGTCGTCCAACGCGTACTGAATGAATCAATGGGCCGCGGCGCTGATTTCGCCGAGGTATTCGCCGAGGACCGGCGTACGGCATCGGCGTCACTGGACCAACGTCGCATCCAGGAACTGAGTTCGGGGCGCTCGCGCGGAGCGGGAGTGCGCGTCGTCGTCGGTGAGACCACCGGCTTCGCCCACACCGCGGACCTGAGCGAGTCGGGGCTGCTGGCGGCGGCGCGGGCCGCGGCCGCCGTCGCGCGCGAGGGCGGCGGTGGCGTTCGCGAGGTGAAGCTCGAGGCCTTGCGCGACTACCCCTCGCGCGCCGAGATCTCGCCCGACGACGTGCCCAAGGCCGCGAAGATCGAATTGATGACGCGCGCCGACGACGTGGCGCGCGCCAGCGGCGCCGCGATCAGTCAGGTGCAAGTGGGATTGTCGGATTCGACGCGACGCTTCCTCGTGGCCAACTCCGAGGGCGTCTTCGCGGCGGACGATCAGGTGCGCACGCGTTTCGCGGTGTCGTGCGTGGCCAACGGCGACGGCGGGATGCAGACCGGGTACCGCCCCTTGGCGGCCACCCGGGGATTCGAGTTCTTGACGCCCGACGCCATCGAGGAGGCCGCGCGGGGCGCGGCCCATCAAGCGATGACCAAATTGTCCGCACGCCCGGCACCCTCGGGCGACCTGCCCGTCGTGCTGGCCGGTGGTTCGGGGGGCATCCTCTTTCACGAGGCCTGCGGACACGGTCTCGAGGCCGACGCCATCGTGAAGCAAGCGTCGGTCTACGCGGGCAAAGTCGGCGAGCAGGTGGCGAGCCCCCTGGTGACGCTGGTGGACGACGGTACGATGACCGGCGAGTGGGGGTACTTGGCGGTCGATGACGAGGGCCGCCCGGGCGCACGCAACGTTCTGATCGAGAACGGCATCTTGACCGACTACATGTGGGACTACCTGCGCGCACGCAAGGAGGGTCGCCAGTCGTCGGGCAACGGACGTCGCCAGAGCTACGCGCATCTCCCCATGGTGCGCATGACCAACACCTACTTGTTGGCCGGTGACGCGGATGCCGACGAGATCGTGGCCCAGACCATGCGCGGCGTCTACGTCGCCCAACTGGGTGGCGGCCAGGTGAACACGGCGACGGGCGATTTCGTCTTCGGCGCCACCGCGGCCTTCATGATCGAGAACGGACGCATCACGACGCCCTTGCGCGATTGCAATCTCATCGGCAACGGCCCGGAGATATTGAAGCGGGTCGACGCGGTCGCCACCGACTTCTCCACCACTCCAGGAACGTGCGGCAAGGATGGCCAGCAGGTGCCCGTGGGCTGCGGGCAGGCCACCATGCGACTGTCGGGCATCACCATCGGGGGGACGGCGGCGTGAGCGAACTATTGGCGCGAGCCCAGTCCCTGCTCGAGCGAGTCGGTGACGGCGAGGAGATGGAGGTCTTCCTCTCTCGCGGGGTCGAGACCGAAGTGCAGGCCTACCAGGGCGAGATCGAGAACTTGTCGAGTTCCTCGTCGGCCGAGATCGGCATCCGGATCCTCATCGATGGGCCCCAGGGAGCGCGAGTGGGCACCGCCTACGCGGGATCCCTCGACGAGGACGCGATCGTCGAAGCGCTGAGCAACGCCCGCGACAACGCGCACTTCGCCACCGAGGACGAGTTCGTCGCCTTCGCCCGCCCCGACGGCGTCGCGGCGGTGTCGCTGTCGTTGTGCGACCCGGCCGTCACGACCACATCGATGGACCGCAAGGTCGCCATGGCGATCGAACTCGAGGCCATGGTGCGCGGCGGCGATCCGCGAATCCGCCAGGTCGACGCGGCGAACTACTCCGACTACCTCGCCGACGCGGCCATCGCGTCGACGACGGGCATCGTAGCGACCCTCGAGCGCTCCGGGGCCTACGTCTCGGTCGAGGCCATTGCGTCCGACGGCGCGGAGGACCAGACGGGTTGGGGTCTCTCGGTCGGTCGCGCCCCCGGCGACCTGTCGCTGGAGACGGCCGCGGACGACGCGATTCGACGGGCCACGCGCATGCTCGGCGCGGTGAAGCCGCCCTCGTCCAAAGGTGTCGCCGTGTTCGATCCACGCACGGCGGCCACCCTGTGGTCGATCCTGGGCGGAGCCCTCAGCGGTGACGCGGTGGTGCGCGGCCGGTCGTTCTTCGCCGGGCGCCTCGGCGAGGTCGTCGCGTCGCCGTTGGTGACGTTGATCGACGACCCGACCGATGCGCGACACTTCTCCGCCAGCCCCTACGACTCCGAAGGGCTCGCGTCTCGGCGCAACGAACTCATCACTCAGGGGCGACTCACCCAATTCGTCTACGACACGGTGTCGGCGCGCCGCGCCGGAACCTCCTCCACCGGCAATGCCGTTCGCGGTGGCGTGTCGGGTTCGCCCTCGGCGGGGTGCCGGGCCCTGCAACTGGTCGCGGGGGACCTCGACCAGGACGAGATCTTTCGCCGGGTGGGCAACGGTGTCTTCGTCGAATCGCTGACCGGCGTGCATTCCGGGGTCAATCCGATCTCCGGCGACTTCTCGGTGGGTATCACCGGACTCATGATTCGCGACGGCGTACTCGCGGAACCGATACGCGAGGTCACTATCGCCTCGACGCTGCAACGGATGTTGCTCGATGTGATGTTCGTGGGTAGCGACGTCCAGTGGCTGCCCGGGACGACAGCGGCGCAGACGCTCGCTATCGACGGCGTGTCACTGTCGGGTAGCTAGTCGCTTGACGTGGAGGGTGCGGCCGCCGGCGTCGTCGGCGTCGTGGCCGTGGTCGCGGGTGGCGTCGACGCGGAGGACTTGCCGCGCGAGTCGGTCTTGTAGAAGCCCGAGCCCTTGAAGACGATGCCCACGCCCGAGAAGACCTTGCGCAGTTCGCCACCGCAGTTCTCGCAGACGCTCAGGGGCGCGTCGGAGAATTTCTGGACGGCCTCGACCCGCTGGTGGCACGATTGGCATTCGTATTCGTAGGTCGGCATCAACCTTCTCTTTTCTGCAGCACCTGACTAGTTTACTCGGCGCCCTTCTGGTACCGTCCCCGACGTCAGTAGCATGACGTGGTGGACGAATTCCACCAACTACGACCTTCGCCCCTCGGCGGCACCTTCCCGCGCGATCGTGGCCCGACCGAGGTCACCGCACGGCGGGCACTCGCTCGCTGTCGCGTCATGATGGCGGCCGAGACGACGGCGGCGATCGCCTCGAACGCCACGGCCAAGGGCGACGTCCTGGCGACCGCCCGGGTGGCGGGTATCCAAGCGGCTAAGTCGGCGGCCACGCTGCTGCCGATGGCGCATCAGGTGCTGGTGGGTAACGTGCACGTCAACTTCACCATCGGCGACGTCTTCATCGAGGTCGAGGCCGGGGTGGACACCGTCGACCGCACGGGGGTCGAGATGGAGGCGTTGGTGGCCGTGACGATGGCGGCGCTGACGATCTACGACATGTGTAAGTCCATCGATCGAACGATGACCGTGGAGCACGTGGCCCTGTGGGAGAAGTCGGGCGGTCGTTCGGGCCCCTGGCGTCGGTCCCCGGACGGTGGCGACGACGTCGCCCTGGTCTGACGGCGACGACCCCAGTGATCGAGCCGCTACCCTTCTTCGAGATGAGTGTGAGTCGTGAGTACTAGTCGAGCCGGTGTCGAACCCAGTCGCGAGCGCATCGTCGCCCTCGTGTTGCTGCTCCAGCGCGCCTACAGCGACCATCGTCCCTTGACCCAAGAGGAGATCGTGCGCGACCTCAAGGTCGACGAGTATCCCTCCACGTCGAAGACGCCGAAGAAGGTCTTGGCCTACGTCGGCAACGATACGGCCGTGCGTCAGAAGTTCGAGCGCGACAAGGCCCGCATCCGGGACCTGGGTTTCCAGATCGAGACGGTGTTGCGCCCCGACGACCTCACGGGTTACCAGATCGATCCCAGCAGTGGGTACGCCCCGCCGATCCACTTCACCCCGGCCGAGAGGCGCGTAGTGGCCACGGCCCTGGGCTTCTGCGGATTCGGCAAGTCGGGAGCTTTCAGCGTCTTCAACGACGGCCCCGCGGGCGACGGGGGACTGGAATTCTCGGCCTTTCTCACGCCGGCCATCCGGGCCATCAAGGTTCGTCGCCTGTTGGGGTTCGAGTACCAGTCATCGGTGCGCAAGGACCGCATCGTCGAACCCTTGGAGATACTCCACGAGAGTGGCACGTCCTATCTGGTGGCGCGCGAGGTGGGCGCCGGGATGATCAAGGGGTATCGCTTCTCTCGCATGACGTCGATGCCCGTGGTGCTCGATCAGCGCTTCGTGATCGATGAGGCGACGCGCGAACTGGCCTCGTCGTGGCGCCCCCAGTACCAGAAGCGGCCCACTCCCATCGACGTCGTCGTGCTCACCAACCGCGACTACGCCGACTTGCTGGTGCGCCAGTACGAGGGCGCGACCGCGGCCGACAAGAAGGACGGCCGCGTCGAGGTGGGCATCACTTTCGACAGCCCCCATGGTGCCTTGCGATTCATCCTCGAGGGCGCCGAGCGGGTCCGCCTGGTCAGCCCCAAGTCGTTGATCAAGGACCTTAAGGACTGGCTCGCGCGGGTCAATCGCGGCAAGACCCCCGCGGCCGACGACATCACGTTCGCGACCGCGGCCTCGGGCGACGTCCTGGGTCAGACGTTGCAGCTCCTGCACGCGGTCTACAACTCTGACGACGGCCTGCGCGTGTCGGAGCTGGCCAAGAGATTCTCCATGGCACCGGACCTGGTTCGCTCCATCATGGGACGCCTGGTGACGATGGAGCCGATGGTGGAGACCTTCGACGGTGCGATGGGATTCCCCGCGCGCGTCATGAAGGAGTGTGACGACTGGGACCACGAGGACACGGACGATTCGACGTACCGGGCCGAGTTCGTCTCGGACGACGACGAGCCCTCGGGGTTCATGTGGCGCGACCTCTTCGAGCTCAACGTCGCCTTGCGCGAGGCGTCGCGACTGTTCGACGACCCCGCGATCTTCACGGCGATCGACAAGATCGAGGAGGTCACGAGCCACTTCATGCGCATCGAGCACCCCCACAACGAGCAACTGCTCTCGACGGTCTACCAGGCGGTCACCGACCGCGAACAACTCAAGATCACCTACCACTCGGGTACGTCGGACACCGCCGAGGAGCGCTGCATCGAGCCGTCGTCGGTCAAGGTCCTCAATGGCCACACCTACGTGCGGGCGTTCTGTCTCACCCGTAATGACTGGCGGACCTTCCGCGTCGACCGGATCGGGGCCATCCTCGCCAAGTCAGTCATCACCGAGGACCGTGGTGCGGACCCGGTGCCCAATTGGCTCACCGCCGTGGGGGAGGAGGGCGACCTCGTCGTGGTCATCGTCGAGGGCTACGACCGCTACCTCTTCGAACCGCTGCCGGGTGCCCAGTGGGCGTCGCTCGCCGATGGGCGATACGCCGTGCGTTTCCACGTGTCCGACCCGTCGTTCTTGGACCATTTGATGATCCTCGCCGGACCCGGTGCGGTGGTGGCCAGCGAGAAGTACGCCCAGGCCGGGCACGACCTGGCTGATCGGATCGTGAGCCAGCTCTAGGCGACCGTTGGGCCCCGCGAAGGGGGCCTGATGATCAGGGTGATGGTACGGCGTTCGCGCGACATCTCGTACTTGAGCGAGGATCGGGCCCTCGAGCTCGACGGCGTGCGCGAGGGTCCCGCCCAGTGGTGGTTGCGCGCTGGCGGCGATGCCCGATCCCTCGAGGACGTAAACCAGGTTCTCACGACGAGCGAGCGTTCGGCCGTCGTGGGCTACGACGTGGTCGTGGCGGCGCCGCGGACCATCTCGACACTGGTGGCGATCGACCCCGACCACGCCGCCGCGGTGGTCGCGGCGCATCGCCGGGCCGTGGCCGGAGCACTCGACTACCTCGAAGATCGTGCGCTCGTCGTGCGTGACCGGCGAGGCGGGAGCGACACCGAACGACCCGGCCGGTGGACGCACGTGGTGGCGTTCACGCACGGCGTGAATCGACACGGCGACCCCCATCTCCACGACCACCTCCTGGTGGGTGCGCGGCCCGCGGGTGAGATGAACGTCGCCGACTCGCGCGCCCTCTTCGCCCACGCCGCGGCCGCCGACGCGCTCTACCGCTCCACGCTTCGCGCACAGGTGGCCCGCTCGACCCCCTACGTGGCGTGGCGGTCCTTCGAGGGCGTCGAGCACGTCGTGGGACTCGACGAGGGGTACCGGGTCCTCTGGGGTGGCCACCACGACGTGCGCGGGTCCAAACACCACTGGACCCGCGACGAGGCGCTCGAGCGCTGGCGTGACGACTTGACGCGCTTCGAGGCGCACGGCGCCCGCGCGGCGACGGTTCGGTCGCCTCGAGAACTCGACGAACACGCCTTCCGGGCGGCGCTCGAAGGACGCGACGTGGCCGCTCGACGCCACGTGATCGAGGCGTGGGCCAACGCCGCCACCTTCGGTCGCGACGCCGCCAGCGTGTCGGCCAGTGTCGACGCGTGGTACCCGACGATGCGGTCCTCACGCGGGGTGCGCGAGGTGACGATGAGCGTGCCCGAGGTGAGGATGATCGCGGTGACCCGCGACCGCGGGCCTCGACCACTCGACGTGGGCGACATCGACGACTGGCGTCAACGTTCGCGTTCGCGCGAGGGCGTCGCACGTTCGAGGTAGCGACGAAAACGTGGGTCGCGGTACGACGGGGTCAGTTCGATCCATCCGAGCTGCTTCCTCTGGTTGATGCCCAACGCGTGCCCCGGTCGTCCCTGAGCGACCTCGCTCAAGGTCGCGTTGTCGCGCTCCACCCACGAGCGCGAGTACCCGTCGTTGCGTCCCCGCCGCGAATGCTGGACATTGATCGATTCCACGAGGGAACGACCCGCGAGATGTTGGATCATCTCGAGCGTGTTGCGGTCGGCGATGCCTGGCAACACCACGGTGGTGGGGAACAAGGACAAGAAGCCGTCGGCGTTCGCGCCCCATCGGCTGCGGGCCTGGCTGAGGTCCTGCAGACACGCCACGCTGATGACACCTTGTCCCCCGCCTTCGGAGACGATGCTGGACAGTCGGGGCAGAGGCGCGACGTTGGCGAGCTCGTCGAGTGCCAGGAGGAGTCGCGCACCCTCGTGGTGGCGTTCGTACGTGGCGTGCACCACCTCGTCGATCATCCCCACCACGAGGGGCACGGTCACCGCTTGGTGGCGGCTCGGCGCCACGATGTGCAATTGATGGGGACCGCTCAAGAATTGGGCCACGTCGAGGGGTGCTTCGCGCGCCGCGGCTCGCGCCGCGTCGGTGCGCACGCCAGCGAAGAGTCCCGACGCGGTCGACCAAATCCCTGATCGCTCGCGTTCTTCGGTGGCGAGGACTCCCTGCAGCAGCGTCACGGCCGCGTGGCCAGGACCGTAGCGCCGGCTCAGGTCCTCGCTCAGGTCGACGGCTCGCCGGGCGTCGATCCGCGACGCCAGTTGGCCGAGGGTCTCACCCTTCATGGCGGCACCATGGAGCAAGGGTGCGACCAGTGCACCGGCGCGTTCGTTCCAGTGCGAGTCGCCCTCGTCGAGATGTCGCCGACGGCTCACGTCGACGAGGGCGCGAGCCGCGAGCACCGCGCCGTCCCACGTGCGCGCTTGACGGATCGGCGAATAGCCGACGCGTCGCACTCCCGGCGGTGTCTCGACGGTGCCGGAGGGATCGAAGAGCAACGTCGTCACGTCGCGCCGTACATTCGTCATCGCGCGTATCACGTCGTCCTTCGTCGAGGTCACGATGCACGAACGTGACGTCATCAAGAGATTGGGAATGATGAGTGATGTCGTCTTGCCACTGCGACTCGGACCCAGCACCAACGTCGAATGTTGTTCGCCACTCGACACGTCACTGTGATGCGCGCGTCCGAGATAGATGCCGTGGTCGAGTGTCACGATGACCAACGGTTGGAAAAAAAGTTGAGGATGCTTGACATTGCATGTTAAAGCGAGTGGACTTTAAGTGTCCTTTGCGGAGGGGACGTGAACACGAAAGTTATTTCTTGACTGAGTGGTCGTCTCCGCAAGAGACCGTGCACTGCGAGCAGTCGTTGTACAGCTGAGAAGCTGGGTGGCACATGTTCGAGTACATGACGATCAAGGCGGTACCGACAACGAAGTCACCATGGTGGTGGCTGCGAGGTCCCAAGTTGATTCAACGTTGAAACCCAAGGAGGGAAAGTGGCACCAGCCGCGAAGAAGGCCGTAGCCAAGAAGGCTCCTGCGAAGAAGGCAGTAGCGAAGAAGGCTCCCGCCAAGAAGGCCGCCGCCAAGAAGGCTCCGGCCAAGAAGGCCGTTGCGAAGAAGGCTCCGGCGAAGAAGGCCGTAGCCAAGAAGGCTCCCGCCAAGAAGGCTCCGGCGAAGAAGGCAGTAGCCAAGAAGGCTCCGGCCAAGAAGGCCGTTGCGAAGAAGGCTCCCGCCAAGAAGGCAGTAGCGAAGAAGGCTCCCGCCAAGAAGGCCCCGGCCAAGAAGGCCGCGGCCAAGAAGGCCGCGGCCAAGAAGTAATCGTAACGCTCTCATTAGAGAGTGTGAAAGATGAGGGGGTCGCGAGACCCCCTCATCTTTTGTTAGTCGACGATGTCGTCAGGTTCGTCGACATCGAATCCCCAGGGGCTGTCGCGCACCACGTGAACGTCGAGACCGATGCGCTGCGCCTCAATCATGTGAGCGTACGCGGAGTCGGGCCCGAATTGGAAGGCGAAGTCGAGACCGGTGGGGATGACCAACACGTTCGTCCCTTGACCGTGGTGGTCCGTGACGATCGTTGCGTCGCCGGGTGGGTCGAATGATCCCAAGCCATCGGGCCGACGCAGGTCGGCGTGGACGATCATGAGCCGACGAAAGCGCCGGGAAAGCTTTTGATACGCGTCAGCGACGGCTTCGTTGAGGGAGCTGGAGGACGACCTCAAGCAAGCGACGGAACATTCCCTCGCGAACTCCTCGACGTCATCGGATTCACAACTTACGAAGACCGGCCGCGGACTCGAGGCGGCGAGGACATCCCTCGCCATCTGGCGGATCCTCTCGTCGACATCAACGATGCCGCCCTCACGTAGTCGGGTCTTGGCGCGCACGAATTCCTTGAGTGGAACGACGATGGCGAGGTCTTGCACCGGGCCAATCCTAGGAGGTGACTACGGCAATGGATCTGGCCGGACACCTGTCGAGGGGCGCCGAAAAACCCGGCGCACGAGGAGAGGAGGTGGCCCAGAAGACTATGATTTGACGATAATGACATCGTTGCTGTCGGTCAATAATCTGTCCGTTCAATTCCGAACCGGCAAGAATGTCGCTACGGCGGTCAGTGATTTCTCGATCCACCTCGAACCGGGTGAGTGCGTCGGCCTGGTGGGTGAGTCCGGCTGCGGCAAGACGACATCGGGGTTGGCCATTATGCGCCTTCTTCCGAACAACGGCTCGATATCTTCGGGCAGCGTGGTGCTCAATGGCGTCGACTTGGCGTCACTGAGCGAGAAGGAGATGCAATCCCATCGCGGAAAGTCGGTCGCGCTGATTCCTCAGGATCCGATGAGTTCACTCAACCCGACCATGCGCATCGGCCGACAGATCGGCGAGGGACTTCGCATCCACGAGGGCGCGACTGAGGCCGACGCGCGTAAGCGGGCGCTCGAAGTACTGGAGATGGTTGAGATGCCACGGCCGGCAGAGCGCCTGGATCAATATCCGTTCGAACTCTCCGGAGGATTGCGTCAGCGTGTCATCATCGCCATGGGCCTCGTCTGCAATCCGATCCTATTGATCGCCGACGAGCCGACGACCGCCCTCGACGTCACGATCCAGGCACAGATACTCGACATCCTCGAGACCCTGCGCAAGGAGCTCAAGATGTCGATGCTGTTGATCACGCACGACATGGGAGTCATTGCCGGGCGCACGGATCGCGTGGTCGTCATGTACGCCGGCAAGAAGGCGGAGGAGGCGGCGACCGACTCCCTCTTCAGCCGGATGCGTCACCCGTACACGCAAGCCCTCCTCGCCTCGATGCCCAATCTTGAGAACGCGTCGAAGCACGAACTGGCCTCGATCGCCGGAATGCCGCCCGTCCTGACGAAGGAGATCATCGGCTGTCGATTCGCCCCCCGGTGCGAATTCGCCACGGATCAGTGCCGCCAGCAGGACCCCCCCCTCACCTTGGAGGCGCAGCACGAGTTCGCGTGTTTCCACCCGACGTCGGGCCCCAAGGAAACCAAAGTAGTTACGGTGGCGCGGGATGCACTCCGATCCGCGACGGCGCCGAAGGAGCTCCTGCGGGCCACTGGGCTGGTCAAGGAGTTCGACATCAAGGGGGGCGTCATCCGCCACAAGGTGGGAGCCATCCACGCCGTGTCTGACGTCAGTTTCACGCTGAACGCCGGAGAAACGTTCGGCTTGGTGGGGGAATCCGGTTGCGGCAAGACCACAATCGGTCGCATGCTGGTGGGTCTCGAGACGCTGACCGCTGGCGAGGTCTATTTCGACGGGCAACTGGTGACCGACGAACACCACAAGCCCACGCGGGAGTCTCGACGCGATCGTCAGATGATGTTCCAGGACCCCTACTCGTCGCTGAACCCCCGCATGAAAGTGGCTCAGATCCTTGAAGAGCCGCTCTTGATCCAGGCTGAGGGGTCCAAGAGTGACCGCCTCAATCGCGTGAAGGACCTCTTGACGTCGGTGGGACTTGATCCGCTGGCCGCCGACCGCTATCCGCACGAATTCTCGGGCGGGCAGCGCCAGAGGATCGGACTCGCGCGCGCACTGGCCTTGAATCCACGCCTC
>Ga0209067_10000341_pt1 | contig 30807 bp, 40 predicted proteins | sample ColStrG_CSR_2013_FD_187199 | JGI IMG/M metagenome (GOLD analysis project Ga0209067, IMG submission 187199) | Freshwater sediment microbial communities in response to fracking from Pennsylvania, USA - Cold Stream Run_MetaG_CSR_2013 (SPAdes)... | ecosystem: Environmental > Aquatic > Freshwater >... | reverse complement strand
GGTTAGCAGCGGTTGGCTGGACCACTGTAAAGTTACCAGAGCCCACCACGGTTGCATTTAAGTTAGCAGCTGTTGGCTGAACAACTGTCGCGTTCAGAGCTGAGGCTGTGGCCTGTGTGGCAGCAAATGAAGTGTTCGAAATAGCGCCAATCGTGTTTGAACCTGTTGGCAAAGCCGGGAGGCTTGTGACTTGCGTCGCAAAAGTGCCAGTTCCAACAACTGTGGCATTCAGGGCGCTCGCCGTACTTTGCGTAGCCGCAAAACTTGTATTGCTAATCGCAACAGTGCTTAGCGGAGTCAAAGTCGCAAGCTGTGCCGCTGTCAAAACCACAGGAAGGGAAGCCGCGGCTAATTGTTGGCCAAGAGAAAATGAAACGCCACCGACTTGAGCCAAGTTGTCGGAAACCGTGCCAGTGACACTCACAGACCCCAGTGCATTTGAACCGGCTGGCAATGGTTGAGCTGGGTCTAGTCCAACAGTGACAATTGAAACATCGGGCGCGCTTGAAGTGACAATTGTCACAAGCAATGAGGGGCTTGAGCCAGTGATTGAAGATGCAAGTCTCACGCGAAATTGCGGGAATCCAGCAACCGGCACTTGCCAAGCGTGAGTCGATCCGCCACTCAAAGAATAAGTGTTGTCTGTTGAATAACTGTCAGACCGCGGAGCCTTGATTCCAATCCAAGTCGCCCCGTCGTATCCTTCCCAGACAATTGTTCCGCCGGTCAGGGTCCCGCTTGGGACCAATGTGACCATGCAAGTGTCAAAGCCCGCGGTTGTCACCGAAAGGGCCGTGTTGACTGAAGTTGAGGAATTCCATGTTGTGGTAACTGGAGCTTGGAATCCATCGTACATCGGCACGGCATTTGATGACGTGACAGCAGCGCCGGCCACCTGAAGATTTGCAAGCATGCTCGAATCAGTCGAAACCGCGACTCGCATTGTGCCAGTGCCGCTTGCGCCTGTTCCGACATTTACCGTCGCACCATTGATTTGGGCAATGTTCTCGCTGACCGTTACAGTGTCGATGTGAACATCAATTGGCAGCGGAAATGATGGGCTGACTGGAGTTAAATTTCCAGAGCCGTTGACAAATGCAATTTGTGTCGAAGATGAGGGCGCGGCCGAGCCATTTGTCCCGACCGATGCATTTGAGCTGCTGCCCCCGCCTGATGATGGAAGATCTTCCCAGCCATTTGCCATCTCAGCCGCCCTTCTGCGTGATATTTGCGAAATTCAAAGTCGCTGTGCTTGTGCCACCGCTTGAATCCACATATGCCAATTGAACCCAGCTGTATTCTGCATTGTAGACATTCCAGGCATTGGAGCCGGCCGCTGTGATGTTGTATTGAGACCCAGTGATAATGCTTGAGTTCACAGGAGTTATCATGCTTGGCGGAACATAAAAAGGCAAATTTTGTGCTGGAATTATTGTTCCGCCGTTTTGATAAGCGTCACCTGAAGCATTCAAAACAAAATACCCTGTTGGCGTGCCGGTCCAAACCGCTTGCACATAATATCCCTTGTAGTAAATCGGGACCCAGGCAAGCGAAAATGATGTGTTCAGCGTGATCGGCGAACTCACCAAGTAATTGCAATAATTTGCTGGAGACTGCTTCATTTTATTTCCCTTTTCTCAATAGTAAAGAAAGACAGCGCCATCGCCACCTTTTCCGCCAGTGCCAGCCCCTGATCCAGTCGGGCCACCGCCCGCACCGCCCGCACCAATTGACAATGAAATGCTTTGCCCAGGAGTTACCGGCAAAACCATTAAAGCCATTCGACCAGCGCCACCGCCACCGCCGCCACATCCAGACCCGCCAGGGCCGCCCGATGCGCCTCCGCCACCCGATCCAAGCGAACCAGCGGATCCGCTTGAGCCTTGGCTTCCCGCGCCAGCGCCGCCCATTGCAAAACCAGACGCGGCACCGCCACCACCTGACCCGCCTTGACCTGAACCTGGAGCTGGGCCACCAACGCCGCCAACATAAAATTGGCTGTATCCGCCTTGAGTGCCAGCATTTGCAACCAATCCGCCATTACCGCCAAGATAAAAATCTTGTGCATTTGGACCTTGGCCACCTGTTCCGGGGCTTCCCGCAACCGCGCCGTATCCGCCTTGTCCCAAATAAATGCCGTTAAATACTGTAATGTTGCCATTGCCGCCTGTGCCGGCCGCTGCATATTGGCCGCCGCCGCCGCCGCCGCCACCGCCTCCGACTCCAGTGACAAGCATTCGATATATGCCGCTTGGAACGATATAGGTATATGACCCGACCGCGGTGCTTGCCGTGACCGAAATTGTGGCGTCACCCGTGCCTGAAACCAGAGTCAAAGTAATTGCGCCAGCTGGAGGATATCCGGTCGCAGAGCAAGACAAAGTCGAGCCCGCAAGGATTGTTGTCAAAACAGTGAAAATTGCTCCATTTGACGCCGAATAAGTCGCGCCAATCGTGGCATTTGCGGAAACGACTGTGAAGGTTTGAAAGGTAACAGTTGTTGCACCAAGAGAAAAGCCAGTCTGGATTGCAAGCTGGCTTGCGAGAATTCCTGCATTTGATGCGATTTGCGTGGTCGTAATTGAACCTGTGGCAATTTGCGCAGCGCCAACAGCATTTGCAGCAATCTTGGCTGTTGTGACAGCATTTGCCGCAAGCTTTGCGGTCGTGATTGATCCATCCGCAATATTGGCAGCGGAAATCGCCCCTGTTGCCAAATTGCTTGAAGTGATTGTCCCGGCACCGATCATGCTGCCAGTGACAAATCCAGCCGCAATGATTGAAACATTGTCGACAGTCTTAATTGTCACCGCACTTGAATTTTGCAAAACAAATTTGTACGCAGCTGAACCAAGCCAAATTGGAGCTCGGCCGTAAGCATCAAGAACGATTGGATTGGTTTGAGCCGTGTTTCCAGTCGAATCAGTATAAGCCGCAAGTGGAGTTGTGGTCCCGGCCGCATAGGTATAGATTAGACCGCCAGCCAGAGGCACGCCATTATTGTCGCAAAACTGTTGCTCAAAGTCTGGCGAAAGCTGAGTGATAATGCTCATTTTTGCATCCCCTTAATATCCGACAAAACGCGGTCCAGTCTTTTTGATCCAGGCTTCAAGGTTGAGGCCTCAATCAATAATTGCTGACCTTTTTTGGTCGATTGAAGTTTGTCTTTCATTTGAGTCAGCATTTGTTGATCCATTTCATTGTCGGCATGATTCATCAAATTATTGAGCCCGTCGTTTTGCCATTTTTTTGGCCCATACAAGGTTTGATTTTCAGGCTCACCGACCGCGGCCCTGGCCGGCACAGCCTCAAGCATTTTCCTTGGAATATTTTGATTGATTGCATTCCCAGCTTGACTCATCAAAGAGTCTGGCGTTTTTGTTCCAAGAGCTTCATTTACAGCCTTTATCGCTTGTTTTTGTTGCGTTACAGCTTGAACTTTTTCGCCCACGGTTGCCTCAAGAGCTCCAACAATTCCTTTTTGTTTCACTTTTGCAAAAAAGTTTTTTGGCTCAAGAGCCGAAACAAGGGATGCGGCCGTCCCCGATGGATTTACGTCCTCAAGGAATTTTTTCCCATAGGCCCCATAGTCAGCCAATGCGTTTAATCTTTCAACGACAGCCGGGTCAACATTTGCATCCAAAATTTGCTTTGTTGCTTTTGAATTTAAAAATGACCTCATGACGTGAGGCTGAAAGCCTTTGACTGAATCAAAGGACTTTTCAATTCCGCTCATAATATAAGATTGAGCCATTTCATCAACAATGCCCTTGCCCAAATAATCGCGGACAATTTCGGTATGATTTGGATTGGCAAAGATTTTTCCGACCACGGCATTTGGATTTGCATTGAACATTTTTCCCATGTCTTTGATGCTTCCGCCGATTATTTCCTCAAATGCTTCGCGATTTTTTTCATTGATTGCATATTTTTGAAATGCTGATCCAACATCTTCGCCTTGTTTTTTTGCCATTTCGCCAAGCTGACCAAGCATCAAGGAGCGAACTTTTCCGAGTTCCTCTGTCGCTTTTGGATTGGCCGGGTCCATCATTTTTCTCAAATATTCTCGCGCATTTTGAATTTCTTTAAAGGTTGCGCCATTGTTCAAATCGCGCACCACTTCGCCAAGAGCTTGGTGTTCTTCGTTTGAGAGGCCAGAAGTTGTTTTATTTGGCTTCAAATAAAATTCGCCATTTTCATTTTTTGCGAGAAATTTTCCAAATTTTGAATTTTCAGCCAAGTTTTGAATCAAATCTTGACCTTCAGCCGGGCTCAGCGGTGGCGAATCTTGAAATTTCTCAAAAACAGGTTTCAAAGCTTGCTGTTCGGTCGTGTAAAGTTCTTTTGCGTGATTGATGATTGCATGGCCGGCTTCGGTTGCAGTTTTTGGCACGCTGCCAGTCATGTTGTGAACGGTTTCCAGGGTTTTTGCCGCGGATTCGTCAACAATTCCCTGATTGTACTGTGCAATTTTTTTTGCCGAATCAGTTGGAAGATTCTCAAATTGTAACTTGAGCTCTTTCATTGATTTTGGATTTTGCATCATGTCGTAATGATAACTGAGTGGCGGAGTTTTTAAATCCGGCAAAATTTGTTCAATTTCACGAAGTCTTGATGCTCCCCTGAGCTCTCCTGTGCCCGCTGGCGGATTCCAATTGTTGAGCTCCTCAAGATTTTTTGGCGCCCTATAAGCAAAAGGCGCTCCGCCCATTTCAACAGATTGTTCGCCGCCTTGGATGTTGGCTTTGGCATTTGCTTCGCCAGACGCTGAAGCATTTGTGCTTTGAGATTGATTGGCTTCGACAGATTGCTTGTCCGCAAGCTCAGCTTCTTTTGCCAAAGCCGCTTTTCTGCCAATTATTCCAAAGCCTGCACCAAGGGCAGCACCAAAACCAGCGCCGCGAATTGCATTTTCAGCTCGATTTCCAAGCTGAGCCGGGTCAACAGTGCCCTCAACATCGCCAGGATTTGAAGCGGCACCAAAACCAGCGCCATAAATTGCGCCCCTTTGAGCCCCTTTCAATATTCCAGCACCTTTCAAAAATGGAAGCTCGGGAGTGGCCCCTGCACTGATAATGAACCCAGCCGCTTTTCCAGCAAGCGCCGAATTTGGATTTTCGGCTGATTCTTTTTTGATGCGGGCATTTGCCTCATCTCGCCTTTGAACATATGATTTCGGCTCTGATTTTTCTCCTAAAACATAATCCATTGCTTTGTCGACATAAGGTCCGCTTGCTGCTTGAAGTTGTGGCAAATATCCAAGCGTGGTCATATTTCCCAGATTTTCAAGAGCTGTTTGAGCTTTTTCGCCAAAAGAAGTTTTTGTTTTGCTAATATCCTTCAGCTCATCTTTTCGGGGAGGCGCCTCATCCCATGCCATTGGCGGGGCGGATTCAATTTCATCTTGAGAGGGAGGTGCCGCATCCCATGGAACTGTCCCGCCTTTGTTAAAACCAAGAGCCGATTTGATGGATTTTACACCATTTGCAATATCAGTTTCAATTTGAGCTGGCTGATTGACTGTGCTGAAGGCTTTTTTCTGAGCATCATTGACTTGAGCGACCGGACGATTGACCGTGGTGCCGCCCTCATCAAAATGAGTTTTAAATTCAGGGTAATGATTGCGAACTTCTTTCAAAACAAAATCAATAATTGCTTTTGGACCTTTAGAAATTGTTTCCTTGTCCACGAAAATTTCGCCGGGGCTTGCTTTGACCGTCACAGTGTCATTTTTTGGCGAATTGCCAGAAACAAGCTCTTTTCCCGTGATCATCCCGCCCCGAGCATACCCAATCATTCGCGAGGCCCCGTTCGCTGTTCTTTAATTTTCTGAGCCTGTTCTGGACTGATGTTGTGAGTTTTTGCGTAATTCATTACATCAGGCTCAAAAGCCGCGGTTTTTTCATTGCGACCGCGCCCAAATGCTTTGCTTTGAATTTCCTGAAGGCCTGCACGATATCTTCTTTCAACGGAATTTGGATTGGCACCTTGCAAAATAGCATTTTGTTTTGCTTCGTCGTGCGCAGATTTTAAAGTATTGACAGAGTCATCCCGCAATTTTCCAAAATAATCTTTCATCATTTCCCAATGTTGCGCATTATTAGTTGGCATTGGCCGACCAGTAACTCGCGACAATCCTTCCGCCAACATGCTTTTTCCATTGTGTGGCATCAAAGCTTGGACCTCATCTTCTGTTGGTGAGGCGCCGCCTTTCATGGCTTTTGCGCCTTCCATTGCGAGAATATGCTGGTCGTTGGTATTGATTTGATTCAGGTCTTTATATTTATTGAAAACAGCCATTGCATTGGAAACCGCCAAAAGATTGGATCCAGCTTGCGGATATGCCGGGTCATTTTGTGCTCTTGATCCAATTGATTTGTCGTACTCCTGCAATGCTTTTCGATCCAGTTCGCCACCTGGAATCGTATCTCCTGGCTTGAGTCCTTCGGCGCCAGGAGGCAAATGATTTGATGGAATAAGATGCGGATTTTTTTCATTGCCCTCTAATTTGTGCGAGCCATAAATATTATAAAGATTTTGATCAGCCTCGGGCGGAACTTTTCCAAGTTTAATATATTCCATTGCTCTTTGATTTTGCATTGCAGCCTGATTTTTGATCATTTCCGTTTGCTGGGCGGCTGATCCGCTGGACATCAACAATTTTTGCATTGTGTTTTGGCTGTAATAGTCTGGAAGATTTGCAGCTTCCTTGATCCCTTGATCAATCAAAGCTTGTTTTCTTTGGGCATAGTCTTCAGGCCCGGCATGCGCAGCAAATTCCTGGAGCATTTCCGCGTGTTGGGCAGCTCCATCAATCCCGTATTGGTTCAACATTTGGTCCATTTTTTTGGCCATCAATGGATTTTGCCGGGCAATTTGCTTGATTGCTTCGGGCTGATTGAGATTTCCGGTTGCGTCTGTGTTTTGTTGCATGGCCTGGCGAGCGGCCTGTTGATCTTGAAAATTCTGCTGATTGGTCGTGGTTTCATTGGCAAGCTGAGAGAGTTTCATCCCTTGAGCTTGACGGTCGACTCCAGCAGTCAATGCCTTTTGATATTCCTCAACGGGATTTGCAAGGTTTGATGCGCTCAAAATGCTTGGATCAGTTCCCATAAAATCCCCTTAAGTTGTCACCATTGGCCCGCCAGTGCCGGCAAAACTGCTTGCATTGGAGTAATTTAAATTTGCTGCATCTGATCCACCCGCCAAAGTCGAGCCGTCTTGACTTGGTGCCGTGTATGGATTTGGTGAAGCTGAGCCCGATCCATTTGGCGTCGGAGTGTTTAGAGTTCCAGAAATTCCGCTGATGCCTTTTCCAAGCAGATTGGCCATTGCCATGTCGCCAGCTGCCGATGCATTGCCAGCGCCCATCATATTTTGACCGGCTTGATTTGCATAATTCATTGCCGCATTGCCCATCGCCTGATTCGCGCCAGCTCCGCCTGCTGCCAAAGTCGACAAACGCCCATATTGATTGTTTTGCTGGGTTTGATAATTATTAAATGCCTGTTGATATTCCTGATTAGCTGCACCGATATTGTACTGGCCAAGGGCCGCAAGACCAGCGCCTGAAACCTGATTTCCGGTGGCAGCCTGTGCCGCCTGTAATGCGTTTTGGCCCTGTTGCAATGAAAATTGATATCCAGGGGATGCCGTAAAATCAGCAGCTGAAAAATTGTGCTGAAATCTCGGGTCCTGCATTTGCGTGAGTGCCGCGGTTCCGGCTTGCTGATACGGGGCTTGATTTGCTTGCTGCTGTGCAAATTCTGCCGCCTGAAGTGCTGTGGCATTATTTGCGGCCCCGGCCATTTTGTTGGATGCATTATTAGACCCAATGAGTCCGACAACTGAGCTTGCGCCGACTGCTGTTGCTACACCTGACATTTGCCCGCCTTTGCCAATTCTAAATTAAGCCTGAATGCTTCCCGATAATCAACCAAGACCTCATCGCCATCAAAACCGCCGCGACAACCAAAGATTTTTTTTGTGGCCACCAAATTGATGTCGCCAGTTTTTGTCGCAATGAATTTTGCATTTGGCTGAGCCCCGTGATTTGTATATCGGCCAAGCGCTGTTCTTTTTTGACCAATTCTCGCCGGTCCAATAATCTCGCCTGGCACAATGTCGCCCATGGCAAAAATTCCTCGACCTTCGATTGGTGAATTTGCGATTTTAAACCGATAGCCGCCGAAAGGAAGCTCCATCATGTCATCTTTATTCTCGGATTGATTGCGCACCAATTGGGCCGGCACACCAATATCAACCAAAGCCTGTTGAAAATCCCTTTGATCAATTGAGATATTGCCCAACAATAAGGCATTTCGTGATGCATCCGAAAGTTTAAAATTGTCAGATTTTGTCAGATATTTTGCTTCCAAGGTCTCAATATTTTGTTCATTTTCGACATTTGGATAAACATTGAGCCAGACCATGTCTTCTTTGATGTATCCAACTTTTCGTCCAGGGCGGCCGACGAAGACCATTGGCGCTTTGAATTCGGTTGTGCTGCCATCTTCGTTGAGCATAATCACGCAACCAGAAAGCATGACATTGGTATGCTCAAAATTTTGATGATGCCCAATTGCAATTGATCCGGCTGGGATGTGGACCTCGCGAATATATGTCCCTGGACCAAACCTGTGAATGACTGGGCATTCGACTTGATCATGCTCCAGCATTTTTTTCTCAAGCGCCTCAATCTTCATTTTGCCAATCTCTGGAATCGCTTTATCCATTTTCATTATTTGATGTTTCACGCGACACGCTCGGCGAACATGTAAAAATTGGCATTTGTTCCATCAATGATGACGCCGGTGCCAGCGTCTAGTTTTGCTTGAATGTTGAAAATATAGTTGATTCCAGAGCTCAAAGAGTACACGGATTGACAATAAACCGACGCCTCATCTCCGACAGTTGTGGCTGATGCTGAAACCACGCCTTGGGATTCAGCCAAAAGAGTGCCGCCGCCTGTTGTGTTGGCAATTCGTCCAACAGCTGTTGCGACCGTCGCGCCGGAAACAATCATGGGAATTGAGGCGTAAACCTTATACTTTCCCGTATAGTTTGGAATAAATGCCAAAGCCGGGCTGTTGCTTGCCGTCACAAATGATGCTGATGAAATTGAGGAGCTTGAGGTTGAAACTGGGCTTGAAACAAAAAAATCAAGCACGGCCACAGGAGGCACTTGAAAAGTTCCATCGGCCCGCAAAAATTTTGCAGTGCCGCCACCCGAAGCTGGCACAAGGCCAGCGAGTAAAGAAGTGAAAGCCGGCAACATGGCATTGACTTGAGCTGGAGTCAAATCAACCGCCGCGGCAGTCGCGGACGTATTATTGCCGACAATTGAATTTGGCGCGGATGCCGCAAGGTCAGTGATTGCTTGTGAAAGGGCCAAATTTGAGGGCGCATTTGATCCGCCGGCTCTAGACCATAATTGATTGAAAAACCCAGACCAAATTTGCGAAATCATGCCATTAGAATCAGTCACTGGCTGATTATTTGGGACTGGCGAAATGACATTTGTCGGAGTGCTCGACATCAGTTTCGCCCCATTTCAAGCATCAATTCACAACCAGTTATTGCAACAAAAACTGGATCCGAAATGGTCACTTCAAAAACCCGGTCCCTTGCCTGGCCAAGCCTTCGAAAAATGGCCCGAGTTTTTGTCTGGCCAATTTTTCCAAAACTCACTTGAGACAAATTTGACCATGTTCTGCCGCCATCGTCGGAAAATCGCATCATGCAAAGCGGATTTGAGCCCTGTTGGATGCCATCAAGACCGTCGCCTTGCTGAATGTCCAATTGCAAAGATTGATAAAATATTCTCAGCATGTCTTTCGCAATATGCGGAGCCACTCGTTTTCGAAGTATAGGCGTTCCATTGTCTGAGTATATCTCTTGAGACATTTGATAAATATTGCCATTTGAATAATCTCCCGTGATGTGAATTCCAAAGCCATAGGCGTGATATATTCCAGGCTGCATGATTAGCTGGCCATTGGAATTGTATGCTCTTTCGTGCCAAAGCTTGGTTGAAATATCAAAAACCCATGTTTTTTCAACAGTCGGAAAATTCAGCACATAAAACTGATGTCCCGCCTCCTGATATGTATAGGCCACGGCATCGGCAATTGTTGAATAAGTGTCAAATTCTTCCTCAATTGCAAATGTTGAAATTCTTTGCGGCAAAAAGGTTGCAGTCGTGTAGACAATGCCTTTTCCAGACTTGTCTTGGCCAAGCCAAAACATTGCATTGGCCGTCTGGCAAAGCGAAAACTGAGCGGCCAATCCTTGCTCTAAATATCCGCCATTGATTCTCGCAAATGGAAATCCTGGGCTCACTCCAGCGTCATAATAGACCTCTGTGGTTTCGGAGGTTTGGATATAAAGGTTTCGATGCATTGAAACCATATTGAGAATTGCAGCAGGACTGCCAGAAAGATTGAGAAAATTAAGAGCATTGAAAGTGACTGCGTTATTGTTCGATGAATAAACTTGATTTGTGCCCGGTTTGGCAAAAAAGAAATATCCATCTTGATATGCCACCACATTGGAGCCCAAAAATCCAGGGTCTGTGATTTGCTGAAAAGTTGAAATTCTCTGCCAAATGGCCCCGCCATCGGTCACAGTTCCAAACCGAGTTGTGGGGAATGTCGGGATTGTGCTGCCGCTTGTGCCGGCTTGAGTGCAGATATATTGATACCCTTGCGCAACCGGCACAATGATTTGATTGATTTGATATGCATAATTTGGAAGCCATGGCACAGCAGTCGCAACAAAGCTCCCTGAAACCGAAACTGAAGATTGCCCAGTGCCTGATGACAGAGTGAGCGTGGTTGCGCCCGTGGTCGGAGCGCCATTTGCTGAGCATGTGAAAGCATAGGAAGATGCAACCGCGGACGTGGTGATTGTGGCATCGTTTACGTCACCCGTGCCAGTTGTCCCAGTGACAAGCGTCAATGATCCGCCAATTAAAATTGAGCTGGACACGATCAAGCTTGCATCGCCTGAGCCATATGTTTTTGTCAAATTGATTCCGCCTGAAACTGGCGCAATTGTGCCATATGCATAGACAATCAATGTGCCGCTTGCGGTCTGTTCAATTGTGAATTGATTGTTGGCGGGATCAATATAAATTGCGCCGGACACGACATTAGCCGAGCTCACCGCAAAATGATAATTGAATGTCGGGGCGTAATTGCCAAAACAAATCAAAGATGTCGCGCCTGAAATTGACCCCATGACTGTAAATTGGTGAGTCGTGTTTGGGTCTTGATAAACCGCCCCGTTGACCGCATTTGCTGATGCAGTTGTGAAAGTATAGGTCGGCTCAACCAAATCCATGACAGTGAATGCATTGGCATTATTTGAATAAACTGAACCAATTGCGGTCGTGGTTCCGTTTGGCACTGTGAACACATAAAAATTCAACAAATTATTTTCTGCAAAATTGTAGTAATATCCATTTGCACCATCAACGATGCAAATCGTCTGGCCATTGTCGGCCATCGAGACCGTGCCGGTTGATGTGTTAAGATTTCCCAAAAGCGAATAAGAATAAGACCCCGATGAACTCACAATTTCGTAAAAAGCATTACCAGCAACAGCAAAAACGCGACCATTGCCTGGGGCCATATAGATGCCGCGGATTGGGGATGTTGGAAGCGTGAGAAGGGTTTGAATCCCTGGCGTGCCAAGCAATGCTCCAATCTCGCCTTCTTTGGCGGTCCCCATTTCATCAATGTCGGCATAAAGATTGATGCATCGCTGGCAGTCTGTTGTGATTGAGCGCATTTGGTAACTGCCGCCCACAAAGCCAGGAAATCTCATTATTCACCCGTCAAATAGTTGAAAACTTTATCCGGCGGCAAAAGCCCGTCATCGGCCCGCATCAACAAAACTTTATTCAAAGAGATTTTGAGCTTGGCCTTTGAGCTTGATGCATATGCGGCAAGCTCTGGCACAAGTGGTTTGCCGTACATCATGCCAAGCCTGACCGCCAAGTTATACATGACCGCATCGGAATATCCTGGCGGAAGCGAAAAAGATTCTGTCGGTCCTGTCACCGCGGCAAGCGGTTTCCAAGAGTTGATATAAACTTGATTCACGCCTTGAGGAATTGGCCAAAAATTTAATTTTGCATATGGAAATTGAAAATCAACATAGAGACGAGTGGGCCAAACCCCAGAGGTGTTTTTAACTGAAAGTCTCGCCCATTGGTCTGTATTGTAAATTTCAAGGGGAATATCAATTTGCTGGGGATTTCCGGGACTAATTCGAACCGATGCTGACTGAATATAAACCGGACGGGCTGTGGTAAAATCAGGAGCTCCGATTCCCCATTGATAGGTTTGCTGGGATCCCACAAAAGAAAACACGTCTTGAGTTACCGAATAGACAAAAAGCTTTTCTGTCGACCATGCGTCAAAAAGCATATTCATCAGGCTAATTGCGTCCGCCATTTGAGCGGCGCTTGGCGCCTCACCCTCTGCGAGCACGCCAATTGTCATCATTGCCAGACGAATAATGTCAGCAATTGTCATTTTTTAGGCCTTTTTTTCATTGCAGCACGCTTTTCGCTGTATGCAATGGCAACCGCTTGTTTCACTGGTCGCTTGGCCTCAACTTCAGCTTGAACATTTTGCTTGAATGCCAGTTTACTGGCTGATTTTATCAGTGGCACTTTTGCGTCCCCTTTTTGGTTTTTGATCTTCAGACGAGACTTGCGCCAATTGCTCGTGAATCTCAACCTCCACATCCTTTTTCAAGAGATGCGGCCGCCAGACAGCCGAATCGTCTCCCCAGCCTTCGCCGAGTGACTCTTCGTGCTCTTTGCTTTGAACCAGTTTTGCACCTTGCTCTGCGTGATGTTTCCATCTTGGATAATCCATCTTCACTCTCCACAAAAAAGACCGCCAGCCGAAACCAGCGGCCTAGATATTATTTCGCCAAAAGTCCGGCGCTTTTCAGAGCCGCAACAATATCGCCCAATGTGTATGCTGTCGATCCGATGCTGCCGTCGAATGAAGTGTTCACATATACCGCGGTTGTCGAGCCAGCTGTCACAGTGTGGACGTTGCCGGCGGGGCTTCCTGGTTGAACGATTGGAGTTGCGCCCCAAAAACCAACATAGGCGGAAGACGATGCGCCAACTAAATGGCCATCAGAGTTTCCTGGAATATTGGTCTGGGTCAAATTTGAGGTCGATGTAACATTTGGTCCTGGATTGCTCATTTTTTATTCTCCTGTTTTTTGTTGTGAGCTCCCCGGTTGGATCTTTAGCCCTTCCGGGGATGAATCATTGCTGATTCGGCTCAAGTTTTAATTAGCCTTGGATCCGAACTGCCAACTGAGGATACACTGTGCTCCAGCCGTACAAGACATCAAGACGGCATGGAAACATGTCATTGACAATGTCATAGGCTCGAACCATACGGATTGAAACGCCCACTTTTTTGTCAGACACGCGCGAAGCCATGTCGACGCCTTTTGGCAATGGCAGATCAGCAGTTCCAAGCACAAACGCATCTCGGTGAAATGCCAAGTTCATTGGTGAAACTGTGTTTCCAGGATTTCCGGAAGCATCAAGCACAACAATCGCAGCATTCACCGCTGGAAGTACAGACACGTTCTGGAATTGTCCAGAGCTCACAATTGCAGGAGAAAACGACAAGGTGCCAGTGCCAGAACCGCTTGAGCTGAACTGAGAAGTGACAACGAATTGTTGCAGCTGTCCAGTTGTCGCGCGGGACTGAGGATTCACGGCATAAACGCCGGCCATTGTGAAGATATCGCCAACATTCAAGCGAATGGCTGCCGATGCAGTCCAGCCTTGAGTTGAAATCGATGTTGCTCCGCTGGCAGGCACAGCCGCGACTTGTGGGCTTCCGCCTTGAGGTCCTGTGGTGTAACTGTTCACGTTCTGGTCTGCATTCCATTTGAAACCAATCGCGCGGCCCATGCTGCCGTCTTTATATTGGTCCGAAATTTCCTGAGACGGATTGAACAGAGTTGTCAGATTGTTGACAATCGACGCCTCTGCATTTGGATCAATCACGATAGAGCGCAAATTGTCTTCTGGAGCTGCTGCAAATTTCAGTTTCGCGCTTGCTGCCAAATATGTCGACAATGCCGCGGGAGTGGTTCCGGGCACACCGACAGTTTGATAAACATTGAGCGCCTGAGCCAAGCCGTCACGGTCGATTTTATTGGCGACAGCTGCCATTGCTGGCATCAGATATCGCTCAGAAAAATCATCCATAGACAATTCAAGGTCAGCAGAAGTGAATTGCACGTCAACGCCGAATTGATTGGACAGAGTCAATGGAACATAGGTTTCAGTCTGGTTTTCAACAGACAAAACAGGTCCAGACCGGCCAACATATCGAGCGGGCAAGCGGATGTTTAAAGTGGAGCCGATTTTGGCACCTTCAACACCGAACTTGTCGTCAAATTGACGATTGACGCCTTTTGTGAATTTCAGATTATTCTCAAGCACCCGCATTGATTCGCGAGTGATCATCGAAATGGTTAAAATACTGTTGCTCATTTTTTATCCTTTCAGGATCCAAATTGTTTTTTGTGCCATGCCTTGTAATCCTGATAACTCATTTCGCCTGGATCTTTTGTGGAGACCGCATTTGCTCGAGTCACTGGTTTAATTGGCGGTGGCGCTTTTGTTGTTTTTGTTTCTGGTTCAGCATCCGAAGATTTTGAAGCAAGCCTTGAAGCGCGTTTTCCCATTTCCATTCCGGCTTGCTCAGGCGGAAGTTTTGCAATGCGCTCATATTCTGCTGGATCTTTTGCCAAGTCATACATGAGTTCATGGCCGCGCTCTGATTCAATGAAGATGTTTTGAAGTGCTGGGCTCAAAGGGATGTGGTCAACCGCTTCCAAAACTTCAGGCAAATCTGTTGCCGTTTTTTTGAATTCTTTGACCCGCTCTTGAAATCCACGCACGGTTTTTTCGTGCTGAATTTTTGCAGCCTCAACCTTTTTTGCCATCTCAACAGCTTTGGTCCTTTGTTCATATTTCCAATCGGCCAAAGCTTCAAGATAATCAGCTTGCGAGTTGAATTTTTCAGGGTCTGGTTTTGCATCCTTCGGGGCTTCGCTTTTCGCATCGATTACAGGTCGATCAGAATCAGCCGGCTTTTGACCGCTGTTTTTGAGCGCCAATTCCCGCCAATAGTCCCTCTCCTGCTCAGCAGCAGTCTTAGACTTTGTGAGCTTGTCGATACGCTTTTGAAATCCGCCTTTTTTCTTTGGCTTTTCAGCATCTCTGGACTCTTCGCTCTCTTCGGTTTCATCAACATCGTCATCCTCAATTTTTGCTGAGGTTTCGATGTCTTTTTCTGGAGTTTCCGACGCTTCAGGGGCTTTTGCCTCAGCCGGTTTTGGCTCAGGCGCGGATTTTTCCTCAACTTTTGATTTTTTGGAATACATGCCTTGTGCTCGGGCAACATCTTCCTTTGAATCAGTTGTTGATACGACTTCAACTTGCTGCATGGTTTTTACCTTCCATGATTTTAACCCGGTGGCATCCCGCCGGTAGGTTGTGGGTTTTGTCCCGCTCCAGACGCAGCCATAGGGCCAGTCATTTGCAGGTTTGAATTTGGTTGTGGAGACAATGGCTGTTGCGCTTGGAGCAAGGCCATTTTCTTATCAATGAGCGCAATTTGTTGCTCCAGTGAAAACTGAGCATGGTCATTTCCGACCTTTAAAAGCGTTTCCTCTGCACCCATTTGCAGTTTTGCAAGCTCAATGCGCTCTTTGCTTGCAAGTTCCAATTTTTTATTTTCAATCACCTGATTTGCCATGTTCAAAGACTGCGTCAATTGTTGGATCATGGCATTCATTTGAGCCATTTGCGCCTGAGCCTGTGGCGGGACTGGATTTGCTTTGTCATCAGCCAAAAGTTTTGGATCAATGGTCTTTTTCAACCGCTCCGCAAGCTCATCAGCCCCCGGCCAATCCATGTTTTTGATCAAAATGTCAGATGCCACGCTCATCAATTGAGGGAATGCTTTGACCGTTTTTTCAATTGAAGCGGCAGCCTCTGCCCGACGAGTGGCAAAGCTTGGTCCAGTTTCAACCACAACATCATATTCGCCGATTGCCAGGTTGTGCATTTTTTGTTGGCCACCTGGAGTTTGGAAAATCTTGTTCAGCGCAACAATGTCGGAAGTCCCGTCATCTTTGATAATGCGCTGAGCTCTTGGCGCGTCATAAATGGTCGGTATCAAGTCTACAATGATCCGACCGGCGTGGCGCAAAGCTCTGGTAAAATTGTCGATAAAATGAAAATTGGAAATTTGGCTTTGCGCATTTCGCCGTTGAATTGCAATTCCGCTTGATTCAACAGCTTGAGCCCCCAGTGCTGAATCATAAATTCCAGTCGTGGCCTTTAAGTCATCAGCTGACAGTGCTTTGGCCTGTGTTATGGCAGCCACTGGGGGCTCGTAAACATTACGCTGTGGGGGCGGCGAGGGCTGACCCTCAACATTCATTGGATTGTATTGCAGGAATGGGAAATTTCGCCTGTTGGCGTCTCGCCATTGGTCTTCGAACCCTTCAAATTGACCAGCAGCGCCAATAAATGGAGTGCGAGGAGCCAAAGCAATGACTTCAGTCTCGTTTGAACTCCAATAGTTATACATGCGCTGAGGGTCTTTGGCGTGGCGGACAATTCCTTCGATGATTCGTTTTCCATCAATATTGAATCGGTCGCCATAAACCGGAACAATAGGGATCCAGAATCCAGGCATTTCTTTTTGGTCTAGGATTTCATTTCCTGTCAATTTTGCCCATTTAATGACAGGAATTTGGCTTTCGCGATAATCTTTGATTGTAACAGGCTTGGTTTTTGCTTCGTCATGGAAGCCAAGATCCATTGATTCATCAATACTTTTGGCCGGGACCACGTCGCCATTTGACAAAAGTGCGAGTTTTTCGGTCTTGTAATCTTTCCAGAAATATTCAGCCACTCGGCAAGTGTCGGATGTGATCCAGCCCTCAGAACCAGCGCCCATTGATGACCAGTCCGCGGCACCTGTGAGCTCAGCGTCTGGATACATGTCTTTGAACTCACTTTTTGACATATCCTCAACGATCAATGCGAAATTGGCATCGGATCCATCAGGTTCAACCGAAAACGGGTCAAAATAGACACAAAGCGGGTTTTCAATGAGCCTAATCAAGATTTCCTGATCAAAACTCCAAGGATTCACATAATCAGTAATGATCCGAAAAAAGCCCCGGCCAGAAGTCACCGCGGCCTCAAATGCCGTATCATAGGCCATATCAGCATTCGAATTATATTCGATGTGCTTGATCATGCCTTGCAAGACTTTGGACGTGTCCAAGTCCGCTTTGTCATCAACCGGGTAAACTTTAATTGACGGCCTGTTTTGGCGCTGATCATTGGTGATTTGGCGAATGAACTGGGGAAGTCGATTGATGGTCAGGCATGGTCGACCATCCAAATTGCGCTGTGTTTTGACATCGTCCGGCCACTGGTCGCCAGCGCGAAATTTCATATCTTCGATGGCATTTTTGCGGATTTCAGCTTCAGCTTCGTCCACATCACGAAAACGCTTTTTTGCGGAGGCTAAGATTTCCTCATCAGAGCCATGCATTTCGTCTTCGTTTGAATCTTCCTGCATTTCTCGAAGTGTATCGGTAACAGTGTAAAAATGACAAGACCTGTTATTAAATTAAATGAAATGTCACGTCATCCCATCCAAGATGAGCCGGCGCTTGAAGGCTCGCGAAATCTGTTTTGAGGCTCTGGAGTTTTTCTTTTGTTCACAGGATAAGCAAAACTTAAGGCCAGCGCATCGGCTCGGTTTGGTGATCTTTGGCCACGGGATTTCATATCCTTTTTGGATTCAAGCTGAATTTTTCCATCAAGCCTTGCAACAGTTTCAGGCCCCACAAGCTCATCGTGCAGTGATGAATCCGCGGGGATGCAGCCGCCTTCTTTGATCCAATCGCGCATCAGCTTCCACATCTCGGCTCGCTTATTGATGCATCCTTGATCATCTGATTTTGCCGAAAACCAGACAATGCGCCATTGATACCCGAGAGTCTTTCCGGCTGACACAATACCAGTTCCAAAACCGCCATCGATGAAAACCGCGTCTGGCTTTTGTTCATCGCAAATGCGGGCTAGGATGTTGGCCACATCAATGTCATTGTCGTTTTTCATCAAAGTCCGCATGATTTGAAAATGCAGGCCTTGGCGCATGCCAATGACAAGCTCATCGCCACCTTCCCAAGCTGGGTCCAAGGTGATGATTTTTGGCGCAAAGTTGTATGATTTTTGATCAATTGCCCGGCCAAAAGCCTTGTCCACATCTTCAGTTGAAATAAATTGCTTGAGCGAAGCAGACGGGAACATGCCGCGCACGCGAACTTTCACAAAATCTGAATCGACGCCATAATCTTCGATCCAGGAATTGATTTTCTCTTTATTGGTTCCCTCAACATCTCTGGAATCGATTTGATAAGTTTTCCAGCGATGCCGATTGCGAGTGAAACAATCTTTGAATTTCCCCGTGTTTCTCGTCGGATTTCCAAAAACCAGCCACAGAATGATTGTGTTTTCATCAGTCAAAGCGCCCTCGGCCACATCCCAGACCTTGTCTGAAATCGCCGAAGCCTCATCAAAGATCAAAACAATGATTTTGTTCTTATTGTGGAGGCCGGCAAAAGCTTCAGTGTTGTTTTCCGACCATGTCACAGCATCCAGGCGCCAAGTCTTTTCGTGGCCCTTATCGATTGCGTGAATTGACGTGGCATTTGATTTAAACCAATGAGCGGTTGCAGAAAGTTTAAACCATTTCGACACTTCGGGGACTGTTTTGGTCAAAAGCTGATTTTCAGTGTTCGCTGTCATCACGATTTTGCAATCGTGGTGCGTGCTCATTGCCCAGTTTGAGACCATTCCGATGAATGAAGATTTGCCAATGCCGTGGCCTGAAGCGACCGCTATTTGGAGAGGCTGGCACCTGGACTTTGGATCAGCAAGGTGGCCGCTAATGTCTGCAAAGCATTGAGTTTGCCATTTCCTTGGCCCAACAGAGTCGACAAGTTCACCACTTCCCCAGGCGAAAGTTCGCTCAACAAATCCCAGCGGATCGAATTCAAATTTCGCAACCTCTCTCGCGAGTTCAAGGTCATAATCAATTTTTTCATTTCCCATGCGTTTTAAACCGCGCAAGCCCCGCGGCTGGACCTGTTTTATCAGTCAGTTCAATTTTATCCGTCACTTTGCCAAATAATCTCTCAATAAAAAATTGCAGTCGCCAATGATCACCATGTTCGATTGATTTTTTAATGATTGAAGCCATCGACATTTCAAGCACAGAGCCCTGATATTCATTGAGCTCATTTGGAGTTAAATTCAACAATTTTTGCATCAAAAGTTCAAACTCAGGCCGAGTCAAACGCTTGATCGTCCTCAGTTCAGGAGAATCTTTCGGCCTTCCGGCCCTTGGATCACCCTTCACAAAAGGTTTTCCTTTCGGCATTTTATCGCCTTTTGGCAAATGGTTCGCCATCGCTTAACACCTTTGGAATTTTGTTTTGCATATTATGTGCATAAATTTGATTTGACGCATCAACATTCATATTTAAAGCGTACCCCATTTTAAATTGATTTGGCAATTTGCATTTGATTCGGCATTTTTTTAACAAAATTGAGTTTTTGATATTAAGTTAAAAAAACTCAAAAGACAAAAGCGGGCCTATCCCCTCTCCTCTCGGAGTGGCGGTCATCTTTAGTCTAGTTTCTCGGTCGGGTACCTGGCTCATTTCCAGAATCACCGCTTAGCAGTGACTTTGGAAATTGGCCAGTCTTGCGAAGGTATCGGCCCGGTATTCCCTTCCCCGCATAAACCTTGAAACCATCCTTCACTTTCAATCCCGTTTTGGTCTTCGAGACAAAGTGAATTGCCATGCCCTTTCGGGGGCTGAACCAGTGTGAGGTCCTCAGACCATGCTATCCCTTGCCAACGTCCGGCTTTGTTCGCCTTATCTCTGGCAGTCCTTTAATCAGCCGCGTGAAGATTTTAAAACTTCAACCTCGAGCCAAAAAGAATCACTCACCCAATTCATTGCCTGATTTTAAAACTTTTTCAGGCTTGCATTGTTTGCGTAAAAAGCTCTTGATTTTGGATTTTTTTTAATTAAAATCTTCATCAATAGTTTTTTTTTCGCACCTAAAAACTACCGGGCTTGATCTCACCCATCAAGCCCGTTCTTTTTTTCCCCGCCATGCGTAAAAATATCACTTGCCAATTGCGCACCGAGCCAATCACAATCAGGTCATGAGCCTAGTCGAGCGCATCGAAATTCTCGAGAGCGATATCCTGGCAATTATCGACCTGTTGGATGAAAATTGGCACATCGGAGGAAGTGGCACGGCGAAGCTCAAGGATGAGCTGTTTCACAAACGCCTTAAACTTCATTCCTTGCGAGCACAGCTTGATCGTGAGCTTGAATCGCTAGCCAGTTGATCAGATATTGTCGATGAACCATTTGTCGCAATGGAAAGCCTCCCGCGAGCCTTTAACGGGATGTCCAGATTTTTCGCTCAAATAAAAATTTGCCTTGCCCTTGTCCAAAAAAAGAACCGCAAGCCAAATAATTGGCGTCTGGTGACGATTTTTGGCATACCACAAAGCCATTGCCCATTTTTCAGGCTCATTTCCAAGCCATAAAAATCTGATGTCAAAAAAGCACAACAAAAAATAGGCCCAATTCCCGCAAAAGATGCGCAACAGGTTTCCAATCTCTGCAAATGAAATGAAAGACCCGTCGGCATGGCGAAATCCGTTTTTTTGCACGGACTTGTAATATTGGCGGACCAGCGACAACCTTCCGGCAATCGCATATCCCAGCATCAAGTGGCCAATTTGGTCCTTTGGGAGGTACAAATGGCGATTTTCAGCCTTGGGATGATGTTTATAAACCGCGGGATTCGGCGAAAGATGCTGTTCAGCTGCCGCAATCAGGTTGTCAGAGCTCGGCTGATGCTCTGTTGCGCCGTAATATCCGATCACCGAGCCCATATTTTGAGCACAAAGCGAGGTTTCACCATTTTGTTGAATAATGAGCGCGTGGGAATCAATCATTTCAATTTTTTATCATTTCGCGATATTCATTGAAAGTGGAAAAATCAGCTGCCCACAGCTCTCCCTTCACAGTTGACTGTCGGGACTTCCATGGCGTGTTGTCCCGAGCGCCGCTGATGTTCGGGACACCTCTCAGGTCTAGTTTTGAGCCATTTCCCGCGTGGTAGTCTGCATCAGACTATTTTTGTCTCATCAATTTCAATTTGCGCTATCCCAGCCGTGTAAAATGGCCAAAACCCCAAATCTTTGATCAATTCCATCATGGCCATTTGGCGCTCTTTTGCGTGAGCCGCATTTAAATAAAATTTTGAAGTCGCAAGCTCAATATGCTCAACATTGTCGGAACTAAGAGCTTGCTCCATTGCCTGCATACTTTGTGGCACTGCTTTTTTAAAAACAATCCAAGCCTTCATTCGGTCCCCAATCTGAGCAAATCGCAAATTTCAAAAATCTGCGCCCGGTTCAAATTCAAATTTTCCTGTTCTTTCAATTTTATGCGACAATCGATTTTCCAAAGAAGTGGCTCAATGTAATCAGTTTCGATTTCAAGTTTTGTCGAACAAGATGAAAGCAAGACGCAAGCAAGTGGACAAAACAAAAACGCGAATTGGTTTAGGTTTAACTTGCTTGCGCCTCGCATTATGGAAGCAATCCCAAAAAATACAAATTGGCATTGAGCGCCTCAATGCATCCATTGTTGCCATTGTCGTTTGATAGATTGGCTTGCAAGCGAGCTTTGGCCGCCGCTTTATCGTATAACAACGAAGCAAAATAAGCCGGCAGCGTATTGTATTTTTTTTGTGCCAAATAAAGATCAATGACCTGCAAATTGTCCGAATCCCATGGTTTTAATTTGACGCCAATAGTTGTCCCAAAAATAAAACCCAAATCAAAAAACCACAAAAGCGGGTAAAGATACCACATCTTAAATCCCCGGATAATGTTTGCCCATTCTGTGAAACCAATGATGTCGCCATTTTGATGTCTGCACCAATTTTTTAGTGCCAATTTGTAAAAAGCTTTTGCCAAATCAATTTGACCAGCAATAAAAAACCCAAGCATCAGCCTTGAGGCCTGGTCTCGGCTGAAATCGCTTGGCTGGTTCCATTTGTCTGGGTCCCTAATATAAACTCCAGGGCTCACCTGCAAATGCTTTTGGGCAGCGCCAATGAAATCTTGGTCCGACATGACAAATTGAGTGAACTGCTGAGCAATGACTGGACCCATTCGGCAAGGCGTGTCGCCTCGGTCGCCATTTGTCTGACAGATGAGCCCTAGTGAATCGATCATTTTTACCCCTTATTTTATGCCGATGAGACCTAGAACATAAATGACAGTATCCAGCTTTTCAAGCAGCTGCTTTTGAAATTCTTTTTGCTCCAAATATGCTGGGTCGGGCGACGGCCCCACAATCAATTCTTGTTCATTTAGGCGTTTCATTGAAGCACGCATTCTTTCCAAACATGCACCGAGCACGCGACAAAAACAGATGAGAGACAAATTGCACCAACAATTTGAACAATCAAAATTAAAAAATTATCAATTTTGCTCATTTCTTATCCTTTGTGGCAATCGTGCTTGGACTGCCTAAAGCCTCAATTGCGTACATTCTCATTAAATCTGGGCTTGTCTCGCTGCAATTATAAATACAACTAAGAGCAGTTTCGAGTTTGTCATATTCGCCAAGCAAATCACGAATCATTGCACCGCTAATCCAGCCATAATAACCCGATGGCCACTTTGTCTCGGTCCAGGTTTGTTTGCCTAAATTGTTATCCAACAACATTTCTTTTATTGCCTCACGAATATTTTCACGCGCAGTCACTTTTTAACCTCGGTGGTCTCTGTAGGACTGTTTTTTTCCAAAAACTTTTCAAGCAAAAATGAATAATTGAAAAGAGCTCGACCTAGTTTTTTGCCGCCACAATTTTTTTTGTGCTCATTGCCGAAATCAAGACAAGCGCAAAGCCGGCCCGAATTGAATAATTGATGAATGATTCTTACTTTTTCAGCCGTGGTCATTTTTCAATGAATCATCTAAAATTTAATTTCGTAAAGCTTTAATTTTGGTTTTTTGTCGCCAGCGTCATGCGATTCTAAAAATTCAATGTGTTTTGCCGGGACCCTTTCATAATTGCTGTATCGCAAATAAATCCTGACATCTTCATTTTTTTCTTTTTTTCTGATGTTTTGCAATTTTTTAATCAATAAATCAATTTTCATTTTTTGATATTTGCAAATTAAACTTTAAAAATCAATTAGCTTGAAATTCTTTCAAAGAGTCGCCAAAGGTTGCCCGCGCCTTTGGATTTGGGACCTTTCGGGATTGCCCCGACTCTTTGAAAAAATTGGCTGGAGTGAAAGGGATCGAACCTCTGACCTTCGAGTTAACAGCTCGCTGCACTACCTCTGTGCTACACTCCAACAAAATCACCAAAGCTTATAAGATGCGCTGATATGAGCGTAATCCTCAAAAGGCTTGAACAAGCCAGGATTTGATTGCACTCCAGCGCCAATTCCATATTTCCAATTTGATTTTGAAATATAAAACAGGTCCCCGGCCGCGTGCGCATATGATCCATTTGCGCCAGCGCCTGGGTCAATATAACCGCCACCAAATTCGCCAGCCAAAATCACGCTTGCAATTTGCAAATCACCCTTGAAACCCAAATATGGCGAGGCTTGAAAATTTTGAGAATCGTTCAAATAATACAATTCTGAAACCAATTCCCCGGAAGCCATTGCAACGCTTGCGCAAAATAGACACGAAATCATGATAATTTTCCCCATAGAAACACCGCCTTTTGGCAAAAGTTTATTGCTTTGGAAGCTCTTTCACAAGTGCCGCAACGCCATTGCCTGCTTTTTTTGCATCAACGCGAGTGGCTGGCTTTTGAGTGACCTGTTTCACAAATTCCTGTTGAGATGACAAAATTTGGCGCAAAATATTAAGCTGGCTCAAATTATTGTACGAGTACAGGTCTTGACGATCTTTGGCGGATTTTTCAGACCAAATCAAATAAATCAAAAAGGTCCAAAAAGTCAGCAAAATCGCATATCCAAAAGTTTGAGAATCCATTTTGTCCCCTAAGAAATCTTGTCTTTGTTTAGTCGCAAAACTGCACTTTCACTTGCTAACATAAGGTCCTGTGGAGTCAATTTCAGATATCTTTTTTGGAAGGTGCTCAGGCTCATTCCGAGAATTGTGGTCGCCATCATGGGATTAATTCCGGCTTTTGCCATATTTGATGCGGCAGTGTGGCGAATATCGTGTTCGCGCATTTTGCCAACAATGCCAGCCGCTTTTTTGGCCGCGGCCCACTTTCGGTCAATCGCTTGAGCGGGGACGTGTTGTGAAAGGTCAAATGAGGGAAAAAGATATCTTGAGCCTGCATTTATTTGTTGTCTGATGAGCTCATTCAAAGCGCCGGGAATCGGAATTTTTCTCGCCATCCCGGTTTTTGTGTCATCCGTGTCCAGGGAAATAATGAATCGATTCGAATCAGAATCAAATTCAAGGCGTGAAATTTCAAGCTTGCCGATTTCCATTTTTCGCATTCCGGTCGTGAAGGCAATCAACAAAAATAATCGAAACCAGCCTTTGGTTTGAGTTAAGATTTGATCAAATTCGGCATCGGTAATGTAACGGCCTTTTTGACGGGCATGATGCTTTTGTTCATCTCGCGGAAGGTCCAATTTTGGTTTTTTTGCTGGATCCATGGCGCTGGACTCAACCATGACGGCAAAAATATTGCCCAAATATTTGAAAACATTGACCAGCTGAATTCCGGGCCTGTGGGCTCTGTGCCAATTGATAAAATCGACAACCATTTCCTGATTTATTTTTTTGGGATCAATTTCTCGCCAAAACGGAGCGATGGATTTTCGCCAAATGACTTCAATCCTTGAAAGAGTCACTGGCGAAATTTCATAGGCTTTTTTTTGCGCAATCATTCGGTCGTAATATGCAAAAAAGAGCTCTTTTTTGGCCATCAGCGAGCGGATTCCAAGGCTTTTTTGCTTTTTCGCTCAGCATACCATTTGCCACGATGATCAATGCCGGGCCTGCACCTAGACCGCTCATCATGCCAAATCAACAAAGAATTGCAATCCGGGCAATTTGTCGAGCCAGCTGCAGCGTTTTCTTTTTCACGCCCCAGAGCTGACCTTTGCCGCGGGTCACAATGCCTTGATGAGCAATAAGCCGCTTTCATCCTTTGCCCTCCAGCCCTTTGATTATTTGCTCAAAATGCCATTTTTTCAAGTCAGTGCCGCGTTCAACGCCGAATCTTTCAAAAATCATCTCATTGAAACGGTCCCTTGAAATGCCCTTTGCGCTGTATGCTTTTTCGTACAAGACACCAAGCTCATGCATACTGATCGGCGCCTCGTTTTTTATTTCCCCGGCGGGTTTTGCCTCAACTGGCTTTTCTTTTGGTGGCTCTTTTGGCGGGTCTTGTTTTGGGCCACCTGGACCCACATCTCGAAGCTTTTGCGCCCCTTCAATTGAATCAACCTCAGTTTCATCAAGCATTCCAAGGCCACAAATTGACAAAGTCACTCGGCGCTTGGCCTTTGTTTCGGCCTTCATGAACGCATTTGCAAGCGCATCGCCCTTCAAATTAGCGGTTGTCACCGCTCCAGTTGATTCGTCTTCGCGACCGCTGGCATCTTTTGCTTTAGCGGTCACAACATAGACTCCCTCGATTGATTCTCGGGAAGTGATGTTGATTGAAACACTGTGAAGCCTGCGAAGCTGATCCGACGCCGCCTTCAGGGCATACAAAACCAATTTTCCATTCAATTTTATGTAAGAAAATGGTTGAGTGATTGGATTCAATCCGACTGATTTACAGACTTGGTTGTAATATGCCAGCCGATCATCAACCGAAAGCTGAGACAAATCCCCTTCAATCAATGCCTTTTCAATGGCCGAATTTTTTAAAACAATGTTGCTCATTTTTTGTCCTTTACAATTGAAACACGCAATGTTTTTCCTCGAGTCAAAATCACTCCAGGAATTTCCTCACCCGTCGCCAAGACATGTTCTTTCACCGCCGCCTTGTCGACTTCCAGAATTACTTTTTCACGGCAAAACTTGGCAGGAAGCTGGGTTTCATCCGTAATTTCAACGCTTGGGGCGGAATCGCTGAGCTTGTACTTGAATTGATTTCCTTGAATTTCAGTCACGTTCATTTGGGCCATTGCGAGCTTCATTTTGTCTTTCAAAGATTCCTCAACTCGCTCAAGGGACTTCCTGGCCGACCTGTAAAGGATTTCCATTTTTTTAAATTGCTCTTGCATTTGGCTCATATCGTCTTGGCGATATTTGTAATTATCCGCCTTGTTGGCCAAATCAGATGTGATTTCAGCCATCCAATTATTGACAATCAATTCAACTGATTCGTCTGAAACCTCACCCTCGCATTCCATTAAAAGCTCATCAATTGCGCGGCGATTGCTGACAATATCCATCAGAGTTTTGCTCATTTTAATACCTTTTTAAGTTTTTCAAAATAATCATCAACTATAAAATTGATTATCCAACGCTCCGGCACATCAAAAGCTTTTGCCAAAGCCTTTATTTTTTTGAGCGGTAAGTTGGATCTCCCAGACTCAATTGCGCAAATAAACTGCACTGGGTATCCGCCCATTTTTTTTGCCAATTCAGTTTGCGTTAACCCTTTTGCTGTCCGAATCGATTTTATCATTCTTCCAGTTTTTGACATCTGACCTCCTGTTTTCAATATATTTGATGTGAATTGCATTATAAACCAATTTGAATGATCCGTATCAACCTGAAACCAATAAATCAATTTACTTTGCATGATCGTCGCATTGTGTTATTCTTATTGCATGGAACAAAGAATGAAAAACTTACAAAAACTGATTGTGGCAAAAGAGCTGGGAGTTATAAGCCAGTTTGAATTTGACATTGCCATGGAGGCTCAATGCGAACCCTGTTCAAAATGGTCATTGTTCTATTTTTATCAGAAATTGCTCATGCTTCGGATCAATGGTATTGCACAGATGATCAGGCTTTTAAAAATGGATCATTGATGGGGATTTGCGGCGTCGGAACGGCCTCAACAGAAGGACAGGCTCGCGAGCTTGCTTTTGTTCAATCTGTGAATGAATTCAAAGCCATTTGCAAACTGTCTTCTGACTGCAATGGTAAAAAATTCACAGTTGAGCCAAAACGCAGCACTTGCTTTGAAAACACGGCTCGCAATCGGACTTCGTTTGAAAAGTTTACTTGTCACAGGCTTTTGGTTTATTCCATTCAACAATAAGGAGGAAATATGCGCTTGCTTTTGATTGCTCTGGTTTTGCTTGGTGCGATTAGGTCTTTTGGTTGCAATTGGAACAACGATTGTCCATATCCAGCGGTTTGTGTTTTGCCGCAAAATTCACAATCAGGCGGGGTCTGCATTCGAGTGAACCAGCCCCAGCCGGTTGTGCGCCCAGACATCAGCATTTTTGGACTTCCAGGCGGGCCAAATCCAGCAACCGGCAATGTCTGGGGAAACTGATTACTTGGTTTCGATGAGAAGGATTCTCTCTTCTTTCATCATAAGATGCTCGGTCCCATTGTGGGAAACCTCAATGAAGGCGTTTTTTGTGAAATAAACATGATCGCCGGCCTTCACTTGCATGGCCGTGCGATTGCCTTTTTGATCAATTTTGCCGGGTCCCACAGCAACGATTTTGCCATAAAGCGGAGCCTGAGCCGCAATCTCGGGAACATAGAGTCCGCCCTTGGTCTTGGTCTCAGCTTCCGCTTGTTTTACGATCACATAATCATTCATTGGTTTGATTTTGTCTTTTGCCATATCCCCTCCGATTAGTCTTTAACAGACTATTTTTCAACAGCCTCAAGGGTATTGTCTGCAACAAGCTGGCGCCAATTGGCAATCTCAAAATGAGGCCTTTCGGGAAAAGCAGCGCCTGGTCGCCCATACCATTCAATTGATGCATCAATCAGCGGCGCAATTTGATCATAAAAATTGTGGTCAAGGCGATATTGACCATTGATCAGAAAAAAAGTGTCAATGGCGGCATTGAAATTGTGCGAGCTTTGCAGCCAGTGCGCCTTGCTCGCCCCTCGCGCAAAGGCGGCCTCTTGGTCAACTTGACCGCGGCCGGCGCAAGAAATGTGAAAAGTGGGATTTGCGGTCTGAACTGCAAAAAACCAAGATTGCAAAGGCTGGTAAAATCCTGGGAATTTTTCAAAAATCGCCAGACATCCAGGGCAATTGCCAGAATTGACGTGGCTCAATGCCTAATTGTGATGATATTTGTCCGCTTGGGATCATCGCCCATATTCAATTGCTGATAATTCTTTTCGTATTTTGTGCGCCAAAATCTGAGCCCCAAAAAAAAACTCAGGATTTTTGCAAAAACCCGTTTCATTTCATCCCAGCCTTATCTTTGAGAATTACAAAAATCTCTTTGATAAAATCAAAAATGATTTGGCTGATTGATGCCTTTGGGCCACCAGAAAACCAGCCCAAAACTTCTGAGGCTAGCCAGCCAGCGGCCGGCACAAGCCAAGATGAATTTTCAATCAACCAAGGAATGAGCACCATTTAGGCGCTCGGAGGTTGAATTTTTGCAATCAAAGCTGACAGGGCTGCTTGCAATGCAGGATTAAACATTGCCTCAATTGACCCAGCAATTGATGCTTCAGCCGAAGGCAAAAGGGAATTCAGGATTTCTTCAAGGGCTGGCAAAAGTTGAGCTTCCAAAATTGGCAAATCCGCGGCCTCAAGTTTGGCCAAAACCGCTTGTAATTGATCGATTGCGACTCCCATGGTTTACCTCCTGGTAAAATGCTATTTTTTTGATTCTATTATGTCAATGCGTCGATGAGCCCGGACCGAAGTTGATTTTGCATCCTCGACTCGCGAATCAAGTTTTGAAGCCCACCAAAGAGCTCGAAATGCAACCGTGGCAATGCTGACAAGAGTGCCAATATTTGTCACAACCAAAACGCCAAGAGCGTAATAGACTGAGCTTGGAATATTGGCATCTTGCACGCATTTCCCCTTATATGAAACTGTAATTTAATTCGCAACCAGTTGTAATTGCAGTGTTATCAGTCAAAGATGCAGCACCAGTTACAGCAATGAAAATGCCGGTTGAAAAATACAAGCCAACGGCATTGATTGGAATTGCAATTGAACTAGATGCAGGGACATAGAAGTTCATTGCTGCAGAGGTAGTTCCAAGAGTCACAGACGCAGCGTTGTAGATTTTTAAATAAACTGCTGTTGTGTTTGGGTTTCCAAGCTGAAGAAAATGCAACCGGCCAGCCGATGCTTTGACTGATAAAGCTGCCGGAGTGGTTGGTGTGATTTGGGTTCCAAGCGTCAATCCGTTGGTCGTGGCCACTGAGTTGATTGCTGCAACAGCAGTCACAGACCCAACAGTTGTGATTGTACCGGCAGTGATGCTGGATACAGTTCCAACAGTGGTGACGGTTGGCAAAGTCCCCGCATTGATTGTCACGCCCATGTCATTGCCAATTGAGGTCAAAATAATTTGTTGTCCGAGGGTTCCGTTCACGCCCTGCACGGTTAAAACTGTGCCCGTGGTTGTGACCTGAATTCTGGTCCATTTATATCCATTTGGATTGAAACGATAAGTACTTGCGGCTGTCATTGTTGTTGCAGAAGACGCAATAGCTTGGCCTTGAATTACTGGAATGGTTTGCCAAGTTGTCAAAGAAGGGTCATTGGTACCTTGAGCCGTCAAAACAGTCGTGGTAACTGCCGACAATTGAATTGCAACCTCAGAAAAACCGCTAGCTTCGATGGGACCAACAAGAGTTGCGCCCGAAGTTACTGAATAAATCCAAGGCAATAGAATGCGGGCATTAGGCACTGCAGACGATTGCACAAAGAAATAAGCTGTACCGGAGGTGTACGCAGTCATGTTGGCGCGGACATAAGCTACTGTAGACCCTTGGTTCTGTACAGTACCTGCCGGAATAGTGCCAAACCACAAACCGTTGGCTGTGGCAGTAGTTACCGCAGCAGAGTTGGCAGGTGATGAGACCGGCATAACGCTGAACGAGTTCCAAGTCGAACCGTCTAAGCTGTACTGGAAAGTAACAGTACCTGACCAAGCCGTAGTAGCGGCAGCGGCATTGGTCAAGGTTAAGAACACACCTGCGCCGCCCTCAACTTGATACTGAATAGTGGCGTTTAAAGCCGCCATTGAGTTTGATGTGGGGGTTTGCAAAACGGCTGCAGGAGACGAGGCTACTGGAATATCACTTTGGTTGGTTGCAATAACCACTGGCATTGATGAGGCAGCAGCCGCCTGGCCTTTTGCTGGTAAGTTTGTAGCTAAGGTAGCAAGGCTTGTGTTTCCAGTAGTCTGCAAAGCACTAGTAGCCAATGTGGTGCTTGATACTGGCACCGCCGCCTGATCTGATGCGATCACCACGGGGGCGCTATTAGCCGATGTTGCTGAACCATTTGGATTGTTCGGATTGTAAGCCATTAGATGACCCTCCAATTAGACCCATCGGAGATGAGGTCAAGAGATGTGTTTGCCACAGGTAAAGTGATAGGCGCTGTCGAGCCGTCGATTGTTTGACTTGAGGTCGTGGCAATCGAAACTGTGTTAACGCCTGTGTTTTTGACAGTGTACAGGTTTGTGT
>Ga0209067_10000339_pt1 | contig 30917 bp, 23 predicted proteins | sample ColStrG_CSR_2013_FD_187199 | JGI IMG/M metagenome (GOLD analysis project Ga0209067, IMG submission 187199) | Freshwater sediment microbial communities in response to fracking from Pennsylvania, USA - Cold Stream Run_MetaG_CSR_2013 (SPAdes)... | ecosystem: Environmental > Aquatic > Freshwater >... | reverse complement strand
AGACTGCCGCCAGTGTCGAGGACTTTGACTTGGAAGCATCGCCTGCCCCGGCTGCGGAGCCTGCCCCTGCGCCGGCACCGAAGCGCGGACGTCCGGCGAAGCCTGCCGCACCTGCACCTGCACCTGTTTCTGCTACCCCCGCGCCCAAGGCAACCGCGAGCCCGGCCGCCGCTCCGGCATCGGATGACTTCGATGCCATGCTTGACAATCTTCTAGGGGGTTGAGCGGACACAGCCCGGGGATCGCTAGGCTACAGACCCTCTGCACGCCACCTCTCGTGCAGAAGCCTAGCGATTCCCCGGGCTGTACTTTCTTCGGAGGGCAGCGGTGTATATTTCGTTTGGGAAGGACTCCTATGACACGACGCCGAAGGGCCGCGAGGTCTCGTTCGATCAATTCGTGGCGCTATTCCAAAATCGTCGCCACCATGGACGCCTCAAAGCCGCTGAATACGCGACTGCTGACCGCTCTGTTCGCGGCCGAGACAAGGACGGGCCATGGTTCATTGCAGGTCGATTTGTTCCAGCCGAACGACGGACCGAATGCCTCTCTGTTCTTACCGGGTTCGTGGGCGACTTCGATAATGGCGTCGTTACGCGACAGTTTATCGAGCAGCTCGCTCTACCAGATGGGCAACTTCACGGGGTGCAGTTCTTTGCCTATACTTCGTACTCCCACGGGGTCGAGCGGCGGGAGCGCTGGCGGATCTTCATCCCTTACGATCAGGAGATTCCCCCGGCACGCCACCGTGACTTCTACGAACACTTCAACCGGGTCTTCGACGGTAACCTAGATGGCTCGTGCGCGAAGACCGCCCAGCTTTGGTACCTCCCGGGTTGCCCGGCCGATGCCATTGTCATTGCGGGGACCATCGTCAACCCGGGTCGGCCGTTTGATACATGCGGAGTCAGTCCGGCAGTGGATGATGTTTCCGGAGGAGCTATCTCCGGGGCTCCGGCTGTTGTGGTGCAAAGTGCCGCAGGACGAGATGCCAACGATGACCTGACCGATGGAGTGACCTATGCCCCTCCCACGCTCCGTGACATTGTCGAAATGGTTGCCACGCTCCCAAAAGCAGATTATGCGGGTTATGACCCATGGCTGCGAATTGGAATGGCCATCTATCACGGGACGGGAGGATCAGACGTCGGACTCCGAATCTTTGACCGCTGGAGTTCCACGCTGGCGGGGTACGATCCCGGGCTTATACATCAGAAGTGGGCATCTTTTGGCGGCCGGCGATCGGGAATTACAGTCGGCACTCTTGTGCACTTGGCTCGCGTGCAGGGTTGGGTTGCCAGTCTCCCACCCAGTAGTGCAGTGGATGGAGGGCGTGAGCAAACACCGGCAGGTGAGGTTCACTCTACAGGGCCTGTTGTACCCGGTCCGGCAGCAGGACCTCTGGTAGCAACGGCCACCGTCACCTGCCCGCCGCGGTTCAAGATGACGACCGCCGCCGATGGCACACTCAAGATCTGCAAACTGATGCCCGCCGCCGATGGGACGGGCCGGGACGTCCTAACGCCGGTAGTAACGGGCTACCAGCTCCTGCGCGTGCAGGCCATGACGGACACTGAGACCGGCGTCGGGCTGGGGGTGTTCGAGTTTCGCAAGCCCGCCGGCACGGTGGTAGTGCGAATCCCGGCCAACGTGCTCTCGTCGGTCGCCGATCTGGTGTCGGAGTTGAACAACAAGAGCATTTTTATTTATAAGGCCGAGGAGAAGCAGGCCATACAGGAGCTGATGATGGATTGGCTAAAGCAGGTCCAGAAAGCGAACAGCGAGCGTAACACCGTCGGCAAGTGGGGCTGGGTCGAAGCCAAGGACCAGATCGCCGGCTTTGCCGCAGGCACCACGTACTACCATGCCGACGGCACGACGGAGGAGGACGCGGTCTCCTGCGTCTACCACGACCTGCTGACCCAGTACACGCCTGTTGGGACCCTCGAGAAGTGGAAAGTCGGCGCCAATTTCATCGCCCTGCAGGGGCGGATGCCGCTGGTCACGATCCTCGCCAGCGCGTTCGCCGCCCCGCTGGTGCGTCTTACAGGACTGGACGGCGTCCTCCTGTCGGTCGTCAGCACGAAGTCGGGCGTCGGTAAGTCCACCGCCATGCAGGCCGCACAGGCGGTCTGGGGAGCCCGTAGGGCCATGCACGGCACGGACGACACGGCCGCGGCGTTTGGGGTCAAGATGGGGTCGATCCAGAACCTGCCCTGCTACTGGGACGACATCAAGGGCGAGCAGGCGTTCGCCAAGCTCCCGGACCTCGTCTACCAGATTACCAACGGCCGTGAGAAGTCCCGGTCCAACCAGCAGGCGGGGCTGAATACCGCCCGCCAGTGGTCGACTATGGCAACTTTCGCGTCCAACGACTCGATCCTAGACCGGATGCGCAGCAGTGATACGTTAAACGGGTCGGACGCCACCTTCGCCCGAATCTTTGAGATCAGGCTCGAGGAGCGCCCGGGGGAGGACCGGAAGAACGCCGGGTTCTTTGACGATAGCAGTAGGCTTAACTACGGGCAGGCAGGGGCGGTTTACGCCGCGTGGCTGGCTACGAACCATGCCAAGGCCAGCAAAGCCGTCAGCGGCCTTATGGCAAAGCTGGAGGACGAGCTCGCGGTGACTTCCGAGGAGCGGTTCTGGGTCATGGCGGTGGCTACGCTGGTCACCGGGGCGGCGATTGCCCGATCACTGGGACTGGTCGATTTCGACGTGGCGAGCCTGCGGGCCTATCTGACCGACCAGTTCAAGAACATGCGCGAGTTGAAGCGCCACGCCAGCCGCGACATGGGTCCAGCCGAGGTGCTTCGCGACATGATGAAGGACCTGTTTCCGGACACGATTACGATCGCTCGCAAGATCGACAAGCGAATGAAGGGCGAATCCGCGGAGATTCTAAGTCACCCTGTAAAGGGTAACCTGATTAAAGCCATGCACATTGTCGAGGATGGAGTTTATCGGGTACGGGTATCCGTTTTCAGTGACTGGATGTACCGCAACCGGCACAGCCCGCGGTCGATCCTCCGGACGCTGGTTGAGGCGCGCGCTGCGCGCGAGGGCGTGCTTTACGACCTAGGGATCGGCACGCCATACGCCGGCCCGGATGCGATGGCAAACCGGGTCCGGGTTCACGAAATTCATTTGGAAAAAGCCGGCCTCAAATAGGCCGGTGTTTCGCGTCTAGGTCGCCTTCCGCCCGGTTGGCGTGGCGCGAGCGGACCCGCCAGTTGGAGGGGTCATTCGAGCCCCCCTCCGCCAGCGGATGCCGGTGGTCTACGTCCTTGCCGTCGCCTTTGTGGACGACGCCCGCTTTCTCGAGCTGGTAGCGCGCTTTGTTGCGAGCTTCCCGCTTTTTGACTTCGGTTGGCGTCTCTTGGTGCTGCTCGACGTAGACTGGGTTGTGGCCGCCTGACATTCCCGTTCCTTCTCGATGTCCAGTTGCAGGGCTGCGAGGACGCGCCAAGCCGCCTTGGCTAGGTGGCGCTCCGTGCCATCATACCTAACACCGGTGCCGTGATCCATCATATGGCGCATGGCGGTGTTGAACTGGTCCATCGACTTCCCCCGGGCCCAGTGAAGGGGCTGGCCCGGGTTATGCTGGTCGTTGCCGGCCTTGGAGACCGCCGCGATCGCCAGCAAGGCGTCCGGAAAATACATGACGACCCCGTCCCAGACCGGGATCGCCTTGCGCTCTGCATCGGTCGTCGGGAGGCTCATCGCAGCCCCTTTACGCGACGGCGAATCTCCGTCATGTGGCTCATGAAGTACGACGTTGCCGACTCCGGGTTCAGGTAGCGCAGCTGGTACTGCAGCTGCCACGCTTCTTCCAGCAGGCCCGGCGGACCGACGAACGACTTGCCCTTCGACGGCAGCAGCTCGCGTGCCTCGATATACAGCGCCAGCCAGTCGGCGCGCACGCAGCCCTCGCTCTTCTCCAGCGGCAGGGCGAACTGCTTACGCATGGCTTTGTCGAGCGCTTTATCGAGGGCCTTGTAGTCCTTCAAAACAGCTTTTGCTGGTGAAGCGACATCCGCAAGATAGGCCTCAACGCCGTCGTGGAGTAGACCCTCCATAGGGTCCCCGAGACGAAGATCCTCCATAATACGAGAGACGAGCACCGAATGCTCCGCCACTGAGTAAAAGCGACGGCACTGGCCGGTAAAACGGCAAAGGTTTCCAAGGGCATGGGCCATCTCCCCGATATCGAAGAGGGGATTCGCATAGTAGAACTTCCCTCCGGTGACTGTTTCGATCCAAGCGTCGTCTTTTCCATACATCTCTTCCGCTGCCTTCACAGGTATAGCGCTCATTCGAGTCTCCATTTGCCGTTTACGATTAGGATCAGCTGCCTCTTTCCATCTGCGTGCAGCAAGCAGTGTGCGTTGAGCCAAGAACTCGGCCCACCGTTGTACTCTAGTCTCAAATGCGTCGAGGTGCCAGTTTGGTAGCACCCTTCCTCGATCCCGGGGCTGTGGCTGTGTCCAATGATGGACCGCGCGCCGATGCGCCGCAGGTTCTTTATCGAGCCGCGCGCGCCGTTGGGGCCGCGATCGCCGTGCATGCTCAGCTCCACGCCGGCAAGCAGGAACGACTCGGTGCCGCCTAGGCAGCGCACGTTGGGAGCGAGCTCCTTCAGCCAGTAGGCGAAGGGGCTGGGGTACTCCGTCCCGCCGGTGCCCATCTTCGTGGCATCCGCCATCATCAGGGCGGTCTTGAGATAGAACCGGGCGTTGGTCGGGTCATTGCGCCAGTCGGTGGAGATCACCCAGCGCCGCAGGAAATCGTCGTGGTTGGAAGAGACGACGATCGACTGCGTTCCCTTGGGGGTATGCGTCACCACAAAGTCGGCTGCCCTTGCCACTTCAGCAGCGACGTTATCACGGCCGCTCTGCCTTTTGGCGAGAGCGTTAAAAGGGTTGCCATGGTGGTGGGGGTTAGCAGCGTACCCGTCGAGGAGATCGTGCCAGACGAGGTGCCGTGGTCTAAGCGCAGATACCATCCCCCGTCGCGCGAACGTCGCAGCCACAACGTGTGGGTCCACGAAATCCACGTGGGTGTCCCCCATAACGAGAGCGAGCGGCCGGTCAGCTGGTCGAACTCGTGTTGGAGCAAACGTCGTATCCAAGTCTGTGAACTCACCCGTGGACTTGGAGGCGTTAAGCTGTCGTAGGAAGAAAACAGGTCCATCAACCTCGACAAGTACCGCTCCCAAAGTGTGGTGGAACTCTCCTTTTTTACCCGCTTTAGTATCTGTGTAATTGGCAACGGTGCATGCTCCCGTGGTGGTCATGATTTTCGCCATCTTGTGCGCCGGCGTCGGAATGGATCGCAGTTGCAATTTCGAATGACCTAGGATCCCGGACTCGCCCGAGGTCATGGCCTCGAAGCCCGACAAGGGTTCACTCGCGGTCGGCTGCACCTTCACGTCGGCAAGGATGACCAGATTGGAATTGATCTTGTGGCGGACGTTGGAAAGATAGGGCTGCACGTCGGCAGCCCAGAACTCCTCGTTCGCCTGACTCTCGGTCCAGCGCGACGTGGGGTTCTTATAGCGATACGGGATGACGATCAGCTCGGCGCCATAGTGCTTTGCGCACCGCAGCAACGAGGCCCAGAATCTCTCGTGGACCGGCGTTGCGTTCTGCGCCGCGGTAACGATGAACCGCTTGCACCCCGGCCTCAGCTTGCGCTTGAAGACGGGGTTACGGTCTCGCTCGACGGTGTCACCCTTCTGGTTGCGCGGCGGCGCGCTTGGATCTGTAGTCGTATAGCAGTAGTCGCCGGGGCGGCTACACAGCCACCGGACCCTTCCCGTCGGAGTCGGCCCGCTTGGGGTCATCGGCTTTCCGCACTTTGGGCACGGCGGGTTTCGTTTTGACATTCTTCAACCTCATAGTTGTGAACGGTCCCGCGGTGTAGGGGTCGCGGCGCGCGGCGATTTCAACCGCCTTCAGGGCGCCGGCCCCCATCTCCAAGGCTCCAAGGGCCAGCTTACTGCCCGAGCCAATGGCGTAGAACTCGTCTTTGATCTGCATGCCGCGGCACCACGCGTCGTATTCCCACAGGCCGTCCTTGCGCAGAACGAGCACGGTGAAATCGGCATTGGCCGCGATGAATTGCTGGATGGGAGCCTCGTGGCCCGAACCGTACCAGTCAACAAACACCATGCCGCTGGTGCTGTCACCGGCGGTTGCGAAGATTACTTCCTCGACGGAGCCGTCGGGGCCGGGGATCATCTTGCGAAACAGCTTCTCGCACTGGAATGTGCGGTCACCCCCGGCTTCAGAAGACACTGTCACTTGTGAATCAGCAGCCAAAATCCCGTTGCGGTAGGCAATGGTTGTCATGACGTATACGGGGCTCCGTACTGGCTAAGTTGTGCAGCAGTCCGACCCTTTACTTTGGCGCCGTACTGTTGGATTTCAAGGTCCTGCTGGGCCTTCTGTGTGCGCAACTTTAGCACGTCGGAATACGCAATGGGATACCCCGGGTTCTTTTTCGTGAATTCCCGCATCTCAGTCCGCGCCGCCGCTTGATCTTCTGGCGTGGTTGCGTTAGCGGCGCGCTTGATAATGCTCGACTTCTCCTGCTGGAGCTGCCGGGCGATGTCGCTCTCGGTGCTGTAGCGGGTCATCGCGTTGGAGAACTTCTCCGGCTGGATGCCAATTGAACGAGCGAACAGCTCGCCCGGGCTGATGTCCTTGGCCGGGATAAGCACGTTGCCCGCGTTGTTGGTAAGACCGGTCTGGCTGATGCGTCCCGCTTCCACGATGTCGCGGATGATATGGGGGGACATCTTCTCGACGGCCTCGGCGTACTTGCCTTCCTTGAATTTCGAAAAGCCGTCGGCCGTGTTCTCCAACTGCGACAGCCACGGGCCGCCAAACGTCTCCATCAGGGAGCCGATGATCGACGCGTTGCTGTCAGTCTTGAGGCGGCCGAAATAAATCGTGCCTAGCGCCATGCGCTGAGAAAGATCACCGCCCAGAGCAGCAGGGAGTCCCTTTGCAGCCAGCTCGCCCACTTCACTACCGAATAGCTCATTGGTCGCCTCCGACATCAGTCGATTGTATGCGTCCCCCGAGAACGCGTTTGCGAAACTGTAGGGCTCGTCGGTCGCGCCAGCAGCCGACGCCGCGTAAGCCGCAAGACCAGTCGCCCACTTGATCGGCTGGATCGCGACGCCGAGCATACCGCCGACCGCAAGGTGCGTGCCCAAGATACCAGCCAGTGTTTTAAAGCCGACACGCTTCTCCTCCGGGCTTGCGCCATGGAACGCCTTGGCGTATGAGTCGATGAGCATCGCGTAGACGTGCTGCGGGTAGCGCATGAACTGCGTCATCGCGGCACGCGCGCCGCCGAGCAGGCCCTGCTGGGCCATGAACGCGCGTGGCGTGTTGCCGTACGAATAGTCGTTATGAGTGACCGCAACCGCATCGCGGGCGAACTTGATCGCCTCCTCGTGCGCCGCGCCTTTCGCCTTGGCGAGGTCGTAGGCAGCCACGGCCGTCATGGCGCGGTTGTTCACCTCGACGAGATGCAGCATGGCTCGGCTCGAGTCCAGTACGCGGGCGGTCAGCGAGCCGTCCTTACCCTGCGCAATGTCTTTCAGCTCGGTCGCCATCGACATGTCGATGATGCCGTTGTCGCGCAGGTCGTGGAGCATCGACACGTAGTTGTCGGCGTTCTTGTCGCCCGACGACTTGATGTGGTCGATGACCTGATCGAGCACGGTGTAGGTCTTTTCGGCAGACGCGCGCGCTGCCTCGCGCGAACTGGCGAACAAGGTACGTAGGCCCGCGGCCGACTGCACCGACTCCCGGATAAGGGGCGAGGCAATCAGCTTCTGCGCACGGGCCATGGCACCCATCGAATTGCCCAACCCATGCCGTGCGGCTAGCCATGGCACCGAGAGCATGTAGGGCTGCGAGCCGCGGACGAACCAGTGCGAGACCGACGTCATCATGGCGAACTGGGTGAAATTCGTAGCCGCCTTGGCCAGCTTATTCACTTCGTACGGCGTCCGCGAAATCTGATCACGTAGCTGGATCTCGCGCGCAATTGCACCCAATCGCGTAGCGGAAATGCGGGACTCGTCCGTGTGCTCATCCACCATTCGCTGAACTTCGCCCATGGCATTAGCAAGAGCTCGTCCATGTTCCAGCTGAGACAGATAGTAGGAGGCACTGCGACCGTATTGGACGAACGCGCGGTGTTGGTTCTCGACATCGACGCCTCGAACACTGGATCGAGACAGCTCTCGCTTTCGAAAAGACTGTTCTGATAGTGAGCGAAGATAAAAGTCCTTGACCGCATTCTGAGCGGCTGGATTACCATCGAGCGTTTCAAGTATGCGGTTGATGGCGGCGCCGGTTTCGCCGAGGCCGTTCTTTGCCGAGTAGAGGTCTTTGCGGAGTTGGACCGGCGAGACGTTTTCTTGGCCATATTTCTCACCCAGCTCCCGTTGGTGCTGGCGAGCCATAACCTTGTCCTCCGCCATCCGAACTTCGCGTTCGAGGGTGGTGACCGTTGCCACGCCGTTATCGTCCGTCGTCTGCCGGAAGGCATACGTCGGGTCCTTTGCGCGCATCTCCTGCTTGTAGGCGTATGCGCCCTTGCCGTCCGTGAACGTTTTCGACTCCACCGGGCGCGTCGCGGTAACGATGAAGTCACCGTGGCGGGTCAGGGGAAAGTACGGGCCGCGGCGACTCTCGTCTGAGTTGCGCACGCCAGCAACCAGCTTGGCACTGGTGTCGTCGATCTTGTCGCCGAACTCCTTCTTCAGGCCCTCGACCGTGTCGAGCCCCAGCCGGCGGATTTCCGCGGCCGGGTACTTGCGGTCGAACTCCTTGGACGACATCTCGGCGTCCTCGCCGTGCGTCATCAGGCCGTGAAGCATGTTCTGGATCGTCAGGTCCGTCTGCGCCTTCTGCGAGCGCGCATAATAGTCGCGCGTCGTCGCGTAGTGCTGCTGCAGCTCCGGGTCCAGTGACTTGAACTTATCCGACAGCTCCTTCCAGCGCTCCTGCTGCTCGGGGCTCTTCAGGTGCTCGTTCAGCTTGTCCTTGAGCGGCAGGTCCGGATGGATCTGGTACAGCGTCGAGTCGTGCATCAGCTTCGACAGGTCGTGCGCCGCGTCAATGCCGTGCTTGTCCGCGAGGTTGGACCAGCGGTTGGAAAGGTGGCCGACCTTCTCCATCATCGCGTTGTTGTCCGCGTTGCGACGGAAGAACGTGTCGAAGTATTCGCGGTACGGGTTCGTGCCGTCGCCGCGCTCGAAGTACTTGGAGAACGCGTCCTGCATCTGGCGCGGAGCGGTCAGCGACAGGGCGGCGTTGGAGACGTGCTCGCCGGCGTCCGCCACGCGCGCGCGTACCTCGCCTTCCTGCCGCAGGCTGCCGAGCGAGCGGTCCAGCAGGTTACCGACGTTGCGCTCCGACTCCGGGTCGAGGCGGTGCTCAAGGTTGAGCGTCATCTTACTGCCCGCGGTACGGCGGTAGTAATTCTCGCCGCTCATCAGGTCGCCACGCTTGGACAGCACCTGCTCCAGCATGTTCTTTGGGCCGGGGCCTTCCGGCGTGCCACCAAAAATCTTCGTCAGGAAATTCTTGAAGTGCTGCCACAGGGTCAGCTTCGTCTCCGGCAGCTTGATTCCGCGCAGGGCGTTCTGGAACTCCGGATTGGAGAATGCCTCGGCCACGAACTCCGCCACGCCCTTGATGCCGTGCGGGTCGTTGTGGATTTCCGACAGGCCGTAGTGGCCCGCCTCGTCGCCAAGGATGATCTGCGCCTTCTGTCGCAGATACGCCAGCTCGTTGCGCAGCGAGCGATTCTCCATGATCGCCTTCATCGTTGCGACGTGCATGCCCTCGTGCGCCAGCGCATGAATGAACACGGTTGCCGGGTCTTCCCCCTGCGACCGGATGCGCTCGAACTCGGCACGGTTGAGCGTGATGCGCGGCGCGGCGTCGCTGAAGTGCGTGTTGCCCAGTGAGTTCTGCAGGCGGAACTCGCTGCGCGGCGCGTACTCGACGCTGGCCGTGGAGCCGACATTCTTCAAGGCGCGGAACGCCTGCAGGTAGGGCGAATTCTCCGGCAGGTGTTTCATTGCGATATCGGCGATGTCGCTGATGCCCGGCCGACGGCCGCCCTGCAGGTGGTTCTCCAGCAGGCCCGCGATCTCGCGCGCGGCGGTGCGGTGCGCCAGCTGCGTCTCGGCTTGGAACGCCGGGTGGTACTGCATCTCGAGGTCGCGCACGGCGCCCTCGCGGTCCTCGGCAGCCGTCGCCAGACGCTCCAGATTGATCGGCTTGACGCGACCTTTCTCGCGATAGCCCATCATCTCGTGTCCCTGCGAGCCGATGAACGACTGGATCTCCCGGTACAGGCGGCTCAGCGGAAGCCGGCTGCTCTGCACCATACGCATCAAGTCGCTGGGTACTTTGACGCCGGCGTCGCGCAGGCCTTCTACGATCGCGGTCGGAGACGTGGGGTCGCGGCCCGTGCCCAGCTTGACCTGCATGACCGGCTTGCCGCGTAGCGGAACGGTCGGCAGGGGCTTGTCGGCCGCCTCCTCGCGCGGGATCATCGCCGGTGCCTCGGTGTGCACCAGCCGGCGCGGCTCTACCTCGCGGTTGCGGATGTCGCGCAGTTTGTTGAGCTGCGCGATTGACGGACGCTCGCCCGCCGGGCGGGTCGGATCGGCGATGCCGGCGGCTACGTCCTGCATCCGGCGCTCGGCGCGAAAAGTGTCGTGCAGCAGGGCGGCCTGCTTTTTCGGATCCATTTTCGCGAGGTCGGTCATGAACTTGTTCAGACGCTCGGCGTCGCGCAGCGTGTCCGCCGTGCGCAGGCCTGTATCCCGTAGGGCTACACCGTACTGCTTGAGCTGGCGCAGGTACTCGCGTGCGGTCGGCACGCTGACCTTGTCGCCGCCGCGGCGTGCGTAGCTCTGCTCCTTGGCCAGATCCGCGTGGATGCGGTCGGCCATCCGGACCGAGCTCTCCAATCCGGCGGCGTGCTTGTCGCGCGCGGCGAAGCGCTCCGCCTTCTTGGCGGCCGACTCCTCCATCTCGGTACGCGTCATCACGGTCTTGAGCAGGGACTCGGCGCCCAGCTCCTTCTGCGCGGTCTTTGGCGAGACGTCAATACCGGCGGCCTTGAAGCGAGCCTTTTCCTCCTGCGTCATGCCGCGGACGGCACGGTTGCGGGCGGCTTCCTCGGCGCTCAGGGGCTTGCGCGGACTCAGGGCGATCGGCTTGCTGCGGACGTTCTTGTCCACGTTGCCGCGCGCCGCGACCTCTTCCTGATCGCGCACGTAGCGGGCGACGAACTTCTCGCGGACCGACCGGCTCTTGCCTTCGCGCTGCATGATCTGCTCAGCAGTGCGCTTGCCGCCCTCGGCTTCGGAGATATGCTCGGCAGCCTGCCGAAACGCGTCGTCCAACTCTTCGTTCGACATGCGCCCGACACTGCCCTCGATCCGCTCGCGCGGTATCGACGTCGCATCGACGCGCGGGTTGGCTTCCACCGGCGAGCCTTCGTCGCGTTCCCGGGTCGCCAGCTCGCGGACGGTCTCGGGCGAGTAGTGCACCGCGACGCGACCCAGCTTGCGCGAATTCATCGACGAGTCCTCGCGCGCGAGGAACACGGCGATCTTGCGCGCGGTGCGCCCCATCTCGACCTTGGCCTTACGACGATCGGCGACGGTGTCGCCCTGATTCGCCATGATGGCCTGCCCCGCCATCCGGTCGTGCAGCTCCTGATAGCGCTCGGCGATCTTCGGGTCGTCGAACGTAATGTCCTTGGGGTCGGGGATATGCTCCTCGACCCGCTTGCCGTTCTCGTCGATGCGGGTCCACGTGGCGCGCTCCTGCTCGGCGACGTGCTGCCCGCGGGCCTTGTCGATCAGCTCGGACGCAGCTTCCGCGCGCGGCCGGTTAACCCGGTTTTCGCCGAACGTGTCCGACGGCTCGGCGCCAGCGGCTTCCGTCGCCTTGCTTAGGTCGCGGCGCTGCGCACGGCGAGCCTCGAGCTCGTCGCGGATGCGCTGGGCACCCGGCAGGCGCTCCTTGACGCGCGGGCCGAACATATCCTGCTGGTCCGGCCCGTCGACGTGCGTCGAGACGTCCGGCTGCTCGGGGTACGGGATCTCCGGCCGGCGCTTCATTTCGCTCGGCGTCATCTCGCGCGCGGCGCCGCGGCGCCCGCCAGCGACCTGCGGGTTCAGCGGATTGATCCCGGCGTTGGCCGGCTCCCCGGTGCCCGGGTTGCCCTGATAGTTTTCCTCGTACGGGCTGACTTCCGGCTGCCGGCGCTCGCGCAGCGGCATCTCCATCTGGCTCGGCTCCATCGTGAAGCCACGCACGTTGGAGACGTACGGCGGACGCTGCGGCTCGTTCATCCCGCCGCCCTGCAGCGGCATCTGGTCCATCCGCTGGTGGACCTGCATCATGTCCTGCCCGCCCGGGCCCGACAGGTCAGGACCCTGCGGCTGCGGCTGGTCGAACATATCGGCCGTCATGTTGTCCGGGAAGTGCGCGCGGATCGCAGCCTCGACGTCCGTCTTGACGCCCTGCTGGTTCACGCCATTGGCTACGGCTTCGTTGGGACCGGAGTCGACCTGCCTATCGTGCGTCTGGCCGAACGGGGAGTGCTGGCTGCCCGACTCGCCGAAATTCAGGCTGCCCTGCACGCCGCCATCGAACGGGTTGTAGGGCGGCTCGTTGGCGCGCTCGGCGTCCGCGCCGCGCCAGCGCGGGTTGGTCGGCTGCTCGGTATTCGACAGGTGCCGGTCGAACGCGCTCTGGGCCGGCTCCTCCGGACCCATCTGCTGGTGCGTCTCGGGCACGCCATCGGCCGACGATGGGGGCCGCTGCCCCTCGTGCGCGCCGCTAGTGTGTGCGACACCGAACGCAGCGCCGAACAGGGCTCCGCCCGCCGCGCCCTCGCCCGCCGCCTGCATGGTGCGTTCGAAAGACGGGGCCTGCGATTTGTCGTAGGTCTGGGCCGCGGTGTCGGTCGCCAGCTTCTGGACGGCATTGACGCCACCCATCTGCAGGCCTTGGTCAACGGCGCCGGTTAGCGCGCGGCGCGCGAGCCCGCCACCCTGCCCCGTCAGGACCGGGGTCATGTAGCGACCGGCGGTCGCGCCGATGGCGCCGGCGACGATACCGGCGACCAGCGGAGCCGCGCCCTGCGTGTCCTGAATAAGCCGCTGGCGGGCGGCGGTCGGGTCCAACCCCTGCTGTAGAAGGTCGTTGTAGTGCGGCGACTGCTGGCGCAGCGTACCTTCCGGCATCTTCTCGATGTCGTCGGCAAGGTTGTTTTGGACGTCGCCGATCGACATGCCAGCCTGCGTGGCGCCGATATAGGTCAAGGCGCGGCCAGTCATGCCCGCCTTCATCAGGCGCGCGGCGGGGAGCATGTAGAGAAGCTGGCTGGGGGCCGCCTGCGCAAACTGCAAGGCGATCGAGTGCGCGACCTGACTGGGGCCGCCCTGCCAGATCGTGTTGTGGGGGTCGAGCGAGAAAATGCTGCGGTGAAGCATATCCTGCTCCTCCGGATACAGCTTCTGCATCTCGGCCTTGGCCGCGTCATCCGCGTTGGAGCGGATGCCCTCAAACGTGCCGGTTACTGCGGCAGGAGCGCCAAGCTGGCGCGACGCATACTCGCCCGCACCGGCGACCTCTGAGCCCAGCCCGTACAGGCCGGACTTGGCGGCGTGCCAGAGACCCGACATGACGCCATGCTCGGGAGCCGGCATCGGGACGTCCACTTCGGGCGGCAGGGGAGCGAACTGCGCGCGCTGCGCCATACCGCGCGCCTGCGCCATCACGTCAGTGCGGCGCGGCGGGATACCCGGATACGACTCCGCACCCTGTGGGGCGATGCGGATTCGGTCTTGGATCTCGTCGGTGAGCTCGTTCGGACCAGCCATCATCTACTCCTACTGGCGGCCCGGGATCCCCTGCGAGTATCAGGGCCTGCATAACCGCTGTACTGCGCATCGTACATCGCCTCATTACCGCGCGACGGAATGCCGCGCGGAGCGCCGCCGGCCGGCATCAGGCCGTTGGCTTGCGCGTACTGGTCGCGCGCCGGGCCGGGCGGATACGAGTACATCTTGGCCACGCGACCCATGACCTGCATCTGGGTTTGCGGGTCCATGCCGTAACGTGCCAGCGCGGCGCCCGCGATCTCCTTGGCTTCCGCGTTTTCGCGCGGATCCATGACTGCGCTGTTGAGCTGCGTCTCAAGCCGCGGATCGAGCGAAGGCGTTTTGCCGCCCGCGCCGCCGCGCATCCGCATCTCGGCGGTCATAAGTCGCGTGGGATTTGCGCCTTCGAAGTAGTCGGCATGCGCCGCGTTGAGGTGACGCTGCGATGCGGCACCCGGGCGAACAACCTCTTCGTACTCCTGCTTGCGCAGATTCATGCCCTGATAATCCTGCAGCTCCTTGCGAAAATTATTCGGGTCGGCGTAGGTCGACAGCAGGCCGTTCAGGTTGGCCTGATCGAGCACGTGCGCGCCCGACGGCTGGCCGGTCTTCATGTCGTGCGTGAAGCCGATGATGTTGCCGGTGCGCTGGTCGAGGCCGAGCTGCACGTCGTGTCCGTTCGGCATGTACTGGTAGGCCGCCTTGATGGCAGCCATGGCGCCCTGCTTGTTGCCAGAGCGATCGAGCGCGATGCCCTGCTGCATCAACTGCAGGAACTGGCGGTGCTGGTAGTCCGACACCTGATCGTCCGCCTTGACGTGCGCCTCAAGCGGGTTCACACCGTGGCCGACCATCTGGGCGACCGCATCCTTCTTCATGTCGTCCCACTCGGCCGGGTCGACGCTCGGCACCTTCGACTGGTCGATGTTCAGCTTCGAGAAGTCGAAATTGCTGGACAGCTGGCCGGGCTGGGCCGTCCCATCGACCGCCGAAGTGCCGGGCGTGGTCGACGTCGCTACCTTCGTGCGGCTCGAGACCTGCGCAGCGCCGGGGCCCGACCCGCCAGTCGGCGACGGAGGCGGAGCGGCCGCAGGAGCCGGAGCCCCTTTCGGCGGAATGCCTGCGGCGGCCGGCGCGGCCGCGGGCGCGGCGCCCTGCTGCGGCGCTGCTCCGAAATTGTTGCCCGGCAGGGTCTCCATGAACTGCGAGCGTGCGGTGTCGACGTCCTGATCTTCCTGCTGCTGCGCGCCCTGCGAAGCGGCCGGAGTCCAGAAGTGCTGGCGCTGCTGCGCGGCGTGCAGGTTGCCCTCGGCGAGCTGGCGCGCGGCGCCCTCTGCTTTTTGCTGGGGGCTGGCGGACAGGAAGTCGCCGACCTTGCCCATGACCTGCGAGAACTTGGACTGCGGGGCGTCATCCGGGCTGCCGCCGTCGGCAAACGACGGAACACCCTGCCCGCCGGGGCTGGCTTCCGTGTTGCGCGGGGGCATGTTGCGGGGCTTCTTGGGCTTGATACCCGACATCGGGTTGATGCCCTCGGGGCGCGTGACGCCGCCGCCGTCGGAGTACATGCCGCCACCGGTCTCGTAATTCTCCTTCCGCCACGAGTCGTCGGGCTGCATTTGCCCGCTGCCGCCACCAATCTGGCCACCGGCGCTCGGCGACGAGCTCTCGGGAGCCGGCGCGCTCTGCGCCACGTTCGACTGGCCGGGGACGGTCGCCTGCGCGGCGGGGCCCGCGGCGTGCTGGTTCGCGTTGCCACCGAAAATCCCGTGCAGCTTTTCCGCGAACACGTCGCGCAAAGGCTGGTAGCCCGGCGCGGCGCCCGCGCGCGGCGCGGAGTACTTGTCGTACGAATACTGGTCGACCTGATTCGCGCGAATGGCCGGGTTGACCATCGCGTTCTGAGTATAGGTGTTCTTCAGCCGCTGCGACTCAAGGTCCTGCGCACGGGACATGCCCGTCTGGGCGCCCTCGAGGAACGAGCCGATTGCACCGGGATATTTACCGAGCCCCATTACCGCATACCCCCCATCTGTTGCTTCTGCTGCTCGGCCGGCGTGTGGTAGCGCGACAACAGCTTGTCGAAGAATTCCTTGCCCTTGGCGTGCACGACGTCGGCCGGAATGATGTACTCACCCACGGAGACCTTAGCGTGCACCTGATCGTCGATCCCGGTGCCATCCGACGGACCGTGCTGGATCATCCCCGGGCCGGGAGCGGAGCCGCCGTCGGCCACGCCGCCCATCGACCACGTCGCGCCCGGCAGGCCGCCGTCGGCAAACGACCGCCCCTGCTGGAGGAACGGATGCTGATGCTGCTCGGGCATCGGGAACATGCCGCCGTCCGCGTACTGGATGTGGTGCGCGTTCATCGGCTTAGGCTGCGGGACGCCCTGCATCCGGAGCGGGTTCGGGTTGATATTCGGCATGCCGCCATTGGCGAACGTCATCGGGCCCGCATCTCCCATGCCGGGAGACGACTGCTGCGCCGGGTTCTGCGCCATATTCTGGTCCGGCGCGTCGTTCGGCTTGGGCTGCTTCTTGCGCTGGGGGATGCCCTTTGCGACCCGGCCGCCGTTGGCCGCGTTCATCGTGTTGCCTGCGGCCGCCTGCATCTGGTCGCCGTTGATAGGAGCCGGGGCCGGACCGTCGCCACCCGGCGTCGGACTTGCTCCGCCGGCAACCGGCGTGCCGCCCGGCGTAACGCCCGGCGCGGTCGCGGGACGCTGCATCTGCTTGACGGCGCCCATCTGGGCTCCCTTCTGCAGGCCCTTGCCAAAGCCGCCCGCGTTCGGATCGTCAAACGTCGCGCCCTGCTGGATCGCCACCGGCGCAACCGACGGAGCCGACTGGATGGGGACGTAGATGCCGCCATCGGCGAAATGCGGGGGCTTGCCCGGAACGCCGCCGACGAGGTTCATGTGCGCGGCGCCCATGCGGGGCATGCCGGTCTGCAACTTGGGCATGAAGCCGCGCGCGCCGCCGATCGGGCCACCGTCGGACATCATTAGCATGCCGGCCATACCAGCCGCCGAGCCCAGCCCGCTCATCAAGCTATTAACGCCCTGATTCTGCGCGTTGTAGCTCGCCAGCTGGTTCTGGAAAGACTGGTTCTGGATGTTCGCCGACTGGCCGTAGCCTTGCAGGCCGGTCTGCATCATGGTCGAGGGCGCGGAGAGCGCGCCGGAATTCGTGGCGAGCGACTGATTGCCCAGCTGGACGCCCGAGCTGGTCATGCCCGCGCCTTGGCCGGTATAGCCCTGACCGACGCCGGCAAGCTGCGCGCCCTGCCCGATTGCCTGTCCGGTCATACCGAAACCCTGCAGCTGGCGCTGCTGGCCGGCGTTATACGTCGCGTTGCCGACCGCCCCTGCCTGTGCAAGGTTGCCCTGCAGGTTGGCGAAACTCGACTTCAATGTCGACGGATCGACGCCGTACGACGCCAGCTGACGCTGGTTGTTCATGCGGGCGGCATCATAGGCCTGCCCGGTCGTCGCGGCCGCGTTTGCCTGCGCCGAGGCGACGCCAGCTGGCGAACCCCAGTTCTGGGCGAACTGCATGTTCTGCTGTGCAGCCGGCAGGGTGTTCTGGGTGAAATTCTGCGCCGCGGCATTGCCGGCGCCGAACTGCCCCTGCGCCTGACTATTCAGGGTGCTCTGGGCGTTTGCAGTATTGGCCGTGTTCTGCGCCGTCTGTCCCTGCGCCCAGTTAAGCTGATTCGCGCCGGCCTGTTGGGCCTGTGAGCCGATCGCCGAGCTGGCGCCGGACTGCTGGCTGGTATTTGGTGCGCTAGGTGCGCCGCCGCCGAAACACATGTGTCAAACCTCCAGCTTCTTCGAAAAAGCCACGGCCACCGGCCGATACCCCTGAGTCTCGAGGAACGGCCCGATATTCGGACCTCCCACCGGTTTCTTGGACGTCATGAACAGATAGTCCGCACCGCGCGCCTTGAGGGCTTTTTCCGCGTACTGGAGCATCTTTTTCGCGAGTCCCGATCCCCGGCAGTCCTTGACTAGGTAGAAGGCGTCTTCCGTTGCAATCGTCGTTTCGGCGTGCATGGAGCGCTGCAAGTACCCGATAAGATAGCCCACCATCTGGTCGGTGTCCACCTTACGAGTTGTGAAACTCCAAAAAGTCCCGCCCTGCTCAAATGCGGCGTACCGCGCCAGATCGACCTTGACGGGCTCATCGAGATACGCCACTTCCGTCTCGGCGTAGTGCTGGTTCAGCAGCACCTCGATATCCCGCCCCATATAGGTGATGTACTCCAACCCGATGCGGTAGCCGTTGATCTCCAAAGGCTCAGGCCCGTAATAGGCCGTCACTTCGTCTTTTCCTGCAAGGCGGCGATCAGGGCAGCGATCTCGGCCTCATCCAGCGCCAGATCGGCGTCCGCGTCGCGCCCTACTTCGAGGAGGTGCCGGGCGACGTCGGCGTCACCGACGGGGACAAGAGCACCCGGATCCGGTCCTCGAACTGGTGCGGGCTGGTCTTGGCTCGCTGGTGCACTGCCTGTACCGCGAACGGCTCTTGCGGTGGGGACGGTGATAAGGCGGGGCGCGGGCTTGTAGTAGCACAGCCCGACATCAGGGACATCAGCAACAGGCTTGGAAACAGTCTCATCGTGTTTTGCTCCTGCAATGGCAAGTTGGGCTTCCGCGAGGCGTCGAACATCCGCGGCGTGAACGGCGGCCGCTGCGGCTAGCTTGGACTGGGCCGCCATATCTTTGTCGTGCTGAACGCTACGTTCGTGGTAGGCGAATACGCCGACACAAGCAAGGACAAGCCCCAACAGGGCTGCCCATACATAGTTGGTGAGAGGGCTCAGCGCGTTACTGAGGAGGCTCATTTCTTTCTCCCTGCTTGTGAATCCACTCGACGACTGCATCGCCCGCACGGAACGCGGCGATCGTCGCCGTGGCGATCGTCGCCCATTCGCCGCCAGAGATCAATTTCTGAAACAGAGCGACCGCGCTGATACCGATGACCAGCAGCACCAGATGGTAATTGCGAGACAGGTATTTTGCGAGCAGGCCGGTGGGTTTCATCCGGTGGTCTCCAGCTTATCCATCAGGGCCTGTGCCCTGTGTGGGGTTTGAGTGTACCACTTCGTCTGGCGGCCGTCTTCCGACGCGCGAATGTAGTCGTGCTGCGCAAGATACCCAAGGAACGTATCCCAGCCAAGGATGGCGTCGACGCCCATCTGGAAACACATATCGACCAACACGTCCTGCGCGCCCTCCGCAAGTGTCGCGTACGGCGCCCAGCGGGCGGTCAATTCAGCATGGATCAGGGCGACCCTTTCCTCGGTCAAATGCCGCGCGCCGAGCTGCGTAATCGAAACGGAGATAAGCCCCGAGTCGAGCAAATACTTCCACTCGGAGCCGGTCAGCGGCGATGTCTCCAGACAGCGGCCTTCGCCGAACGTCCAGTACCCCTCCGTGTCCTTGTACGGGTTCGATCGGAAGCCTTCTTCGGCCGCCAGCTGGGGGATTACTTCTAGTGTGTTCATTATACAACTACCGGACCTGCGACTAGCACGTTACTGGGGGAATTCATAGTTACATCGAGCGCGTTCTGTGCCTGCTGATAAGCCACCACAGCATTCAGGATCAGCGTAGCCGTTGCCAAGTCCGCGATCGGCAAAGTTACCGCACTACCGTAAACAGCAGTCAAAGACGCTGCGGGGATTGGCGTAGGTATGCCGCCGGTCGGGGCGCGGCATACAAAAAAGCCAATGTTGGGGTCTGCCGCATTGGTCGCGTTGGTGTGCTGATAAATCGAAAAACTACCGTGCCAAATGCTCATCCGATTACCTCCACTATGATATAGCCGGTTCCGCCAGCACCTGCGTTGTTAGTTGTACCGGAACCCATCGCAGGGCCGCCGCCGCCGCCACTACCGTATCCGCCAACGCCGCCAAATCGCTTCGCCGAATTGGTCTGACTGCCGCCGCCGCCGCCGCCAGTCGATCCCTGCGTAAGGGGGAACATTGTTGTGCCCGCGGTGCCATTCGTGCCGGCCGCGCCACCTGCACCGCCTGTTACGGCCGCCGCATTAAGCGTGACGAATCCGGATATCGCCAGCCCGCCGCCATTACCGCCCGCAGTCTTGGCCGCGGCCAGCGTACCGCCGCCGCCACCGCCGCCCGCAGTGCCGCCAACGACAGCCTGATTACCTCCGGCTGTGCCGGCAACGCCATACCCGCCATTACCCCCGGCGCCGCCAGTAGCAAAATTTCCAGAACCGCCTGCGCCGCCGAGCGACGTACCGGCAGCGAGTAAGCCGCCCGCGCCGCCGCCGCCACCGGTAGCCTGATAAACCCATGCGTTGCCGGTCGCGTCAGTAAAAGATACCGACGTAGTGCCTCCCGCGTTTCCCGCACCGCCAGTCGTCGCGGCAATGGTGCCGCCGGCGCCAACAGTCAGCGTCATCACCGAACCTAGCGTAATTGTAGCGCCGGCGACGGGCGCGAGAATCCTGAACTGAGTAACCCCGCCACCACCGCCGCCGCCGCCGCCGCCGGCGTTTGTCGTACTGTTATTCCCGTTGCCCCCGGCGCCACCACCGCCGACAAGCGTAACTACAACCTCCTTGCCCGGAAACGCGAAAGAGTAGCTGCCCGCCGCGGTGTAAACGTATTGCGTGGTATAGGGAAAAAATTCACCGAACTGCCACGCGCCGGTCGTGCCGCCTGAAGCAGCGGTGGCGCTAGAGTAGGTGAACATCATCTGTTCATTGGGGCGTAAGTAATACACTATGCCCGCTTGCCCCAAGTCCGCGGTGTTATCAGGCCCTGTGATGCCGTTGGTAGTGACCGGCGAAAAATCGAGGCCGATCAGGTAGCCAGAGCCCGAAGTGGCCGTACCCGATACGTTGCGTACAATAATGACTTGCCCGTCGGTAAACGTCTCGCCGAGGCCGATCGTAGCAAAGAACTGCCCTGCCGCCGTGGCAGTAATGGGCAGGTATGTATACCCATTAACCGGGATATTGGTCAGGCCAGTGAGGTTGTAGACGGCGGCAGTGCCTCCGGCAGGAAACGAAGACGCAACCGCAAACGTAGCGTCGCCGCGAAGGAATGTTGTCGTATTGTTAGGCGGAGTCGGCACGACCCCCGATGCCGTAGCCGTAGCCGTTGCCACGCTGACCGTAGCCGTGCCGGAAACCGTCGACACGCTAACCGGCGAAGTACCCACAACCGCGCTGATCGCGGAACTGCCATTAGCTACGGCCGTTACGACGCCTTTGGAATTGACCGTGACATTGGCGTTGGTGTACGAGCCAGCGACTACGCCACCCTGTGTCGCAAGATTGGCGGTAATCGTACCGCCCGAACCAGTAAGCGGTGAGCCGGAGACAGTCAGGTCACTGCTCGAAAGCGCGACACTGGTAATCGTTCCGCCACCGCCACCGCTGACTGCTTGGTACGTCAGGGGCGACAGGCTGATTGCTTCTTTGAGCACGGCCGGATTGGTGGACGTATCCATCCACAACTGTCCAAGCGCGACTCCGGTCGGCGGAGTCGCCGAGTAGATAACGCTCTGCGAGCCGATATACCGGACGGACATCAGCGACGCTCCTCGTGAAGGAACAGCAACACGCCCATCACGCGCTTGAAATGCACGGTGTGCGCGCGGCCGCACTGGTCACAGACGATAGTCAGCTGACGCGTCGGACGATGTCGGTGCTGCCAAAGGTTGTGGCGAGCTCCGCAAACGCATTTCGCGTGGGTGAACCGTAGTTTCATAGCCCTTTACCAAGAGTAAAGTAAGTAGGTGCTCCCGCCGCAGCCGCCGCCACGATTGCGACCCAGAGGGTCGTTAGCGGGCCGGACGGGTTGATGAAATCAGGGACGCCAAACACCTCGACGGAATTCGGGGCGATCGGCGTATCTACGGCCGCACTCGCCGTCACCGTATTGTCGATGCCAAACTTCACGAACACTTCGTTGGGCGCGGTGTTGCGTATCCGTACCGCAAACTTGTAGTTAAGTGGCGGGTTCGGGACTTGAATCTGGACGTTGGCCGGCGTTCCGCTTGCCGTCAGATTAACGGTTTGCGAGAGGACGACGAAAGGTTCGCTAGCCATGAATCACCCTATTACCCAAGCCGAACCGTTGCAGACAACCGGGACTTTGTTGGACCCGCCACCAGCAGCGGTAGCCAAAAACGTCGTGCTGGTGGCGTCGGTAACGAACGCGCGCGTGCCAACTTCGACCGCCGCGGGCGCGGGCAGCGCCGCAACCGTATACGGCCCAGTCAGCGCAGTAGACACCAGTCGGCGACCGATAATTGTAGCCAGCCCAAGCGAAATCAGATCGCCCAGCCTAACAAAGCTGTCATCGAGATTTTTCGTGTTGCGTTGATAGATGTCGAGCGTTTGCGAGATCATGTCGATGTTTTTGCCGAGCGAACCCGCGTCGCTGCCGACCGTCCCGATATCGGGATAGTTAGGCGACTGGGTAAGCACAAAGGATTTCTGCGTCATACCCGCTCCAGCTCTTTGCCAGTCTCGGCGACCTGCACCGAATACACGATCGTGTTGCCATACATCTCGAACTGCCAGATGTCGTGCTTGAACCCGGCGGGCAAGCGGCGAATCTTGTCGTCAGTGACCGTCTGGTCGGAAACTTTGAGGCCGTTGCAGTAGACAACAAATCGCACGCCGATCGTTTGCGAGCCCAGTGTCGTCAGCGGATACAGCGGGCCCCCGCCCAGCGGCGTGAAATTCTCGGGCTGCGTCCAGCCACTAACCAGTCCTTTGCGGTATTTGCAGCCGCTTGAGGCGATTGGTTTACTGGCGATCGGATTTAGTTTGCCCGCGTTGAATCGCGCCGTGTTGTAGGGCTGATAGGTCGCCGCGACGTTACCCGACACGTTCACCGCGCCGAGGTCAAATTTGATCTTGAACGCGCCGAGGTTAACAAACTTGGGAAACTGGACTTCTTTCGACCGCCAGTGCCAGTACAGGCGTTCGGCCGTGTTGGGGTCCCAGTCGTAGACCTGATTGTTCTGGATCAGGTTGATATTGCCCGTGTACCGATCCGTCTCAATACCCTGAATGTTCGAAAACGCGTCGATCTCCACCATCCGCGCGCTCTGCTCGGTGGGGTTGATCAAGATCGCGAAATTGTTCGAATTGAATGCCATGTACTGCAGGCCGAGCTGGGCGGCAAAGAACGCGGAAGGGCTATAAGACGCCCACTCCTCTTTTGTCACAAGATCCTGCGTAATGATGCTCAGACCACCAAGATTAAGCATGGCAAGGCCGTCGATCGTCGGAAACATGGCGCCGGCGACTGTCGAAACGATGCCGCGACGGGACAGGCAAGGGGTCACGCCGTCGAGCTTCTGCATCGTAAACGCCGCGGGGGTCACGCCCGAGCCCATGTAGGGATTGGACGTCGTGCAGATGATCAGCGTCTGGTTCCACACCACGAGGCCAACGATCTCAAACTCCGTCGCCAGCTGGTAGCCCGGGTTCCACGCGTGCGGCAGGTACTGCTCGCTGAAATACAAGTTGCGGCCTTTAAAGCCGACCATGTAACCCTGTGGCATCAGGGCGAACCCTTGCATGCCCGCGTCGGGTGGGAAATTCGAAGTGAAGTCGAGCGTGTTGTTGAGCGCGACCTGCGTATCGGTTTTCGAGTCGGTGTACGTCGCCGTGCCGACCGAAATCTGGTCGACAAAGAAAAATGCCGGGTTCGAGCTGTTTGGCACGGTGCGGTAGATATTGACCTTCGTGACGTTGCGGTTTGAGCCGCCCGCCCACGAGGTCGAGATACCCGCAAGGCTCCAGCTGGCGCTGGCCGAGCTGCCGGTATTGGTCACCGGGTTGCATGGCGGGCCTTCTTCGCCGTACGCCGTAACGAACGTGTAGACGTACGAGCGCGTCTCATCAGTGCCGGCGGTGCCGGGCGTCGCGGTAAACCCGCTACCGCCGCCCGACGTCGGCTGCGGCACGCCCAGATACCACGGAGCGTTAGCGCCGGTATTACCCGCAACGATGCGCGCCAGTGTGTTGTAAGACGGAACGCCGGTATCCGACGCCCAGTAGTAGCGCGTATAGGCGTCATTGAGCACTGGCGAGCGGATGATGTCGACGTTCTGCGACTGGAACGCCAGCCATGCGTCGGCGCTCCCGGTGACCGACGCCGGAATGCGGTACGCGCGGCCGACCGGAAACCCTAACGCACTGAGGTCCGTAAGCAAGGTCGGTTTATGGAACCCGCGCAGCTCGCCCTCAAGCAGCTTCGTGTTGCGCGCGACCGTCGCGTTATTGTTGGGCAGCAGCCGGCGCGACATGCGTGGCTTGATGCCGCTGAACGCTTCCAGTTTGAACGCAACCATATTACGGTCCTACATAGCAGATGAAATAGACACCGACCGCAGCGATACCGATTGAGTGATTGTGCGTGGGCAGGGCGTCGGAAGTCGGCGTAAACGCCGTGCCGCTACCTACCGCCGTGCTGGTCCAGTTGATCGCCGTGCCCGTGCCCGCGCCACCTGTGACGTATGTACCGGGGCTCGAGATACCCTGTGCACCAACGACCTGTGCACCGTTGCCGAACCACATCGTGTTGCCGTGGCCGTGGGACGGCAGGTTGCCGACCGACAAGGTGACCGCGTGGATGATCGGCGTGCCGGCGCTGATAGCCGTGGTCGTCTCCGACAGCGTCTGCGCGCCAAGCGCCGTCGCTCCTCCCGCGCCGATCGGCACTGCACTGTTGCGAAAATCCGGCGTCACAAAGCCGTTGTAAGTGCCGCCGTCGCAAGGGGCCCATCCCGTTGGAATGCCGCCGAGTGCGCCGTACCACATGATGATCTGGCCGATCGTAAACGCCGCTATGGTATCGCCAACACAGACGATCTTGGCGCCGCCCGCCGTGGCGCGCGTGCCGTCCGTAGGAACCACGATCTGGTTAGTCGAGACGCCAGTGACCCCGCGGATTGGCGTATTGACAATCTCGTTGGCCGACTCCACGGACGAGCCGCTACCCAGCACGCCGTTTGTAATGTTGTGCGACCCCATATTGAGGTCGCCCGCCATCGTATCGCCAGACTTCTGGAGGAAATTGGCAAACGTACCGGCTGTCTCGCGAAGCTCGACGCGCGCAAGGTTGGCAGTAAACGCCAGTGCCGACGTATTCTCCTGCGCGCGAGTCACCGTCAAGTTGTCGCCCGAGATGGCCGTGCACTTCATGATCTCGATATTGCCGCCGGTGTCCTCGACACAAACCATGAAGTATTGCGTGCCGCTGAGCGCCGGGAACTGCGCGCCATAGCCCGCGGCGACCTGCACAGTCGTGCCGCTAGTCGTCAGGTTAGCCGCGATCAGGGCGGACGCGTTATCTGAAAACTGCTGATTGCCACTCACGTGTATTGCTCCTCAGAGGCAACCGCGATGTAAAAAATGACTTGCTCGTTCACGTTTTGCGCGGTGTTGAACGTGACGGTGAACTGAACTTTGTACTCGGTGCCATCCACGCCGCCCGAAACGTCGTAGGAAAAAGTCTGTTCCGAAACGGGGTCGATCAGGATGTTTGACACGACCAGTGGAGGAGTCGTCACGGTATCGATCCCGGTCATCTGGACGTTCGTAATGACCTCACCCTGCTCGCAGAACAGCGTGAAATCGACCCCGCGCTTGCGCGTGTCCGAGGGTCCCTGCTTGTATCGATTGATAATCATGTATTGCACCGCCGGAGTAAGGTCGACCCCCTCCTGCGAGGGTCGCATGGGGTAGTACGTATACTCCGACAAAAACAGCCGGAGCCCGAACGTACCGCCGAACACCACACTATCAAAAAACGGGTCGACCGTCGCGCCGGCCGCGCCGCCCACCGTCAGAGTGGCCGTCCGGCTCTGGATGGTCGTGGCGGCCGAGTCGGTCACGATGACGTAGTACTGGTCGCCGTTATTGCCAGCCGACTGGATGGGGGTCGTATACGAAGAGCCGGTTGCCCCGATGATCATTGCCCCGTTCACGTACCACTGGTAGGTGTACGGCGGGGCGCCCTGCGCCGCGGTAACCGAGAACGTGGCGGTCGCGCCGGCGAGGATCCCGACATCAGCCGGCTGCGCGGTGATGATCAACACCGGAACGAGATAGGGCAGGCGCAGGGCCAGCAAGGCGAAATAGGCGGTCGAGGAGGCGTTTTGCTCCCACGTAATCGTGTCGGTGGCGTTCGCCGTCAGGTAGCGCGCCTGCTGGGCGCTGAGGAACGACGAGCTGTTCAAGGTGAACAGGTTGACGACACTGTAACCCTGCGTGCTCTTGACGTACGGATAGTTGGTCGGTGCGGCGTTGTCGTAGCCGCCACCGAACGTCAGAAGGACATCGCTCGAATTGGCCGAAATCGAACTCCCGAATGTAAAGTCAGACGGCGGCGAGCCGGCGTATTGCTGCACTTCGTGCAAGCTGCCCGCGATGGTAGCCAGCAGCTGGGTCGAGTCCACGCCATACCACAAAGTGGCGGTAGCGGAGCAGCCGAAGACGCTAGTCGCCACGCCGGTGTAGTCGACCACGAGATGCTGGTTCGAGAACGTCATGCCCGCCGTGACCGGCAGGACAGCGTACATGCGCGCGCGCGTCGGCTGGGTGCCCGAACCCTGCGCGATGGGGCCTACCGTACAGGCATTGCCACCGTAGGAAACCGCTGGCACGCCCGCGGTGCCCGGGTACGTCTCGAGCGCAAACACGAGGACGGGATGGTTGGCCGGGACAAAGACAGTGGGGTCAATCAACCCCGTGAAGTCGACATACGACGACACCGCAAAGAAGCCGGCGACGTTCGTCGCGTCGTAAATGGGAGTCGAATTCAGCGGCCCGGAATAGACGTCCTGCGTGGGCAGGGCGTCGGCAAGGGCCGCGGCCGGCGGCGTAATCGACGCGGCCGTGTAGAACGCGCGGCCCGTGATGACCCGAAAGTCGTCGATGTAGCCGCCGGAGAACTGCGTGCCCTGAATGCTGCCGAGATAGCTATTGCCGACCATCATGGTCGGGCCGCTATTGCCAATCACGCCGGTGAAACTGCTGCCGTAGCCGTTATAGGCCGCGACCTGTACGCCATTGACGTACATGAAGATGCGCCCATAGTCGCGTACGCAGGCGATATGGTAGTACGTGCCGGTCGCCGCGATGGTGCTCGCGGCGCTGGTAACGCTGCCGGGATTACCCGCGCCGCCGCCGCCCAGCTGCAGAGTGAGTTGGCCGCTGGCCGCAAGGAAGAGCTGAATGTAATTGGCCGGAATGCCGCCGGTCAGCGTCGACCAAATGATCTGCTGGCCGTTAGGTACGGCAAGCGTATTGAAATTGACCCAGCACTCCACCGTCCACTGCAGGGCGTTGCAGATGTCCGCCGTGCCGCCCGCCGTAATCGGAAAGGATACCGAGTCGTTTACGCCACCCGTGTGGTGCAGGCAGCCCGCGCCGTACTTCTGGTGCGTAGTATCCAGTCCCACGCTACCATTGGCGGTGACCGTGAGCGCGTTGACCGACGAGTCGACGAACGGGCCACTGACGTCGAAGTGCAGCGATGCAGCAACTTGACGTACTTGGCTCATATCCGGAACCACCCGCCGGCGGAGACGTTCTTGTAGAAGAAGTAGCTATAGCCGTTCAGTACTTGTGGCATCCCGGGGATCTGCGCTTCATCAAAGAAAACGACCAGCGGCGACGTGGTCGCCACGCCGGTGTCCTTGTAAAACACGATGTAGCCAGCCTGCAAGCCACTCGCGATCGTACCGAAGGAAATCGTGTCGCCGGTACAGAATCCCAATGCCGCAGTGCGATTGGCGATCGCCGCGGTCGCAAGGATCTGCGCCGACGGCAGGTCCGACAGGTACTGCTGCGCGCCGTTGAACACGTACGCGCTAGACAGGATGACCGCCTTCCAATTGCCGGACGTCCAATCGAGCTGCGCGGTCGCAAATAGCTGGCGCGCGTTAGGAAACAGTTGGCTGCTCATTTGCCGAACCCCGGATATGCCCACGAACCTGAGCCGTTATAGCCAGTCTTGGCCTTGGCAGCGTACTCCCCGATATACGACCGGAACCGCTTCTCGTGGTAGGCCGCGAGCTCGAGGTTCGTGTACGGCTTTGCCGGCTGATTCATCATGCGGTAGAGGCCCCCGCACAGAATGGCTTCGTAGAAGTGCGTGATTGCGATCGATGGAACCTGCTCGGTTGTCGACTTCGGCCGCACCGCGACGCGAAACGTCAAATAGGCCGGGGCCGGCTGCGGCGTCTGCGGCAAGGGGTAGATCGACACGATATCGGGCCGCGACATCCAGTAGGCCTGCGGGATGTCGGACGTCGGCGTAGCCACGCCGGTCACGACGTTCGGCCACGGATCCGGGCGCCGCCAAAGTGGATTGAGTGGCATGCCGTTGATTGCCACGGACAGTACCCCCACCACATCGAGGTAGGAATTGAAAGGGCTCAGCTGGTAGTCCTGCTGCCCGGCGAGAATCAGGGTCGGGCCCATATTTGCCTGCAGGGCAAAGGATTCGGCGAAGAACTCGCGACAGGCGAGAATCAGCTGACGCTTCATGACCGAGCGGTTTGCGCCGGGTAGCCACGGCGACATGTCGCGCAGCCACGCCTTGAGGTTCGAATAGCCCTCGGCGCCGGACGACTGGACCGTTACGTAGTCGACACTCATAGGCCTACCACCGCCATCTTGAACGCGTTGCGGAACTGCATCGAACGCGAGTCTTCAGAGAATTCGTCGTCGATCGATTCGGTCAGGCCTACCACCCAGTTTACGAGCGGGTCGTAGAACATGTAGGGAAGGCCAAAAGGATTCAGGTATGACGTCGTCGACGGCAGGGCCGACGTGTCAAGGAGCGGGACCACAAAGTCTTCCGCGGAATCGCTCCAGAGATCGTAGAACGCGTCGGGGCGGAGCCGATATAGCTCTTGCAGGCCGCGGTTCAGGTGGTTAAGCAAGAGGACGTCCGTATACCGCTGCAAGGTCGAGTCGGTATTCGTGTCTTGCAGGATCTCACGGGCCTCCGTCAGCAGGGTTGCGTAGGTGTAAGCCATGGATCCTCCGTTTTAGAAAGCCCCGGGAGCCAACCCCCCGGGGCCTTTAGCCACTACCTCAAGATCAGGTCTTGAAGGCGTTCTGCACAATCGCGCGACCCATGGCAGCAGCGGTTACGACCTTGTAGCCGTAAACCTGCAAACCGCGGACGAGATTGCTGAACGAACGCTCAGTGCGGATCGTTTCCATCTTCGTGAACTGCGCCGCGAAGGTGAGAGCCGCCGGAACGCCGAAGTACACAGCGTAGTTCAGGCCCGACGTATCGACCGTCGGCAGAAGGTTGCTGTAGTACAGGGTGAACCGGTCGATCTCGCCGAGGCGACCGTTGCGAAGGATCGACGTCATGTCACCCGCGATCGAAGCGTTCTTCAGGTCAGACTGCTTGATCAGGGTGGCCATCCACGCCGGGATAACGATCCAACGGCCCGACTCCGGGATATTGGCTTCATCGAGCACCTGTCCGGCCGACGTCAGGAGATCCAGAACGTAGGTCTTCGTGGTGGCCGAGTTGGCCGAGATCTGGAGCGGCGACGCCGCGGTACCGAGGTTGATACCGGCAGTGATCGCGCCAGCCGTAGCGCCGTAGTTGGTCGAGGCGATGTCGGTCGTGGTCGACAGGTACGACAGAACGTCGGTGTCCACCGCAATCTTCATCTGCTCGGCCGCATCCTGCGCCCAGATGTTCATCAGGTCGACGTCGGACTGGACTTCCATCACGTCGTCGAGTGCGACGTTGAAGTACTTGCCCTTGTTGATCTGAAGAACGACGAGGCTCGAGGACGGACGCTGGATCGTCAGGTCTTGGTCGAACTGGTAGTTCGAGATCGTGATCGTCGGACGGGTACGGATGTTGACCGTGTCGCCGAAGTTCTTGATCTCGCCTTCGTAGTCCGTGTTCGAAATGGCAGCCAGAACGGTCGCCGCGTAGAACTTCTCTATGAGCTTGCCGCTCCAGATCTGCGGGATGAAAATGCCCGAGTAATCCGGCGACGGGTTAGTACCCGCCCACGGAGCGCCTGAGCCCGGAAAAACCTGCGTCATGTTCCCTAACTCCTAAAAAACTGTTAGCGAGCCCGGAGCCGGCCTTCGCGCTGCGCTCGGAACAGGTCGCGTTCGATGGCTTCTGCCTCGGCTTCTTTGCCGCGGTAGACTCCTCGACGCTTCTGGTCGTAGAACAGAGCGACGTCGTTCTGGGTATAAGTCCGCTTACCAGCTTCGTTCGGAGCGCTTGCCGGGGGGCCGCCAATTCCGGCCCCGGGAGCCGCTAGCGAGGCCAAACTGACTGCCGGGGTTGGGGCTTGCCCAGTCGGCGCAGTGGCAGCGTTAGGGCTGACAATTGCGTGTTCGTTACGAAAGCCGTTGAAGAACGCTGCGACTCGCGGGGCGTCGAGGTTCTGGAACGCGTGTTGGAGCATATCACCGCGCGTGACACCTGAATAGGGGTCTCGCACAGCAAGCCAGTTTCCAAACTGCTCCGTGTTATTGAACTGCTCATAGCCGGGTGCTGCCTGCTCGAGAGCCGTGTAGAACCGGTCCTCTGCGGTCAGCGCCTGCGCCTGAGCGACGTTCTGGAAACCAGCCCCCAGCTGCTGCACCTGCTGTGCAACCGGGGCAACCTGCCGCTGTATCGTCTGCTCGACCGTGGGAAGCACTGCATCCCGGGCCGCGCGTTGGATAAAGTCGTGCAGGTCAGCGCCGAACTCCTTGATCTCCTCGGCTTTGACGAGCTGACCCGGTGTATTGCCATTCTGCAGTACCGGAGGAGCGCTCGCCGATCCAAGGGATGCCAACATGCTCTGCGTAGCGGTCAGCTGCGCCTGCATGCTCTGCACCCGGGAATTCAACTCCTGATTCGATTGGTGGAGGCGTGGAACCTCCGCGTTGTACTTGCCCTGCAACACGTTGAATTTGTGCTGCCAGTC
>Ga0209067_10000337_pt1 | contig 31048 bp, 26 predicted proteins | sample ColStrG_CSR_2013_FD_187199 | JGI IMG/M metagenome (GOLD analysis project Ga0209067, IMG submission 187199) | Freshwater sediment microbial communities in response to fracking from Pennsylvania, USA - Cold Stream Run_MetaG_CSR_2013 (SPAdes)... | ecosystem: Environmental > Aquatic > Freshwater >... | reverse complement strand
CAATTGGTGGAGCATATTTCAAAAAGCCCTATCTGGAAAGAATCCGCCATATTCATTTTGGAAGATGATGCACAAGGCGGATCGGATCATATTGATGCCCATCGATCCACAGCCTATTTGGCAGGGGCCTTTGTTAAAAGAAATGCGGTTATTCATGATTTATATACCACCTCTGGAATGTTGAGAACCCTTGAACTGATTTTAGGTATGAAACCTATGAGCCAGTATGATGCGGCTGCCCTACCCATGTTTAATTGTTTCAGCTCGAAGGCCGATTTGAGCCCATTTATTCATATTCCAGCTAAATACAATACCCAAATTCGGAATACAGCGTATAATGAAGGGGTAAAAAAATCAGAATCCATGAATTTTACAAAAGCCGATAGGGTACCCGAAAAGGAATTAAACGAGATCATCTGGAAAGCCCTAAAAGGTGAAAACACCAAAATGCCAGAACCCCGGCATAGTGCCTTTGTATTTTTTGAACCTAAGAAAAAAGGAACCAAAGATTTGGATTAAAAGGATTTGAATTTCATTGACGGTAATGATTAGCCTTAATATTATCATGGGCTAATTTTACCGTTTCCTCAATCCTTTTTTGGCGAGTTTCTGATTTTTTGGCATTTAGGATCCATTCCAAAATAATCCTTTTGGAAGAAGGGGGAAATGCCATGAAATGTTTTTTGGCCTTTGGGTTTTGATTTAAATGTTCTTGTAAATCCTCAGGAATAACCGAATTCTGAACATCGACCAGGGCAGTCCAAGTTCCGGTTTCTTTTGCCAAATTTATCATTTGCTGTCCTGCTTCGGTCATTAGACCGAGTGAAATCATTTTTTCGGCTCTTTCAATATTCGCTTTGCTCCAGTTACTTTTTGCCTTTCGTTTAGCAAAAAATTGGTATTTGCTCTGAGCATCTCGTTTATGAGCAATGCTATCAATCCAACCAAAACAAATTGCTTCTTCCACGGCTTCATCATAAAAAACCGTGTCAATTTTACTGTCCTTATGATAAATGATTAGCCAAACAGAATTTTCAGTCAGGTGGTTAACATCCAACCAATCTCTCCAATCCCTTCTGGTGGGAGAATGAATCGCTTTTATACCATTATGGAATTCCATACTCGAATTATCCGGAATTTACAGAACAGGATTAAATAAAAAATGCCCCATAAGGAGCATTTTTTTTGAAATAGGATATAAATTATTTAACCGTTTCAACGATGGCTTTAAAGGCCTCTGGATGGTTCATGGCTAAATCAGCCAAAACTTTGCGGTTAATTTCTAATCCTTTATGGTGAACTTTACCCATAAAAGCTGAATAGGACATACCATGTAAACGAGCACCTGCATTGATTCTTTGAATCCAAAGAGCTCTGAATTCTCTTTTCTTTACCTTACGATCCCGGTAAGCATATTGCTGACCTTTCTCCCAAGTGTTTTTAGCAATGGTAAAAACCTTGCTTCTGGAGCCCCAATAACCACGGGCTAAACTTAAAATTTTCTTTCTTCGACGGCGAGCCGCCACCACATTTACCGATCTGGGCATAATTTTACTGTTTTTATATTCAGCGACCTAGGGTGCTTGTTTAAGGATTTCTCCTTAGCTGAATACATGGGTTAATACTTAATTTTTAGAATACCTATTTTCCAATAGCCAACATACGCTTAACATTTCCTGTATCCGCATCAGAAACTAATCCGATATGAGTAAGGCCACGTTTTTGTTTGGTGGTTTTCTTGGTTAAAATATGACTCTTGAAAGCGTGTTTACGCTTAATTTTTCCGGCACCGGTAAGAGAAAATCTCTTTTTGGCACTGGAATTCGTTTTCATTTTAGGCATGGCCCTCTATTATTATTGATTACTTTATTAAACTCTTACTCTATTTATTTCTTGGGCTTTGGGGCCAAAGACAAAAACATCCTTTTACCTTCTAGTTTGGGTAATTGCTCTACTTTACCAATATCCTCTAAAGCCTGAGCAAACCTTAATAATAAAATTTCGCCCTGTTCCTTATAAACAATGGCCCTACCTTTAAAATGGACATAGGCTCTAACCTTTGCTCCTTCATTTAAGAAAGCAACAGCATGTTTTAATTTAAATTCAAAATCATGCTCATCGGTATTCGGTCCAAATCGAATTTCCTTGATAACGGTTTTAGCCGCTTTTGCCTTTATTTCCTTGAGCTTTTTTTTCTGCTCGTAAATAAACTTATTATAATCTATAACCCGACAAACCGGGGGAACAGCATTGGGAGAAATTTCTACCAAATCCAAACCTAATTGTTCGGAAATTTCCAGAGCTTTTTCAATGGGAAAAATACCCTGTTCAACATTATCCCCCACCAAGCGAACCTCCTTGGCGCGGATTAGCCTATTAATAAAATGTTCTGCTTCCTTTTTTTTGTAGGGTGGCCTAGGTCCCCGTACAAAGTTTGGATTATTCTGTGCTATATATTTATCCTCCTATTTTAACTATTTTTTTAACTTTTATTCAAAATTAGGCTCTTTACTGCAATTCCAATGCCACTTCAGCATTAAACATTTCCAGAAAAGCATCCAAGCTTAAACTTCCTAAATCGCCCTTTCCATGCTTCCGCACGGAAACTTCGTTCTCGGCTTCCTCTTTGGCCCCAACTACCAACATAAATGGAACCTTTTTAACTTCAGCATCCCGGATTTTCTTCCCAATCTTTTCATCTCTGAAGTCAACGAGGGTGCGAAGATCGGCATTTTTTAAATATTCTGAAACTTTTTTGGCATAATCATTAAATTTCTCTCCAATTGGCAATATAATGACCTGATCCGGGCACATCCATACCGGAAAATCACCGGCAAAATGTTCTATTAGTACGGCCATGAATCGTTCTAATGAGCCAAAAGGGGCCCTATGAATCATCACCGGACGATGCTTAAGATTATCAGCACCGGTATATTCTAGTTCAAATCGTTCAGGCAAGTTATAGTCAACCTGAATAGTTCCTAATTGCCATTTTCTACCCAGAGCATCCTTCACCATGAAATCTAATTTTGGACCATAAAAAGCGGCCTCTCCATATTCCACAACCGTGTTTAATCCTTTTTCTGCCGCCGATTCAATGATAGCTCTTTCTGCTTTTTCCCAATTTTCATCGGATCCAATATACTTCGACCTATTTTCTTTATCCCTTAAAGAAACCTGAGCCGTAAAGTCTTTAAATTGAAAGGTCTTGAAAACGTAGAGAATAAGGTCTATCACCTTCAAAAATTCTTCTTTTACCTGATCCGGACGTACAAATAAATGGGCATCATCGACCGTAAATCCTCTAACACGGGTTAAGCCATGTAATTCCCCACTCTGTTCATAACGATATACCGTTCCAAATTCAGCTAAACGAACCGGTAGATCTTTATAGGATCGAGGTTTAAACTTATAAATTTCACAATGATGGGGGCAATTCATGGGTTTTAACATGAATTCTTCCCCTTCGGCCGGAGTGGTTATCGGCTGAAAAGAATCCTTTCCGTACTTTTCATAATGTCCGGAAGTTATATAAAGGTTTTTATTACCAATATGGGGAGTAACCACGGGTTCATAACCTGCCTTCAACTGGGCTTTTTTCAGAAAATTTTCCAATGATTCACGCAAAGCGGCCCCCCTGGGCAACCATAAAGGCAAACCCATGCCCACTTTTTCTGAAAAGGTGAAAAGTTCCAGCTCCCTGCCAATTTTTCGATGATCCCTTTTTTTAGCTTCTTCTAATAGTTCCAAATATTCAGTTAATTCTGAAGCCTTTGGAAAAGTAATTCCATAAATACGGGTAAGCTGTTTATTTTTCTCATCTCCCCGCCAATAGGCTCCAGCTATAGACGTTAGTTTGATGGCTTTTATAAAACCGGTATCAGGAATATGAGGTCCTCGGCATAAATCGGTGAAATTGCCCTGTGTATAAAATGTAATTTCCCCATCCTTTAAACCTTCGATAAGTTCCAATTTATAGGGATCCCCCTTTTCCTGGAAATATTTTTCAGCATCCTTCTTTGATTTATCTTCCCGTATGAAAACTTCCTTGGCTTTGGCTTTTTGAAGCATCTTATCTTCAACCGCTTTAAATTCATCGGATGAGAAGGTGCGATCTCCAAAATCAACATCATAATAAAATCCATTTTCAACGGCGGGCCCAATACCCAATTTTACTCCTGGATATAACTCTTCTAAAGCCTCGGCCAATAAATGGGCGGATGAATGCCAAAACGTTTTCTTTCCATCCGGATCCGACCAGGTTAATAGTTGAATTCTGGAAGGTTCCAATATGGGTCGGGAAGAATCCCAAACCTCATCATTCACTTTTACAGCCAGTACATTTCTGGCCAATCCTTCGGAAATAGTTTTGGCAATTTCTAAACCAGTTATTCCTTTGGGAACGGTTCTTACTTGCCCATCGGGTAGGGTAATTTCAATCATGATTTATATTAAAATAGGGATAAAACAGGCTATTAACCAATACAAACGGGTATTCCTACCCATTTTATCCGTTTTTAAAGGTATTAAGAATTTACAGAATTACTGAGAACTTCTGTTAAATGAAGTGTTTGTATGGGTAATTGATTCTTCTGGATATAACCGTCCAGATGCATTAAACAGGAAACATCCAGTGAAATTATATAATCAGCCCCAAGAGCCATAGCGTTCTGAACTTTTTGCTCGGCCATAGCCACAGAAATCCCATCGAATTTAACGGAAAATGTCCCTCCAAAACCGCAACAAACTTCGCAATCGGGGCTTTCCAATAATTCAAGACCTTTAACATTTTTTAAAAGTTCGCGAGGTTCCGATTTAATACCACATTCTCTTAAAGCTCCGCAGGAATCATGATAAACAGCCTTTCCATTTAACTCGGCACCGAAATCAAGAAATTTTAATTTATTGACCAGAAACTCAGATAATTCAAAAATATTCGCTTGTAGGGTTCTACAAGGATTATGCAATAAGGAATTGGTAAATAAATCGTTATAATAATTTAAAATCATTCCTTTACAAGACCCCGAAAGGGAAACAACCGTTCCGGCCCCGGAAAAATCTTCGAGAAATTTAGTACCGACCTCCTTGGCCTCATCCCAATAGCCTGAGTTAAACGCGGGCTGACCACAACAGGTTTGATTCGGATTGTAATTAACCTTACATCCGGCTTTTTCCAATAATTGAATGGCCTGCAAAGCAATACCCGGATAGCATTGGTCTATAAAACAGGGAACAAAAAGTGAAATTTTCAAAATAGATTTTAAATAAAATTAAAAATAAAAAGAAAAGGTAATCTATTTCTTTTTCTTTCCTGATTGAATATGATAGGTTGGATCTATAATGAGATTCCCACTATCCACCAATTCCTGTATTTCAAAAAGAACTTGATCACTTGGATACTCAGGAAAAAGACTGGTTACTTTGCCCATCCAAATAGGTTCATGGGATATTTTATTTAAAATATCCTTCCGAAGATCTTTTTTTTCATTGGAAGTCCTGGATTTACAAATATCACAATGTCCACAATCCTGCCTTACCTCTTCATCAAAATAATTTAACAGAAAACGGGTACGGCAAACCGACTCATTTTCCATATAATCCACCATTTTGATTAATTTTTCCCTTTGAATAGAATAAAGTTTTTTAAGATTGATGGAATCCAAATCCATATTCCTTCGATTTTCCCGATTCTTCAAGAATATTATCTGAGCATTCTGCGGTCTGGGACTATATTCAATTAAACCCGCTTGTTCCATATGAACGAGTAGATTATTTAAATCTTCAAGACTGATTTCCAAATTTTGGGCTAAATCCTTCTCACTAATGGGAACCGGTTCCTGTAAGGCCCCTCCAAAACTTCTTAAAACGGATAGCATTAATTTCTCAATCGTAGGATTTTGATAGCCATATTCATTAAGCTCTCGAGGCAAAACCATCAATCGGATTTCAGAACTGGAGAAAACCTTTTCATCGACTCGTAAATACCCAAGATTCTCCAGGATTCTAAGGGATTGGTAAACCGCTCCTTTAGAAAGGGAAAAATGTGAAGAAAAGGTTCTAAGGTCAAAATCAAACTGACTTCCCCCTCCAGAATCATAAGGTACCTGAAGGTAATTACAGAGCGCCTCGAAAATATCTAAAATATCCTTTTCGGAGGGATGATTTTTTTCAAAAATATCCAGGATCTCCTCTTTATCGGCCGGCTCATTCAATAAAATGGCTCTGGATATTTTCCCATCCCTTCCTGCCCGACCGGATTCCTGATAATAGGATTCCAGATTATCTGGAGGATTAAAATGGACCACCAATCGTACATCCGCTTTATCTATGCCCATTCCAAACGCATTGGTAGCGACCATTACCCCTATTTCCCCTTTTATCCATTGGTTTTGAACTCTTTCCCTTTCCTCATACCCTAATCCGGCATGATAAAATCCGGATGGGATTTGATGACGGTTCAGAAATTCAGAAAGCTCCTGGGTTCTTCTTCGATTTCGTGTATATACCAAAGCCGTACCGGGAAATTCTTTTATTTTTTGCAATAAAACCTCCCATTTATTTTCGACTGGCAATACCTCATAAAAAATATTAGCCCGTTTAAAACTCCCTAAAAAGGTATTGGATTGGGTGAAATTTAATTTCTTTTCAATATCATTCCGAACTATTGTCGTTGCGGTTGCGGTTAAAGCCAAAACAGGAACCTTTCCTAAATGATTTCTAAAATCGCCTATTTTCAAATAGGCCGGTCGAAAATCGTAGCCCCATTGCGAAATACAATGGGCTTCATCTACAGCTAATAAACTCACCGGCATTTTCTTAACCCTTTCCAAAAAAAGGGAAGAGCTTAATCTTTCCGGCGAAATATAAAGCAGCTTCGTTTTACCATAAATGCAATTATCTAAAAGTCGGTCAATTTCCCTGGCCGATAAACCTGAATGCAAAAATTCCGAAGCAATCCCTAATGATTTTAAACGAAGGACCTGATCTTTCATTAAGGCTATCAGGGGAGAGATTACCAGGGCAATACCCGGCAATACTAGGGCGGGAACCTGATAGGTTATCGACTTTCCTCCTCCTGTGGGTAATAAGGCTAAGGTATCATGACCTTCAATAATGGATCCAATAATAGACTCTTGAAGTGGCCTGAAATCCGAATAGGCCCAATAAGTATGAAGAGCTTCACGAGGAGTCATAATACAAAAGTATCAAACCTCCAATAGAATCTTAAAGAATAATATTGAATAATCCAAGAAAAAAATAAATTTTTCTTGGGAGGAGGAATCCTAAAAAACTAAATCTATTTTTTACGATTAGGATTGGATCGGGGAACGGGAACCAAAACATGCACCGGCTTCGGTTTTGGCCTTAAACTATTTAAGGCTTCCAATAAAGTCTTTAAAATAAAATCCATATACAAGGAATAACTACTATTATAACTTCTATTTTCCAAAACAGTTTGAAACTAATAAAAAAATATAGATTTCAGCAATTTTTCCTAAATTTTGAAAGGAAATGGGGAAAATTTTCCCTACTCCTTCTTTTTCCATACTACCATGCCATGACCTTCTTTATTCGGATCGGTACTCAATTCGGCTTTTCCTTTTTTGTTCTCTAATTGAGAATAAGAGGAATCTGTAGGGCTCATATCGCTTAATAGTGATTTTATTTCCTGCAAATTTTTATAGTCGAAATTCCAAATCACCCCTAATACCTTATTCGTTTTTTTATCGATGGTAATGATGTTATCGTATTTGCTAAACTTTGGATTCAGGCTGGTTGCCAGATAGGTTTCAATATCTGGATTGGTGGATGGAATTTTCTTGATTTTATATCGATTAAATTTTAGGATAAAAAATTCCTGTGTTTTGGTTCGGCCAATATCATTATAATCTTGAGCCAATAATTCCTTAGCAAAGAAGGAAAAGAAAATGCAGAGAGCGAGAGAGATTAGATTTTTGTTCACTTTATTTAAGTTTATTTTAACTTTTTTTTCTCCAAACAACCATCTCAAAACCATCATGAAATGGATCTGGGGTCATTAAGGCCATTCCTTTTTTGTTTTCCAAACGGGAGGCTGTATTATCGGTTGGATTCATATCACTTAGAAGAGATTTAATAAGCTCCAAATTTTTGGTGTCAAAATCCCAAATTACTCCAATTACTTTATCGGTAGATTTATCTATGGTAATAATATTATCGTACTGACTTTGGCTGGTTCTCTTTGCCAAATACATTTCCTCCTGCATATCATTACTATGGATCTTGGTTATTTTATAACCATTATATTTCAAAATCTTAAACTCTTCGGCTTTTGTTCTTCCCAAATCATTATAATCCTGAGCTCTGCAAATCATTCCAAAACCCATGAAGAATATAAATAAGAAACTTAGAATTAAAGATTTCATAATGGCTTTATTTTGATGATCAAAAGTAAACTCCAAAATGAAATCTATTTTCATTAAACCGCCCAATCTGATTGCTCAACCGTTGAATCTTCTTATTTTCTCGTCAAGAAAAACATTATCATTGGGACCCTTAAAAAACCTTCTCGATATGTACCAAACGATTTTCGGTATTTACCCCTTCAACGATAATACGAAAATGTCGTGCCAAATCAGAATTATAAAAGGAAAAATGTACAGTATGCTTGGAATTTTGAACAGCCAATCGGGGGTTCCAATATAATGTAGAACGTAAATCCGGTAGGTTATCGACTAAACCACTCGCATAATCGGGTGAAGCAAACTCCTTGTATAGAGTATATCCGGCTAAATTCAAAGAAGTCATTCCCGGAAACTCCACTTTATTATCCCCCCCTCGTTTGGTAAAAATAGCTATGGCCCCACCGCCTGTGGTAGAAATAATGCCTGAAGAACCTGGATCATAAACCTTTACATAAGCAATATTAGAAATATTAATATTGGATAAAAATTCGGCATCCGTTTTTTGACCATCTAAAAATAAAGTGGGCACGCTACCTCTCCAATTAAGGCTTGGGGTACCACCTCCACTGGTATTGGAAATTTGTAAGCCTGGAACCCTACTTTGTAAATACTGGAAAATATTGGTGGCCCCTCCCGCAAAAGGATCATTGGCGACATCAAAATTTCTCGAATCTCCCCCACTAAATATTCCGGTACCAAATTGCTTTTCCAATTTATCCAGATTGGTTTTGGCTTTCTCTTTTACCACTACTTCCTTCAAATTGATCTGTGAATTCGACCTTTTATATTCTATCCCGGTTCTCTGGGCCATATTATTCGTTAATTTCTGATATAAAACCGGATCAGAAATGGGCACAAAACCCAGATTTTCTGGATTAATTTTGGTTTGATTTGGACTTAAGTAAAGTCCATTATTAATATAAAGCTGAGATTTATCAAAACTTAATCTAGCCATATAGGGCTGAAAATAAATTTTAGCAAAACCATAGAAAATCAGCCCATCATAGGATAGTTCACCATTTTTGTTCAGAGTGGCCGATATAAATTCTTGTGTTGAATCCTTGGTTTTAACGATAAAATTTAATTTTTGTCCTTCATAATCCTTGGGGTTATGGAGACCCGCTATTTTTCCATTCAAGCTCAAATAATTATTCTCCTTTTCAGCTCCTTCTAAGGCTCTTCCCCTCATTAACAATTCCCAGGTATATCGTCTCCAACCATGGGTAAGCATTACATAGTCAAGAAACTGTGCGGCACTATCGGATTTATTACGGAAATAAAAATAAGGGTTCCATATTTTACCTCTTAAATCCCCTGTTAATAAAACATGAGAAATGATATTATCCTCCACCGGCGAAGTCAGATTTAAATCTGCATCGGTTACCGAAATCGAGAAAACAGACGCTGCATTGCCAGGAACATTAATAATTCCTTCATTCAGAGCTCGTTTAGCATGACTTACCTGGGGTATTGAAATTTCAGCAGGAAATTCAAAATCCTGATTGTTCACAAAGCATACCCTTTCGGCTAAAGGCCTATATTGAGCATCTAAAACCGTAATCTGCAATATTCCAGAAGGTAGCCCCTTAGTAGGGATAATCCCTATGGTTCCCATTTCAGTTGTTAAATTGGCCCTAGCCTGATAAACAACCCTTTGGTTCATGGAGCCAACCAAATAAAGGGTTTTATAAGAATCCGGAGCTCCTTCCGATCGAATGATCGTAAATCGCTTACCATTAGGAGCCGGTAAAATTCGCAAAACCACCCCATTCGATCGCGCTTCAGGGATTTTTGTTTTTTGTGTCAAACCCTTTGCATCCTTCCAAACGGCGAAGTATTTCTCCTTGGGGCTGGGCGTTAAAACAAAAGCACCCATTCCATCATGCTTTACAGCAAAGTTGGTTATCACCTCCCCCTTATCATTCACAATATCCCCCTTTGTCGAAAAGGGAAAGCCTTGTTTATTGGTTATTCGAAAACCAACAATGGACAATATATTCTCAACCAAATCTCCACCTTCGGGGTAGATTTTCATTACAATTTCGGACTCAGACATGCCTGATTCAGTACCAGGCTTTATTTCTTTAACCGGACTGTCAGGGTTATTCGGTAAAGCATCCGCCTTATTGGCATTGGGCAGTAAAATAGGAATGGTTTTGGTATATAATAAGCTGGTATCCCCATTCAACATAGAAATGGTAAAAGCCCGGATAAACAGATAATTGTTTGAAAAGTCAAAACCGATGGGAATAGATCCTTCAGCTTGTGAATTAATTATGGGAGCCGAAATCTTTTTATAGATTTTACCGGTTTCATTTATCAGTTCAACGTAAAGGTTTTTACTGGTTGTGGATAAATAGGACCCCCGAAAAACATAGGTTTTAAACCAAACAATCTCTCCCGGACCATAATAGGATTTGTCAAATTGAAAATAGAGTTTTTCTCTGGGGTCGGCCTTAGCCTGAATACCCATTAGAGAATCTATATCCTGTGCCTGACTATGTAAACTGTATAGGTTTTGAAAAAAAAGTAGAAGAAAAAATGATTTTAAAAAATGGGATTGGATAAACTTGCGGATCATGGGATTAATATACCTTCCAAAATTGAAATAATCAATTATTGATTTCATTTTAAAAGATAAGGAAGCCATTCGGCGCCGAATACCCAGAAAGCCTAATAGGAATGCGTATTATTTGGTTCGAAGACTACCTAAAAGCTCATTTAGATAATATGAGCGGTTTAGATTTTTATTCTCCAAAATTAAGCTCTTTACCTTAAGGATATTTTGATTTAAACGGTAGATAAAACTAGGAGGATGAGGACAATTTTTGAACTCATCTTCAATAATTTTGACTGCACTGAAACAATCCGGAAGATTTTCCCTGATTAATTCCTGAATTTGATTTTGATTGTCCAAAATTTCCATTGAATAGCGATTAATCTATTCAAAACTATGCAATTATTGAGCCAAAGTATTGAAAAATTATCCACTTAATCACAATTTTATAGAAAATCTTTCAATTACAATCCATTCATACCATAAACCAGGACATGAAAACTGTTCGGAACGATCTTCTTGGTAGTCGGATCAAATTCTGGGGCACTTAGATATATTTTATGGGTTTTTGTATCCAAAGCCATCGTTTTCGCTCTAGGCTCGGTATTTAAAGTTTGAACCACATTAAAATGTTCTCGATCAATTTCCTTTATTATGGTGGTGGTAGCATCCCCGCAGGAGCAGAAAATCAATGAAGTAATCGGGTCATAAACCACTGCATCGACACCTGCTCCAATATTAATGGTAGCTAAAACTTTACCGGATTTCATATCCAAAACGCTCATACCTTTATTTTTTCTGCATCCTGTAAATAATAAACCATGCGTTAAATCGGCCCCTAGTCCGGTTGGGGTTTCGCAAGGACTCAATGGAAAGGAATCAATAACTTTATTGGTTTTTGAATTAATAACTTTAATAATATTTAAATCTTCAATATTATTATAAATTTTTCCTTTGCGATCGGAAACGGCAAATTCAGGTCCTCCCCCTAATTTTATAGAATCTACCTCCTTTAGGGTTTTGGCATCCACTACGGCAATATTTTTCCCATGCCCGTTAAAAGAATAAACTCTCTTGGAAAATGGATCATATAAAATAGCATCCGGTCCTAGTCCGGTTACAGGAATATTGGCAATTTTTTTAAAGTTTAATAGATCAAAGGCTACCATGGAATTGGCCCTTCCATCACTGATAAATCCTCGCCCTAATTCATTATCGATAGCAATACCATGTACCCCTTTCATTTCCTTAATCTCGGCCACAGCAGAATCCGTTTTTAGATCAATCACGTTTACACTGGTTCCATGGGAAACATAAAGCTTATTATTCACCTCATCAATACTCATATAATCATACCCCCCATCACCGGGAAGGGATATTTTCTTGATGAATTTATAAACCCCCGCATTTTGAGCCCTTGATCCTGCAGAAAAACCAAGGAATAAAACGATTAAAAGGAAAAATCTATAATGTGCTTTCATACAATGGTTTATGATATTGAAATGATGGGATATTTAAATACTTATCCCTGTTCAAGTTGGCTATAAAATTGAATTCCCGGAAATAAATTTGAAAAAATATTCTAGGTCAAATTCATCTCCATGAGAATATCGGCACGCTGATAAGGACTCACTCGGTTGGTTACTTCTGTGAAGCCCAGCTTTAAATACAAGTTAATGGCCGGTATTAAAATTCGATTGCTTTCCAGGTATAGTTTTTTAGCTCCTATTTTTTTTGCTTCAGCCAAAATGGATTGACCTAATAATAATCCAATTTTTTTTCCCTGGGCTTTGGGAGAAACAGCCATTTTTGCCATTTCAAAATCATAATTCGGATCCTTCATTTTGATCAATGCACAAACCCCTACGGGTTCCTTATTGTATAAAGCGACCAAAATAAGGCCCCCTTTATCCAAAATATATTCCTGAGGATAATCCAATGCTTTAAAATCAGGTTCTTCCATTACAAAGAATTTGGAAATCCACTCTACATTCAGGTCTCTAAAGGCTTGTTTATATTCGGGATTATACCGTACGATTTGGATGGAATCTCCCTCCGTTTGCATAGTATTTTTGTAGTTCAGGGAATGATGGAGCCTCTCAGCGGATTCGAACCGCCGACCTACTCATTACGAATGAGTTGCTCTACCGACTGAGCTAAAGAGGCTTATAGGAGGCTAAAATAAAAAATTTAAGATTCTAAACGATCGGAAATGGGTTTTATTTATGTACGACCTATTTCTAAAATGGTTTCAAAACCCTTGTTTTAGCAGTCTTCATGTTTACAATCCTCATCAGAACTTTCAATTTCAAGGGTTGCATGATGAATATTATAATGCTCTAAAATATGACGAGCTTGATTTTTAATCAAATCAGCCTGATTTAAAAGCAAATCCGGATCTAGAACCAAATGAGCTGTGAAAGCATACTCGTTTGTACTGATGGCCCAAACATGAACATGGTGGGTTTCACGGATACCGGATATTTTACCTAATTCTTCAATTATAGAAGGTATATCCAAATTATCCGGTACCGCATCTAAACTTAACCGAAAACTTTGGGCTAATAATCCCCAGGTACCCCAAAGTACTAATCCGGATATAATAATGCTAATAACTGGATCGAGCCAATACCAATGGCTAAAATAGATAAGTATCCCTGCTAATACCACCCCGAACGAAACCAGGGCATCGGCAGCCATATGCATATAAGCCCCTTTTACATTCAAATCATTATCCTTCTGCTTAATAAACAATAAGGCAGACCAGGAATTGATGATTATACCCAGAAAAGCAACCGAGGAAACTAATAAACCAGGAATTTCAGTACTTCCGGCTCGTAATCGCATAATGGCCTCAATAAGGATCCAGACGGTTACGCCAACCAATAAAACGGCATTAATCAAGGAAGTTAAAATAGTGACCTTTTTATAACCATATGTAAAATGATTATTGGATTTTACTTTTGAAAGCTTAAGTCCCCACAGGGCTAATAATAAGCTGGCTACATCGGAAAGATTATGGCCAGCATCGGATAATAAGGCCAAAGAATGAAACCAGATACCAACCCCGGCCCCTACCAATACCATGATGATATTGAGTATAATTCCCAGGATAAAAGAGCGACCCAAATGATCCGGCAAACTATGATCATGAGAATGTCCGGCATGGGAATGATCCGAACCTGTATGGCTATGCCCTGCATGGGAATGACCCATATGACTGAAACCCCTAAATATCCCACCCCGGGAAGAAGGATCATTTACTTTTAATCCTACAGGAATTAGCTCACCATTTTCAGGTTTTTGAATCATTTTATTATTTTAATAAGGTTCCCTGCAATATTACCAGAGCAATGGAGAAATATATAACCAAGCCGGTCACATCGACCAAAGTGGCTACAAAGGGTGCTGAAGACGCAGCCGGATCAGCCCCTAATTTCTTTAAAATCAAAGGTAACATAGATCCGGATAAGGTTCCCCACAGCACCACCCCAATCAAGGAGAAAAAGATGGTGGTGGCATATAAAAACCAATGATCCGAATACATATGAAATAAGGATGCCCATAAGGAAATCCGTAAAAAGCCAACAATGCCCAAAACGGTTCCTAAAATTAAACCTGCCATGATTTCTCGTCGCATGACTCTCCACCAATCCTTAAAGCTTATTTCACCCAAAGCCATGGCCCGTATAATTAAGGTAGAAGCTTGAGAGCCGGAATTGCCACCGCTCGATATAATTAAGGGAATAAATAAAGCCAGAATCACGAATTTTGAAATAGTATCGGAAAAGAATCCCATGGCGGTTGCCGTAAGCATTTCACCCAGAAATAAAATAATTAACCAGCTTACCCTTTTTTTGATCAGCTTTAATAAAGGAATTTCCATATAGGGTTCCTCCAATGCCTCAGTACCTCCAATTTTTTGAATATCATCAGTAGCTTCTTGATTACTCAGGCGCAGAACATCGTCAATGGTTATGATTCCCAATAAGATCCCATCTAGATCCGTAACGGGTAAAGCTGTACGGTTAAATTTGCGGAATATATTAATGGCCTTGTCCTGATTATCATTAACCTTTAAGGCCACAAAATGATAATCCATCAGTTCAGATACCTTCATACTAGGCTCGGCAAACAAGAAATCTCTCAAATTTATATCATCCACCAAAATCCCATTCGGGTCGACCACAAACAAATAACTGATCGTTTCAGAATTATTTCCTTCCTTGCGAATATAATTAATAGCTTCACCCACAGTGGACTGGGGTTCAACCGTTAGATATTCTGTGGTCATCAGTCGACCTATACTGTCCTTGGGATAACCCAATAAACTTACGGTTACCTTGCATTCATCAGGATTTAACTCCTTTAGCAGGTTTTGAACGGTTGATCCCGGCAATTCCTTTAATAACCAAGTACGATCATCCGGTTTTAATTTATTTAATACCGTGGCCAATTTTTCAGGGCTCATTTTGGAAATGAACTTCTTTTGGCTATAAAGAGGTAGAAACTTAAAGGTCCTAACAGCCAGAACCAAATTGAGTGAATCAAATATCTCAAAATCCTCCTCGGGAAATCTCGAAACCAATTCAATTAATTCACTAGGCATTAGGGTATTCAAATATTTTCCTAATGCCTCTGAATTTCCTTGGGATATCAGGGATTTAACATTCTGAACGGTTTCTGGATGAATCATAGATATGGAAAAATAAGAGTTTATAATTCAATATGGGCCCGGATAGCAAAAAAATGGATAGGTCCTTTACGATCTTTATTATAACCAGGATTCAATACCACTTGGTAATCGGGTGAGAGATTAAAGGATTTAAAAACACTGAAATTATAATGTGCCTCCAGAATATTTTCGGTTCCATATCGAAGTTGACCATCTCCAATAATAAATCCATAACCCCCTGCGGCTAGATAATTTTTATGTTCTGGCGATAAACCATTTACAACCAGGGCTAATCCAGCCATATCGTTGGGTCTATTCCATAAATTACCCTTTTGTACAAAAGCAGTACTTATGCTTCGATCAATTTCGGTAAAAGCCCAGGTTTCATTTTTCCCATCATTAAAACTAGCTCTGAACATAAAACCCAGTGTAGAATTTATATTCTGCTCCCAATTAATACCCAATCCCAATTTGGTTCTTCCATACTCCCGAGTCTGGGTTATGTCAGGATGAATGGATGAGGTGGCCAGAGCATAATTTCCCATATTAGCCACCGTTCTAAAGGCCAGGAATCGAAGGATTCCAGATTGAGACCCCATTTTAAAGGAATGTTCTCCCTCCAGGGTTTCGGAATGAGCCTTATTTATTCTATATTCTAATTCCTGCCCATTGGCCTCGGTAGGAACGGCTGCTGTCGATAAGCGTACTGACCAGGCAGGACTAATAAATTCTAGAATTCCGGCATAGGTATATCCGCGGGTATTGGCCGGATAATCCCAGGCCCCATTACTCATCAAGGACCAATTTAAAAAAGAAGATCTTGGATCATGACTAAACCTATTTAAATCGTAATAATCGGCTACACTAAATTTTCCAAAGGATAGGTTTAAATACCTGCTGGGTTTTTTTTCAACAATTTGATTTAAACCATCTTCGGTATAGGTATTTTGATGAGAAAGAGATATTTTTTGGTTAAAATACAAGCGAGCAAAATAAATGGCCGGCTTGGGATCTCCAACCCTATAAATTTCCCCATTGGTGAATCCGGCCAGCCCCGTAGCTTTACTCACCCCCGCTCCACCCGACATCTCCGGATTTGCGTAAAGGGAGGCGTTTTTCCATAAACGGGTTCCGAAAAAAAAAGTAGCTGTAAGGGAATTTTCAGTATCTCCTCCAGTTTTTAAACTATTTTGACCGGAATAGGGTGCGGAAAAGGGCAAATAGGTTTGACTAATTATGGTAGCCTGAAAATGAAAATTATAAAAATTTTTATGGGTAGAATCAGAAGCCTGCTGAGCAAATACTAAGTGAAACGAGCTTAATAAAATAATTAATAATATATTTTAAAATAATTAATAATATATTTTTTTTAATCATATATATCCGGTTAAACCCCCAAACAGGCAAGGGCGAAACTAACCTTTTTTATAAAATATTGGGAATTAAAAACGAATTGCCTTCAATTTCAATTCCTTGAATGGGGATACCAACGCAGATAGGTTTTTATAGTCCAAATCCGATTGAAAAACATCCAAATGCAGAATGTTAAAGCGAAATAGTAGGAACCTTGCAAAACATAAAGGGTTATAGGACCTAATTGAACATAGAACTCAAAGGCATTAGGGAAATACTTAAGACATAGGTATTTTGAAATACAGATGAGAGTAAAAAGTATCCCAGAAAGAATACAAAGAATACCGGAATTATAAATGGCCTTTTTAAAAAGTTGAATTCCATTTAATAAATTATTGACCTGTGCTAAAAAGGAGATAAACACCAAAACCAGTAAACTACAGAAAAGAAATCCAAAAGCCATGATTTCCTGAATCAGGTTTAGAGTTTGAATTTCCTCATCCTGAAATACCATTAAGCCATTTAGAAATCTGGCTAAAATCATACTAAAAACGACGGAAAATAAAATACCTACCCGGCGATTTAAATTCAGGATCGAATGGGGGCTGTCTGAATAGGTAGAAATATCTACAAAAAGATTTTCCTGAATGGAATTTCTCGACCGAATTCCTAAATCCATCAAATTGGAATAGGAATTCTTGTAAAATCCTATGAGATGAAAAAACCTTCTTGAAAAAATGGTCATGGATAGCCTGTATTATCCTCAAAAATTGAAAAAATTGGGTGATCACCATAGCGTGAATACACCCAATTTAGATCAAATTCTTCCGTTTTTCACCCAGATTTTATCCACAGGCTATTAGGAATTATTTAGAGTATCAACTCCTTTGGGCTTGACCCATATCCTGTTCCTTGAAATAAATATTTTTAGGAAGATTGAAGTCTATTATAGCCCATTCCAAATTCCTTGGAAAATCCCTATTAAAATCCTTTCGGTAGGGATTCAAGAACAATTTACCGGATTTAGGCGATCTATTCGGCAAAGAATCATTGTTTTTGGGTTTAGATTGAAGGCTATCATTGGGCTTAGGACTGGTTTTGAAATGGAACATCTTTCTAAACATACTATCCTTTTGCGCAGGACTTAAACTTTGCATTTTTTGGAAAAAGGCTCCTTTCTCTTCCGGACTCATGGTTTGCATTTTTTTCATTATGCTATCCCGTAAGCTCTTGCGGGCATTTGAATCCAGGGTAGATCCACCCATTGTAGAACCAGAAGCACCAAAAGCACTTGGTCTGGCACCACCTGGATAGGCTCCACCAGCACCCGGATAAGCGCCACCAGCCCCGGGATAGGCACCCTGCGGACGACCTCCGCCCTGTCCTCCACCCTGACCACCTTGTCCTCCTCCTTGTCCACCTTGTCCTCCTTGTCCTCCACCTTGACCATTATCCCCTGCATCCTTCAAATCATCATTATTAATTCCGATTGGGGTAATTTTCTTTTTCGGTGCCAGCATCTTACCAATTCTATAAGAGAATGTAATCTTGAAATTGGTATTGTGCAGGGTATTAACCGAGTTCTGACTTAAAGAAGGTGAGTTTTGGATATTGGTGATTCGAACGGCTTCGGTAAAGAAATTATCGGCCCCAAATCCAATACTACCCTTTTTATTCAAGAAATCCTTTTTAAGGGCTAAACTATACACATAAAAACTGCTCTGAGAACCCTGTAAGGTTATAGAATTTCCTCGGTAGAAGGTAAAAAACTGTAATCCCCAGCCTTTATTAAAGTTATAACCTCCAAATAATCTAAAATTGGCTACCCAACCTTGGTTACTGGCATTGTATTGGGGCAATGCTGTATTATTATTTTTCAATACATCATAAAATACGTCGGTTCCTCCATTTAAATTCAATCGGCTTCCAAGATTTATACCAATGGATAAGTTGAATCCATAAGCTGTTTCGGATCCCGCATTTAGATAAGTGGTTAAAATCGTATCACTATTATGTACCTGAGTTCTGAAACTTTGAATTGCACCGGAAGTTTGGCGGATAAATGTGGAAAGGTTTAAGGATATCCCTTTCACATAGGTGCTATATCCCAATTCATAGTTATTGGTAAACTCGGGCTTCAATAAAGGATTTCCTTCAGAAATATTTAATGGATTTCCTGCCTGTACATTCGGATTTAAAAACTGTATAGAAGGTCTTTGAATTCGACGGTTAAAACCCACTTTTATGGAGCTTCCATCTTTAAATCGATCAATAAAATTTAAGCTAGGAACTAAAATACCATACTTAGGTATATTCAAATCAGGCTGACCCACAAAATTGGCATTAATGGTGGTATACTCATATCGCCCCCCTAATAATAGGGTATAATGTTTGGCAAAGGTTTGATTTAAAGACAGATACGAACCTAAAACATTTTGATTATAGCTAAAATTATTGCTTTTAAAGCCTAAAGTATACGGCGAATAAGTGTTTGAGCCTGGTGGGGCTAAATCCACGGTGTAATCACTGGCTGCTGTACGAATAATATCCTTTGCCCCTATTTCTACAATTCCGGTTGGATCTACAGGAAATTGGTAATCTGCCTGAACAGTAATTTCCTGATTGGTACTATGATTTATATTCTGTAAACTATTTAATCGGGCTCCGGTTAGAATACTAATCGTATCGTTAATCGAATTATAAGTTAAATAGGAGTGACTATATTGACCGGATAATCCAAATTCTTCCCTGGGTTTTTTAAAGATTCTCGCATAATTGAAACTTGCATCAATTTGTGTTGAGTTATTCGTGATATCCGAATTTTGCAAACTTGAGGTCAATGGATTAATACTGGAACCCATAAAGGTTTGGGTAAATAAACCATCCTGGTAAATATGATTATTCCGGGTTCCAAATTGTATGGAAGCATTTAAAGAATTTAAGGTATCTATATCATAATCCCAACCTAAATTATATCTTCCAAAAATCTGCGAATTCCGGGTAGCCGCCGATTGAATAGTGGTTAAGGTATCCAAAACGCTACCATTGGTAAAAAACGACTTTTGGTTATTAGCGAATTCCCCATGAACATTATAATTCGCCCTTCCAAATCCGCCCAAACTAAAGGTCATTTTTCCAGATCGGTAATTACCGTTTAAGCCCAGATTCGCTCCTCGTAAGCCGGGAGCAGCATCAATATTCAGAAATAATCCTCGGGAGGTATTTTTCTTTAAAACAATGTTAATCACTCCCCCTGATCCTTCAGCATCATACTTAGCCGGTGGAGAGGTTAAAACCTCAACCGATTGAATTTGGTCGGAGGGTATTTGTTTTAAAGCATCTGCAACCCCGTTGGCAAATAAGGTGGAAGTTTTTCCATTGATTAATACTTTAAGGTTTTGGGATCCCCTTAAGGAAACATTACCATCCAAATCCACGGATAATAAAGGAACCTTTCTCATAACATCTGCGGCATCTCCCCCTTTGTTCGTAGCATCTTCGGTGGCATTATATACCAAACGATCTACTTTTTGTTCCACCAAGCTTCGTTTTGCCGTTACGGTTACCCCTTTAATGACAACAGCGGCCGATTTTAGAATGACCCTTCCAATATTGAGATCGGCATCGCCCGGAGCAATAGTAATATTTCTTAATCTTTTGGTTTTATAGCCTACAAAGGAGATTTCCAAATCATAAACCCCGGCTTTCTGCTTTTTAAGACTGAATACCCCATTTAAATCGGAAACACCAGCATCCAAGGGTCTCGTTCCATTTGGAACCAAAATAGAAACCGTTGCAAAGGAAACGGGCTGTTTAGTTGCCGAGTCAATAATAGTACCGGTTATTTTTCCCCCATCAAATTTTTTGAAGGAATTAATTATTGAACTACCTCTATTTTCATAATTATGTAATCCTGAAGAAAAGGATTTGAATCCCAGCATCATACAGAATATTACTGTGCTAAGAAAAACAGAGGAAATAGAGCAATTTTTGAATCTCATAATCGATTTATTTTTGAAGTCGCAATGATAAATGTTTTTTTAATACCGATTTTCTTTATAACTTATATTTTACTGTGAATTAGTCTATTTACTTTCCCAGGTCGATAATTTCCCTACATTAATCGACCATCCCTGATTTTTTTAAATTCATCCATTTTGACGATTATAATGGGGGATTTGTCGACTGGACTTCCTAAAAATGAATACTGTATAGAGTAAATCCTAGATTTGGCAAAATTTTAATACAAATAATGTTGACCTTTTTTCGAAAGCATCGTTTATTCTTTTTTCATCTTTCTTTTTGGCTGGTATATATTTCCTTTTTTTTATACGAAATAGGACCTCGTCATCCGAATGAAAAAATCGATTGGGAAAGGATCTTTTTAGTAGCCTCCTCCCATATATTCTTCACCACGACCATAACGTATTTCAATTATTTATTTCTTGTACCCCGGTATTTCATACCTAAAAAGCTAGGAATCTATTTTTTGTTTTTTTCATTGAGCTTTTTAATCATTTTAAGCCTGAATATATATTTCGCTTATTTAATTAATGATTGGCACCAACATATTCCCGTGCATAATCCCGAGCATTATTCAACCTCCCGATTTATTGTATTAGTAGGGGCCAATATGCTGTTTATCGTGATTTTTGTTAGTTCCTTAGGATTTGCTTTTGAACGTTTTGAACTAGAATCCAAACAAAAAGCCATCGAAAATGAACGTTTATCGGCCGAGATAAACTTTCTTAAGGCACAAATAAACCCCCATTTTTTATTTAATACCCTAAATAACCTATATTATTTAGCCTATACTCATTCTGAAAATACGACAGAAGTAATTTCAAAACTCTCTCAAATGATGCGGTATATGATTTATGAATCCAATCATGATCGGGTACGCTTAAGCCAGGAGATTGAATACATGGAAAATTATATTAGCCTGGAGAGACTTCGTTTAAATAATCAAATACCCATACATTTTAATGTATCCGGAACCAATTTGGATGTAATGATTGCCCCTCTTATTCTTATTACCTTTTTAGAAAATGCCTTCAAGCATGGGGCCGTTAATAATTTTCCAGAAGCCTGGATTGATATTAATTTAGAGATTCAGGATCATTCTCTGATTTTTCAGATAAAGAACAGCAAGCCCGAAAACGGCCAATTGGTCGTTCAAGAAAAATCGGGTATTGGCTTGCAAAATGTAAAGCGCCGATTGGAACTGGTCTATCCCCAAAAATACAAATTGGTCACCTCCGACCAGGCGGATATTTATAGTGTTGAATTAATTTTAAACTTAATTTAATGGTAGAAAACCCCATACGCTGCTTAGTGGTGGATGATGAACCCCTTGCCAGAAGCCTAATAGGAGAATATATCTCAAAACTGGATTTTCTTGAACTGGTTGCCTCCTGCCCTAGTCCATTACAGGCGATGGAATATTTGGATAAAAATCAAATCGATATTTTATTTTTGGATATACAAATGCCTGAGTTAACGGGAATTTCATTTTTGAAAATCCTCGAAAAAAAGCCTTTGGTTATCCTTACAACGGCCTATTCTCAATATGCCCTCGAAAGTTATGATTTGGATGTAATGGATTATCTTTTAAAACCCATCACCTTTGAACGCTTTTTTAAATCGGTTAATAAGGCAAAAGCCCGACTGGTCTCAAATACTTCGGAAATAAAAGAAAGTCCATCTATAAACAAAGAGGAAAATACTATAGAAAAAACCTATCCAAGTTTTGTTTTTATTAAGGATGGGACCAAAATGATCAAGGTCAATTTATCCGAAATAAAATATATTGAAGGGCTAAAGGATTATGTAAGTATCTATACCAAAACCCAGAAAATAACATCCCTACAAAGAATGAAAATGTTGGAAGATGAATTACCTCCGCATTTATTCATGAGAATTCATCATTCCTATATAATTGCCCTTTCTGAAATTGAGGTAGTGCATAAAACCGAAGTCAAAATTGGGGATAATTGGATCCCCATTAGTGAAACGTATAAAAAGAATTTAAAGGATTATATCGACCGAAACCATATTCAAAGTCATGGCGAGAATCTATAGAATTCATTCCACTATTTGTTTTTAACGATTCAATTCCAGAATAATTCCTAGTGAAGGGAGTACATTCCCGGTAGTATTATTCAATAATTTGGTTTTATATCGACTAGGGTCACCGGGAAGCGTTTGAGTATTACCCTGGCTGTCCTTGTCCAAAACCAAATAAGGGGCCAGGCTATAAACATTATTGGTAAGGTTTTGGATATCAAAATAAAAATCCAAACTTATTTTCTTCCAATTTATTTTCTTGTCGATTCTTCCGTCCAATTGGTAAAAAAAACCTAATCGACTAGAATTTAATTGATTATAATCCGGAATACCCATAGGGTTTATGGAATAATTCGTGATTAAGGAGGATTGGCTTATATTATATGGGGTATAGGGAGTACCCCCTGACATTCTGAGTTTGGCACCCAATTCCCATCCTTTTTTGAATACTCTCCCCCCCGTGAAGGACATAAAAACCTTACTATCCCAGGAAGAAGGAATATAGACGCCCGATTTATCCTGGAATTCACTTCTTACCAAAGTTAGGGTAGCAATTCCATAAAATCCTTTCTTGACCCTCCTTTGTACTAAAAATTCGATACCATAAGCCCTTCCATTTCCTAACCCCACCAGCCTGCGATCCCCTACAATTCCAAAATCAGAGCCAAAATTGGCTAAACTAATGGTATCGCCATAATTTTGGATAAATGGATAATGCTGATATAGCTTATAGAATGCTTCGGCCGAAAACTTAATATTGGATGGATTAATAAAGTCCAATCCAATTACCGATTCCCAATTGGAAATATACTCCGCATTTTGATTGGTTAAATTACCCGTATTATCCCTAAAGGATAAAAGAGTATAGGCTGGTAATTGATAATAAAGGCCTGTATTAAAGTTCAAACCTAAACCCGAACCCAGATCATAGGAAAGAGAAATTCTGGGTGAGAATTGTTTTAAGGGATTCTTATCCTGATTTAAAAAAGAATTCCCATCTATACGAAGGCCCAGGGATAAACCTAATTTATCCTCTAAAATGCTTTTACTAAATTGGGTAAAGGCACCATATTTAACCAAATCCAAACTGGAATTATAATTAAAATTTCCTGAAGGGGCTAAGTTATAATTATGGGTTATACTGGTTCCGGACTCAAGATTGAAGCCATAATTTAAGGTTATTGAACCCAGTTGGTCTGATTCCTCTAAACGCAATTTATTCTCAATCTCTTTAGAATGATAATCCTGAATGAGAATACTATTAGGGTCATTGTTTTGGTATTTGGTCGATATATTTTCCAGATAATCGCGACTAAGCACCAAAGTGGTATATCCCTTTTTGCCAAAATGCTTATAAACTGCTCCTAGAGTATAATTATTCTGGGAATTTACAGGAATAGTTGCCAGTTGAAATTGTTGTGCCTCGGTGGTATTGGCAGCGGTATTTAAGGTAAATCGATCTAGGGCACCTAAACCGAGAAAACTTAATTCGTTTTTTGAATCTATTTTCCATTTAATCTTAAACTGGGCATCGTTATAGGTAGGTAGGAAAGAAAGATTTAATAATTTAAAAAGAAATTGCAGATAGGAACGGCGAATGGAAGCTAAATAAGTGGCATTTTTCCATAATGGCCCTTCAGCCGTTAAGGCTAAATCACTGGAGCCTAAGGTTAAGGCACCCGTTTGCTTATCATTTCTGCCATCTTTTTGCCGAAAATCAAGTACCGAGCTCAGCGCATTTCCTTTATTAGCCGGAAAGGCTCCGGAATAAAAATTCACCTCCCGAATAAAATCTACATTCAATAAACCCACAGGACCACCGGAGGAGCCCTGAGTGGCAAAATGATTAATATTAGGAATCTCAACCCCATCCAAATAAAATCGATTTTCATTGGGGGCTCCTCCCCGAACAATGATATCATTTCTAAACCCGGTCGTGGTAGCCACCCCCGGAAGGGATTGAAGGGCTTTGGATATATCCCGATTACCCCCCGGATTCCTTTTTATTTCGGCAATCCCAATAATTCGAAGAGATAAGGGACTCTCAACCGTTTTAGATTTTAATCCGGCAACCACCTGTACTCCTTTTAATACTGTTTTATTTTCCTCCAGTGAAATATCAAAGATATTGGGCTTGTTTTGGTAAATCTGTATTTCTGGTAAAATCCGTGTTTTAAATCCCAAAGCCTGAAATTCTAAGGTATAAACTCCTTCGGTTGGTATTAAAAGAAGGTAATTCCCATTAGAATCGGAAGGACTTGAAATACGGGTTCCCTGTACACTCACTGTAATTTGGGCTAGGGCTTGATTGGTAAATGAATTCGTTATTCTTCCCTTCACGGGAATATTTTGAGCCTGTATGGAAAGATTAAAAAAATAAAAAATGAGGAAGCAAAGGGGAATTATATATTTTTTCATGGTAGAAGATGGGAAAATTTGAGTGCAAATCTCAAAAAAAGCACCTTCTGTAAACCCAATACATCTCATATTGTTTCCCAATCCCTCAATGATGGGGTTGAAAAAGAGAATTCCGGTGATGAAGCGATTTAAAAATCCTTTCCTCACCGGAATTCGGGTTAAAAGAAGAAGATATCTTCTATAGATTGCCTTTCTTTAGCTCATTTACCGCAAAATCAGCGGCTCTTGCGGTCAGGGCCATATAGGTCAGGGAAGGATTCTGACAGGCACTGGAGGTCATGGCTGAGCCGTCTGTAATAAATACGTTTTTAGCATCCCAAACCTGATTATGGGCATTCAATACCGAGGTTTTAGGATCTCTACCCATACGAGCGGTTCCCATCTCATGAATTCCATCACCCACATTATGACCATTATCCCAGGAATGAACATCTTTTAGACCGGCAGCCTCGAGCATTTCAGTGGCTTCTTTCACGATATCCAACCGCATTTTCTTTTCATTATCCTTAATTTCTGCATCCATAGCCAAAATAGGAAGCCCCCATTTATCTTTTCGGGTTTTATCTAAAAAGATTCTGTTCTCATGATAAGGCAATAATTCGCCAAATCCCCCCATTCCAAAATTCCATTCACCGGGCTTGGATAAGGAATCCTTAAATCCTGCCCCAACATTCATTTCTGCAATACCTCGAGACCAACCCGAACGAGAAGCGCCTCCCTGAAAACCAAAACCTCTTAGATAATTTCTTTTATCGCCAAATAAATTAGCAAACCGAACCAGGTAGGTGCCATTTGGTCGCCTTCCAAAATAATACTGATCATCATGTCCTTCTGCCCTTCCGGCTGCCCCTAAGTTATAATGATGATCCATGATATTATGACCTAATTCACCGGAAGATGAACCCAAACCTTCTGGCCAGATATCGGTAGCGGAATTCATTAAAATCCAGGCAGAATTTAAGGAGGAGGCATTTACAAATACGATCTTTGCATAGTATTCATAGGTCTGATTATTTTCTGCATCGAGCACTTCAACCCCTTTGGCTTTTTGGGTATCCCTATCATACAGAATTTTTGTCACAATGGACCAGGGTCGAAGCGTTAAATTACCGGTGGCTCTAGCGGCTGGTAAGGTAGAACTTTGGGTGCTAAAATATCCCCCAAATGGGCATCCTTCCCAACAGCGATTTCGAAATTGGCATTGGGTACGGCCGGGAATAGGGGCTGTTAGATTGGCTGCACGACCAATGATTAAATGGCGGGTGCCTTTGTACTTCTCCTTTAACCGGGCCGCTAATTCCTTTTCAACAATGTTTAAATCCATAGGAGGAAGAAATTGACCATCAGGCAATTGAGCAAGACCCTCCATAGAACCCGATATTCCTGCAAATTTCTCAACATGGTCATACCAGGGGGCTAAATCAGCATATCGAATGGGCCAATCAATCGCCCATCCATCCTTTGCATTGGCTTCAAAATCAAAATCGGACCAGCGATAACTTTGTCGACCCCATAGAAGGGAACGACCGCCCACCCGGTAGCTTCTCCACCAATTAAAGGGTTTTATTTCTGTATAGGGGCATTCCTTCTCATCCGTCCAGTCCTCCATAATAGGCTCGGTAGCTCCCCAGGCCCTGGATATGACCGGTCGTCTTTCTTTTTGTTCGGTTGTAACCCTGCCCCTATGGGTGAAATCCCATGGATCCCTATTGGCAGTAGCATAATCTTTTATATGTTCGTAGGGCTTTCCCCTTTCCAACATTAACACTTTTAAACCTTTTTCGGTTAATTCCTTGGCGGCCCATCCTCCACTAATCCCTGAGCCCACCACAATAGCATCATAGGTGTTTTTTTCTTTGGCATGAACATTTAAGTTCGCAGAATCGATATTCATTTTACAAAAAGCTTTATTTAAATATAAGGATAAAACTAGTTGGAAGGGTTTTCTTTGCTTTGTTTTTTGAAGGATTGAAAGGCTAGAAAAAGCGATAAAGCCAATAATAAACCGGCTAGGGCAAAGGGGGCTCCGGGAAAATAAATGGGTGCAGTTCGGGCTGTGAAATACGAAAATAAATGGGTCATCACTAAAGGCCCCAAAATAGTCGAAATACTGAGTATGCTGGTTAAAGATCCTTGCAATTCACCTTGCTCATTAGCCGGGAAATCGGCCGTAATAATGCTTTTTAAGCTGGCTCCGGCTATTCCACCAATGGCAAAGGGGATGATGAATAAAAACATCATCCAGCCCTGACTGGCGAAAGCAAAACTTAAAAAACCAAAAACAGAAAATATACAACCCCAGTAAACTGAATTTTTAAGGCCAATTCGGGGGGTAATTAATCCAATACCAAATCCTTGTACCAAAACAATCATAAGCCCAACAAAACCCAGAGAATAGCCTACTAATTTTCCAGACCAACCGAATTTCTCAATGGTATAAAAGTTCCAGCTACTTTGAGTTGCCTGATCAGCGAAATAAATACAAAATAAGGCCCCGATAAGATAAAAGGCCTTTGGAAATTCTTTTAATCGAAATAAAGATTTAAAGGGATTGGCCCTTTTCCAATCAAATTTTCTTCTATTTTCCTTGGGAAGAGATTCCGGTAAAACTATCAGCCCAAAAATAAAATTTAAAAAGGCTAAACCCGCTGAAAAGAAAAAAGGATAATGCAAGCCATATTGCTCCAAAATACCTCCGAGACTCGGGCCTATAATAAAGCCTAAACCAAACATGGCTCCCGCCCTACCAAAATTCTGGGCTCGATTTTCATCGGTACTGATATCGGCTATATACGCATTAGCCGTGGTAAAGCTTGCCCCAGTTATACCCGAAATAGTTCTTCCAACAAATAACCAAAAAACGGTTGGGGCAAAACCAAGAAATAAATAATCCAATCCGAACCCTAATAAGGAGATTAAAATAACCGGCCTTCTACCATATTGATCAGAAAATGATCCTAATATAGGTGCAAAGAAAAATTGCATCAGGGAATAAAGAAACATTAGCCATCCCCCGTATTGGGAGGAAAGACTTAAATCTCCACCAACTAAATTCTGGATCATCCGGGGTAATACCGGATAAATTATTCCTAAACCAATAACATCAATGAGAAGGGTTAGGTAAATAAAAAGAAGCGCGCCCTTTTTGGGTTTACTCATTCTTATTGACTAACCTCTAGAGAGCGTATTTTATATTTTTTGCTTTTACTTTCCAGTTTAAACAAAAAAGGATAAGTGCCCGAAACGGGTTGGCCACCGGCATTGCCTTCTATTTCGGTATGAACAAATACCTGATATTGATCGCCTTTTCGGCTAATTTTCTCGATGGATGCATCGGCTTTGGTAATTTTATAAACTCCCTTTGCATACATGGAAATATAATCCGCTCGATTGATATTATAATTCAGGGGATCAGAATATTGAAAAGAATCGGCTAAATTGGTTTTTAGCCAAACCGTATCTACCACCGTGGTGGCTTTTCCATATTGGATCAGGAATGCATTTATCTCTTTGGAAATTTTCACCGAATCTGGAAAAGACTGAGCCTTTATCTGAGGTGATACCAAAACAAACAGCATAATAACCGCGAAATTCAATACTCTTTTCATTCGTTTTAAGATTGATCTAAGCCCGAAAATAAATAAATAATCTTAAGGGATTAAAATAAACCGTTAAAAAGAAATTCGATATAGAGCGATAAAACCATAAAACAAATGACCTTAAATTGGGTATATAAGTATATTTACTCCTACCTAAGAAAACAAGTATTGACCATGGACGAAAATCCTACCCAAGATAAATTAATGCTTCAGGGTTTATTACATTTTCCTACCAGCGTGGGTAGTGCCTTAATAAAGCCGGAAGATCAGGGGAAAATTCGGGGAAAGGCAATGGCTGCCATGAGAGACCAAACCCAAAGGCAGTTTCAACAATTGTATGATCAAATGCAAACTTTGGTGGATCAGGCAGCTGCCTTAAAAACCCGGGTAGAAATATCTGAAAATATATATAAAGCCAATATCCCTTTTGATCCGGTAATTGGACAGGATTATTATTTTTATAAAAGAGATAATGGAACCCATTTTCTTTCTATGATCTCTCCAGAGGAATGGGGTAAACCTAAAATAAGCCAGCAATTTCAGGCCAGGGTAAGGTTACTATCGGATCATACCTGGGAGGTTCATAAGGACTAATAAATTTAAACTACACAAGATGAAGACTTTAGAAAATCATTTAATACAAATTGAAAGAACGCCCAATCCGGAAAGCATAAAATTCGTTTGCCCAAAAATTTTAACCAGCCAGAGTTTGGATTTCCCCAGCCCCGAAGCGTCGGGAAATTCCCCCTTTGTTTACGAATTATTTCGATTTTCCTTTGTAAAATCGGTTTTTATTGCCTCCAATTTCATAACCATTACCAAAACGGAAGGGGTGGCTTGGGATGAAATCACTCCAATCCTTCAGGAATTTATTGGTGGGGCAATAGAATCGGGATTAGATATCCAGGGGGATGAGAAAGACCTACCCAAGGAATATGAAGGAACGGAGGCTGAGAAAAAAATCCAAGAAATTCTAGATACCTATATTAAGCCTGCTGTTGAACAAGATGGTGGGGCTATTCACTTCGATTCCTTTCAGGATGGAGTTGTAAAAGTTATATTAAAAGGTTCATGCAGTGGCTGTCCATCCTCCACTTTAACCTTAAAAGCCGGTATCGAGAATTTATTGAAGCGAATGGTTCCTGAGGTAATTTCGGTGGATTCGGTAGGTATGTAAGCCGAATTAAAATAATCTCGGATTTTGTAATCGATGGTGGTACCAATTGGATAATTGTAATCCGACCGATAATTCATGGGATCCTGAACTTACCGTTTGAAGGTTATTAAAGGAATAATCAAAGGCATACCCAATTCGCAGGGTGGGATTTATATAATACTCAACCAAAAAACTGGCGGCATCATTAATGGATAAATGGTTTTGTAATTGGCTGTTTAAACCGGGTATATTATATCCGGTTCTATAGCTACCTCCTACCCAAAGCTTCTCATTAAACAGGAAAAATGAATTAAAATCTACATTCAAGGGGCCTTTTAAATCATCCTTTAATAGTAGAGATGGTTTGAAGGAGATTTGATCCGTAATTTCAAACAAGGCACCCCAGGTTAAATAATAATAACGAGTGGGTTGTATTATAAAATAGGTTGGATCCTGTTGGAATGAATTGCTCAACAATCCGGTAGCGGATAGCCCGATAAAATAGCGGTCGGTGGCATAAAATAATCCAAAACCTAAATCGGGATGGATGGTATTCCTAGTTTGAGAGGTTAAGTTTTCGGAAGGATCGTAGGTACTTAGTTGGCTACCATCCAATTTATATTGGGTAATACCAGCAGAAAATCCAAAACTTAGCCGGGAAGCCTCATTGATTCGTAAACGATAAGCATAGGAAATATCTACCTGAAGATTTGATTGAGCGCCCAATTTATCCTGAACGATCTCGGCACCAAATCCATGATTAAAACTTTTACTCACCCC
>Ga0209067_10000334_pt1 | contig 31216 bp, 32 predicted proteins | sample ColStrG_CSR_2013_FD_187199 | JGI IMG/M metagenome (GOLD analysis project Ga0209067, IMG submission 187199) | Freshwater sediment microbial communities in response to fracking from Pennsylvania, USA - Cold Stream Run_MetaG_CSR_2013 (SPAdes)... | ecosystem: Environmental > Aquatic > Freshwater >... | reverse complement strand
TCATTTGTGTAGGTTCCGCCCGGCGCTCATCTCGATTTCTAAATGAAGGAGTTTTAAAAATGAAAAATGTAGTCGCATTGACTTTGATATTTGCAAGCCTGCAGGTGTTCGCACAACCCAACTGTTCATCGCAAGCCAAAGATTTGGCTTTTTCCGAGTATGCAAACTCGTATGGTGATCCAGCCGGATCTTCTGTGAAAGCCATTCGTGCAGCCAACGGTTCGGTTTACTATGAAGTGACCATGGGCAAAAACAACCCTGAAGATGGTGCCGTGATTTACACTGTCATCTTTGATGACCCGTCTTCATGCGCATCGGACACTGCACGCGTTTTCGAAAAAAAGCGCTAGTTTGAGAGGTGGATGGCTTCGTTGGCCTTTGCCACCGAACATTTCGGGATAGACAAAAGCGCCAAGCGCATCCAATGGCACACGAGAGTGACTCAGGTGTCGATTTCGACGCTGTGAGGTGTACTCTCATTTCGTAAGATTCGTTCAGCATTTCGTATGAGTTTTTTATTGATTGAATCCCTGCAAAGACATTCCCATCAAAACAAACTTTGCCATTTAAACCCTTCCGGCGCTGTCCGCCGCCTGCGTCGTGAGTTCTATTTTGCTCGTCAAAAGTTTGTGAATGGGACATTTGTTGGCGATTTCCAAAAGGCGACTTTTTTGCTCCGCGGTCAAATCCCCTCGCAAATTGATTTCGCGACTGATGTGGGACTCGGCACCCTCTTTGTCGATTGTGACTTTGACATCGGCCGATTCCAAATTCCATTTCTGACGATTGGCGTACATTTGCAGCGTGATGATCGTGCACGCAGCCAGAGACGCTTCTAAGATTTCATGGGGCCCAGGGGCCAGATCAGTGCCTCCCAACTTCTCCACCACGTCGGCGGTGAGCATGTGTGATCCCGATTGAATCTCAGCGACATAATTTTCTTTTCGACGACCTGTCACCACAAGGACTCCAAAAGTTCCGTTTTCTGCATGTTCACAACTGATCTCGCTCTCAATCCGGAGCCGGAATCCAATCCGACTCGCCTGGGACCATGGGAAATGTTTGATTCTTCCATCTTTGTCTTGCCGATTCAATTTTATCCCGCGAACTTGACACAAAATTCCACCAGATATGCCGGGGACTTTCAAACGGCTCCCCACCCAACAGGACCACCCGTGATCCTTGAGAAATCTGCAATGTGCCTTTTGATGCAGGTGGCAAAATCAAGAGTTCATGCCCACCCAACCTCGAACCGGCAAATTGAGCGGCACCGGACACTACATAAATCCCTATTTCAAAAAGTGGAAAATCAATTTCAAGTTTGGTGTTTTGACGAGTCGTTGAAATTTCAACAAGGACCAAGGGAGAACTTGTGTGGACAGAAGAGTTGAGCCCGAAGGCCTCCCCTGCCACGACAGTGATCGAGCAGTCGTCTGTTTCTTTTTTGGGTATCAAGGACCTGTCATAATGATCGAAACTCGGACTCATGTCTTCGAGATGATCTGGCAGAGCGATCCAAAATTGCAGGCCTTCCATACGGCGGATTTTGTTGCGATCGTCTTGATGCGCTCTCTCGGAGTGACTGATCCCGTCTCCCGCCGTCATCCAGTTGACGTCGCCCGGGACGATCGTGACTTTATTGCCGAGGCTGTCATTGTGAACCATTCGACCTTCAAGAAGAAAGGTCAAAGTCGAAAGACCAATATGTGGGTGCGGACGCACATCCATATTCTGACCCGCTTGAATCTCGACAGGTCCCATGTGATCAAAAAATGTAAACGGACCCACCATTCTTTTCTGAGCTTGGGGTAAAATTCTTGAAACGGTAAAACCTCCTCCGAGATCATGGGGTTTGCCCGTCAGCTTGAGAAGTTCTTGTTGCATGTACCTGCCTTTCAGATGGCCTGGCGGTGCAAGAAATTTTATCGCGCCATCATCACAAGCAAGCCAGGACAAGTAAAGATGAAAACTGAAGTGCGCAAGGGACCTTGAATTGCGCCATGTCCAAGTGTTCGACAGTCAGAAACCGTGAGTGGCCACGCAAACCCAAAGTGGCTTTGGCATGCTTCTCGCTTAAAAGCTTTCGATGGAAAGGCAATCGCTTGGTGTCGGGAACAGTCCTGGACCATGAAAACGAAATGAAGCCTTCCATCAAGGAGTTCTTATGCGTTTCGGAGTTCTGGCTGCCCTTCTTAGTCTGACTTTTCAAGCTCATGCGACGCCGATCGGCTTCGCATGTCCCACAGGCCCCGATCAGCTGATCACAATCGCGTTTGACGATGGGATCCTGCAGAACCAAGAGGGCTCCAAGATGCCTGAACAGGCCACCGTATCCCTCACTTTTTCTGACCAAAATCCTTACAGCCTCACAACCAAAACATTTATGGAATTGCCGGTCCCGCAGGCTTCAGTCGTCTACGCTGAGTTCCGCGACTTCACGTCACGAGATTTGATCAGTCTTGAGATCGCACCGAATTTACAATCCGCGCGGACAACTCTGCAGATCAAAAGCCGAAAAGTCGATCTTTCTGATCTGAACTGCGTTCGACAACCTCTCTAAGGCGGACCACAAAACGAATGAGTCTTTTGCACTCGCAAACAAAGAGACTTGTTGCCTCGGCTGGGGCTTTTTTATGCTCTAGCCAGCCTCGCAATATCTTTCATAATCGAAATCTTCCCACAACACAGTTTGAGGCGCGTCCTTGATCTTTTTTGTCGTGGTTTTGGAGGCCTGCGATCCATCTTGTTTTTGATCCGAAGTGACCTGCTTGGCCCCGGTCAGAAGGTTTTGATCCGTGGTTTGACCACAGGCGCATTTGCGATCCATATTTTCGACGGTGAGTCCGATCAGCTGGAATCCTGTTTTGCCGTTTCGCCATTTCTGAGTACACCCTCCCGCGCTCCAACCGCCCATGGACAGGGCAAAGTCAGCAGTGAAACTGAGAACTCCTTTTTTGATTTCAAAGCCACGGAGGCCATTTTCCTCCATCTGGCTGGTCATCGCATGGTGAAAATGACTCTGACCAAACTTCCACATCTTCAATTGACCGGACTTGCTGCCAGTCAAAATGACTACGAACTGCGGCAGATCGAAGCCACCACTCAAATCACCTTTTGCTGTTTTGTTGGCGCTCGGATCTTTGTGGATGATGATCACCAAATCATCGATCCCGTCACCGTCCAAATCGCCGCGCGCTTCTCCCGACTTGACATAATCTTTCGGAAGGAGCGACTTGAGGTCGAGAGTCCTTTCGGCATAATAAGACTTTAAAAATTGCACTTCCGCCTGAAAGGCTTTGGCTTCATCCAGCTCAACGGCGCCGGCCGCATTGGAAAGAAAAACACAGAGTGTGACCAAAGATAAAAATGGTTTCATAATTTCCCCCGAATCATACTATTTTTCGCTGTAAATGATTTCTGCTTCCAGTGGCTTCCATTCACCATCAATAAGTTTTCGAACTGGTGTTCGACCTTTGTAGCGCAGAAGACGGTAAGAACCACCTTCAAACTCCATGTCGATGGGAGCGACTAAGATTGAAATCCAAAAGCTCGCGGGCCGCAATCTGATTTTGACAAGTCGTCCCTCATCCAGAGTCTCTGTTTTTCGAAATTCAAAACTGACAAATTTTTGCAATTCAAAAATACCAAAGTTGGCTGTCACAGTCTTCGCCGAGGGTTCCCGCGCAAAGTACTCTTTCAAAAAAGGTTCTGTCGCTGGTCCTGTGATGGAGGGAGTCTTCACGTCCACTGAACTGCGGCATTCCTCGACTTGTTTTCCGTCCTTGAGGTCAAAGGTCTGAAAAGTGGCTTTTCCTTCTTTGATCTCCAATTCATAAGTTTTTCCAATCTGCAACTGTTCAACTCTCTGGGACAGCACGGTGGCTCCCTGAAGAACAGCATGCTCCGTCATCACCACTTTTCCACTTGCATCTTCGATTGTCGAATCCACCGTCCCGCGCCCGTCCGCGTTCGTCGTCCGACGGATCTTTTGCAGAAAAATTGGCTTGCCTTCAGTGGACCCTCCGAGCTCATAGAATCGACCAACGCGATTTTCTGAAATTTCAATCGCAAAGCATGGGAGCTGGATCAGGACAACTGTCATGATGAGACTGAACTTTGCTGTCACCATCGATCTCCTTTGCGAGTTCATGACTTCTGTGAAAAAAGATAATGTGTGACACCCCACTCGGTGCCTCCGCGGTAACCAAAAAGCTCTGAGCAGGCCAAGAAAAAAACCCGCCATCGGATCAACCAGCGCTTGGCTTGTTGGGGTCCATAGGACTCGGTGAAGATGGCGAGGATCTGCTTGCGACTTTGATCCAAATTTTGCAGCCAGGCTTCAGCCGTTTTTTGATAGTGAGTTCCCTGCCATTCCCATTGGTTTTCCAACCTCAGGTCTGTCTGAAACTGAGTGAAAAGGTTTTTTGACGGCATTTGCCCACCGGTGAAAAAATACTGTCCCATCCAATTGTCGGCTCCTTCGGTCTCGAAGGGGTAGGAGTATTTTTGATGAGTGAAAATATGGACAAACAGCTTGCCGTCCGCCTTCAGCCATCGAGAAATTCTTTGAAAAAGGATTTTGTAATTCTGAAAATGTTCGAACATTTCAACGCTGACCACTCGATCGAAATGACCTGCGGGAATCAAAGTCTCACTGACTTCGTTTGCCAGGTCCAGAGTCGCGATTCGCAAGTTGGTAAGACCTTCGCTCTGGGCCTGGCGTTCGATGAAAGCCCGCTGGGTTTTGGAATTGGACACAGCAAGGATGCGAGCATTCGGAAACTTCCGGGCCATATGCAGGCTGAGGGATCCCCAACCGCAGCCCAGCTCCAAGATTTCCATTCCGTCATGGATCTCAGCGCGTTCAACCGTTATATTCAGCGCCGTCAACTCTGCTTGATCCAGGGAAGTCTCGGTCGATTCAAAATATGTGCAACTGTACTTTCGGTTGCTCCCAAGTACTGAGAGATAGAATTCCGTTGGAACCTCATAATGCTGTTGGTTTGCCTCTGTAGTTTTGACCGCGATCTTGGCGACCTGCAACTTCTGGGCGTAGGATTTCAGCTGCTGACTCGGTTCATGTTCCCACACGGGCGCAAGCTCTCGAAGGCGATCCCCACAGAGCTTGCGAATTCCCAGCCGAATAACCCAATCCGGAACCAGACCCCGCTCCATCAGTTCAATGAAAAATCCAACCATAAAAATCTCCTATCGCTCAAGAAGAAACTGTCCCACACTGATCCGACCCGCCTGAAATGCGCCTTCACAGTATGACAGATAAAGTCGCCACATCCTGACGAATCGATCGTCAAAACCCATCGCTTTGAGTTCATCAGCGGCCGCATCAAATTTGACCCTCCAAGCCTGAAGGGTGCGGACATAAGACTGTGCAAATTCAAACTGGTCACTCAGGGCCAATTGATTCTCGGCGCCCTTGTCCCTGAACGTCTGATTCGTGAGAAGCATGCCACCTGGGAAAATGTACTGCTGAATAAAGTCAGTCCTTTTGCGATAGCTGTAAAAGAGGTCTTCGCGAATCGTAATTCCTTGAATCATTGCTTTTCCCGATTTTTTCAAAGAGCCGCCAATTTTTCCGAAAAATGTGTTCCAGTACTGCTCTCCTACGGCTTCGATCATTTCGATCGATACGATCTTGTCAAATTGACCCTGGATATCACGATAGTCAATTTCTCTGAGATTCACGTGGCCGGACAGATTCCTCTTCCCAATCAGCTCCCGATTGTGTCTCGCCTGTTCTGCTGAATTCATCACGGCCGTGACTTGACAACCCGTTTTTTCAACAGCACGACTAAAAAAACCGCCCCAACCACAGCCTATTTCAAGAACGTGATCTCCGGACCGAATATCAAGAGCTTCGATCATCCGATCGTACTTGTTGAGTTGCGCCTGCTCAAGTGTTTGATGGGGATCCGAAAAAACGGCAGATGAATAGGTCATCGTCGGATCCAACCACAGTCGATAGAATTCGTTACCAAGGTCATAATGTGCGGCAATATTTTTTCGTGCGCCTCGCTTGGAGTTCCACGCCAACACGTGGCGAATGCGATGTGCGAGCGTTCCATACCAGCGCCCTTGAAAGGCTGCACCAAGTTCCTGATCATTTCGGCAGGCCCACTCAACCAAAGCCGCGACATCATTGACGACGATATCTCCGGCAATAATAGCTTCGGCAAGACCCAAATCGCCTTTTTGAAAGAGAAGATCAAAAACTTCCCAACGCAGCACCGCGAGATGGATTTTTTTTCCGCCCTCGCCAAAGGTTCGCTGACTGCCATCGGGAAGTGCAATTTCTACGATTCCGTGTTTTGCATTCTCAAGAACCTTCAGAAAGAGTCTTGTCGACAGTGTGGGACCTTTCATGCGTGACCTCCTGGCGTGGTGGAATTGGTTTCGAATAAAAACGAGCACCCTTGAAAAACAGCTTCAGGGCTTGAAAGTGGATTCGAAGAATCACCATCAAACTGAACCATCCATAATTTCGCAGCAACGAAAAAAATGAGACTTCAGCAAGCGGAGTGATCCGCCCCTCAAGCCATGTGGCGAGCGTCAGCTCCTGATTGGAACCGAAGTAATTGATATCAATGCGTAAGTGCTCGGGACTGATTTTGAATTGAAATCGGTAGCTCCCGGTCACTGGAAGAAAAGGTGAAACGTGAAAAGTTTTCGGCGAAGGCTCTTCATGCAGGGGTTTTCCATCGGCAGCTTTCACAAAATAAAAATGACGCTCACCAAAGGTGTTGTTGACTTCACAAAGAACAGAATTCAGCGCTCCGCCTTGAGAGCAAAGCCAAAAACTGACGGGGTTAAACCCATAACCTAACATCCTGGGCATCGTGACAAGAGAAATTTCTTCGGCTGCGTAATCGCACTTATTTTTGAGGAAAGAGTGAACTTCATCTGCCAAATGACCCGACTGCTGCAGGAGGTAATCACTGCCCTTGAAATCAAGAAAACCATAAAAGCGCTCTTGCAAAGTCGTTCGGAGTAAAGTCTCGGATTTCACATCGAATTTCAGAAAAAAAACCGGATATCGAAACCGATTTACAATGCCATTGTGGCGAATATGTCCAGTGTACCCACGCAGAATCTCCAAACTCATGCAAGATCCCACGGAGGTTCTGCGCCAAGTGCTTTGGCCACGTTCACGGCACTCAGCAGCCCGTCCTCGTGGAACCCATACCGAGTCCAGGCCCCAGCATAATGGATTCCGCCTTGTCCTTGGATCTTGCTCAGCTCACTCTGGGCGCGAACAGCCTCACGAGTAAATCGGGGGTGGTCATACGCGAATTCTGCTAGAACAGGGTTCAACGCTGCAGTTGGATTGAGAGTGAGGAAATATTGTGAAGTCGTCGGAAGTGGCTGCAGTCGGTTGAGGTGATAGGTGAGAGAAACCTTGTCACCGGATCCCGCCATCACATTCCATGCCGCCCAGGTTCGAGCATTTCGAGGCATTCCAGCAGGATCGCGATGGAGAGTGCCCTTGTTTTTTTCAACCTGAAAAGCGCCAAGAACGGCTTTCTCAAGTTCATTGGGATTCTGCAACAGTTGCAAGGTCACGGGGGCATGAGTTGCAAAAATCACTTTGTCAAATTGAGCCTCCCCATTTTCCGTTCGCAGCCAAACTCGACCCTCGGATCGCTTGACCGCCGTCACTTTTGCATTCAGGTGCACATTTGATATTTTCGCCTGAGCTTTCTTGACGTAATTTCTGGACCCACCCAAAACCGTTCTCCAGACGGGCCGATTGTTCATTTGCAAAAGTTTGTGATTGAGAAAAAAAGTCAAAAAAGTATCCGCAGGATAATCCAAAATTCCAGCCTCGGGAGTGGACCAAATCGCGGCACCAATTGGAAGGAGGTAGAACTGACAAAATGGCTGGGAATAATTCTCTCGCACAAGAAGCTCTCCGAGACTCAAACCATGGCGTCGCGACACTGACAGATTTTTTTCAGCGTGTCGGTGGAAGCGTAAAATCTCTTTCAGTAGACCCAAGAAGGAGGGACGAAAAAGATTCCGCCTTTGCGCAAAAATTGTGTTGAGATTGGTTCCGGCCCATTCCAAATCCTCTCGCACCGACCGAACCGAAAGGGACATGTCAGAATTGACAGTCTCGACATTCAAGAAGCGAAAGAAAGCTGTGAGATGAGGGTAATTGAGCTCGTTGTAGACTAAAAAGCCTGTGTCCACTGCAACATGCGCAGCTCCTTCGGGAATATCGACGGTATTGGCGTGGCCGCCGAGGCGACCTGCGGACTCAAAAAGGTGGACTTCATGGTGAGGACTCAGGATCACCCCTGCTCCAAGACCACTGATCCCGCCACCAATCACAGCAATTTTCACCGCATCCTCGCTTCCACTGGACACATTTTAATGTCAGTGATACTGTCATTAAAACATATCGGCAAGGAGATGCAAAGCGAATTCCGAAACGTGACTTTTTAATCAGGCGAATCAAGGGGTTACAAAAGAAGGAGTGAAAATCCGTGCCAAAGAGCAAATCTCGAACTGTCAAATCGAAGGCCACACAAAAAGTCCGGGCCTATGACAATACTTCGCGGCAGGACAAGTCAGCACAGAATCGGCGCCTTATTTTGGAGACCTTGGTGCAGTTGTTAGTCGAGAAAAAAGGCCACGATGTTACGTTCAAGGAAATTGCGGCGCGCACAGGTCTTGCTGAGCGCTCAATTTATCGTTTCTACAACGACAAAGAAGAACTGCATCACGAGATCGATCGTTTCCTCATGACTTATATCGAAGCGAGTGTTGAGCAACTGCTAACGATGGACGTCGCCGCATTCGCGAAAAATGCGTTTCAGCTTTTTGACAAATACGAGTCCTTGGTTTTGGCTTATCTCTACTCTCCCTTTGGAAGAGCGACTCGACAGCGTTTTCGAAAATCTCTGAACCAACTGATTCTCAAAAAACTCGCTGAAGAAAATCATCTTGCACGGAATTCGCAGAACCAAAAAAAAGTTGCGATCATTTGCTCGCTCATCAATGCCAACATCTGGAATGACATCCGTGAAGACTATGGGTTTTCAGGCCAAGAAATGGGAGACACTGTCGAGTGGGCGATTCGCGCCCTGATTCAAGGCTTGAACAAATGAGCTGAAGACAGGGCCCCTTTGAGATCTTCAAACGAAAGGATCGAAAATATGAAAACAAATTTGCTGCTCACTTCGTCCCTGTCCGCCACCTTCCTTTGGCTGGGCTGCAGCTCTGCTCAATCTCACGACAATTATGTGCTCAAAGAAATTCAATCCGTGACTTATAAAACGGTGGATTCCAAACCCCTGCTTGCAGATATCTACAGGCCCGAAGCTGCGGAGACTTTGCCGGCCGTGCTTGTCGTCCATGGCGGTGGCTGGAGTCGTCGATCTGGTGATATGGAGTGGATTTGCAAAAATTTAGCACGAGCGGGCTTTGTTGCGATCAATATCACGTATCGACTGGCGCCCGAGTACCATTTCCCTGCCCCTGTCGAAGATGTCCGCGACGCCGTTGCGTGGGTTCGCGCCAATGCTCAGACTTACCGAATTGACCCCAATCAGATCGCGGGATGGGGTTATTCAGCCGGTGCCAACTTGATTCTTTTGGCAGGACTGGATCCGGCAATCCAGCTCAAGGCCCTCGTGTCGGGTGGAACCCCAGCCGATCTCACCGCCTGGCCCCAGTCAGAGGATGTCCGCAAATTTTTGGGACACCCGTATGAAACCAATCCCGCTCTGTGGAAGGCCGCTTCGCCAGCTTTTAACGTCCGCAAGGACTCTCCACCGGTTTTCCTTTACCATGGACAATGGGATTGGATCGTCAGCATCGATCAATTCGAAGTCATGAAACAAGCACTCGATCACCAGGGAATTCCAAACGAATCCTACACACCTGACTTCATGGGGCACATCTGGACTTACTATTTCAGCCAAGAGTCAATCGACCGCGGCCTTGAGTTTCTTCGCAAGCGATTGCGCAAAAACTGATCCTAGAAACGCACCATCATGGCCGCCGAGACAATATTCTCATCGTGGGTCAGATCCGGCGCCCAGTTTCCGGTGTTCGTGGATCCAGCGCCTCCTGGTGGAGTCACCCCGCCCGATCCGGTAAAATAAGGCACGCTCGCATAGCGGTAAGTGTACTCCAACCGGAAGGTCAAGTTCCGAGTTGGATTGTAGTCGCCCGAGACTTGCACATCCCAAGCATTGAAGCCATCGCCTGGATTTTCAGTGAAATACGAACTGCCTGTCGCGGCCGTCGCACCGTTGATCGGTGGCAGCAGAACCAAATACCGCCCAGGGTTGCTCATCGCGCCACCACCGACTGTCAACCCGTATCGATCATGTGCAAACCAGAAGCGATTGTAGGCCATAAAGCCAAGGAAATTTTGCTTGGCACAAGACACTCCACCACCATCTTCACAACCCAGATCGACAGTGAGTGAAGCCGCGGCTTTGCCCAGAGTGTGTGATTGGTTCTCGTAGTACTTCCACATGGCACTGTTGTCCGTGTGGTAGCGCTGTCGCGTGGGATTTTGCAGAGTGTCCGCACCCCAATAGTTGTTGCTCACAAAATTCCAGTTGGCATTGGGCCGGTAAATTATTTGCGCGCCGACTCCTGGCTGCTCGTTGAACATTCCGTAAGACTGCCAGCCGTTGATCAGCCAGTATTCGATTTTCAAATGATCATTCGGAAAGGTTTGAATGCGGGCGCCGTTGAAGAACCAAGGTGTATTCGAAGACACGTATGACGGCTGGTAAGTCCAGTTGTCGAAGTTGTAGTAACTCCACAGGCCAATGTAGGACATGAAAATTCCGGTTTGAATATTGATGCCCTTCATTTCGTCAAGATGGTAACTCACGTAGGCTTCTGAGATGTAATTGTAAGCCCCAGTCAAATTCCACTCACCACGCGAAGGACTGGAGTCATTTCGGGGCGTGGTCTGCGAATACATTCCAAATTGGGTCATCACCCGCATTCCGACATTGTTGTAATTGAAATCCCCGCCCAGTCCGATTTGGGTTGTTTGGAACTCACCCGAACGAAACTCTTCGCTGGATCCCGAGATTGTATGATCCGCCGGACGGTTCAAATCCGCATGGTACACTTCATCCAGACGAATTTCCGGCACAAAATACTTTGTCGCCAGTGGGGAGTCAGGGGGTGCGTAATTTCCTGGCACCCAAGAAAAATCGGCAAACTGCAGGGGCGCCGGAGCATCTGCGGCAGGCGCAGCGGTAACCGCTGTCGCCGCACTTGTATTTGTCTGTGCCAAAGCAGAGCCCGCAGCAAAGAAACACACAACTAAGAATAGAAAACCGCGCATCGCAAACCCTCCAACAAAATTTTGAAAGACAGTGTTAAACTGCGAAGCGCGATCTTGACTAGTAAAAATCACATCAAAATCAGAGTCTCAGAAGTGAACTCTGAAGCATCTTGTCAAAAAAAACTCAACGAAATCTTTCAGACCAGGCGGTAGCCCACGCCAGACTCAGTCAGGATGTGCCTGGGAACCGAGGGGTCCACCTCGATCTTCTTGCGCAGTTGGTTGATGTAGACTCGCAGATAATGGGTCTCATCTTGTGCGAAACTTCCCCAAATTTCTTTCAGAAGCCTCGACTGCGGAACGACTTTCCCATGATCGCGAACCAGCCTTGAGAGCAGCTCATACTCTGTCACAGTCAGTTTGATGTCTTTGCCAGACACGCGCACTTGTTTTTTCGCCAGGTCCACTTCCAAGTCCTCAGATTGAAACAGAGGACTGGCCTCAATCAGTCCCAAATTTCGTAGCGCCACACGGACCCGCGCCAGCAGCTCCTGGGTGCCAAAAGGTTTTGTCAGATAGTCGTCTGCGCCGGCATCCAACAGACTCACTTTGGTCTGCTCATCCCAAGACGCCGTCAATACGATCGTCGGAACTCGAGTCCACTTTCGCAATTCTTCAAGCACCTGAAGGCCACTGATATCTGGCAACCCCAAATCCAAAAGGATCAAATGCGGATGAAAGGCATTGATCAGCGTCAAACCCGACGCGCCGTCGACCGCTTCGCAGATCTGATAACCCTCGCGCTTCAGATTCATTTTCAGAACATCTCGAATCGCCAGCTCATCATCGATCACAAGGATGCGAATGTCCTCTTTCACGATTCTTTCTCCGGCGGAATCTTCGGCTGGGTGTCCAGTGGGAGTTCCACCGTAAAACAAGCTCCGTGAGGCGCGACGTTGTGAACACTGATTTTGCCCTTGTGCAGCTCGACGATACTTTTTGCAATCGAAAGTCCCAAACCTGTCCCGCCCGGCGGGCTGCCCGGCACTCGGTAGAACTTGTCAAACAACTTGCTGAGAGACTCTTCTTTGATCCCGGGTCCCTCGTCTTGGATTTCAATGACAAACAGTGAAGTGCGATTCTGGAGCATCACTTTGATCTCAGTCCCCGGCGGCGTGTACAGAGTCGCATTCAGCAGAATATTTGATATGGCGTGCTCCATCAGCCGATAGTCAATTTTGACAAGAATAGTTTTTTCTAAAAAATCAATTTTCAGATGATGGCCAGCCAAAGGCTTAGCTAGCTTTTGAGCAACCACACTCAGCAGATCGTTGAAATCATGCCACTCCAGATTCAGGGAAAGAACCCCCGAATTGAGTCGGCTCATATCCAGTAGATTTTCAATCACCCGATTGAGTCGATCACCCGATTCGTGCAGACTCAAAGCCAAATCTTTCACATACTGGCTGCCACCCGTGAGCTGATCGTTGTCCAAAGCCGACGCAGCACCCAGAATTGCAGTCAAGGGAGTTCTCATCTCGTGGGAGATTGAATTGAGAAGTGTTTGATGGAGGTTTTCAGAATCCTCCAGCCTGCGGGCCTCAGCCAGTCTTTTGGTCAAAAAGTGTCGCTCGATGGAAACACCCAGTTGGCGAACAATTGACAGCAGGAGGCTCTCTTTCTCAAGATCGAGCTTGCGTTCCTTTTTTTCAGGCTGGAAGACAAAAATACCAACGGTTTCTTCGGTCCCTCGCAAAGGCAGAAATAAAGACTTGGACTGGGACAAGGTGTCCGTGGACCAGCCTGTTGACTTTTTATTGTCAAAACACCACTGAGCGACAGCCTGATCTTTTTCGCTTAAAGAAATCGCATAGTCTTTTGTGTCCTTAAAATCCAACTTCCCATCTTGCTGTTTCAGGATGACTCCACAATTGCCGGTCAACAGCTTCCCCACCCGCCGGGTCACCTTGGCTAAAAAATCAGACTTTTCATTCGAACTCGCGATGTCTTGTAAAACCTCATAAAGTAAATTCGTTCTCTCTTCTCGGTCCTGAATAATCTGCTGATGAAAACGAGTTCGATTCGTCAAAAATCCAGTCGTGATCGCAACGACAAAGAACGCTGTGCACATCAGAAAATCTTCTGAGTTCGTCACATCAAACGTAAATTTGGGCGGAATGAAAAAATAGTCCCAAATCAGAATACTGAGGATCGCGGAAAATAAAACAGAACCAAAAGAGCCGAACAAACTGACAATAATCACGGCCAAGAGATAGAGGTAGCCCACCGATCGATAGCCCACCAGCGGTTCAAGAAATCCTCCGACGGCACTGACTCCAATCAGACTCCAGGCCACATAGTAGTAATCAAAGAGATTCATCTTGGGTTTGTAGTAAGCCACTTCATCGGCAAGTTTGGGACGGACCTTCGATGTCCCCTCTTGCCGAATGACGTGCACATCCAGTTCAAGACTTTCTTTCACCAAACGATCCAGGAGGTTGCCCCGCTCCAAAACATCGCGGAACCACCGCCGTGTCGGTCGGCCCACAATCACTTGCGTGACGTTCTTGGAGCGGCTCAGTCGACTGATCGCCGAAGGGACGTCGATCGCAGTCGTGGCAATGACTTCCGCGCGGAGTTCTCGAGCCAGATTGATATTTTTCAAAAGCTGAGCTTGGTCGGTGTCATTGAGAGTAATGCCTGTGTCCACATGGAGTGCAATCCACGGAGCTTCCAAACTGTAAGCCAACCTTCGGGTCGCCCGAATGAGTTTTTCGGAATAGGGACTGTGACTGATCGCCACGAGAAGCCTCTCATTGGCGTTCCACGGACTGCCTTCGGGCCGCACGCTGACAAACTTCTGCAAGTCTTGATCGACTCTCTCGGCCGTCATCCGCAGAGCAATCTCGCGCAGAGCTGTCAGTTTGTCTTCTTTGAAGAAGTTTTGTGTGGCGCGCTCCGCCCTGTCGCCCAGATACACTTTCCCTTCTTTGAGCCGTTTCAAAAGCTCCGACGGTGCAATGTCCACAAGTTCCACTTGGCTGGCTCTTTCCAGTATCGTGTCCGGAACTGTCTCTCGTATTGGAATCCCGGTGATCGCTTCGACGGAATCTTTGCGACTTTCCAGATGCTGGACATTGAAAGCGGTGTAGACATCAATGCCTGCGTCTAAGATCTCCAAGACATCTTGATATCTCTTTTCGTGACGACTCCCCGGTGCGTTTGTGTGCGCCAGCTCATCGACAACGACAAGGTCTGGTTTGCGCCGCAAAATTTCATCCAGATCCAATTCTTCCAGATGGGTCCCGCGATATTCGATTTTCTTCAAAGGAATCTGCAGAAGGCCGACCGTCAAATCCACGGTTTCAGCACGGCCGTGAGTAACGACAACCCCGATCTCAACGCGAACACCTTCTTTGAGCTTTTGGTGTGCAGCCCGCAGCATGGCGTAGGTTTTCCCAACACCGGCAGACATCCCCAGAAAAACACGAAGCTGTCCCTTGTCTTGATTGTTTCGTTCCTGATTCAAAGCACTCAAAAGAGCGTCAGGGTCCGGGCGACTGTCGTTGAACACGTAAATCCTCAAGCTTTACTGATGTGATCGACCGTAAACTCAAATCTTATTTAGCATCAATCGAAGCCGGACTTCCAGCACTTTCCGCTGCAGGCGGTGGCACTGGCCGCAGAGTCGGAGCAGACTCCAAGCCCTGCTCTTTATCCAGAGCCAGATTCAGCGCAAGGACGTTCACAGTCACTTCGCCCAAAACTCCCAACTGTCGTCCCTCAGTGGTCTTCTCGATCAGCTGCTGAACGCGCTCGACACTGAGCTTGCGAGCTTTCGCGACCCTTTGCGCCTGATAGATCAAAGTTTCGGGACTGACATGCGGATCCAAACCGCTGGCAGAGGCAAAAAGCAATTCCTGCGGAGGTTCTTGAGTTTGCTCGGCATGAGCGGCCTTGATCTTCGCTCGGCGTTCGTCAACAGCCTTTTTGAGATCCTGGCTTGTGGGCCCCAAGTTTGAACCACCAGACGAGAGCGGATTGTAATCGACGGCCGAAGGACGAGGCCAAAAGTAGTCGGGACCCTCGAATTTCTGCGCAATCAAGGTCGAACCGACAACCACTCCACCCCGCTTGAGGAAGTCCCCACTGGCTTGCCGCGGAAAGAAAACTTGCCCCAAACCGGTCATCGCAAAAGGGTAAAGAAGACCCAAAAGAACCGTCATGAATATTTTGAACCGAATCGCAGGCACTAGATATTTCATACTCTCACCATCTTTTTCCAGAGGACTCAAGTCGTTTGATCTAGATCAATCCGACTGAAGTGATTAAAACATCGATCAGTTTAATTCCTAAAAATGGAATCAGAATTCCACCCAAGCCATAGATCAGCAAATTCCGGCGCAGAACCAAGGAGGCTCTTTCCGCGCGATAGGGAACGCCCTTCAGCGCCAGTGGAATCAGCGCAACGATCACCAGGGCGTTGAAGATGACGGCGCTCAAGATTGCACTCTGCGGCGACACCAGCTTCATGACATTGAGAACCGCCAAGGGCCCTTCGTGCGCTCCCTTGATGATGTAGAGCGTGCTGAAAAGCGCCGGAAGGATCGCGAAATATTTAGCAACGTCATTGGCAATACTAAACGTTGTCAGCGAACCCCGAGTCATCAAAAGCTGCTTTCCGATCTCGACAATTTCGATCAGCTTCGTGGGGTTGCTATCCAAATCAACCATGTTGCCGGCTTCTCGAGCGGCCTGCGTACCCGTGTTCATCGCGACGCCAACATCGGCCTGCGCCAAGGCCGGCGCATCATTTGTTCCATCACCGGTCATCGCCACGAGGTGGCCGAGGGCTTGCTCATCACGAATCCTCTTCAACTTCGACTCGGGTGTCGCTTGTGCCATAAAGTCATCCACACCCGCCTCTGCGGCAATCGCAGCGGCAGTCAGGGGGTTGTCGCCCGTGATCATCACCGTGCGAATACCCATTTTTCGAAGTTCAGAGAACCGCTCTTTGATTCCGCCTTTGACGATATCTTTGAGCTGGATGACACCCAAGATTTCGCGGCCATCGGCGACCACAAGAGGAGTCCCGCCTTTGCGAGAAACTTCGTCGACAGCGGCATCCAAATCACTCGGAATCTTCCCACCCAAATTTTTCACATACTCTTTGATCGAATCTCCGGCACCTTTGCGAATGCTGCGAATTGCGCCTGAGCTTTGCACATCAATTCCACTCATCCGAGTGTGTGCAGAAAATGGAATGAATGTCGCTTGATGAGGAGCAAGGGCTTCACCGCGCATGGAATACTTTTCTTTTGCCAAAACAACGATCGAACGACCTTCGGGGGTCTCATCCGCCAGTGATGCCATTTGCGCCGCTTCTGCAAGTTTTTCAGCGGCAATCCCATGCACCGGCAAAAAGGCGCTTGCCATTCGATTTCCAAGCGTGATCGTTCCTGTCTTGTCCAGCAACAGCACATCAATGTCGCCAGCGGCCTCGACGGCACGCCCACTTGTGGCGATGACATTTCTACGTATCAAGCGGTCCATTCCACTGATCCCAATCGCACTCAACAAACCGCCGATCGTGGTGGGGATCAAGCACACCAGAAGTGCGATCAAAACTGGAACCGTCACCAGCGACGACAGATCCTGATTCGCAGCCGCAGCACTGTAATCTGCGAAGGGCTTCAAAGTCATCACAGCCAGGACGAAAATAAGAGTCAACCCGACTAAAACGATGCTCAAGGCAATCTCATTAGGTGTTTTCTGGCGAGTCGCGCCTTCAACAAGCGCAATCATGCGATCCAAAAAACTGTTGCCAGCTTCGGCTGTAATCCGCACCAAAATTCGATCGCTGATCACTCGAGTTCCACCGGTCACAGCACTGCGGTCGCCACCAGACTCGCGGATGACAGGTGCGGACTCTCCGGTGATTGCGGACTCGTCAACGCTGGCGATTCCTTCGACAACCTCACCGTCGCCGGGGATCACGTCACCAGTTTCGCAGACGACAATTTGGTCTTTCTTCAGCAGGGCCGCGCTGACCTGAGATTCAGTTTTTCCAGTTATCAATCTGGCCACGGTTTGGGTTCGGGATTTTTTCAGACTTTCCGCTTGGGCTTTGCCCCGGCCCTCGGCGATGGCTTCAGCAAAATTAGCGAAAAGAACGGTGAACCAAAGCCACAAATTGATCTGCAATTCAAACACCTTCGAGCCATGCCCGATTCCAAACAAAACAGAGACAGATGTCATCAATGCACCGATCAGGGTGACGAACATCACCGGATTCTTCATTTGAATTTTAGGATTCAACTTCAAAAAGGACTCTTTGATCGCAGGCAGAACAAGTTTCGACTCAAAAAGCGCACTGGATTTCATTTCAGCCATGTTCTTTTTCCTTTTCTTGATATCAGAATGTTAGCCCCTTGAGCATCAGCAGATGCTCAACAATTGGCCCCAGCGAAAGCCCCGGGAGAAAAGTCAGGGCACTGACGATCAAAATGACACCGATCAAAAGCACTGCAAAAAGCCCTGTGTCAGTCTCAAAAGTTCCCGAAGATGGTGGCGAATATTTCTTGCGTGCAAGACTCCCCGCCACCGCCAGAATGGGAACAATGATCGCAAAACGCCCAATGAACATTGCCAAGGTTAGCATCAGATTGAAATAAACCGTATTGGCATTCAGACCCGCAAAGGCACTTCCGTTGTTCGCCGCTGTCGAAGTGAAGGCGTAAAGAATTTCAGAAAAACCATGTGGCCCTTTGTTTCCAAGACTCGAAAGTGCAGCGGGAGCCACCGCCGAAATCCCAGTCCCGATCAAGATCACAGCACAAGGTGCAAGAATCGCCAAGATGACCATTGTCATCTCTTTGGCCTCAATTTTCTTCCCCATGTACTCGGGAGTCCGACCCACCATCAACCCCGCGATAAAGACGGTCATCAGGACAAACAATAGCATTCCATAAAGGCCTGCGCCCACGCCCCCAAAAATGATCTCGCCAATCATCATATTGAGCATTGCGACTCCACCCGACAGCGGTGACAAAGAAGCATGCATGGCATTGACAGCACCACAGGAGGCTGCGGTGGTGACACTGGAAAAGAAAACGCTGTTGAAAACTCCGAAACGGGTTTCCTTGCCTTCCATGAGACCCGATTGATTGAAAATCGGATTGTTCATGTTTTCAGAAGAAAGCGAAAACGCGGTCAGTCCTACAAAGAGAAACAGCATCGTGCCAAAGATCACCCATCCATGCCGGCGTGACTTCGTCATCGAGCCAAAGGTGTAGGTGAGTGCCGCAGAAATCGCAAAAATCGACAGCATCTGTACGAAATTGGAAAGCGCAGTTGGGTTCTCAAATGGATGAGCCGCATTGGCATTGAAAAAACCGCCGCCATTGGTCCCCAGCATTTTGGGAGCGACCTGCGAGGCCACCGGACCGAGCGCCACCGTCTGCTTCAACCCCTCAAGGGTCACGACGTCGACGGAGCCTGCAAAAGTCTGAACAACTCCTTGTCCAATCAGGAAAAGCGTATAAAGCACGCAAAGAGGCAGCAGAAGATAGATCGTCGCTCGCGTCGTATCGACCCAGAAATTGCCAATGCCGTTCGAAGACCGTCTTGCAATTCCTCGGGTCAAAGCAATCGCCACGGCGATGCCACAGGCTGCACTTAAAAAGTTTTGCACAGCAAGCGCGGCCATCTGGGTCAGATAGCTCATTGTCACTTCAGGCGTGTAGCCCTGCCAATTTGTGTTCGTCACAAAACTAACTGCCGTATTCAAAGCGGAATGCCAGGAGACATTCGGCAGATTTTGTGGATTCAGCGGCAGCGAGGACTGCACCATCTGAAGGAGCATCAGAACTAAAATGCCAAGCAAATGAAAAACCAGAAAAGCAGTCGCATAGGCTTTCCACGTCATATCCTCTTTGGCGTCAATTCCAGAAAATCTGTAGGTTAGTTTTTCGAGCCACGCCAAGGGCCGAGTCAGCCAGGTGGATTCTCCTTCAAAAATCTTCGCCATGAAGCTCCCCAGGGGAGGCGTAATGGCAATCAGCAGAAACACGAATCCAAAAAATTGAAAGTAATCATTCACTCGCATGTGATTCACCTTAAAACTTTTCCGGGTTGAAAAGAGCGTAGGTGAGGTACCCCAAAATCGCCACACCAATCAATCCAGCAAAAATAAAATCCATAGATTCTCCAATGTCGTCTGAGACTGAAACTATCCAACAGGATCGCGTAAAAAAGATATCAGGATCCAGACCTTTATGGCTTTTTTATGGAGCGGCTTGTTAACAGGCGATCTCTGCGGGAAGAGGCCTCAAAGAAAAGACATTCGATGACCAAAGGCAAGCGGTTTGTGGGACCTGAAACAGCTGCTCATTGCTTTTTTGAGTTTAACAATTGCTGCTCTTGCCGAGCGAACTCTGGCAGAAGAATCAAAGGTGTTTCATCAAGTGTGGCCATTTCGCCTTTGAGCTGCGGTAGAAAAACCTGTGCACCTTGGGAAAGCAACTGGCTCAGGGGCTCCTGATAGTAGCTCGCAACGGCCTCGGGAAAACAAGAAAACAAGCCAAGGCTTGCTGTCTTGGTCGCAATTTGACTCAAAAATTCGTGCTCCAGCACAAAGCCTGAAAAATCATAAAGCCTGCCGCTGACATCCGAATGTAAAACAAAAACGAAGTTATATTTACCAGGTGGCAATTTCAAAATAATATTCCGGATTTCATCAGTGTTTGCAGCCATGACAATACGGCCAAGCGGAAATTTTTTTGCGGCATTGCGAATCGCTTCGTTGAAATTGTTCACTTGGAAAAGAATGGCATCTCGGCGGATTTGCTCAACGGCATTCCCGTAGATTAAAATTTGCGCGTCTGTCAGCTGAATTTTGGCGGCTTTTGCGAGGCAATCCGATTCGGTTGCCGTTTTTTCCAGCGCAAGAACAGATCTCTGAATGCTCAACATGTCGGTGTAAAGCTCTTCATATTGTTTTCTCAATTCTGCGTTGCTTGGAAGAACTTGGTCCGTGACCCCTTGGCCAAAAATAATTGTTGGCGTCTTGGGATCCGACTGAACATCAGTCGGTCCTGGCATTGTTTTGACCTGGATGAAATCACTGGGCCAAAACCGCAATCCGAAGCGTGTTTTGAAGTCCATTTTCGGTTGCACCGCAGACTCGGAATGAGTTCGAGGCTGGTGCATATCGTGGCAAATTTCAGCGATTGTTTTTTCAAAAGCAAAGGCCGGGGCTGACACGCCACCGGCCAGAGTCTGGAGGCTGAGAATGAATGCTGCCCTGGCCAGATTTTGAAACATTTGATTATTTGAGCTTTTCCAGCAGTGAACTGTAGCCCGCTGTCTGCTGAAATTCAGGCGTCGCAAGGGTCGCCAGCTCTTCCGGGCTGAGAGTCAATTTTGAAATCAAGAACTGACCTTCGACGTGTTGCTCGACAGATCCTGACTGAGAAGCTCGCAAACTGCGATTGTAGATTCGATCTGCAATACGATTTGCGCTCAGATCATCCGCTTGAAAATTTGCTCTCAAACGATCCGCGATTTGGACGCTGGCTGAGTTGGCCTCAGTTCCCATCAGGGCCAAGCCACTCCAAAAGGGAATGTTCATAAAAATCGGACAGTCGGCAGACCAGCCTGCTGTACGTTCACCAATTGCGCAGACACCTTCGACACCTGCAACTCCACCAACCAAAACTCCCGCACCGATTTTGATCAGTACGATTCCGCCGGGACCACCCAGCAGGCTGATCACACCAATGGCGGCTTCTGATTTCGCTGAGCCCAGGATTGTCGCACCCGTCAATGCCAAAGTGACTGCGAATTTTGTCAAAGACTGCTTCATAGACTGACTCCTTGTTTTTCGAAAATCTCTTTGAGCCGACCGAGGTGCGAAAAGCGTACCCGTCTCGAACGGCCTTAAAATTGCTCCCAGGGCTTCGGGCCTGTCGAAGAAATCAACAGCGGGCCTTTTCGGTCACAGTTTGGTAAAAAATACCGTATTTTCGATGTTCGAAAACTGACAGGCGCAAATTTTCATCCGATCTCGTACTTTGAGCACACAAGGAGTCCCCATGACGTTCAAAAATTCTCTGGTCGGTCTTCTGATTGTGGGCTCAGCTGTGAGTGTCACAGCGGCACCCGAAACTCCCATCTTTCGGCTGCGTGGTGCAGATTTTATGACACAAGTTCAAACTGCTGATTTGATATTTTATCAGGTGCACAATGATCACCAAGTGCGCCTGACCTATTTGACGGGTCAATTTGATCTCCCCATGTCCCCGATCACCTGCCAGCGCCAAGCCGATCAAATCTCTGCCGAAGTCCTGGGACCTCTCGCGATACGCAATGGTCTGAAACCTTCCGATTTCAGAGTTGATACGAGTATCAATGGTGAAATGTGTGAGCTTACTTTGATTTCTTTAGCGGACGGCGTGAAGCTGATGGTTCGAACACTCTCACACGAGAATTTACCGCAGATTTCCAAACAGCTGTCTGATGACCTCGGCATTTTTGTCAAATCAGAAGATGTTCCCGACACCCGGCTTTGTGCCGCCGATGTGGCGCAACTGCAGACCAGTACAGATCCGACGAAGGCCTTTCCTCAGCCCTACTATGTTCCAGCCTCAGGTGGAGTGATCGGCTCTCCAGATGCCTGCGTGACAGCTTTTCTCTCAATCGAAAAATAGGAAATCACGTCCGTCTGGGGGCTCGCTCGGCCGGCGACCCCGCAGACCGAGCCTCCTGCATTCATTTTGCAAAACTTGGTTCTGAAACAAATTACTGACTATTTTTTGCCGTCTTGTGGCCGACACAAAATTGCATTATACCCTTCATCACATTTCAAAATAAAAGGGAGTCAAAGATGAAACTGAACGTTTCTGCAATTGTCTTGATGGCAAGTTTAACTGTGGGAAGTTTCGCCCAGGCTTTTCAAATCGAGGTCCAAACACAGGTCAACGGAACAAGCGCGGCAGCCCAAGCTTGCAATGATGGTTATCCGCAGCCCATTGTTTGCAACACGACTGCAATCGGAGTTTTGGCCAATGGAGCAACGATTTACAGCACCAATCGATTTGTCCTGAATCCAGGTCAATGCAACTGGGCCTACGTGTACAGCTACTATCCTTATCCGATGAATATCGTTGATGCGCAGGGTGAAGCAGACTGTGAGTTCTACTAAACCTGCAGCACTTGAGTGATGTGAATGGGCTGACTGCTGGACACGCTGAGGTCTGGCACCAGCCTGGTCAAACCGCAAAGAACAGAACACCTTTTAATGTGCTGTCCACTTCTTGGGCTTTCACAACAAGCAAAGGAGTCAGTTTGACTTCTTTTTCAGTCGAAGATCATATTCAAAAATTTGTCCTTCACTTTGGCTGAAGAAAGTCACCAGTGGGCCCTCGGGGAGATTCTCAAAAGTGATCATACTTTTACTGTTCTGCTCTTCCGAATCCAGAATAATTTCTTTGGAGTCTGAGCCCAGACTCAAGCGGTTCGCAGCTGAATTTGAGGGATCGACCGATTGATCGACAGTGAAGCTCAATGCGCTCCGGCCCTTGGTGAAGAACTCAAAATTGATCAGGTTGGGATGCGCCAGACTCTGGGTTATCGCGAGCTCGTCATACCGACAATAGTTGATGGTTGTGTGACTGGCCAGACCTGCACAAAGTTCGATCTTATAGTCGCCCACAGCAACGCCCAGGTCAAAACCATGCGCCGCCAAAGAAAGTGAAAAGAACAGTCCGAAGACTCCGACTTTTATCATATGCACCTCTCAAGTGCGTCACAGTAAGGCGAAAATGGGTCAAGTTCGACTGTCAAACTTTGAACAGGAAAATTTTATAGACTATCAGGCGCGGCTGAAACGTAAGGCGTGAATTGCTTCTGCGACGGGCAACCCTTCCAAGCCGAGGACCACACTCGGCTGATGACCTAAAAGTACAACTCATACTCCAGACGCAGGAGTGCCAACTGCTGTTCGGTTTGTGACGTCAGCCCCAGGCCGTAGCCAATTTGGACTCCCAGACGATTGACGATTTGCAATGTCAGCATCGGCATGAGCAAAGCCGTTTGATCCGAAAATCCAATGAAGTAGGCCAACTCTGCCTGCAGCCTTTGCTGAAATCGATAGGCGACGCTTGTTCCAAGGTTGTAGGACACAAGCCAGGATTTTTCATTTGAAAAGCTTTGGTCTGAGGCGGCCAAGAGATCCCCATCGGGATCCAGCGTAACGGAATTTTGTCCCAGCACATGGGCAACATGGGAAAACTCAACAGTCGGATTCAACTTCAAAGAGAGTCGTGAAAACTGTTTCTCAAATATGGGCTTGAAATCAAATCCGACATCCTTCGCACGAAAATTTCGCGGAAGAGTGACTTCAAAGTAAAAGCCAGTGTCCACAGGCCATTCCCCGGGCTCGGCAAATTGCGTCCGCAAGTGTGACCGAAAGGCCGAGTACTCCATCGCAAAATCAACCGGCTGGGTGTAGTCAAGATAAGCAGCGATCTCCCAGCTGTTCGTCAAACCGTAATGGGCTTCGACACTGGAACGCAAAATTCGGTTCGTCAGGTCGGTGCGCGCGTCACTGCTGACTGTCGAAACGGTCTCCAGTTCAAGTTCGTGCAGGTTTGCAACCTGGGAACCATAGACCTCCAATTCTGAATATTCGACCGCCCCGCAAAGAACGGGAAAGAAGAGGACAAGACAGAATTGCTGCCACATTTTCATTTAACCACCAGTTTTCCTTGCATTGTGGCAGAGTGTCGCTCGCCCTGAAAGGCGTACTCTCCTGCCGCGAGTACGCGAAGGTGAACAACTGCCGAAGAGCCAGGAGCCACGACCTTCTCACGTGACAGTTCGTGGCTGTCAAACTCCTCAGCTGTCAGGCCGTCGTTGATGATCAGCAAATCAATCGGGGAGTCACTCCGTGCCGTTAAAGTTGCGGGACTGAGAACTCCATCATTGAAATGCAAGGTCAATTGCTGCGTTGTATTCGAAAACGCAACCTGCATCAGCCAACAGAATAAGATATTCACAAACAACTCCTTATTGATAGTCCTCGTTCAATGATTTCAGAAAAGCCACCAAATCCTCGCTTGCACCTTCGTCGAAATGCATCCCCAGCAATCGTTTGTCCAGATTTCGATAGCGCGACTGCGTGGCCGAAAGCACCTGGTAAAATTGAATCGCATCGTTGAGTCCAGGACTCATCCCATTGTGAAAATAAGGAGCCGAATGCCCCAAATCGCGCAGAGTTGGAGTTTTGAAGCTACCGATCGCGACCCGAGAAACGGCTTCGTCATCTTGGTCTGCACAAGGGGGTGGCAAATTCCGACACAGCTTCTGGCGAAGCAGTTTTTGTGGCGCCGGGAAGGCTGGATTGCCAAAGACCGCCCAAGCCCCCAAATCAAGAAAGCTAGGATCTTCCAGCCTTGGAGGCTGCCGATAATGTCGCAGAAAATCCGACTGCACGGCTCGCTGTTGCAGCGAAGGAATCGACACTTTCGCAAAACTTCCTGCACCGTGAACCGCATCATACTCAAACTGTGCCACGCCCGTGTTGTGAAAGCCGTGGTCGGTGAAGTCTGGCATCGCATGACAGGACACGCAGCGAGCCTGCCCCAGAAATGTCCGCAGACCTCTGAGCTCGCGAGCTGCAAAAACAAATTCTTGTCGATGCAGCTGGAAGCTGCCATCGTCGGATGAGACCATTTGCAACCTTTGGCCCGTTGGTGAAACTGGATCTAAAAGTTGCAACAGTCGATCCGCGAAAGACTCGGCTGACTCACCGCTGTCCGGTCCTTCTGGGAGGTTGTTTTTGCGCAGAAAGGCATCGAATGGTGAAACTTTTTTGAAGCGCAAAGTTCGCAAATACCCACTGACCAATTTGACAACGGATTGAACAATCTGCGCATCGGTCGCATCCGCAATTTGCAACCGGTACTCAGCCGGGATGCGAAGTCGACTTGGGACTCGGGATGATCCTGCCAGTAACTCGGCGTAGCTCCATCCTTGCAGGGTTGTTTCAGTCGGAAACTGGCCGCTGTCCTGACGGACCACTTGTGCAATGTGATGAAAAGCGGTGCTGGACTCTTCCGTCTGCCAACCCATGTTGCGGCCCAGAAATCCCGCCGTCACCAAATCCTCTGGCGTGGCAAATTCCCCATCGTGATGCAACAGAAAATCAGAGTCCAAAGTCGACCCCACCATTGTCGGCGAGTTTCGCGCGGTCTCGTGCAATCCATCGCCGCGTTCAGGGATCGGGCTGTGCCGAGCAAAGTCAGTGTAGGCACGACTGCCGGCCCCGGCTGTCTGTGCAGCTTGTTCGACGAAATGGCAGGCCGCACAGGACATGGCTTGGCCGCGGTACGGGTTTGGAAGCAGCCCCTGCAGCGTCACGAGGTTTGCGACAACAGAGTCACCTTCTTCAGGGGGTCGATTCCAAAATCCTTGGCTTTGAGAAAAAAAGTATTGTGAAAAGCGACTCTCTCGAAACAGGCGCTCTCCCACAAGCTTGAGGGGTGAGTCTCCGTCAGGATCCGTCCCCGACTGAATGAGAACTTCAGGAGACGAGCGGCCATGCAAAGGCGGAGACGCTTGATCGCATCCCAGGATTAAAAAACACAGGCTCAGGAGTAGAATTTGAATCATGCAATGAAATTAGACAGAGACTGAGCCCTTTGCAAAAAAAAGGGATCGAACTGCGAATTGGTTTTCAGTTGATTCTCAACTCGGTTGCATTTGCAAATCACAGGTCAAGTTTTGAGTTCTTACCAGCGAAAGCCGGTGGCAAAACCTGTGAAGTCGTTCCAACTGTCAGAAGCTCGAGTCCACGTCGTCGTCCCCCGACCGTACTCGACTCCCAAATAAAAGGCCTCCAGTTCAAACCGAAGTCCGACGGCAGAGATTCTTTGGACTCCTGTATCATTCAAAGTCGTGACTGTTGAACCTTGGGTGATCGTACTCGTTCCGGTCAAATCGCGATACCCAAAGGAGAAATAAAACAAGGCTGAATCATCGAGATAGCGACCGACGCTGATACCGCTGTCAGCACCGTTCAGTGAGTTCTGCCCATTCGAAGTGACACCAGCCACCGTCGTCGAATTGTTGGACGTGGAGCTCCCCTGAGAATACTGCAGACTTGCGACCCAGTTTTTTTTGCCTCACACCCCAAAATTGCACCTTGGCACCAAATCCTCCATAGACGGAAATCAAATCCACAAAGTCCCACAAACCCAAAGCCAAATCCCAACTGCCCGATGAAGTTTGCAAATTGACGATCTGAGTCCCCGAATTCACTGGCGGAGTTGTCGCAATATTGTTGACCACGTTGACGGTGACGCCACCAATTGTAAAACCACCCACATGTCCACCCCAAAGACGACCGCTGGTTATCGGAGTTTGAAACCGATTCATGGGGACATTCACCGCGAGTGGGGCCGGCGTGGTGCAAGCAGCAAGGGTCAAGCAAACTGTGATCGAGAAGAAATTCAATTTTGGCACAGAGAAAAGAATCTCGGTCCTCTGGCAAGAGGTCAAGTTCCGTGTCAGAAGAACTGGCCGCCTTTGTCATCTCTTGTTTTTGTGACTGTTTGTCTGTCATGCTGTTGGCAAAATCTGTGTGACCAAAAATAGGGGGGAAGGATGACGACTCCATCCCGCCGCTGGCATCGGATCGATTCTTCTTTTTCGCAGCTTTTTGGCCTCTGAAATTTTACAGCAAAAAATGGCGGGCTCGAGCGCCGTCCAAGTTTTACAAAAATCTTTTCCCTTTTTTATAATTTGTTGGGTACTCAATGAGTCCATTGTCATCGATGGCTTTGTCGCAAGCTTTGTGGTCTCCAAATCAATCACCGTATTTTGGCCGTATCTGGGCCTGGGACTCTTGCTGAATTTCTTTATGATGCCGAAAGGTCCGACGGCGCCTTGAGCTCAATCCTGAAGTAACGAAGGTGCCAAGCGCGGGGCGTCCTGACTTTTTTAACAGCCCCTGAGCTGATCAGCTCCTTCAACATCGGGCCCATCGCCGAAATCACTTACAGCTGACCTTTCAACCACCGCCGCCGGGATTTTCTGAACAGCAGATCTATTATGTTACACCTTCGGTCTCGGATTGGCTTCGCTCGTCGAAGATTGAGTGGCAAACCTGACTTCAAAAGTCTGCTCAATGAGCGTGGTCTGAGACATTCGACTTGCAGAGGGGCCCGCTGGCCTTTCGCGACGTCCACTGTCGATTGACACTCAGCCCGAGCCTTTCTTGCAAACGGTCATCCTCTCGATTGAAAATCATTCGCATTCATTGCGAATCTCAATCAACGAAAGGACACACTCATGTCAGCCCATACGATCAAGCCCCTTGTCACAGCCTCGGCCATCAGCACCGGAGGTCGCAACGGCCACTCGGAAACGACAGACCATTCAGTGACCGTCAATCTTTCAGTTCCCAAAGCCATGGGCGGTCCTGGACTTCCCAATACGACGACTCCCGAACATTTGTTCGCCGCAGGTTATGCCGCTTGCTTCGGAGGCGCATTGGAGTTCGTTGCAAGCCAGCACAAGAAAAGTGTCGCCGGCGCAAAGGTGACCTGTCACACATCTGTGGGCCCACGCGAGGGCGGTGGATTTGGTATTGCCGTCAAAATGCAGGTGCATGTGCCAACTCTTCCGACTCAAGAAGCCAAAACGCTGGTGCAAGAAACTCACGACAAAATTTGCCCTTACAGCCATGCCACTCGCGGCAATATCGATTTCACTCTTGAGGTCGAAGGTACTTGATTTCTTCCTGAAAGGCGATCTGCTTCAGCCTCACGGTTTGAGGCAGACGTCCGATTTCGGCTCTTCCAATGGAAGTGTCTCAAAATTGGACTGGGGCGTGCCTCGCCGCCCAACCGAAAGTGACTTTCTCAAGGTCTTTCCATGCAAATCCGATTTGGGAGTGTGAAATACAATCCTGTGTTGTGGGCCATTTTTGCTTTGCTTCTGAATGCCGAGCGCTGTTTCGCGATCTGTCCTGACTGGGTCAAAGCGCAGTCAAGCCTGGGTCCCACTTGCCCCCAAAGTTCTCTCCTGCCTGAAACTTTTCCAGTGGCTGCCATCGTGGTGTCGGACACGCGCAGCGATGGGCAGCGTGATCAAGAACTCCCCTCCCAGGTGGTGCAAAGGGTACTTCTTGGAGCTGGCACTCAACTTCCCTTGATCCTTCTGCCCGTCGCAGACGCCACTCTGACGAAAATTCGGACGGACTTGAATGCCCTTCCGATTTCCGAAGAGTTGAAAAAGTCCTTTTTGCAGGTCTTGGTGCAGGTGCCGCACAACAAGGGGTTTCCGTGGCAGCAAGATTATTTTCTTTCAACACAAAATCTGTCCACAGGGCTTCCCGTCCTGCGTCCCATCGCGCAGTACACAAACGTCTTCAATGTCCTTGCGGCAGTGGGGCAATTGCAAAACTCGATCAGTGAGTGTGGCGTGACCACAGGCCCACCCCTGGGACGCAGTCGCGCCGCACGCCCGTCCACTGGCGTTGACGGCGGCAACATCGAAGCACTTCCCGGTGGAATTTGCGCGGTCGGAATGGCCAACTTCACGAATATTGCCGACTGGTCCACCTACGTCGATCAGTTTTGCGCCAAGGAATCGCAAAATCGAATTTTAGTTCCAACCTCGTGGCTGAATGTGGGCCACACCGATGAAGTGCTCAAGCTGATCCGAAATCATGGCTCGGGTGTGCAGGCACCTTGCGACTTCTCACTTGTGGTCGCAAGCCCTGACAAAGCGCTCGAGCTGTTGAAAGCCAATTCGAAGGATCTTTTTTTAGATTTCGCCGGAAATATTCCAGTGGCGAATGAGAGAGTGAAAAAATACCGTGGCTTGCGCCTTCTTTGCGAAGCTGTGAAGCAATTGCAACCGACCAGTGCCGGGACCCAGCAAAAAATAAAACTTCATGCCGCAACTCTGCATCCCAAGCGCTCTGTGGCTGACCAAAACGCCGAAACTCCTGTGCCTGATGAATGCTTGCAAATCACCAACGGCGATGTTGCCGAGGTTCTGCGCACCAATGCGAATTTTGGTGACTACAATCATTTGGTTCAACTGCAGATGAATGCGCTGAAGACCGAGCTTGCGGCCAAGTTGGGTGCCAAGTTTCCCCAGTGCCAAATCGATTTCGTCGATGCGCCGGATCTGTTCTTCGGTGCACCCTTGACCCGCATGCCAACCGGAGTGGGGCTTCCTCCCACCCAGGGCCTGTCGATTCTGCCGAATCCGTCCAATTCAATGACCGTCAACGACACCGTCATTTCACCAGAACCGGGAAATTCAAGTTTCAAAACCTATCTGAAAGCCCAATATGAAAGCCGCAAACTCAATGCGGAATTTGTCGACACATTTGATTATGCTCATGTTTTTGAAGGGAACTTGCATTGTGCCACTCACACGCTGCATGTCTGCAGCCCCCAAGCTCCATCACACTAGTCCTCTCACCGGAAAGCAAGAGTCGAGAATTCCAAACTGACATCCCTTGAGACTGACTCACTTTTTCAAGCGCAGCCGGATCGGTCCTCGAAAGTCGGTGGGATCAACGACTCGTCCTTTTTGAGAGATTTCAATTGTTCCTTCGGCGGCAAGCTTTCTGGCACTGTTTCGGACCTTTTCCATGAGTTCCGGGTTTTGTTTATCAAGAGGCCCCAGGACCTCCGAAGGACAAATCGTTAGAGCCGACGATTTTGATTTCAACAAGGTCAGGATTGCTTGCGCATAATCGGGATCCTTTTTCTGCCGGCGGCAGCGTTCGCTGCAGTATTTCACTTCATTCCAGTTTTTCGCCCAAGACTTCCGGTAGTCCATGCGCCGACCACAGACCAGGCAAAGCTTAAATTCCGACTGCATCAAGATTCACCTCGCCGCCAGCAAGACAAATTTGCGACCAAAAAGACTCCACCACAATTCCAGTTCATTTTCACATCCGATTTCAAAATAAATCAAGGTGTCAGTCAACACTTGCGCATTTTTCAAAACAAAGGCAGTCTGTGTAAGTGAACACATACACCAAGGTCTTCCAAATCCTTCGGGCATTGCAAAAAAGGGGTCACGACATGCGCAATACGATGGTCAAGTTGGTGCTCCTGACAACCTTAGGCCTCGGTGTCTTCGCCAAAGGCGAAGAGTCTGCAAAAATCGTATGGCCTGCTGGCAAGTCAGCAGTCGCCTGGGTCACGAAAAAAAGAATGTTCGTGTTCCAAAATGTCGAACCGATGGGTCTCAATTCCTCGGTTCGAGTCACACTGAATGAAAGTCAAAAAACTGTCTCGATTCAAATTCCAATCAACAAATTTGACAGTGGAGAACCCGATCGAGACACAGAGGTTGTGAAAATTCTCAAGGGTGATGCTCAGCCTGACCTTCTTTTCACTTCCGATCCGATCTCGGAGGACCTGCAAAAAAATATCTTGCAGGATCACTCAGTGGGCAGGCTGGGTGGCAAATTGCAAATCGGTGGAAAGGCTTTTCCGGTGTCTTTTGAAGTCAAAAAAGGAAAAGAAGGACAACTCGAATTTCTGGATGGCGAACTTCGCACAACTTTCACTGCTTTTGATATCGAACCCCCGAGTGTTGCTGGCGGGCTTGTTGCAAAAGTGAAAGATGAGCTCACTCTCCGCTTTCGTATTTTCCTCGGTGACATTCACAAAGAATAGGTTTGCTTGTGACCTGGACTTCGCTTCTGATTCCTGGGATTTGGATCCCGTAAAATGCGCGGAGGATCTCGACTTTCGTCAGTCCAGTGAGCTGCCGATTTCGCTTGAGACGTGTTAGTCTCAGATGATGCCCAAGATCTTTGCGAAGGATCTTCTCTTCCTCTTTTTCGGAATCACAACTGCCGGGGCTGCGGCACTTGGTTTTCAGTCGTCACGAATCGGCAAT
>Ga0209067_10000333_pt1 | contig 31224 bp, 26 predicted proteins | sample ColStrG_CSR_2013_FD_187199 | JGI IMG/M metagenome (GOLD analysis project Ga0209067, IMG submission 187199) | Freshwater sediment microbial communities in response to fracking from Pennsylvania, USA - Cold Stream Run_MetaG_CSR_2013 (SPAdes)... | ecosystem: Environmental > Aquatic > Freshwater >... | reverse complement strand
CGGGGTGTAGGTCGGATTGCCCGTGACCGCATCAATCACCACCGTACCGTGTGTACCTTGGCTTACCGCCGTCACCGTCAGTGGGTCGTTTTCAGGGTCAGTATCGTTGGTTCTTACCGCTACCGTGACTGAAGTACCCTGGTTGGTTGACGTTGTATCACCAATCGCTACAGGCGAATGATTGGTTGGCGGTAACAAGGATTGACTATGAATGATAGCGCCAGTTGAACCATCGCTTGTTGGCGTATGCATTGAAGCAGGTGTGGTAAGCTCGATAATTCGCGACAACTCAACAAAACTATGGCCTTCCTTAGCTGCCCCACCCGCTAAACCAGCCGCAGTCTCATCCAAGTTCGTGGTTAAATCACCACCATTATTTAATACTGTCAACGCTTCTTTCACAGAAGCATCTTCCAAAGCAGCCTCTTTTTTGTCTGTCGCCGAGTCTGTCCACATATCACGGCTCATAGTGATTTGTTGGTCGCCCGCGATAACAACAGGATGACCATCGCCAAAATCCAGCTCAATATGGGCGCCATTTGCGGTAATCACGATCTCTTCCGCTGTAATGGTATCCCCCACTTTTAGTGGGCGCAGAACCCCATTTGGGCCCTTCGCCCAAGCCTGACCTTCGAGCGACGCAACACTGGCGATAGTATTAGCCATAACAAGACTCCAAAAAAAGAGGGATAAATATGTGAAATTTTATAGGGAAAAAGGATATTCCCGAATTCTAGCCAAATATGCTTATATTTCTATTGGACTAAAGGACAATAGAGGGTCATGACAAATGGATGACCAAAGAGAGGGACTAGAGGTTTTAAATTAACGCTAAGGGAAAGTTAATGGTACATTCACGATTGCTACGCATAAATTGATGAGCTATGAACTACTTTCGCCCCGAAATAACCAACACTAATTGCAATCTATCGCGAACTTGTAGCTTATCAAATACCGCACTTAGATGGGCTTTTACAGTACGTTCAGTAATATCCAAATCGCGGGCAACTTCTTTGTTGCTTTTCCCCGCCGCAACAGCAGTAGCAACCATCTGTTCGCGCGCACTTAATTGATCAAAACCAGTTGGGGGATTCATCGCAGATGGCAAGAAGCTAGCTGTAGAAAACACTAACTGCCGCATTAAATCAGCGCCCAACCACAAACCACCGAGCTGGATAACTTGTGCGACCTGCTCCAGCAAGGGTGCAACCGCTAGATAATGCAAATAACCATTCACACCATGCTCAAATAAATATTTCGCTTGTGCTGCATCCTCATTGGCTGTTAATGCCACTACACGCGCACCGGCACCAACCCATTGTACAATGGCAGTCATATCCAACTGATCGTGCACAAACACCCACAACAAAGTGTCGTGCAAATCAGACGGCACCTCAAGCAAACTGACAAGTACCTGTGCCTGCGGAAATGCCTGCATCCATCGAGGAGATTGAATATCTATAGGAGATAAAAATAAATGCCGCATTATCGTTCAGTCAATGCATTTTGTTTGGCCCGCAACACAGGCTTGAGCAAATAAGAAAGCACCGTTTTCTTTCCGGTTAAAATATCAACCTGTGTTGTCATACCCGGAATAATTGGCAGTGACGCATCAAAACCAGAACGATCTGTACGTACACGCACTAAATAAAAAACATTTTCCTTATCGTCTTTCATCGTATCCGCACTAATATGCTCAAGCGTTCCGGTTAAGCCGCCATAAATAGCAAAATCATACGCGGTAAATTTGACAATAGCTTTTTCCCCAGGATGCAAAAAGGCAATATCTTTCGGTGATACTTTTGCTTCGATTAGCAACTGATCATCTAATGGAATAATTTCAATCACTTCATGACCTGGTTGCACTACACCACCCAAAGTATTAGTAATTAAACGCTGTACCGTACCGCGCACTGGAGATCGAATTTCTGAATACTTAATTTTATCTGCAAGGCCTGATCCTGTTTCCGTTAAACTCGATAATTTTGCTAAAGTTTCTGATAACTCTGCGCGCCATTTATTACTTTCATTTAATTCAACTTCACGAACCTTACTTTCAGATTCATCTACTGCAGACTGCAATCGCTGCTCCTGTGCTAAAGCTTGTTGTCGCGCACCTTGCGCATTAGAAACTTCGCCCTGTAATTTTAAAATTTCCACTTCAGACACTGCGCCACTTTTTAATAACGGTTGAGTAACACTCAGTTCCTGATTTGCTAAATCTAACGCGCGCGTAACCTGTGCCAACTTTGCGCGCACTTCGCGCAACTCTTGTTGGCGCTGCTCCAATTGGCTGCGAGAAATACTTAATTGCTCATCCAATTCCCTGCGATTCGCTTCATATTGTGCACGTTCGTGCTCAGCAATATCAGGAGCCGATTTTGCTAAATCGGCAGGTAATTCAAAAGGCACATTGGTCGTCAATGCCTTCAGCCGTGCCGCACGCGATTGCAATGCAAGAACCTCAGCATGATTTTCACGAAAGCTCGCCACAAATCGCGTGGGATCAATGCGCAGCAATAAATCACCTTTATTAACGATATCACCTTCATGCACTAAAATTTCTTCAACCACACCACCATCATAGGATTGAATAATTTGCAATTGCTGAGAGGGAATAACCTTCCCATCGCCGCGAGCCACCTCATCAACTTTTGCAATGGCGGCCCAAACTAAAAGCACCAAAAGAACAATCGCAATAGCGTTCAATAACAAACGAGCACGCAAAGGTTCTTGTTGCACTCGAGCCCAATCTGCATCATCAAGCCAATCGTGAGTTTGCGTATTAATTGGGGCAAGCCAGCGCTGATAAATTTTATCGATATAGACGCTGGCGGGAATACCAATTTTTTCCAACCATTGTCCAATCTTTTCAAACCAACGTGCAGAAGATGAAAGTTCTTTTTCCATGCGCGACTCATTCATTAGGATGCTCTCCCAATGCGACCTTGGCGCAAGGCTTCAACTACTTGCTCTTTAGCACCATCAGCGACAATTTTACCTGCATCAATTACGATAATACGATCAACTAATTCCAGCAGAGAGGTTCGATGCGTAATAACAATTAAGGTTTTTCCTCGCGCATACTGCGCAATATTCCGCTTAAATTCTTCCTCACTGGAGTGATCCATAGAACCCGTTGGCTCATCAAACAAAAGTATAGCCGGATCACTTAAGAGCGCTCGCGCAATCGTTACACTTTGTCGCTGCCCGCCCGATAACAATTGGCCATGCTCACCCACTGGCATAGCCAATCCAGCAGGGTGCTGATTAACAAACTCTGATAGCCCACTCAAGCGCACAGCTTCCAACAAAGTTTCATCGTTAACATGCCCCGCTCCCATCGCAATATTTTCACGCAAATTACCATAAAATAAATTCACATCCTGCGAGACATAACCAATATTACGCCGCAATTCAGCGGGGTCTAATTGACGAATATCTATACCATCAACTAGAACAGTACCTGCATTGGGCTCGTACAAACCAGCGACGATTTTTTCAAGAGTTGTTTTTCCTGAACCATTACGCCCTAAAATAGCCACGCGCTCGCCAGGGTTGATTTTGAATGAAATATTACGTAATACTTCACGCTCATCCTGAGGGTATTTAAAAGTCACTTGCTTAAATTCAATACCGCCTTGTAAGCGCGCACGACTAATCCAATGAGCACCCTGTGGGCGATCAACAGGTTTATTCATAATTTGTTCAAGACTAGCAAGCGCTGTTGCCGCATAGTGATACTGCATTAACAACGCAGCGGTTTGACTGATGGGGCCCATAACACGAGCAGATAACATATAGGCGGCAATTAAACCACCCTGTGTTAAATTACCATCGATGATTTGATAGACACCCACGATAATTATTACTACAGAAACAATTTGTTGAATCCAAGCTGTTCCCGAGCTTACCGAACCGGATAGCATTCGCATTTTTACCGACGTGCGCGACAGTAACAATGTAGCCTTTTCCCAAATAGCCTGCATCCGCCCTTCGGCGCCAGTGGTTTTAAGTGTTTCAAGTCCTTGCAAACTTTCTACTAAAATTGCATTGCGCTGCGCGGAAGCCTGCATAGAGTTTTCAGAAAGACTGTGCATTTTATGCTGCACTGCCGCCGCATAAATCAGTGACGTAATAACACCGAGCAAAATTGGAAATACCAACGGCCAAGATATCAACAAAATAACAACGGTAAATAGCAACACAAACGGTAAGTCAATAAATGCCAGCACGGTTGCTGAACTTATAAAGCTACGAATTGCTTCAAAAGACTGCAAGCTTGATGCGAATGAGCCCACTGAAACGGGGCGCTCAGATAACTTCATCCCCAAGACTCGCTCCATAATCGTAGCGGAGAGCGTAACATCTGTTCTGCTTGCGGCTAAATCCACAAACCATGCACGCATCATCCGCAAGCCGAAATCAGCGCTAATCATTAAGACAATACCCAGCGATAAAACCCAAAGAGTATCAGTAGCATGATTAGGTACCACACGGTCATAAACATTCATCACAAATAACGGCGACGCTAAGGCGAAAATATTTATAATAAATGCCGTAAGTAAGACATCGCGGTACAGCTCACGATGCTCCGCAATCGCGCTCCAAAACCAATGCCCACGCTCAACTTTAGCAATACCGGTAGTACGTGCATCAAATTGCTGCTCAGGTCGAGCATAAATTACGCGCCCCGCATAATTTGCACGCAACTCATCAACAGATATGATGCGAGAGCTATTGGCTAATTCAGGATATACAACACGCGCGCTTTGTGTATCCTTATTAAGCTCTAATAAGACACAGGCAGAGTTATTATTAAGCAGCAAGATAACGGGAAATAAAGCTTCATTAAGCTGAAGTAAATCACGAGCAACTATCTTACTAGTCAAACCAGCGCGTTTAGCAGAGCGAGAAAAAGATGAGGGTGTAAGCTGATCGTGTTGTAGAGGTAAGCCCGCCAATAGTGTTTCCGCAGATGCCGATAGACCATGACTCCGCGTAATTACCAGCAAGCATTCCAACAATGGCCCACCTTTGTCTAATGCGCCTGTTTGTTGCTCTATCATGAAAAGCTCCCGGTTAACGCACAATTACCAGTGGATATCGATTAAGTGCATCTAATATAGTTGCCGATCGGGGGTTCCGCAATTTAAAACAAACACTTAAACCTTCTCAACATAAAAAAAGCACAGAACTCTTAACAAGTTCTGTGCTTTTTTGAATACATAAAATTAACGCTGACGAGATACGGTAATTTCAACACGACGATTTGCGGTGCGACCTGCTTCAGTCGCATTGTCCGCTATTGGGCGAGTAGCGCCATAGCCTTCGATTATATAATTGATCTGCTCAAGACCATTTAATATAAAATAATTTTTTACACTTTCTGCGCGAGCTTTCGATAAAGGAATATTAATCATATCTGTCCCTGTGTTATCTGTGTGCCCATCAATTTTGACCTGAACCACTTTGGCAGTTGCTTTAAGCTGCTGCACTAACGCATCAAGTTTTTGCGTTGCCGATGGCGATAACACCGAACTACCTACATCAAAGAGTGCATCACCACTCAAGCGAATCATTTCAGAAATTAAATCATTGCGAGAATAACCTTCAGCGACATCTGCGGGGCAAACACTGGATGAATCCAATTTCATTTTTTCGGTGACTTTAGCATCTTTAACTAACACTAAAGATTCGCGGGTAATCCCTAATGTCGGCAATAAACTTCCCATTGCATTTAGGGTATTGGCATGAGCGATATTCAAGTCTGCTTGTGCACTGACGTAAGCACGGCTTGCTTGAAAATATTCATTTTCAGTATCCAACAAATCTAACAATGAACGCTGACCTATTTTAAATTGTTCTGCATAAGCGATCCGAACTTTATCACTTGAACGACGATGCTGATCGAGAGAACTTAACTGCTCTTTAATTCGCACGGAATCATTGTAGGCAATCTGTGTATTTTGACGTAAATCAATACAAGCTTTGTCACGCAAATCTTTTGCCTCATTGACCTCTTCCAATGAGCGCTGAACCGCAGCGTGCGTGCCGCCACCGGAGAACATATTATAGGAGATCGCCACTTCAACTGCACTTTCTCGCCCATAACGCGCCGCATCAACACGCTCATCAAAACCGTTTAGATTACGATCAGCCAGTTCATGTGCGCGCAGCTCCACTTTAGGGTAATAAGCAGAGCGCTCAATTTTTACGTTTGCCTGAGTTGCAGTAATATTTTGTATAGCAGCATGGAAACCAGGATTACCCTGATATGCCAACAACAAGGCTTCTTTAATATTTGCAGGCAAATTGGTATTTGCAAGCTGACTAGGTGTTAAATCTGAACTTGGTAATTGGCCTACAACTCGCAAATAACGAGCGGTTACATCATGAAGATTAGAAGCCTCCGTAAGGAGATTAGTCTCCGCCAACGCAAGACGCCCAGCCACTTGTTCTAAATCCACTTTACGCCCAACACCTGAGGTTACACGCTCTTCAATTTGCGCATACACATCTTGGTGCTTTGCATAGTTTTCACGAGCAAGATTTAATAGCGCACGCTCCCGAGTGACATCTTCAAAGGCACGCACAGCCTCAAATGCTGTGTTATCAATAGTGTTAACCATTTCGTAATAACGAACCAATCGAGTACCCTCCATGTGCTCGACTTGCCCTGAAGTTCTGAACCCATCAAATAGATTTTGGGCAAAAGTCACTTGAGCATCCGTGGTTGTGTAAACACCACGACCATCAAAATCACGAGAATATTTACCCCCGGTTAATGCTAGATCCGCCGAAGGAAGGTAACCCGCTCGAGCTTCTCCCACTTGATAACTGGCGGCCTTGAACGTGTGCCAACTGGCTTGCACTTCAGGATTTGACTCAATGGCTTTAAGAACCACATCATGAACAGATTCCGCGTGAATGTGTAGGCTCAATAACGCAAAACCGCTTATCAGTGCACGAGCAATAAGAATACTGCGTGTAAGACGTAGACCCACATTCTTCATCGTTGAATCCTGTTTGTAAAAAGAGGGTAAGTGTTTGTTATTCTGTTACACACCAAAGACTTTGACCAATTCTATATAACTATCTATTAAATATCTTTTAACAATAACAACAAAACCGCATTAAACATGTGAATGGCCATCTTAACCCAGGAAAATAAACTTCACAATATGCAAGGCATTTCCATGCCATACATCACACTTCTAAACAATAAATGTCAAATGCTCACAATTTTGGCGGATCAAATACCAAAACCTCGCTAACTCTTATGACTTCGCCCTCAATTTAATTTTAAATGTGGATTCAAAACCGGGCGACGGTAGACCTGTATGCACATCCGGCTCACGCACACGCCAAGCATCAATAGAGACCTCCAACATATCGTCAGCGACACGAACAAAAGAAGCCGTCATAAAATGTTCGTCCGTACGGCTTACGGGATAGACACTAAATCTTCTTCCAGGCTTAGAACTGACTTTATATGCATCGCTGTACGTAACCTTAACCTTAGGCACGCCAACAACATCATCTTTAAGAGGGGGGAACACCTCAGGATTATTGTCAGCCACGTCAGCAGCCAAACCATTTAATAACCCCTTCAAGTTGGACAGCGGAGAAGCCACCGCCTCAGTAAGTACCGCGCCTTTATTGCCTAAACTAACACTGGCGACTCGCCCAAAATGTACGTCTCCAGACAATACCAATATGTCATTACCTGTCTCTGCTAATGCCGCAACCAATTGACTGTACTGATCGGTAAAGCTTGGTAAATTGCGCTCCCCCTGCCCCAAGGTGTCCATCAATAATTGTTGAATCACCAGTACACCGGGTACAGTGAGATTTTTTGCCCACTCAATTAATCGAACAAACTCTTCTGCCGACATAAATTGATTATCTGTTCGCTGACTACGGAGATTTGCGAGACAAATTGATAAGTCAGCACCAATATCAATAACCTCCACCATGGCTGCTGATTGAATATGATTCGCTGCGTCAGTTGCTGTAGATTCCCAAACCTTTCGCACGGATGGAATTTTAAGAGAATGTAAAGCCAATATTGGCAAATTATTAAACGGATAATCATTCCAGTATTCATGATCATCTGGGAGCATCCAAGTGCCACCGCGTGTAAAAACACCTGCCAAAGCCTGCCAATTTTGAGCATAACGATTAGCGATACGACGGCGAATAAATCCCGAAAATGGAATTAAAGATGCAAAACCAATATCCAGATAAACTTGATCCCCGACAAGAAAAGTAATGTCAGGACAGGTATCAGGTGAACCCCGATCGTACAACGCAGCGTACGCAGAGGATACCTGTCCGTTATCATCCTGATTAGAAAAACAGCTACCAAAACCTATAGTAAAAGGTTTCTGACCAATTCGAGGAATACAATTAGGTAAGCAGCGAAACTGCCCACTACAGATGCTGACAAACTCACTACCCGACGCTTCCTGCAGCAGCAATTTAACTTGGTAGTCGTCACTTACCGTTAATTGATTAAAGTTTAATAAGGCATAAAAACCTTGAGCCAAACCTGTATAAGGACGCAACCAAACCTCAACATGTTGCGATGCAATTAATTTTCCACTGGACAATAAATCTACTCGAGCAGCGAAAGGAAACTGCACCCCAGCAAACAAATTTCCAATCCAAATACTCGCTGTAGATGTTGAAACTCGCTGAACAACTAATGACCAAGGTTTATTTTTATTCATGCGCTAAAAGTCCGTGCAATTTGTGAGTTAGTTTTTTTGGTAAATACTGACATGAAAATGCGCGCTATCCACACAGCCATTTGCAATATAAGCAGCTTGTAATTCAGACCTTAACTTCCAAGCGAAAGGCGTCATCGCCAATAAAGATTGGCTTAATTGGCCAGGCGGAACACTCAATGAAAATTCAACAGAGTCTTCACTCACCAAATGAAAACCCAAAGGCACATCAGGTTTTTGATGGGGCCGAATGGTTTGATAAATATTCTTGCGCAACCCTATCAAATGCTGCTCTCCCGGCGTTACAACAATAAGTTGACCATCGGGTTTTAATACGCGCTGCAACTCTGCATCCTTACTCGGCGCATAAATTCTGACAATTACACTCATGCTTGCATCTGCAAAAGGCAAAGCACTGCTGGAGGCAACAGCATAACAAATACGCGCTGAATTATTCTTTGCAGCAAGACGAATACCTGCTTTAGCAATATCCAAACCATAAACGGTTGCTTCGCTACAATAATCACGAAAAGCGCGAGTAAAATAGCCTTCGCCACAACCAATATCCAGCAAACTCGCAAGCTCAGGATTCATTTTTTTTTGTAGACTTTGCACCAAGGGAAAAAAATAATCTGCCGCCAAAAATATCTTGCGAGCTTGTAACTGTGCTTTCGCATCCCCCGGCTCACGAGAATTTTTAAACTGCACAGGCAATAAATTAAAATAACCCTCTTTGGCACGATCAAACTGATGACGATTTTCGCAAACCAACCCATGAGAGTTTTCCATTAAAGATAGAGTGCATAAAGGGCAAATGAGATCTTTCATCATGGTCTCGATCCAACCTGGTTGGGTAAAGGCAATTAAAGGCGGGCATTTTAAAGAGGACAAGAGACACAAAGCAAATTTTGATGTATTGCTCTGAAAAAAAACTCAAAACTTCAGGTGCGCTCATACAGCGCACCTGAATTAAATGATATTACAGCGAATTTATGCGTATTCAGGTGTTTCGTAACGGTCGATGATATCCCGCACCAAACCACTACGCACTATGTCTTCGCGTGCAAATTCATGTACATAGATATTTGGCAAGCCACTTAGTCGCTCCACCGCGTCCGCAAGACCATTGGGTCCGCGAATATCGCTTTGGTTGATATCACCATTAATAACTACCTTGCAGTCTTCACCTATACGGGTTAAAAACATTTTCATTTGCGCGACACTGGTATTTTGTGCCTCATCCAAAATCACGAAGGTTTTACTGTTAAAGGTTTTGCCGCGCATAAACGCCAGCGGCGCAGCAACTATGCGACCATGACGTAAACAGTACTCCACCGTACCCGCACCTAAACGCTCATTTAAAATATCGCGGAATGCATCTATATACACAGAAAATTTTTCATCGAGATCGCCCGGTAAAAAACCAAGACTTTCACCAGATTCTACGGCTGGGCGCGTCAAAATAATTCGCTCAATGCGCCCAGACTCCAGAGCTTCAGCTGCCAAAGCACCTGCACAATAACTTTTACCTGTACCGGCAGGGCCAATACCAAAAGTCAGTGCGTTGTGATTAATCGCATTGATGTAATTTTGTTGGGCTGGAGTTTTAGCGCGGAGAGGTTGGGCAGAGCGAGGAGGAGAGTAAGCTGTTTCGACTTGTTTCGAGCGGGAGGTTAGATCAACTATGTTGTCATCGATTCTCGGCTGCTTTCGCGATGACTTGTGTCGCGAGTTTTTTGCGGCATTTTCATCCATAAAGCTACTGTGAGAATTACTACGTCTAGCGTGATTTCTTCTTGCCATAAATGGTCACCGCCCTGATAGGTTCAAAGTTAACAACAAGGTTAGCGATTGTATATACTAACGCTAGTACCTATTTGCAAAGAGAACAATTTCACATTAATTCAATATCAGTCATCACCTCACTCAATTAAAACGCACACTCTCGCTTCAAGTAACCCACTTGGTAACAAACCCATGTGAATCTTTAATGACAGACTCTTTATTTCAGTGACTACTTATCTGAAGATAAGAACCAAGGTTTTGAAAGATTTTCCAAACACCTCAATTAGATACTAGGCCTAAAGATATTTTCGGTCAATGCTTTTTTACACTCTTTTGACAAGAAAAAAGCCGCTACTGCGGCTTCTTTTTAAACACTGAAAAACCATCCCCCAAATCTACGACTGGCTCAACTTTAGCACTGGGCATTCGGCGCTTACCCACATTTTTTTTATCTTTGGTACGAACTTTTACTTTGGTGTCTTTTGTCGATGAAACTTTTTTATCATCCACTTTCTTTTTAGTGCCCACAGCCTTACCCGATGACTTCATTTTATCGGGCCCTTTATAGGCAGCGGCAAGCCCCGGAATAGAAATAATTTCAAAGGCAACACCCAAATAACGCTCAATACTTTTTGTTAAATTCCAATCATGAGCAGAAACAAACGAAACAGCCCGCCCCTCGGCATCCGCACGTCCAGTACGCCCAATACGATGTACATATTCATCGCCCGAATGCGCCATATCAAAATTCACGACCAAATCTACACCGGGAATATCCAAACCGCGCGCCGCAACGTCAGTGGCGACCATTACTTGGGTTTTACCTTGGCGAAACATATCCAGAGAAACACGACGCTGATCTTGTGTAATATCGCCATGCAATGCACAGGTTTTATATTTGTGATACCGCAACAAATGATCCAATTGTGCGGCCTTAGCTTTAGTGTTGGTAAATACTACCGCTTTTTCAAAGGATGATTTTGCCAGTAACGCCGCCAGCAACTTTTCCTTATGCTTTAAATCATCCGCAAGAATCATTTGCTGCTGAATGATATTCGCAGACTGCTCCACATGGATTTCTTCTGCTTCATGCAAAACAACTTGCTTAATTAAATGACGCAATCCTGTAGGTTCAAGTGTTGCCGAAAACAAAAGAGTCTGACGCTCCGAGCGACAGGTTTTAGCAATAGCAAGCACATCTTCACTTAACCCCATTTCTAACATGCGATCAGCCTCGTCTAGAATTAAAAACTCCAAACCAGAAAAATCTGTCGACTTATGTTGCACATGTTCTGCCAAACGCCCAGGCGTACCCACAATCACCTCAGGATTTTTGCGCAGCATAGCCTGCTGATATTTGAATTCCTCTCCACCGCAGACCATACCCACCTGAATTGTGGTAAATTTGAGCAATTGCTGAGCGTTTTTGACTATCTGGCGAGCCAATTCGCGAGTTGGAGTGAGAATCAAAATACGTGAGCTAACCGGGTTAATTACAGAACGGTTTAGAATTTGCTGAAAGCAAGGCAACAAAAATGCCGCCGTTTTCCCGCTACCTGTTTTCGAGCTAACCAGCACATCTCGACCTGCCAATATGGGCGGGATTGCCTGAAACTGCACGGGCGTAGGCTGCTCATAGCCCTGAGCGGCAATAGCTTTACGCAGCTGCAGATCGGCAATCAGCTCCTGGAAATTGGATGATGTCATGGTAATTCCTCAAATAGACGATTGAATCAGCAAAAAAGCCGCGCAATCTACGCAGATTGCGTCATTTTATCAACCAAAACCACCTGTAATCCGGCCAAAGGTTGCGTAAAATGCCAGCCCCCGATAACACTGCTGCTTAGGTAGATACACCAATTCCCTATGAGAATAATGTTAGCCCCGATGGAGGGCGTCGTAGAGCATCATGTGCGCGACATTCTGACACGTATCGGTGGTCTGGATGGCTGCGTTACCGAGTTTATTCGCGTTACCGACCAGAAACTCCCCTATCGCGTCTTTTATAAGTATGCGCAAGAACTAGAAAGTAACGCCCAAACCCCCAATGGAACACCCGTTAAAGTGCAACTGTTGGGTAGTAAACCCGAACCCATGGCAATTAATGCCCTAGAATTAGTGCGCTATGGTGCGAAATCCATAGATTTAAACTTTGGCTGTCCCGCTAAAACTGTCAATGCACACGAAGGCGGCGCATGCTTGTTGCGTACACCAGAGCGGGTCTACAGCATTATTAAAGCAGTGCGCGATGCAGTGCCCAAAGCCATTCCCGTATCTGCAAAAATTCGTTTAGGCTTTGAAGATAGAAGCACTTATATGGAAAATGCCAGTGCCGTTGAGTCGGCAGGTGCCAATGAACTTACGGTACATGCGCGCTCCAAGGCCGATGGCTATAAACCTCCCGCCTACTGGTATTACATCGCCGATATTAAAAGAGCACTGAAAATCCCAGTCATTGCCAACGGTGAAATCTGGTCAGCGGACGACTACCTTCGCTGTCGCGAAGAGTCCCAATGCGATGACATTATGCTGGGGCGCGGATTATTGTCTTGCCCAGATTTAGCGCGCCAGATCAAAGCCAAGATAAATGGTGAAGATTATGTTCCACTTACTTGGAGAGCGATCTGCGAAATATTGTTTGATTACTATAAAACAACTACACCTTTATATGACGAAAGAAATTGCGGCAATCGCATTAAGCAATGGTTAATGTATTTGAGCCGTCAATACCCTCAGGCGCAACTATTTTTTGATGATGTAAAACGTAAAAGCAAACCCGATGAAATAACAGCGGCATTTTATAACGCATTACAAAATACAGGCATATAAAAAAGCCCGCATTGCGGGCTTTGACTAGAAAATTTGGTGTGATCAAACTATATCAATCCAGTAGTTCATCAATGGCAGTTGCCAACTCTTTAGTCTCACCAATTTTTTCCATTAATTTGACCAAATTTATCCCTAGTTCCGTCGCTAGCGTACTAGGGAAATTAGCTAATATTGTCGCGTCATCTGAACCTTGATCATTCATCTTATTAATATAGAGAGCAATGCTAATAATGCCGGCAAGTCGTGGAAAAATTTCTGCCTCATGTGGATTAAGCTGATAGCGAATACCTTTTACAATAGAGTCAGGAAACTTCCAACGGTTTGCCAACTCGGCACCTGCTTCAGAAAAATCAAAGCCCAAATAGTTTTTCTCTATGTCTACATTACGCGCACCTTTATCAACAACTTTTTGCATTTCGGCGCATTCGTTAGGCAACAAGATATGAATCAATAACTCACCAATGTTGTGGATCATGCCACAGGTAAAAGCAGTTTCTGCGTCATCTCTAGAGAAGCGCGCAATCCATTTTGAGGTTGCTGCAACGGCAAAGCTGTCATGCCAGAATTTTTTGAGATCAAAACCTTCCGGCGCCTTAAATGCGCCTGTAAGGCCTGAAGCTAATACTAAGGTTCGCACAGCATTAAAACCCAATAAAAAAACAGCATCACTAACAGAACCAACCTTACGATTACCCCCATAGTGGGCAGAGTTTGCCGCACGCAAAAGCTTAATGGTTAGCACTTGATCTGAACTAATTTTCTTAGCGATTGCATCATTGCTCACATTTTCGTCACCAAAACTCTCAATTAACTCTTGTACAACCTTGGGAATATTGGGCAATTTTTGAGCGTTATCTATTAGATTTTGTAAATTCACGATGTCGCCTCACTCTGTGGATAATACATAACCTGATAATAGTTCAGCTTTATCTGATTGCTAGATTTATTTATATAAAAATTTATCGCTACAGTATCCTGGAATATACAAAATACAATAAACCAGTGGGGACAACGAAAAAATCTGTTGGGTAGCCGGGAATGATGTAAGAATAACTTGCAGGTTTATTTATACCATAGGCTCAAAGAGGCAATTGAAAACCTAAAAACCTAGTAAAATTTCAATAACCTATTGATATACTTTAATATTTTATAAGGCGCATCAATACCAACTCAATCTACAATAAAGCATGTCTTGAATCTGTTGTGCATTTTTCGCCCTACAGAAAGCCCTGCGGTTCATCTTGTTAAGATGCCTACGCACTAACGTCCAAGAGTTATAATAAGATGGAAGAGTGAACTAGATCTCCTATTATCACTGGTGCACCAATTATAAAATGCTAATTCACGCTATTGTAGAACCTTAAAAACACTGGGACACTGAAAAATGCCTATAGGTTTCGTAAAATCCGCTACAAAACGAGCGCCGCTCATCTGCAAATTTGGTATGAGTTTAGCGATAGCATTCATTGTTAGTCTCTATGGAGCCCCGACACAAGCTGCAGTAGTCACCGTTTACGCTGCAGCCAGCCTCACAGATGTATTATCAGAGTTGAGTATCAATTATCAAAAAGCACATACCAATATCATTATAAAAAATTCTTTTGCCGGCTCATCAACACTAGCCAAGCAAATTATCAATGGTGCACCCGCCGATCTTTTTATTTCAGCCGATAACGATTGGGCAGATCAGTTACAAGAGCGAGGATTACTGGCAACAGAGTCTCGCAAAAAACTGCTGGGAAATGAATTGGTACTCATTTCCCCTGCAAATAGCCATATCAACATTCTTTTAGACCCCGCCTTTAATTTAAATAGCGGTTTTTCCGGCCGACTCTGTGTTGGTGATCCCACATCGGTTCCGGCAGGCAAATATGCTAAGCAAGCATTAACTTATTATCATTGGTGGGATAAAATTTCAGCACGTTTAGTTGCCACGGAAGATGTACGTACTGCACTAGCGTTTGTTGATCGAGGTGAGTGTGCGCTAGGAATTGTCTATAAAACAGATATTCAACAAAGTAAAAACGTAAAACTTGTGGCGGTATTTCCCCCAACGAGCCACACAAAAATCGAATACCCAGGTGCCCTAACAAAAACAGCAAGCCCCGATGCAATAGCCTTTTGGAATTACTTGCAATCCGATGCCGCAAAAGCGGTTTTTAACCATTACGGCTTTAGCGTTTTTTATTAATGTTGAATAAATACCTATGTTGACATACGCCGAATGGCAAGCATTACTTTTATCTGCACAAGTCGGTTTGTGGGCTACAATTTTATGTTTATTACCCGGAATATTTTTTGGTTGGCTACTGGCACGCAAAGATTTTTTTGCAAAGACTGCGCTTGAAGCATTCTTATTTATGCCTATGGTACTACCCCCTACAGTCCCCGGATATTTGCTGCTGATAACCTTTGGCTCACAAGGTTTTATGGGTAAATGGCTGAAGCAAATATTCGATATAGAATTGGTATTTAATTGGAAAGGTGCTGTTCTAGCTTCGACCATTATTGCCTTTCCTATGATGATTCAAGCATCAAAATTATCAGTACAAATGATTGATCGTCGATTAGAGCTGACAGCAAGCACACTGGGAGCGAATCCGCTAAAAATATGGCTAACGGTTACACTACCACTTATGCTTCCTGGAATTTTAATAGGGTTAATTATGGTATTTAGCCGCTCCCTTGGAGAGTTTGGCGCAACCATTACATTTGTTGGTAATATAGAAGGTGAAACGCGTACATTGCCTTTAGCTATTTACTCTGCAAGCCATCAAATTAATGGCGACAATGCCGCTATACGATTAATTATGATTAGCTTGGGCTTTGCATTTTTTTCATTATTATTAAGCCAAATACTATCGCGCAGAGCTGAAAAATGGATGGGTGTTGATGGCACTTGATCTAGACTTCAGATTTCAACGTAATAATTTTTTATTACAAATATCAACACGCATTGACGCACCTATTACAGGTATTTTAGGTGCCTCTGGTAGCGGCAAGAGTACCTTGTTAGCCATTATTGCAGGCTTACTTAAGCCTCAAACTGGCTGCATCTCGCTTAATGAAAAAAGCTTATTTAATTCCAGCTCTGGCTTATTTATACCGCCCCACCGACGACGCATTGGCCTAGTTTTTCAAGATAATCAACTACTACCGCATTTTTCTGTGAAAAATAATTTACTCTATGGCTATAAGAATATTGCTGCAAGTGAACGTCATTTTGAGCTTTCCTCTATCGCACAGCTTTTAGAAATTGATCATTTACTAGAGCGTAAACCTAATACGCTATCAGGCGGTGAGCAACAACGCGTTGCATTAGGGCGCGCCATTTTATATTCACCGCACTTATTATTATTGGATGAGCCCTTATCATCTTTAGATGAACGGTTGAAAAATCAAATACTGCCTTTCTTCGTACAAATTAAAAATGAACTAAATATCCCTATGATATATGTAAGCCATTCACACAGCGAAATTAAATTTCTTACGTCAACGTATTTAGTTATTAATAATGGCCAACTAGAAACGTAATAATTTTTGATGCTTTTAAGACTTATCGTTAATTTAACCACATAATGAAATACATCTAATGTTGGCCCCCAGCTAACATATCAGGAAAATAAATTCTAATTGCAAGCCCAGTTGAATTAATCGCTTTTTCAAAAATCATCTTCCCAGAGTGGACATATACAATTTCTTTTGCAATAGCCAACCCCAACCCAGACCCATCGGAATTTTGTGCATGCCCACGAAAAAAGGGCTGCCCCAATCTTCCCAAAAATTCATCAGCAATACCAACACCATTATCGACTATCGCCAGTTCAACTTTTCCAACATGTTTATGAAGACTAATTTTAACGGTAGAATTAGGCCCCGCATACTTAATAGCATTATCAATTAAATTATTGATAAGCTCCTCAAGCAACAAAAAATTACCGTTAATTTTAGCTGGCATCAATTCAAAATCTAAATCGATATTATTTTTTTCAGCAACTATCACAAAACTTGCCGCACAACTACCTAACACTTTTGACAAATCCAAAATTTCGAAATCAGGCAAAATAACATCAGCATTTTCAATGCGAGACAAAGATAACAGTTGGCTAACTAGGCGACTTGCTCGTTCCGTGGTGCCCAACAAGTCGCGCAACAATATTTGCGCGTCGCCAGAACTATTAATGCCCAGCTCCAATTTGCTACGCAAAATCGCTAATGGTGTACGTAACTGATGAGCAGCATCAGCCACGAAGCGTCTATGACTTAATACAGACTTTTCAAGATTAAGGAGTAAATCGTTGACGCCATGAATAATGGGTTGAAGCTCACTAGGAGCATGATATTCAGGCAAGGGCTGGAAATTGTTCGGCGCACGATTAGCAATTGCGGTGCGTAACGCCTCTATAGGAATGAGACTGCGCTTTACCCCCAAAAAAACGCCTATACAGGCAAATGCAATCAATAAACTACCCAACAATAAAAATCCAATCAATACATTACTCAGTATTTGATCTATACCGCGCGTAGTTTGCGCCACAGACACAAAAAATGTCTGCCCATTTAAATTAGACTGCAATAAAATAACTCGATAGACATCGCCTTTTATGTAAATATTCTTAAATCTATAATGATCAACAAGTTTTTCGCCCGCCATTTTTAATTGAAGTTCGGGGGCACCGGATAATAATAGTTTGTGCATATCCCAAACAGCATAAATCACCAAATCATCATTATTAGTAGATAGCATTTGGTTAGCGGCCACAGGTAAATCCAATAACAATTGGTCGCCCGATTGCACTTTTACTTGATGCACCAAATCTGTCGCACTATCCAGCAAATTCAAATCATAGCCTTCTAAAATATTTTTAGTGGCATAAACATACGAAAGTGCAACACCTACAATTAACGTGGGCAATAAAATCCACAGCATTTTTCGTAGAAAAATAGTTCGCAGACTCGTCACTTTAGAAGAGCTAATCATGGATTATTTTCACTCAACATATAACCTAGTCCACGCACGGTACGAATACTGAGTTCCGAATCTTTTAATTTATTCCTCACCCTGTGTACGTAGGCCTCTATGGCATTCGGCGATAACTCTTGATCCCAGCCACCTAAGGTTTGAATGAGATGATCTTTGGAAACAACTCTACCCGCACTTTTTGCAAGCTGCTCAAGCAAGCTCCATTCACGCGCCGATAGCTCAATCTTCTCATTATTGATTGTGGCTATTTTACCTACACTGTCTAATTCTAAATTGCCCAATTTCCAAGCAGGGTTACCATCACTTACGTTGCGTCTGAGTAAAGCTCGGATCCGGGCAAGGAGCTCCACCATCGCAACAGGCTTCACCACATAATCATCAGCACCCAAGTCCAAACCTTGGACACGACTTTCGAGTGCATCACGAGCGGTCAACACTAAAATGGGTATCTTATTTCGATTTTGACGAGTCTCCCGAATAACCTCAGTACCATCACAATCTGGCAACCCCAAATCCAGCACCAACAAATCAAAATATTCGCTTTGCAATGCATGCAGAGCATGGCGCGCACTTTCTACCCAATCTGTTGTATAACCAACCACAGTAAGCGCCTCACGCATGGTGGCACCAAGACTGCGATCATCTTCAACTAAAAGAATTCTCATATTGTCAGGTTTCTGTCAGTTATATGGTTGATACTCTTTAGTGGCAAAGTGTATCTTTTAATAGACGTTGCTCAACGCATTCAAAAACATGATTTTTCTAGCGAAGCAAATCATATCACTTGAAAACTCAGTCTTTATAGAGCGATATTTAGGTTATCGCTTTGGATAATGGAAAACCTACATGCCTCAATCCGTTGTTGTACCCCCAACAGAGCTCAAGAAATCATCTGGATTAAAATATTTAAAAATATTTTTAGTCTTATTATTGGTAGTTGTTGGTTATCAAACTGTATATAGAGCAGCATGGAACAGTGAAAAACGTACTGATTTATTGGTGTATCGTGCCGCGGGTGAGGCCATCTTAAATGGCACTGACATATACCAAGCGCATGATGGCCGTGGCTGGAGTTATGTGTACCCGCCCACATCGGCAATCCTCATCGCCCCACTCACCCTTTTACCCGTCTCACTCATGGCTTTTGTTTGGTTCATTTTAGAAGCATTGGCGATAGGTGGGGCCACATGGATGAGCATTCAGTTACTCTTCCCCAAACCCAAAAATGAAGATTTACCGTGGCTTGTGGCCATTCCCATTTTTACTTTACTCACATTTTTAGTGTCTGGTGTTCAACGCTGCCAAGAATCTGAATTTATGATTTGGCTCATTGTAGCGAGCATTTTCTATTGCTTAAAAAACAAGCCAATTTACGCTGGCTTTGCACTAGCTGCCGCAACACTTATTAAAGTATTCCCCATCACATTGGCAGCCTACTTCGTTATTAAAAGGAAATGGTCAGCGTTAATTGCAACTTTAATGGGCATTTTATTAATGGGATTATTACTGCCATCATTGGTTTTAGGGTGGCAAAAAAATATAAACTATCTTGAAGAATGGGCTGAGTTAGTGGTTGGCCCAGCACTTCACTCCAATCAGGATCGCTCAAGCGCATCACCGCTTTATGACCAATTAATGGATTCACAAAAACCACGCAATCAATCATTAGAATCGCTATTTTTAACATTCAACATATCCGCAGATAAAACACGTTATTTTGTTGTAGGAACGGGCTTAATCATGTTTGGCGTAATGTTTTTTGCTGCATTTCAAGTTACTACAAAGCAAGGAGAATTAGCACTAGCCGCTGCGTTTATGGTGTGGCATCTATTAATTCCACCCATTTCAGAAACCCATTATTTTGGTGTGTTAATTTTTCCTATCGTTATTCTGGCGAAAATTTTATTGGAAAAAACCGAAGGAAGAGAAAAAGCCAGGTGGTTATGGGTCACCCTAGCCGTTTTTGTTGTCAATGTCCCTTTTGGTATTAAATACGGTGAAATGTATCGCCCTTTATGTTGGGACAGTTTGATTATCTGGGGAGTTATGATTCTACTGTGCATTCAACCTAATAAGCAGCCCAACACTCAATTTTAAAAATAGCGTTCAAAAAATCATAAAAATTTGATACAACTAATCAGATGAACTCTATTTAGCCATACTAATAAATACTGCTTTTAGCACTGGGGGGCGTATCTTTTCGCCTCCAGCCAGCTATAAATTTTCACATATCCACTACGCGAAAAAACTATTTCTTAATACTCTCTTCTCAATGGCTTGATGCAACGCTTTTTCACTAAATCGTAAACACCAATCACATGCCAAGACAAACCTAAAAAGATAGCGTTACAATAAGCTCAATCCTTCTTTTGCGGAGCCTATCAATGGACTTTTGTGCATCACCAAGCCTATTAGCAGTAGACCAAGCGCTTGAAAAAATGATGCAGGCAATCTTGCCTGTCACTCACACAGAAACAGTAAGTATCGAAAATGCATTAGACCGAGTTCTAGCAACAGATATATATTCCGCAATACAGGTGCCCAGCCATAACAATTCTGCTATGGATGGATATGCTTTGGCACCGGAACAAGACACTCTGCCATTTAAAATGGTAGGCGAATCTCTTGCAGGAAAGCCGTTCACGCAGCAATTAAATCCCGGAGAATGCGTGAAAATTACTACTGGCGCCACAATTCCTTCAGGTGCAGATAGAGTAGTAATTCAAGAAAATATACAAATAATTGATGAAAAAATAGTGCTCAAAGAGTTTCCAGCTTACGGAGAAAATATTCGCAGTGCAGGTGAGGATATTGCATTAAATACCTTAGTTTTCACAAAAGGCCATCGTATATCGCCGGTCGATATAGGTTTGTTGGCCTCACTCGGCACAAGTAGCCTTCTTGTTTATTGTCGATTACGAGTTGCGATCTTATCGACTGGCGATGAATTAACACCCGCAGAACAACCACTCGTCCCTGGAAATATTTACGATTCTAATCGCCACATGCTTTGTGCACTATTGCGCAGACTGGATGTTGAACTGACAGATTTGGGATTGTTACCCGATAACGTTTCTCGTATAAAAGCAACCCTAGCCCAAGCATCCAATGAAGTAGACCTCATTATTTCAACAGGAGGTGTCTCTGTCGGCTCTGCTGATTTCACCAAAGACGCACTCACTGATCTTGGTGAAATACATTTTTGGAAAATTGCTATGAAGCCCGGAAAACCTTTTGCTTTTGGCAAACTGGAGAAATGTTGGTTTTTTGGTTTGCCGGGAAATCCCGTGTCCGCCATAGTCACTTTCCATCAATTAGTATTACCTAGCTTGCGCCACCTAGCAGGTGAAGTTTTCACTCCGACTAAACCACTCGCTGCAGTTGCAGCAATACAATTTAAAAAGCAGCCTGGGCGCACGGATTATCAGCGCGGAATCTTAACTACAAAAAATAATATTAATTATGTTACAACTACAGGATTACAAAGCTCAGGAATGTTAAGTTCAATGATGCAAGCCAATTGCTATATTATTCTCGAACAAGATCGTGGAAACGTTAAAGCTGGAGAAGTTGTTCAAGTTTTACCGTTTGATAAATGGATATCTTAATCATAAGAAATATAAAAATAGGCCGCACTTAAAACGAATTAGGTATAGCCTATTGATTTTTCTGATTGCTAATAAGTTGTTGTCAATTCATTCGAATCGCTCTCTGACGCAGTATTGTCGTATAACAATCCATGACGTTTCAGTAGTGTTCGCATCACATTTCGCGAAATACCTAACAGTGCCGCACCATGCACTTGATTAGATCTTACATAAGCAAAAGCTTGATGTACGATGAGACTTTCCAATTTTTCAAAATGCGGACCATCTCCATACTCGGCAAATAAACGCCTTAATTGCTGTGCAATAATGGCGAGCGGCTCGTCTTGTGAAGCGCCTGCCAAATGCCCCGAAGCCGACGCCTTAGTTTGAAAGCCTTGTTGCGCGGTGCGGTCATCTTGCGCAGGCCTCGACGATGTACGAGTCGAGCCGGTATCCCAACCACCCGTTACCTTTAAGTGAGAGGCGTCGATCACATCAGTACCAGCCACTAGCAGCGCAAAATGCACAACATTTTCCAACTCACGTATATTGCCTGGCCATGAATAATTCAAAAGCAGCTCAATAGCCTCTGGCGCAAATTCAGGATGCTTTTGTCCCATACGCTGACTGTACGATTTTAGAAAAAACTCTGCCAAAGGTAAAATGTCGCCGGGACGATCTCTCAAAGGAGGCAATTTAACTTGCGCAATATTAATTCTATACAGCAGGTCACGACGAAAATGGCCTGCATTAACAGCGTAATCAAGATCGACGTTAGTGGCGGCCACTAAACGCACATCAACTGCAATAGGTTTACGCGAGCCAATACGCACAACTTCTTTTTCTTGTAAAACACGCAATAATTTTACTTGAAGAGGTAAAGGTAAATCGCCAATTTCATCTAAAAATAAAGTACCGCCATTAGCCGCTTCAAACCAACCTTCACGCTTACCCACAGCGCCTGTGAACGAACCCGCTTCATGCCCAAAGAGTTCACTTTCAGCAAGATGATCACTGATAGCACCGCAGTTAACAGCAAGAAAAGGCCCTTTTCTACCACTCAATAAATGTATATGCCGCGCGACCAGTTCTTTACCTGTTCCTGTTTCGCCACCAATTAATACTGGCGCTTCGCTAGGAGATATACGTTCAATATATTCCAGCAAATCCTCTGAAATAGGATCAGAAAAAACGAGTGCTTTTGCTCTCACCGATAAAGGTTGAGCATTGCCGCCTTCTAATGAAAGTACAACCGGTTGTTTGGATGAGTTAGGCACGACGAACCTCAAATTTATTTTTACAATGAATTTAATTTAAAAAAATTAACTGGCTGTATTGTAAAAGCCAAATTGAAAAATAATAAGGAATTTAAAAATCTAAAGTTATAACTAAAAATCAATTTAATAGAAAAAAAAGCATCTCAAAAAAACACATTAATACTTCAATCTATAAAGTAGACAATTATCGCAATTGCATAAAAAAACACCTGCTAAGCAGGTGTTTTTAATTTTGGGAAAAGCTAAGAAAGATTATTTAGTATAGATCTGATCAAAGATACCGCCATCACCGAAATGTTCTGGCTGTGCTTTAGACCAACCACCAAAATCATCAATAGTAATCAACTTAATTTTAGGGAAATTTTTTGCGTATTGCGCCGCAATTTCCGCATTACGTGGACGATAGAAATTTTTGGCTGCAATGGTTTGACCTTCTTTGCTATAAAGATATTCCAAATAGGCCTTAGCAACCGCCGTATTACCTTTCGCTGCCGCATTCTTCTCAACTACTGCGACAGAAGGCTCAGCCAAAATAGATTGAGAAGGAGTAATGATTTCAAATTTATCTTCGCCGAACTCTTTAAAGGCCAAATGCGCTTCATTCTCCCACGCTAAAAGTACATCACCAACTTCACGTTGAGCAAAAGTTACTGTTGAGCCACGAGCACCAGAATCCAATACAGGCACATTTTTGTACAATTTAGTTACGAACTCTTTCGCGGCTTGATCTGAACCCAATTGATTTTTAGCATAGCCCCAAGCAGCCAAATAGTTCCAACGAGCACCGCTCGATGTTTTGGGATTTGGTGTGATCACCTCAACACCGGGCTTAATGATGTCATTCCAATCTTTAATGTGCTTAGGGTTACCTTTACGCACTAAAAAAACCACAGTTGACGTGTAGGGAGAGCTATTGTTTGGCAATAAAGTAATCCAATTTTCCGGAAGTAAGTTACCTTTTTTAGCTAACGCATCAATATCACCAGCAATACCTAATGTAGCAACATCTGCCTGCAACCCATCAATAATGGCGCGTGACTGACTTCCTGATCCACCATGTGATTGATCGATTTTTACATTATCACCGGTTTTTTCTTTCCAGTATTTAGCAAATGCCGCATTGTATTCCACGTAAAGTTCACGGGTTGGATCATAGGATACGTTTAACAAGTTAATGTCTTTTGCAAAAGTTGCAGATGAGATTAATAAAGTGGCAGCAAACAAGGCCGCACGCTTAGGAAACAGTTTCATAGATTTTCCTCAAAGTTAAATGTGACACAACAAACAATCATTTCGTTGTTGAGGATGCTAATGCCATATCTATGCCAGAGAACTTTCTTTCTTATACAACTTTTTTAAAAAATTTACGGAAAAATTATAAGACGGGAAAGGTAAAAAATTTGACGTAACATTGTCACTACTAGGTACTTTTATAGCCATTTTGAACAATCAACAAGCGATAATGGCTCAGCTTGCCAATAAGCAACGAGCAACTTTGAAGCAAAAATAAAAATGACAGATAAAAGAATTAGATAAAACTTTAGTCAAAAAGCACGCCATCATTAAAAGCGAACTGCTTAAAAAAACTCAAAGTGCTTAAAATAAAACACCCCAGGTGATGATTTTCAAACACTTTCATCAAATTAAAATTTAAAAAAGTAATTAGCTACCCAACAAAAGCCTTAACCCAAAAACCTACTCAACCCCATAAATATAAATAGGATACTGACTGCTTTAATTTAAGCACCTACAAATCAATTCCCGTCTCAACTGTTAAAATAGAAGCATTGAAAATCAGAAGCTTACAGACCCTGTAAATAACGCAATGAAGGAGCGGTTATTAATTAACCAAAAACGCTTAAAAAAGAGAAAAAATGTATACAAAAAGCGCTTGCTAATTAAACACGTCTAGATAATTATTCTATTCGCATAAAATAATCGCATTGGCCTAATGTTTGCTAATATCTTGCAATCGACGTTAAACGTTGAATTAACGGTATTAAAGGATAACAATTAAAGGATTAACATCCGTGTTGTTACAACTGATGTAAGAATGCGAAATAATAAATTTATTGCGCTTTAAGCCAATGAATCATGAACCTAATGATTTTGATTTGTTGATTAGGGATTTAATTTTCAATCAGCAGTTCAAAAATAACAACCCTTTTACTGGAGCATAAACTCATGACGTCACGCGTAAAAAAAATAAGCTTTGCACTCTTAGCAGGCTCTCTATTAGCAACCCTGAGTTTTAGCAGTTTTGCTGCTGACGCTCCTGCTGGTGCGCCAGCTGGCCCTAACCCAGGCAAACAAGCTATTGCTGTACACAAGGCAGCGTTTACGTTGATTGCCAACAGTTTTAAACCCTTAGGCGATGCATCACAAGGCAAAGTTGACTACAATCAAGCGGATTTCCAAAAACGCGCTAACCGTATTTTGGTATTAACCGACTTTTTAGAAACCTCTTTCCCAGAAGCTGCAAACCTTGGTGAACCAGACACAAAAACCAAACCTGAAGCTTGGACTAATAAAGCAGAGTTCGATAAGAAGATAAAAGACTTCCAAGAACACGCTGCAGCCTTGGTTAAAGTAGTGGGCACCGAAAAAACCGCCAGCGATGCATTTAAAGATGCCGCGGGCGCTGTAGCAAAAGATTGTAAAGGTTGCCACGACGGCTTTAAAGCTAAATAATTAACGCTAGATGTTTGCAATAAAAAATGCCTCTAGCATCACGCTGAGGCATTTTTTGTTTTTACGATTCCTTTTTTACCCGACAATACCATGACCAATTCCGATCACGACAACACACATCAAACCTCAGAAAACTCCGCTAAAACCCTCAAAATATGGGATTTACCGGTGCGAATATTTCATTGGTCATTAGTCATTTTATTTATTGCGGCCTATATTACCAATGTATTAGGTACTAACTATTTTAAATATCACCTTTGGTGTGGCTACGCCATTATTGTGTTGGTCAGTTTTCGTATTGTGTGGGGAATAGTCGGCACTTACCACGCGCGCTTTACCACTTTTGTACGCAACCCCGTAGCCACCGCAAAATATGCCATCAATGTTTTTAAAAGAAATGATAAGCACTACGTAGGCCACAACCCACTGGGTGCGCTTATGGTGATTGCCTTATTGCTCACGATATTCATTCAAGCAGTCACCGGCCTATTTACTAACGATGAAATTTTTAACACCGGCCCCCTCTATGGTTACATCAGTAACGAATTAAGCTTGAAACTAACCTCATTACACCGTCAATTATTTTATTGGATTTTAGGTGCTGTGGTTTTACATATAGCGGCAGTAATTATTCACGTATTTTTCAAACGCGACAATATCGTTAAAGCCATGTTTACCGGAAAAAAATCAGCGCAAAATGCAGAAAGTGCTAAATCCATCAAATCTTCACGCCTGATTTTAGCAGGAATAATTCTTGTTATTTTGACCGTGGCACTCATATGGATTATTACCCATGCCCCCACCGCTGTAAGTAGTTCAGAGTATTAGTCAGTTGCGCGAAGCTCAACCGATTATTTTTGTAAATGATACATAATTGGCTATTTCTAGATTTAGCTAGCAATAACTTATCCCAAGCCGCGCACATACAACACTTCGCCCTCCTTAAACATTCTGGATTCACCGTGCTGATACACCTTCCATGATTCATTTTTAGTTAAGGGTTTGGTGGCAACTACAATCATTTTGTCCTGTTGGGTATTGTGTTTGCTTAAATCCAACGACACATTTTTATCGACTAACGTTACAGTAGTAAATGGATATTTACGCTCTACATATGCTAGTGCGGTTGAGCAGTAGGTATAAAGTAATTCGCCATTAGAAAAAATAATATTGAAAATGCCGAAGTTTTCAATTTCGCGAGAAAATATATCCAGCGCATGAAACAATTCTGGGCTCGCTGGTTCTTGTTCACCAAATTCTTGTTTAATGCGTTGCAATAATAAGCAAAATGCTCGCTCGCTATCAGTATCACCTTCAGGTTGAAATTTCCCCGTTAATTCTGGGTGAAAATACTTTAAATCGCCATTATGACAAAAGAGCCACGTTTTGCCCCATAACTCGCGTTGAAAAGGATGGCAATTACTGAGTTTCACACCGCCCACGGTGGCTTTGCGAATGTGGGCAACAATCGTTTTGGATTTTATATCAGATTTATTAATTTCGTCGGCTAAAGCGGAATTAGCGGCGGGCTCATGATCTAAAAAAACGTCGAAGCTATTGTTGCGATAAAACGCAATGCCCCAACCATCTTTATGTTCATCGGTTAAACCGCCGCGCGCCCGAAAGCCTTCAAAACTGAAATTGATGTTTGCCGGTTCTTTACAACTCATTCCTAATAACTGGCACATGCTATTTTCGTCAAACCCTTAAAATGCATTAACTTGCTGTAGTGAAACTAAAGATTCAGGATAATCCTGATGCGCAATTAAAAAACCATTGAACTGATCGCCGACAAGATTCAAAACAGTTTTATCTGGCGCAACAAGTATTCGCTTTGCTTCGTAAAACTCTACAGGTGCTAAATACGCTTGCTCACTATTGCTCACACCTGGACGCAACCCCCAATCGAATGCGGGATATTGCACAAAAATAAACTCAGGCGTTAACCCCAAATTGGCTAATAGCGTTAAATCTCTCACTTGAGTCAAGGTCACGCCAATTTTATATCCGCGCGCTCTGTAGCTGCTCAATGCTTTTTGAAAATGCGGCAACGAGGTGTGATCCAACAACCGGGTGTGCAACAAAACGCGCTCAGATTTAAGACCGCAATCACTCAAAATCGCCTCAAATGTTTTACCGTGATCTTCCGTCACACTTACTATGTGCCGAGGCTGCACTTGCAAAGACAACAAATGATCTTGACCATCAAACTGCTGCAAATAGTTTAATGAGTGCAAGGTTCGCACCAATCTATCAAGGTGTACGATTTGCTCACTGCTATCAAGTGAATTAAAGATGCTGTCTATATTGAGGAGATTGCCTGTTGATGCACGTACTATCAACTCTGCCTCATAACCGATCACAAATTCCTCATCCAATGTATGAATGACATGGAATTCACTACCAAGAATTAGGCTTCCAAAGCGCGCCCAATAATTGTTATCGGCTTTGTAAAAACCAGTCCTAGGCAACGACTTAGTGCGCGCTTGCGATTGCAGCTGGTCATTAAAATAGTTCATTAATTCGGTGAGTGGCATGGCGCAGTGCTTCCAATAAGACATTTACTTTATGGAAAGCATAATAGAGACCATTATTTTCTTTATAAAAGAATTTAAAATTCTCAGCTTATAACCCAGCCTTAAAAATCATCCGATGAAATAAAGCACAAAGTAGTCATGACAGACGCAAACAACAATTAATGTTTTATCGCCTTGCTGAGCTATTAGTGGTATTGAGATTGTCTGAAATAGGCAGTGCGATAGCTAACTAAGCAAAGCATTTATCGCTCTATTACTTGAAACAGTGAAACCTGATTATAAGGATATACATTTATATTCTTTCCAATTGTCTATAGCCACCATTATATTTCCTACCACATTGATTGACTGATTAAGCAATTAAAAAACAAGCTGTTTATTTTTAAACACTTGCATGAGGAATATGTATGACAGTGGTACAACTTAATAACTCTATTACAACAACGAAAACCAGCGAGGGGCTTGCCGATACGCTTATTTTGGCTCATCAAAAAGCATTAGCAGAAGGGCTTAAATATGCAGGGCGCGTTACACCCGATGAAGCATGGAAACTCTTTGTTAATGGACAAGCTCATGTAGTGGATGTGCGTGCTGCCGAAGAGCGTAAATTTGTTGGGCACGTGCCCAACACGTTTCACGTCGCTTGGCAAACAGGCCCTGCCCTCATTAAAAATCCACGCTTTTTACGCGAATTGGAAAATAAACTTTCTAAAGACTCGGTAATTTTGTTGCTATGCCGCAGTGGTAAGCGCTCTGCAGCTGCCGCAGAAGCAGCAACTGCAGCCGGCTTTAAATATGTATTTAATATTAAAGAAGGATTTGAAGGCGATCTTGATGAAAATCAACAACGCGGTGCAAACGGTGGTTGGCGTCAACGTGGTTTACCATGGGTTCAAGATTGAATTTTAACGATTTTTTAAATATCAAAAGTGCCCAAAAATAATCAATCGTATAAGTGCTAATCAATGTATTTATTTTAAATACTAAGCAATATCGAGCAGAAAAAAATGACCTCTAAAGAACCAGAATTTTCCTTTGTCGCAGCAAATCATTGGGAGCTGGATAAAATTGTCCGTGAGCTGCGCAGTGTGCGTAATGATTGGCGCAGCAAACGCGGGCGCCTACGCGAAGCTGGCTTGCGCGAACTACCCTCCCGCGATGTGCTCCAACAAATTATCCATGAATTATGCGGTGCGCTTTTCCCTATGCGTTTAGGGCCACAAGATTTACGCGAAGAAAGTGAAGATTATTATGTTGGTCATACGTTGGATGCCGCACTTAATCAGCTGCTATTGCAAGTGCAATTAGAATTGACCTATGTGGCCCGCGAGCAGCGAGAAAATGTGGATGAAACAGAATTAAAAACGCAAGCGAATAATATTGTACGGCTATTCGCACATGCCATGCCGCGCTTGCGCCGTGTTTTAGATATAGATGTTCAAGCCGCTTTTCAGGGTGATCCTGCTGCGCGAAGCGTTGATGAGGTATTACTTTGCTACCCCGGTATTTACGCCATTATTCATCATCGCCTTGCGCATACGCTTTATGAATTGGGTGTTCCTCTTTTGGCGAGAATCGTCGCTGAATTAGCGCACTCCAGTACTGGCATTGATATTCATCCAGGCGCACAAATTGGCAGCGGTTTTTTTATTGATCATGGCACCGGAGTTGTGATTGGTGAAACAGCTGTGATTGGTGAGCGCGTGCGCGTTTATCAGGCAGTTACCTTGGGCGCAAAAACATTTCCAACGGATGAATCTGGTGCATTGCAAAAAGGGCTTCCTCGCCATCCTATTGTTGAAGATGATGTGGTGATTTATGCAGGTGCAACAGTGTTAGGGCGGATCACTATCGGTAAAGGCTCCACCATTGGGGGTAATGTGTGGCTAACGCGTAGCGTTCCACCAGGTAGCAGTATTACTCAAGCAACATCGCGCACTGTCGCCGAGATTCAACTATGAGCGGCTCAATTCATTTTGGAAAAATTGTAAAAAGAATTCGCGAAGAACGTGGAATATCACAAGAAATTTTAGCGGATCGCGCTGATTTAAATCGTAGCTACGTGGGTGAAGTAGAACGCGGAACTGCAATGCCATCCTTAAGTACAGTAACTAAATTAGCAAGAGCATTGAATTTATCCGCGTCCAATTTATTAGCGCGCTATGAAGCTTACGAGCAGGATCAATTAGAAGAAGCAGGCTAAACATAATTAATTGTTAGCGGTCGCCCTCATCTTGGTGGCTATAGACGGTTGAGATTCCCTTATAAGAATGTGATCTTAGCTTAGTATATTTTCTTCTAAATAAACCAACTGTTTATTTTTAAACATTTAGTTTATTTGCCTAGTTATTCACTAGATTTTATTCACTTAATTATAGGAGCTTTAGCATGTCGAGCGAAAATGAAGTGCAATTAGCACTTGGCGATAATGCAGCGCGTCAGTTAGCCAATGCCACAAAAACAACACCCCAATTATCGATTATTTCGCCACGCTGGCTTGTTCATTTGTTGCAGTGGACGCCTGTTGAAGCGGGCATTTTCCGTTTAAACCGCGTAAAAAATCCACGCCAAGTGACGGTAACTTGCTCTAAGCGCGACGAGTCAGAAATTAAACCTACCTTCGTTGATTACGATGAAAAACCACGCGAATATTTTTTAAACGCCGTGACCAGTGTTGTTGATGTGCATACTCGCGTATCCGATTTGTATAACAATCCACATGATCAAATTAAAGAGCAATTACGCTTAACTATTGAAACTATTAAAGAGCGTCAAGAAAGCGAACTTATCAATAATGCCGAA